>Ga0163144_10023319_pt1 | contig 12217 bp, 15 predicted proteins | sample OliLak19BULKMAT1_FD_123175 | JGI IMG/M metagenome (GOLD analysis project Ga0163144, IMG submission 123175) | Freshwater microbial mat bacterial communities from Lake Vanda, McMurdo Dry Valleys, Antarctica - Oligotrophic Lake LV.19.BULKMAT1 | ecosystem: Environmental > Aquatic > Freshwater >...
ACGAGATCAGGATTGGCAATCGCATCCTTGCCGAAGGCTACGGCATCCGCTCTTCCTGAAAAGATCGCCTCGCGGGCGCTCTCGGCGGTGAAATTTTCATTGGCGATGTAAACTCCGCCGAATGCCTGTTTGAGCGAGGGGCCAAGAGCAAATTGATCGTATGATTCACGGGCACAAATGAAAGCGATGTGGCGTTTTCCCAATTCTCGTGCGACGTGATGGAAGACCCCTGATAGATCCGTATCCCCTATCCCATGGGCATCGCCACGAGGCGCGAGGTGCATACCCACACGATCCGCTCCCCAGACAGAGATAACGGCATCGGTAACCTCTAACATGAGCCGCGAGCGGTTCTCGATAGGCCCACCATATTCATCATCGCGGTGATTGGAAGAGTCCTGAAGAAATTGATCTAACAAATACCCGTTCGCGCCATGGATTTCAACTCCATCAAAGCCAGCAGCCTGTGCATTTTCCGCGCCACGCCGATAGCTCTCAATGATGCTTGGGATCTCGTTCAAGTCGAGCGCCCGCGGCGTGACAAACTCCTTCATCGGCCGGATCAAGCTGACGTGGCCAGCCGGTGCGATCGCACTGGGTGCCACCGGCAGCTCACCCTCCAGGTAGATTGGGTCCGATACGCGGCCTACGTGCCAAAGTTGAAGGAGGATTCGCCCCCCTGCATGATGCACTGCCTGGGTGACGAGCTTCCACCCCTCCACCTGCGCCTCGGACCAGATTCCAGGAGTATTCGGATAGCCAACACCCTGCGCACTCACCGAGGTGGCTTCTGAGAGAATCATCCCGAATGCCGAGCGCTGGGAATAATACTCCGCCATCATCGCATTGGGCACTCGGCCAGCAGAAGATCGGGTGCGCGTGAGCGGTGCCATCACCACCCGGTTTGGCAAGTGAAAAGCCCCGGCTTGGAGCGGTTGGAAAAGGGGATCAGACATAAGGCCAGGGGCGTAAGAAATCAAGCTTCGGGCTTCGTTTCAAGTTTTAATTCGCTGACGATTTCGCCGTGAATCATCTGATCCGCCTTGCCCGCATACACGATGCCGGGGTCCTCGCGCTTTTGAGGCTCCGCGATCCGGAGCGGGTAAGATCCCATCATGAGCGCGCCCCGGCTTGGACCACAAACCGGCGCACCGACCTAGTGCGAAGTCAGCTTGTATGTTCAAAGCATCGACTGGGGTGCCTCCGAGGTACTACGCCACTCCCTTGCCACCGCGCCTGACGCATACCCACTGGAGATCCTGCCGGATCTGGATGTCCCGGAAGATCTACCAGCGGCGATGATTGCACTCGAAAAGGGTTCGTGATTGCGCTTCCAATCGTGATTAGATTCCCCATGCTGAATTTGCATGAACGCATCCATGAAGATCCCGGAAATCATTTGCTTGTCCGCGCTCATCTCCGCCTGTAGCCCGATGCGCCTCACCGCTGATCTCGGAGGGATCTACAGCGCTGCGGCGATGCAGGAACATTTGGACAGGAATCCGATCATTGTCATTCCGGGCATTCTTGGCTCCGAGTTGATAGACGCTCAAGGCCGCACGGTTTGGGGAGCATTCGGGTTGGACGCGGTGAGTCTCGGGAGCCCGGAAGGCCGGAAGTCCGGCATCTGATGGCCCTGCCGCTGTCAGCCAGCGGCTGGCCGCGCGACGAAGTCAGGCCCGATGAGACACTCGAACAACTCAAGGTTTCGTTGGGATTGAGCTTCAAACATCCTAGATTTGCTTCTCGAAAGACCCTGACTCAGAAATTCACGGAATAAAAATTCGTGCAAAGTCTCTGACAAGGGCTTAACATAACAAACCATGAAACCATTTTTTACCCTACCCCTACTCGCCATCGCCGCAGGAGTGTTCGCACTATCCTGCGCCAAAGGCGAGGACTCACAGGAAAAAGCAGCCCTGAAAGGCAAGCTCACCGCCATGCAATACAAGGTCACGATGGAAAACGGCACCGAGCCCCCATTCCGCAACGAATACCACGACAATAAAAGAGCCGGGATTTATGTTTCCATTGTGAGCGGGGAACCACTTTTCAGCTCGCTGGACAAGTTCGATTCCGGCACCGGCTGGCCCAGCTTCACCAAACCAATTTCTCCAACCGTCTTGAAAAACAAAAAAGACACCTCCGCAGGCATGGACCGCGATGAGGTTCGTTCCGCAAAAGCTGATACCCACTTGGGACATGTCTTCAACGATGGACCCGCCCCGACGAACCTGCGCTATTGCATCAACTCCGCCGCGCTTAAATTCATCCCGGCCGAAAAACTCAGTGAAGCTGGCTTCCCTGAACTCGCGAAAACCTTCACCAAGTAAGGAATCGAATCATGAAAACACGTAACATCATTCTAGCAATTTCGCTCTTCCTTCCCGGGTTCCTAAGCGCCGGAGAACTCAAGCAGGCCACCTTCGCCGCGGGATGCTTCTGGTGCATGGAAGCAATCTACGAGCGAGTGCCGGGCGTTACCAAAGTCGTCTCAGGCTACAGCGGCGGCAAGGAAAAAGACCCGACGTATGAGCAAGTCGGCAGCGGAAACACCGGCCACTGTGAGGCGATCCAAATCACCTACGATGCCGACAAGACGAGTTATACCAAACTTCTTGAGGTCTTTTGGAAAAGCCACGATCCCACCAACGGACGCGGCGTAGCCCCGGACTTCGGCAAGCAATACCGTTCCGCTCTTTTCTACCGCACCCCGGAGGAAAAAAGCGAAATCGAGAAATCGCAAGCCACAGTGGAAAAACGCCTTGGCAAGAAAGTGGCCACGCAGATCGCATCGTTTGAAAAATTCTATCCTGCCGAAGACTATCATCAGGACTATGTGAAAAAGCACCCTGAGAATTCTTACGTGAAAAATGTATCGATTCCCCGGCTGATAGAGGCTGGTTTCAAGCCGTGACTTGAGACGGAAGAGGTTCAAACCCGCTCGGGCCAATTGATCGAAGATTCCAGGACCGGTTAGTTCGCCACGGGATCGAGTCCGAGTTCCTTGCGCTTCCCCGCATCTTCTGGATTGTGCAGCTCCCAGTAAGGGATGTTCATCAATCGCTTGTTGAGGGTGCCGGTGGTGGTGCCGGTTTTTGTCGTCTCCTTCCATTTTCTGATGATGTGGGGGAATGCGGTGTCAAAGTGAATGGCGAGGGTGCGGCCCAGCGACGGATAGATGAGCGTATAGGCGCTGCTTCCACCGGATTCTGACAATGTGGCGCTCGCCTTCACGGTGGCGATGGGCTGGTGATTGAAGCGGGTGAAGATCGCGCCGGGGATGATCCCGGTTTCCCCGATGGGAAGTTTTTTGGGATCGAGTCTGAGGGTGAGCCATAGCTCGTCCTCAAGGTGGGCGGACGGAAGGGTGAGGTCTTTGTCACCTGCGTTCTCGAAATAGGAGCGCAGTTGGATGCTCCAGCCGTTTTCACGGAAGTTGGATTGCTGGAAGGCCTGCCCGCACCAGTCTTGGATGGAAGTGGTGGATTTCAAGGCGTGGGGGAATTTTTCCAGATCGATGGGGCGGAAGGTGCTCGTCATCGTGTGGTAGGAATAGATGCCGGTGTTGAAGGAGGTGTGGACGTTCAGCTTGAGGACGTCGGTGGAGTCGCCTTTTCCGCTCTCATCTTTCACCTGCTTGGCGGTGAGAAATGGCTCGGTGACGAAAATGAGTTCGGCGTGTCCTGGATGATTCTTGCCGTAGCGGGATTGGGAGAGCGTGAACGAGCTGATCTCGGCGCCATTGAACCAGAAATCGCGGACCTTGTCGGCTTGCAGGGGGAATATGAGGAATAGGGATAGGTAAATTGCCTTCATGTGAAAAGGTAGCAGCGATCAGGATGGCCGCATCACCTAAATGCCCGGCTGTGGCTGAGGATCGCTTGAATGAAACAGGTGCTCGCAGATTGACATGGACGAGTCCGCCGCCTCGGGGTGCGGAAAATATTTTCACTTGCGAGGGAATAAATCTCTACCCCGGGACCTCCCTACTCCAACTCACCGGACAGCATCAAGCGTTCGCGAACCACCACACCATCACACGTCACCATGAAAATCAGATATCCACTGCATTACCGCCCTGTATCCCCACCCGCGTTACTTCCTCTAATGACGCTGGTTTTACTTACCCAGGCACAAACGAACTCGCTACTTCGATTCCAGTGGTGACTTGGACATCGGCGGTCCTGGTTTCACTCCCGAGCGATTGCCCGAGGTGTCTGAAAAGGGAAACATCGTTGAGATTGGTGTCGCTTATGGCGATACGGGCGGGCGTTACCATCGCTTGGCCTACTCACAGCTCTTTGATGGAGAGAACGTGGGCCGCGAACAAACCTTTGGAGTCTCGGTCACGTTTAGTTTCTGAATGGATATAGGTCTAGCTCGCTACACCTCCGAATGCCGGATACCGACCAGCCCCCGCTGCCCCCGCGCCCGTCCCCCCAGGACGAGGTGGCGGTGCAGGCGTGGCTGGATGAGGTGATCCTGCGCCACTACCGGCAGCTTTATTGTTACTCTCTAAGTCTCACCGGTCACGAGGCGGATGCGGCAGACATCACCCAGCAGACCGCCGTAAAATTCGCACAGCACTGGTCCTCGATCCGCGAGGACGGCGCGATCCGCTCGTGGCTCTACACCACTCTCTATCGGGAGTTTCTTCTATTCCGGCGGCGGACGCGGAAAACCGTGGAATTCGAGGAAAGCCACTTGTCTGTGGAACTCCACCAAGCTAGTCCGCAGGAACTCAATGCCGATGGCAGCACCGCCATGGAACTGCTGGAACGGATGGATGAACCGCATCGCTCGGTTCTCTCACTTTTCTATATTGAAGACTTATCCTACCGGGAGATTGCCGAGATTCTGGACATCCCGACAGGAACCGTCATGTCGCGCCTGAGCCGCGCAAAAGACACCTTGCGAACCCTTCTCGCACCCGCCCTATGACCGAAGAACAACTCCAACTCCTGCGCGCCGCCCGCCCCGATAGGCAGGACGATGGCGACCCTGCCGTGGCCGAGGCCCGCGCTGCGGTCGCGCGGGCTGGTGACACCAGCCTTGCTTGGTTAGAGAGCGAGCGGGCGGTGGATCTGAAAATGAAAGCATCCCTCGGGCAAGTGGAACCACCGCCAAGCCTGGAGGCAGCTCTACTCATGGCGATGAGGGCAGTTCGCGGCACCGTGACACCTCCTGAGAACCTGCGCGAGTCAGTGCTGGCTTCAGTTAGAAATCCCGAGGTGCAGCCAATAACAGCCCCGCCTCAAAACATGGTGCCCATTTCCAGACGGCGCTGGCTCGGCTGGACCACCGCAGCAGCAGCAGCAGCAGCCTTCGGCGGATTCCGGGTCTGGCGGCGAATCTCATCCATCCCGATGGTAGATCTCACTGCCGCACTGGCGGCGATCACGGCCAAGGGCGTGGAACTCGGTCTGATGAGTCCGGAGAAATCCGCGATCGCCGGGTGGCTGCGCGAAAATCGGGCTCCCCGTCTTGGGAAATTTCCTGTGAAACTCGACGCGCTTGAGCGCAAGGGCTGCCAGATCTATGGCATCCAGGGCCACGCCGTGAGTCTGGAATGCCTGCTGCTTCCGGGCATGCGGGAGCTGCATCTGTACTGCACTGCCTCTGCCGAAGTTGCGGGTTCACCTGCCAATGAAGCCGCCCCCGATGTGAGATCCTACGAGGGTCAAACGCTAGCCACCTGGTCGCAGGCGGATCTGACCCTTTGGCTTTTTTCCCACGAAGCGCCGGATCTCATTCGCGAGCTGCTAGGGTGAGGTTCTCCATGTCCGATGGCTCCCAGCCGAAAATTTCATCAAATTCAAAAATTAATGGAATAATTTTCCAGCAAGCTCTCTCCTGTCTTTATGAAAAAGTTATTTTTCCTACCCCTTCTCGCCGCCGTGACCGCATGCCAACCCGTGGGCATCGCTGATCAGGCACGTCTGAGTCGTCCGATTTTCGAGTTCGCCGGGAGCGGAACGCGGAGCTACGAAACCAGTTTGAGCAGCCAGTTGGAAACCGGTCGTGCCTCGTCCTCGAATGCCGCCGCCGGTGGCTGCTCATCCTGCCATTAATTTCCCGATGATCAGAATCGTCCAACTCCTTCTATTCGTTCTCGCACCACCTGCCATGGCCGCCGATTACTGGTTTTCCGGCACTCAGGAAATCACTGGCACTGGAGAGATCCTGTCCGCCGATGACATTGAGATCCGCACCTACCAAACACGCTACTCCGGCATCGAAGGACCATGGACCGTGGAAGCCGGAGTGAGCTGGAGCGAATACGGTGAAGATTACGCACCCATCGTATCCGGTGAGGACACAAAATTGACTGAGGAAACCATCCAGGCAGACCTTTCGATCACTCGGAAATGGAACGAATCAATCTCGGGCACCCTTCGCTTCAGTGCCTATGATGGCTTTGCCGAATACCGCTCCATTTGGACTTCCGAATACTACCGTCAGTTTTTCGGCGACTTCGAGGACTACTATTCACCAGACCCTCACGGCCATGCATTCGGGGCAAGCGTGGATTGGGATTACCTGCCAGGCACGGGAAAAGCGGTTTTCAATTTCGGCTACTCGCGGGATGAAATCGCACCCGGCTGGAGTTTTAATCCTGAAGTCGGCAGGCCTGAGCCAGGCCGTGAAAACTTGAATACCGTCTCCGGCAGCGTCCGAGCGGAACAGGTGCTCGCCCCATGGCTCAAGACCGGGCTTAACCTTACCGCCCGTAAGACCACCGAGCGCAGCGGACGCTACGGCGTGGCGAATACCTGGGCCGCCAGCGCCGGACCGCTGGGCTTCCAAATCAATGCCGGATACACCGGTGAATCCCCGTCCTTCAATGCGGTGTATGCCAGCGGGTTGGTGGAATGGAATTTTCTGCCCCAATGGTCCGCCTACCTCGGCTACCGCGCCTATCAGGATGGCGGCGAAATCGAAGCCTCCGGGTTTAACTCGCTCGCACCAGCCATTGAATCTCGTGAAATATTCGGCGGCCTGCGCTGGGATCGCGGCGATCTGGCCATCAGTGGCGGGGTCGGATTTCTCAGCACCGACTACGAGCCCCTTTCCGAGGAGAATGAGTTCTTCGGAAATCTCTACAAAGACCGCGACTGGGTGACTTTCCGGCTTTCCGCCTCGTATCGATTCTAACAATAAAACATCCACCATGAAAAAACTAATCCATGTTCATCTCCTCACCCTACTTGCGGGTGTGGCCGGGGCGATGCCGATTCCCGTTGGCACGGTTTCCGAGAATCGCACCTTCGCCGTCCGCAGCGGCACCATCTTCAACAACGGTGCCATCAATGACTATGATGGGAAGATCCTCGTTCTCATGATGATGACGCCTTGGTGCAGCATCTGCCAGACCAATTCAAGATCCGTCGGCACTGAGCTGTTGGCTCACTATAATTCCGCCTCCCGGAATACACTGCGCGGAAAAAACGACCGAGGCATCGAGGTCGTGAGCCTGCTGCTTTCCACCGAAGAGGTCGCCGGATTTGATTCTCAGAACGCCTCATTTTCCACCAACAACAACTATCAACAATGGGGTATCGATGCGAAACCGAACCGCACCGATCCTCGCAAGGCCCTCGGCTACTATCGGGATGGCATCAGCGCCACCTCAACTCCCATCCCAGTGGGGGACGACCGGCGGCGGCTCGTCGTTATCAATCTATCCAGAAACTCCCCCACCCATGCTTTCGGCCAAATCATCATCAACCAGAATACGTTTACTTCAACGGACGGCCCGGCTGCGCGTGCCCTCATTGATGGGATCCAAGGACCGCCGCCCACTGTTTCCTTCACCCAGTGGAGATCCAATTTCACCTTCAGCCCCGGCACGGATGCACCGCTGGACGATGCCGATCGTGACGGGGTGGCGAACCTGCTGGAATTCTATAAAGGCAGCCATCCTACCCAAGGCGGTTCGAGACCCCAAGCGATGTCGGTTGATCGATCAGGAAGCCAGCCTAAACTCATCTATCACAGAGCAAAGAATTTGTCGGGTCTCACCATCCTCCATCAGTATTCCAGCAATTTGAATCGATGGTTCAACTACCTGGATTCCGAGCTAAGCTTCAATGTTACCCGCGATCTTGGAACCACTGAAGAAGTAACCGTCACCCTTCCCGCCACTACCGATCCAACGCGACTCCACCGCTTGTCGGTAACGCCGAACTGAGCGAAAGAGGTTGGCTTGAAGATCTAATTCCGGGTTCGCCCTACCGTCGATCTCAGGTCAGGCGCAACCCGTTTCCGCCGCATAAGCCCGGTGGTGTTCCGAAAAGCTCTGGCGATGCTCACCGCTGCGAAAAAGCCCGCCTGGCGCGTCCGTATTTTTTGAAATGCTGGAGCTTCCAAAAATCAAAAGACTGCCTTTAATACATACTGTAGAATACAGATGAACATGGGGACTACACCCCATCCCTGTCGGTAAATAATCATTTGATCCTCAGGCTTGCGAGATGTTCATCAGGCTGTGAAAACACAAACTCCCATTACCAGACTTCTCCGCAATTTCACTGTGATTGGACTATTTGTCTCCATTTTGGCCAGTGTGGGTTGCACAACCACCTATGATCGTTCGGGACGCCCTGTCCAATCGGTCGATCCCGGAACAGCAGTGGCCGCTGCCGCTGCTGCGGGAGTTCTCGGCTACGCCATTGGGCAGAACAATGATCGTCGCAGTAATTACCGGAGAGATCGCTACTACGGCGGCCGTAGTTATTACCGCTCACGATCCCACTACCATCGTTACCGTTAGACCACTGTAAAAGAAAGGTCCGATTTTCGATAGGTGCTGATCAATTCTTTATTCTGCCCTTCCATGCTTCGCAAACAGCGTGGTCGTGTGATTGGCGAAGAGTATGTCCTATTTCACCAAGTGGGGCGCTACCGCCGGGAGCGCCTGCCAAAGGAACGTGAAAGGTCAGCCCAAGCGTGGCCCGTCCGGCTTCCCTTGGCATCCAGCTTTTTCCTCGCTTTGGCAGGCGGCCTGCGGCGAGGCCGCCCTACCTTGGAAGATCGTTATCAATAAAACTGATTGAATCAAAACAAGCCTGACTTGCTTTAATACTATAGTGTAGGAGTGGTCAACTTTCAGTATCAGGCAAGGAGTTTTATCACCAGAAGCCAAGCTTCAAAGGGTTGCTACCTAATCGCAGGTTCAAGGATTTTCCAGACATTCTCCGCGACTTTTTCCTGGCCTTGGGGGGTTGGGTGGATGCCGTCGGGTTGGTTGAGTTTTTCGTTGCCGCCGACGCCTTCGAGGAGGAAGGGGATGAGGATGGATTTGGATTCATTGGCGGTTTCGGGGAAAACGGCTTTGAAGCGGGTGGTGTAGTCGAGGCCCATGGTGTCGGGCATTTGCATGCCGGCGAGGAGGATCTTGATTGCGGGGTTTTTGGCGCGGGCTTTTTCGATGATGCCGAGGAGGTTCTTCTTGGTTTCCTCGGGGGAAATGCCGCGCAGGCCATCGTTGCCGCCGAGGGCGATGATGAGAACATCCGCGCCTTTTCCCATGGCCCAATCGATTCGGCGGAGGCCGCCGGCGGTGGTGTCGCCGCTGACTCCGGCGTTGGCGATGGTGTAGGGGAGATGGGCGGCGGTGATTTTCCCCTGGAGGAGTGCGGGGTAGGCTTCTGCTGGATCGAGTCCGTAGCCGGCGGTGATGCTATCGCCGAGGATGACGATGCGCTTGGCTGTATCATTTGCATTCGGGGATTCTTCGGCCAATAGTGCGGCGCTCGTGGTGAGCAGCAGCCCTAACATCAATTTTCTCAGAAATGTCATCCCCATCGTCCGCCAGTCTAGAATCCGCTTCGGGCGCTGTCAACCGGCCCATTCTCAAGGTCTCCGGACTGCGTAAAGTCCATCAGACCGCGAGCCATGATCTGACGGTTTTGAAAGACGTGAACCTGAGCCTGGAGGCGGGGGATACATTGGCGATCATCGGCCCCTCGGGGAGTGGCAAGACGACCTTGCTGGGGCTTTGTGCGGGGCTGGACGATGCGAGTGCGGGATCGGTGGAGCTGGATGGGATGGCCATCGAAACGCTGGATCAGGATGCGCGGGCGGCACTGCGGAACAAGCTGGTGGGCTTTGTTTTCCAGAGTTTCCAATTGATCCCGACGCTGACGGCCCTCGAAAATGTGTTGGTGCCGCTGGAGCTGCGTGGGGAATCCGGGAGGGAAATCCAGGCGGAGGCGGAGCGATTGCTGACGGAGGTGGGTCTGGGCGATCGGCTCGATCACTACCCGCTGCAACTTTCCGGAGGCGAGCAGCAGCGGGTGGCGCTGGCGCGTGCATTCATCCACCGGCCCAAGATCCTTTTCGCTGACGAGCCGACGGGCAATCTGGATGCCGGGACGAGCGGGCCGATTGTTGAAATGCTTTTCCGTCTGAACCGTGAGGCAGGGACGGCGCTGGTGCTGGTGACGCATGATCCCGCGCTGGCGGCGAAGGCGCGCCGGGTGGTGACGATGAGCGGGGGAACCATTGTCTCGGAGGAGGAGAATGCCCTCGTCTAAAAGAAAGGCGTTACCGCGCAGTTTGTGGACGGCTTTGTTCCATCCATGGGTGTGGCGGATGGCATGGCGGGACAGCCGGTCCCAGAGGGTGAGGCTGGTGATTTTCTCGCTGGCGATCGTTTCCGGGGTGGCGGCGCTGACGGCGATCCACTCGCTGAAGGCGAGTGTCGAGCGGGGCATCGGCTCGGAGGCGAAGGCGCTGCTGGGCTCGGATCTGCGGGTTTCTTCTCGGAATGCAATCAACAGCGACGAGGTGAGCAGGCTGGCGGGAATGGCGAGCCGTTTCAGTCGTGAGACGAGTTTTCCCTCAATGATGCGGTTCCTGCCTGGCGGGGGCGCACGTCTGATGCAGGTGCGCGGAATCGCGGGAGATTATCCATATTACGGAAAGGTGGAGACGCGGCCGGCGGATGCCTGGACGAAGCTGCGGGACGAAGGCGGCGTGCTGGTGGAACCGGCGATGCTCGATCAGTTCGCAGCGAAGATCGGCGATGAGGTGGAGCTGGGCGGGATCCGTTTGAAGATTCTCGGAGTGGTTGACAAGCCCGCGCCGCGCGGCAACCGCTTCAGTGGCTTCGCGCCGGAGGTCTATGTCCGGCTGGCTGACATCGAGCGCAGTGGTCTGTTAGGGAAAAACAGCATGGCATCCTATCAGGTGTATCTTGAAATTCCGAATGGCCCGGCTTCGAGCGAGCTGAAGGACAAGGTTCGCAAGGATTATCCCGACAGGCCGTGGCAGTTGGAAACCCCGGAAGACAGGCGCGAGAATCTGGGCGACGCGCTGGCAAATTTCCAACAATTCCTCGGCCTGATCGCGCTGGCATCGCTGGCGTTGGGGGCGATCGGGGTGGCAGGCGCGGTGCATGCGCACGTGACGCGGCGCATTCCGACGATTGCGATCCTGCGCTGCCTCGGGTGCCCGGGGCATCTGGCGTTCGGAATTTATTTCGCGCAGGCGCTGGCGTTGGGTTTGTTCGGTGCGCTGCTGGGCGGGGGACTCGGGATCGCGATGCAAATGGGGCTGCTGGCGGCTTTCCAAGGTGAGTTGCCGATCTCGGTGAGCCCTTCACCGGAATGGAAAACCGCCATGCAGACGACAATTACCGGGTTTGCAGTATGTTGTGGATTCGCACTGCTGCCGCTGATGAAAATCCGCGAAATTTCACCAGCGGTGACTTTACGCAGTGGTGGTAATTTAAAGGGTGGGATGCTGCGGACGCTGCCGGTTTATGCTTTGTTGGCAGGATTGATGATGCTCGTGGCGCACGCGAATGACCCGAACTGGAAACGCTCGCTGGCGATGGTCGGCGGGATGGTGGGGGCTTTTCTGGTGCTGGCGGCGGTGGCCCGCGGGCTGATGTGGGTGACGCGCCGGATCGTGGGAAAAAGCTGGCCGTATTTGATCCGCCAGGGAGTCTCCAACCTCCACCGCCCCGGCAACCAGACCTTGTTGTTTCTGCTTTCACTTGGCCTCGGAACCTTTTTGCTGGTGACGATTCTTTCGGCGGGAAAACTTTTGAACAATCGGCTGAGCATCCAGCAATCGAAGGAGAGCCCGAACCTGTATTTGATCGATGTGCAGCCGGACCAGGTGGCGGGGGTAAAGGAAGTGTTGGAAGCTGATGGGCTGCCGGTGCTGGAGAGTGAGCCGATGGTGACGATGCGGATCAAGTCGA
>Ga0163144_10023323_pt1 | contig 12216 bp, 9 predicted proteins | sample OliLak19BULKMAT1_FD_123175 | JGI IMG/M metagenome (GOLD analysis project Ga0163144, IMG submission 123175) | Freshwater microbial mat bacterial communities from Lake Vanda, McMurdo Dry Valleys, Antarctica - Oligotrophic Lake LV.19.BULKMAT1 | ecosystem: Environmental > Aquatic > Freshwater > Lake...
CAAGGCGATGTTCATGAATCTCGCCGGTGCTCTTATCAAGCACGAGCAGATCACGACCACGCTTCACAAGGCGAAGGACCTGCGTCCGATCGTCGAGAAGCTGGTCACGCTCGGCAAGAAGGGTGGGCTGCATGCCCGCCGCCAGGCGATCGGCTTCCTGCGCGACCCCTACGTCGCCGACAAGCTCTTCACGACGCTCGGCCCGCGCTACTCCAAGCGCGCCGGCGGCTACCTGCGGGTGCTGAAGGCGGGCTACCGCTTCGGTGACGCAGCGCCGATGGCCGTGATCGAGTTCATAGAGCGCGACACCGCCGCCAAGGGCCAGGACAGCGGTCCGTCGGCTGAGACGGCCGAGCAGCAGGAAGCGGCGTAAGCCTCTTCTGCACGACTTTCGAAAACGCCCGGCGAGAGCCGGGCGTTTTTCTTTGCTAGTCTCTCGCCATGGCATTGACGTTCAGGAAGGCAGTTCCGTCGGAACGGGACGACGCCGAGCGCATTTTGTGGTCGGCGTTCACTCCCTATGTCCGCAACCTCGGCCGCGAGATCACCGCTCACCACTACGCGTTCCTCGCCGCTGCCGTCGAGCGCGGCGACGTCTACCTTGTGGCGGACGGCATCGAGATCGTGGGCGTTGCCGCGACCGAGCGGCGCGACGACGGCATCTACATCGACCGGCTGGGCGTGGCTCCGGCGCGCCAGGGCACCGGGCTGGGCAGCTTCCTGCTGGAGCGGGTCGAGGAGATCGCGCGGTCGAGCGGCCTCAAAGGACTGTCACTCGAAACGGCCGAGATGGCGGAAGGCAACATCCGGCTTTATCGCCGGCATGGTTTCGAGATCGTGCGCCGCGGCCCACCCTCGCACGGCATGGACGTGCACACGCGCGTCTTCATGGTGAAGCGGCTCTAGCTGTTCCAGGCGATCGGATAGCGGTTGAAGCCGCGGAAGCGGGCGCGACCGCCGCGTTCGTAGTCGCCATCGCGCCGCAGCCCTTCCAGGCGCGCGACCAGACGGCCGATGGCGATGGTGCCTTCCATGCGTGCCAGAACGGCACCGAGGCACATATGCACGCCCGAGCCGAAGGCGAAGTGGCGGTTGGGCTCGCGAGCCGCATCGAAGCGGTCGGGCTCGGCGAACTGCGCCGGGTCGCGGTTGGCAGCACCGATGCCGATATGAATGTAGGTGCCGGCCGCGATCTTCTCGCCGCCGATCTCGAGGTCGGCGGTCAGGCGCCGGTTGCCGAGCTGGTTGGAGCTCTCGAAGCGCAGCCCTTCCTCGACGCAGCTCCTGATCAGCCCGGGGTTTTCGCCGAGCCGCCGCAACTCGACGGGAAAGCGCAGCAGCGCGTCGATGGTGTTGCCGATCAGGTTGGTCGTGGTCTCGTGGCCCGCGTTCAGGAGGAAGATGCAGTTCTGCACCAGCTCCTCATGGCTGAGCCGCTCGCCATCGACTTCGCCATGGATCAGGACGCCCAGCACGTCGCGATCGTCGGCGGGTCGCTTGCGGCGCTCGGCCACCAGCCCGTCGAGATAGGCGGAGAATTCGCTGACCGCCGCGTTGCCGGCCGCCAGCCGTTCGGGCCCGGTAACCGGCTCCAGCGCCCCCAGAATGGCCAGCGAATAGCGGCGGAAGGGCGCGCGGTCTCCGGCGGGCACGCCCAGCATGTCGCAGATCACCTCGACGGGAAGGCGGAAGGCAAAATCCTCAATCAGGTCCATGCGGCCGCGGCCGGCATGCTGGGCGATGAGTCCGTCGACCACCGCCTCGACCCTGGGCTGCATCGTGGCCAGCGCACGCGGCGTGAAGGCGGCCGCCAGCAGCTTGCGCACGCGCGTGTGCAGCGGCGGATCGTTGAACACCAGACTGGTCGTGTGGTGGCGGTGGAGCGGCGTGCCGACGCCGAACTTCGGGCCGAACTCCGCCTTCTTGTCAGAACTCATGTGGGCATCGCGGTAGCAGAGCGCGACATCGGCATAGCGCGAGAGAAAGACGCTGCCGTCGGGCAGCCGCTTCAGCGGCGCGAAGCGGCGGAGCGCGTGATAGTAGGGGAAGGGATCGTCGAGGAAGCCGCGCTCCAGCGCCGCCAGGTCGAAGCGTTCGGCAAACGCCCGGGCCTCGTCCGGTGGCAGCTCGATGAGGCTCCTGGTCAGAACTGATCCTCCTTGAGCGCGAACACGGTGCGGCCGGCGGCCTTGAGCGGGCCGAGCTGGGCCAGCGCCGGCGGCAGGATCACCTCGGCATAGAAGCGCGCGGTGATCAGCTTGGCTTCCAGAAAGGCCGGATCGCCGTCACGCGTGGCGAGCCTGCTCTGCGCGACGAGGGCGCCACGGGCCAGCAGCCAGCCGCCCAGTGCCGTGCCGGCCAGCCGCAGGAACGGTACCGAGCCCGCCAGCGCCGTCACCAGATCCGTCTTGACCGATTGCGCCACCCACTTGGTGGCGTCTTCCAGGGCGTCGGCCGATGCCAGTACGCCGACGCGGATTGCCGCCAGGTCGTCGCCGGGAGCAGCCTTCATCTCGTCCGCCAAAGCGCGCATCTCGGCCACCAGCGCCAGCATTGTCTCGCCACCATCCTTGGCCACCTTGCGGCCTACCAGGTCGCGCGCCTGGATGCCGTTGGTGCCCTCGTAGATCGGCAGGATGCGGGCATCGCGCAGGTGTTGTGCCGCGCCGGTTTCCTCGATGAAGCCCATGCCGCCATGGATCTGCACGCCGGTCGAGGCGATCTCGTTGCCGAGATCGGTGAACCAGGCTTTGACGATCGGAATCAGCAGGTCGACGCGATCCTGGGTCTTGCGGGCGGTTTCCTTGTCCGGGTGCTTCAGGGCGCCGTCGATGCCGGCCGCGGTGTAGTAGCCCAGCGCCCGCATCGCCTCGATCTGGGCGCGCATGGTCATCAGCATGCGGCGCACGTCGGCATGATGGACGATCGAGACCGCCTCGGGCTTGGCGCTGCCGTCGTCCTTCGATTGCACGCGGGTGCGGGCAAAGGCTGCCGCCTGCTGATAGGCGCGCTCGGCGATTGCCAGGCCCTGGATGCCGACCGACAGGCGGGCGTTGTTCATCATGGTGAACATGTAGGAAAGCCCGCGGCCTTCCTCGCCCACCAGGTAGCCCACCGCGCCACCGTCGTCGCCGAACGACATCACGCAGGTCGGGCTCGCGTGGATGCCGAGCTTGTGCTCGAGGGAGACGCAGCGCAGGTCGTTGCGCTTGCCGGCCGCGCCGTCGGTGCCGGCCAGGAATTTCGGCACGATGAACAGCGAGATGCCGCGCACGCCGGCCGGCGCGTCAGGCGTGCGCGCCAGCACCAGGTGCACGATGTTCTCGGCCATGTCGTGCTCGCCATAGGTGATGAAGATCTTCTGGCCGGTAACGAGATAATGGTCGCCGTTCTTCACTGCCCGGCTCTTGAGCTGGCCGAGGTCGGAGCCGGCCTGCGGCTCGGTCAGGTTCATGGTTCCGGTCCACTCGCCCGAAATCATCTTGGGCAGATAGGTGGTCCGCTGTTCGGGCGAGCCGTGATGGTGGATGGCGTCGATCGCCCCCTGGTTCAGCAGCAGCACCAGGCCGAAGCCCATGTTGGCCGCCTGCCACATCTCCTGCACCGTCGTGGCGAGCAGCCACGGCATGCCCAGGCCGCCGAACTCCGGGTCGAAGGGCAGCGAGTTCCAGCCGCCGGCGACGAATTCCTTGTAGATGCCGGCAAAGCCCGGCGCGGTGCGGACAACCCCGTTCTCCAGCGTGGCGCCGATCTTGTCGCCGTCCCGATTGAGCGGCGCCAAGCCGTTGCCGGCGAGCTTGGCGGCTTCCTCCAGCACCGCATCGACCGTGTCGTCGGTGGCGTGCTCGTAACCGGGCAGCGCCGAAACGCGTGCCAGGCCAGCCACTTCGCGCAGCGCGAAACGCATGTCGGCGAGCGGGGCGGTGTAAGTCATGTGTTTTCCTCCGGGCCGCAATATGCCGCGCCCCGTCGCTTTTGGCGACCGGCTCGGGTACCTTGGCGGCAACATGACAAATACCGTTCAGCTCATCATCGATGGCCCAAAGGCCACCATCACCCTCAACGATCCCGCCAAGCATAACCGGCTCGATCCGGCGGCCTTGCGGGCGTTGCGTGCAGCCATCGAAAACGCCGACACCGATCCCGCCGTGCGCGTGACCGTGATCACCGGCACGGGCGAGAAGACCTTCTGTTCAGGCTATGACCTCGGCTCGATCTCGGCCAGCGAGCGGCGCACGCAATCCGGCAGCGACGACAGCTTCGAGAAGGTCATGGATCGCCTCGAGGCGATGCGCATGCCGACGCTTTGCGCGCTGAACGGCGGCGTCTACGGAGGGGCCACCGACCTGGCACTGGCCTGCGATTTCCGCCTCGGCGTCCGCGGCATGAGGTTCTTCATGCCGGCCGCCCGCTTCGGCCTGCATTACTATCCGGGCGGCCTGCGCCGCTACACCCAGAAGGTGAGCCCGAGCTTCGCCAAGCGCGCCTTCCTGCTGTCGGAGGATTTCTCCGACACCGAGCTGCTGGCCGTCGGCTATCTCGACTGGCTGGTCGAGCGCGCCGAGTTCAAGGCCAAGGTCGAGGAGAAAGCAGCCAAGCTCGCTTCTCTGGCGCCGCTCTCCATGTCGGGCATGAAGCGGGCGATCGAGCAGTTCGCCCAGGCCGCACCTGATCTGCCGTCGATCCGCGAGAGCGCCCAGGCCTGCGCCGGGTCGGAAGATCTGCAGGAGGGCCTGGCGGCTCTGCGCGAGCGTCGGACGCCAGCTTTCAAGGGACGATGACATGCGGTTGGGCCGGCTTGCCCTCGTCTTGTCGATCCTGTGGAGCGGAGGTGCAGAAGCGCAGCAGCTCGACTTCTCGCGGATCACGCGTAGTGGTGACGAACGCCTGAGCTACCGCTGGCGCGATCTCGACCGCCGCGAGCAGGCGACGGCGTTTACGCTGGCCCGTCAGGACATCCGGGACGCCGAAGCCTCGTTCAAGGAGTTCAGCCTCGACGGCATGTGGGACGATATCGCGGCGAACTTGCGCGATGAGACCGCGCGGTTCGGCAATGGTGCCCAGATCGAGATCCGCCGGGTGGGCGACCGCCTGAGCTGGACCGTGAAGGCGCGCGATCCGGCGTCTCAGGAAGCGTTGATCAGGAACCTCAACGAGCGCTTTCAGCGCGCGCAGAAGACCTATCTCGACCGGCATTTGCGCCAGCGCCTCGACGAGGGTCGCATCATGGTCGATTTTGCCGCCGCCACCCGTGCTTTGCAGGAGCCGATGCGGGCTGTCGCCAAGGCGCTGGGCGCCACGCCGGACATCGCCGACGACGACCGAGCCCGCGTGACCCTGGCGCTCGCCTTCTTCCAGCAGGTTCCCTACGCAACGCTGGGGGATGCGGCGCGGCGCGGTGGCGATTTCCTGCCCGCGCCTGCCCTGCTGGCGCAGAACCGCGGCGACTGCGACAGCAAGGCCGTGGCGCTGGCGGCGGTGCTGCGGACCTACACCCCTTGGCGAAAGCTCGCGGTCATCGTCATGCCGGGCCATGCCGTCCTGGGGGTAGACCTGCCTGCCCGGCCGGGAGAGCAAACGGTACGTGCACAGGCACGGCAATATGTCGCCCTCGAGCCGGCCGGCCCGGCGATGGCGCCGATTGGCGACGTGGCGCCCCGGGCCGCCAAATATCTCGCCGAGGCGCGCGCAATCGAAATTTGGCCGCTAAACTGAGGTGATCATGCAACGCCGCCTCGCTGCCATCGTCCATGCCGACCTCGCCGGGTTCACCCGGATGATGGAGGGCGCCGAAACGCGCACCTTCCGGCACCTGAAATCCGCGCAGATCGAGGTCTGGCGGCCGGCGATCGTGGCGTCGCAGGGCCGCATGGTGGGCACGGCGGGAGACGCCATGCTGGCGGAGTTCAGTTCGGCCGTGACCGCCGTCGGGGTCGCCATCGAAATCCAGGAACGCATGGCACGCTTCAACGAGGCCCTGCAGGAAGAGCAGCGCATGTTGTTCCGCATCGGCGTTCACCTGGGTGAGGTGATCGTCGACGAAGAGGACCAGAACATCTTCGGCGACGGCGTCAATCTCGCCGCCCGCATCCAGGCATTGGCCGAGCCCGGCGGCATTGCGGTGTCGCGCGTGGTGCGTGACCTGGTGGAACTCAAGGTGGAGTATGCCTTCGCCGATGGCGGCGACCAGCAATTGAAGAACGTAAGTCGCGCCGTCCAGATCTTCCACGTGCGTCATGCCCGTCAGATGCCACCGATCGGCACGACGACCCGGATGATGCCGCAGATCACGCTTCGCTTCGAAGGCCCCGACTCGGCCGGCCGCAAGCATGCCTTCGACGTTGCCCTCGACAAGCTGATCACCCAGCCGCAGGGCATGGTGATCGGCCGCTCGGCCGATCAGTGCGAACTCGTCGTGGCGCACGCCACGGTGTCGCGCCGCCACGCGCGCCTCAGTCTCGCGGGCGAGGCCCTGCAGGTCGAGGACCTGGGCTCGACCAACGGCACGGCGGTCAATGGTGCGGTGCTTGGGGCCGGTGCGCCGGTGGCGCTCCATGCCGGCACCAAGCTCCGCATCGGCGACGTCGAACTGCTGATCCGGCAGGTCTAGGGCAGGCGCCTGAGATGACCGATCCCGTGACCCCGCCGCCGGGCGAAGTGCCCGAGATCGACTACGTGGCACTGCGCGCCGGACAGACGATCGGGCGCTACGAGATCGTCTCCGTTCTCGGCCAGGGCGGCTTCGGCATCACCTACCGCGCGCGCGATATCCAGCTCGGCCGCGAGGTCGCGATCAAGGAGTACCTGCCCACGGCGCTGGCGGTGCGCCAGGACGGCGCCACAGTGCTGCCGCGCACGACCAAGATGGCCGACGATTTCGGCTGGGGCCGCGATCGCTTCGTCACCGAGGGCCGCACCCTGGCGACGCTCCATCGCGTGCCGGCGATCGTGCATGTGTTCGACTTCCTCGAAGCCAATGGCACTGCCTACATCGTTATGGAGCTGCTGAGCGGCGAGACGCTCGAGGACAAGCTGAAGCGCCAGGGCACGCTCACCCCGGACGAAGTCGACCGCATCCTGTGGCCGCTGCTCGACGGGCTGGACCAGGTGCATGCCGCGGGCTTCCTGCATCGCGACATCAAGCCGGCCAATATCCTGCTCAACGCTCAGGGTGACCCGACCCTGATCGATTTCGGCGCGGCGCGCGAAGCCATGGTCGGCCGGACATCGGCGATGACGGCGATCTTCACGCCGGGCTATGCCGCGGCCGAGCAGATGACCTCGGCCAAGCAGGGACCGTGGACGGACATCTACGGGCTTGCCGCCACGCTCTACAACGCGATCGCCGGCAAGACGCCACCCGGCGCGTTCGACCGCATGTTGGACGACGGCTACGAGCCGCTTGCGCGCCTGATGCCGAAGGGATTCGGGCCGGGCCTTCTGGCCGGTGTCGATGCTGGCCTCGCCGTGGCCGCCCGCGACCGGCCGCAGTCGATCGCCGGCTGGCGGCCCATCCTCGGCATGACCGCGGCGCCGGCTGCGGACGCGACGATGATGATGACCAAGGCGCCGCCGCCGGCACCCGGCCGTCAGTCGGTCCTGACGCCGACGCCGGACGAGGCAGCGCCCTCGACGTCCCCCTCGACGTCCCCCTCGACGTCCGTGGGGGGGCCAGCCCCGAAGTCCCGTACCGGCCTCTGGGTCGCCCTGGCAGTCGTTCTGGTCGCAGCTCTTGGCGGTGGCGGCTACTACGCGACGGCCATGCGAGGACCTGATCCCGAGATGGTCAAGGCGCAGACGGCCGCCGCAGCGGCCGAGGAGGAAAAGCGCAAATTCCAGGAGGAGGCGCAGAAGCTCCGCGCCGAAAAGGAAGCCGCAGAGCAGCGCAAAGCCGAGGAGGATGCCAGGGCCAAGGCCGACCAGGAGGCACGCCAGAAGGCCGCGGCCGAGGCGGCGACAAAGCGACAACTCGAGGACGAGGCCCGCCGCAAGGTCGAGGCCGAGAACGCGGAGAAGAAGCGCGCCGACGACGAGGCGCAGCAGAAGGCCGCGGCCGAGGCGGCAACCAAACGCAAGGCCGAGGAGGATGCGCGCAAGGCGGCCGAGCTGGTCGCCGGCCAGTTCGACCATTTCGGCAAGACGCTGATGTTGCTGACCTTGCGCAACAATCCCGCCGAGATCCGCCTGCAGGGCGTGGATGTCGTGGATGACCCCGGCCTGCGCCAGGCCGGCGTCAATGCCCTGGCGGCCAAGCCGCGCAACCTCCGCTGCCGCCAGACCGACCGCCTGACCGACGGCACGCCGCTCTATCGCTGCCTGGTCACCAAGCTCGATGCCAAGGACCCGTTGGCCGACATTCCCGACACGGATCGGGTCGATCTCGCTTTGGCGCTGGTCCGCGGCGGGCTGGTCCTGGCCTCCTGCGACGCCCCGCGGGCCTATGCCGATGCCGAGGACGAAGCCCGTGGCAAGAGTCTGAATTTATGGTCTATGATGAAGCCCGCTGAATACAGACGGAGATGCGCGCGATGAATGCTGTAGTTGCCCTGTCGAGCCCCCGTGCGGCCACGCGGTCGCGATTCCTCATCAAGCTGATCGGCGTCGTGGCGGCGATCGGACTCGCGACGGGTTGTACGACCAGTGAAAGTGGCGGTCCGTCCAACCAGGCCATGGGAACCGTCATGGGCGCCGCCGTCGGCGGGGCTGTCGGCGGCCTGGCCTTCGGCAGCGTCGGCGGCGCGGTGGGCGGTGCGCTGGTGGGCGCGTTGGCCGGCAATCTCGTGGGCCGGGCGCTCGACAACCAGGAGCGCGCCAGGCTCGCGCAGGCGACCCAGAACGCCTTCGTGGCCGAGACCAACGTGCCGACCACCTACACGGTCGAGAAGACATCCAATCAGTCCGCATCGACGCCGGCGACCGTGGTGGCGGCCCGGCCAGTCGGCCCGCCGGCCGGTCGCGCCGACGGCAGCACCTGCCGTCCGATCGAACTGACGGCGACCAAGAATGGCCAGACCACGACCGAAACGACGACCTTCTGCAAGGCTTCCGGGTCCAACGATCTGAAGCCGGTTACGGTCTGATCTCCGCGAGAACGGCCGGCGCGTCGCAAGACCGCCGGCCGTTGCCCCGCGACGGGACGCATGGCAGCCTCTTGCGGCTTGGCAGGGGGGCATGAGCGACCCAACAAACCAATCCCGGGGTGGGGTGTCGCCGGTCGATTTCGTCGCGTTGTCAGCGGGACGGATGATCGGGCGCTACGAGGTCGTCTCGGTTTTGGGACAGGGCGGCTTCGGCATTACCTACCGTGCGCACGACAGCCAGCTCGGCCGTGAGGTCGCGATCAAGGAATACCTGCCGCTGGCGCTGGCGATACGGCAGGACGGCACGACGGTGATGCCGCGTTCGACCGGGGCGATGGAAGATTTCTCCTGGGGCCGCGAACGCTTCGTCGCCGAGGGCCGCACGCTCGCCGGCCTGCAGAACGCACCGGCCATCGTCCGGGTCTTCGATTTCCTCGAGGCCAACGGCACGGCCTACATCGTCATGCAGCTCCTGCAGGGCGAGACGCTGGAGAACCGCCTGAAGCGGACCGGGCCGTTCAAGGCACCGGATATCGACCGCATCCTGTGGCCGCTGCTCGACGGATTGGAGCAGGTCCACGCCACCGGCTTCCTGCATCGCGACATCAAGCCGGCCAATATCCTGCTCGATGATGCCGGCAGTCCCACCCTGATCGACTTCGGCGCCTCGCGGGCGGCAATAGCGGGGCGCTCGACGGCGCTGACGGCGATCTTCACGCCAGGCTATGCCGCGGCCGAGCAGATGACGTCGGCGAAGCAGGGGCCGTGGACCGACATCTACGGCCTTTCCGCCACGCTCTATCACGCCATCACCGGCCAGACGCCTCCCGGTGCTTTCGACCGGATGCTGGATGACGGCTACGAGCCGCTCAGCCGGATGATCCTTCCGGGATTCTCCCAAGGATTGCTGGTCGGACTCGACGCTGGATTGTCGCTACGGGCCAGCGACCGGCCACAGTCGATCGCCGGTTGGCGGCTTATCTTGGGTCAGGCGACGGCGCCCGATGCCCATGCGACGGTGGCGATGGCCCGCCAGGGTGGTGGAGTGGCCGTGCTGGCGCCGCACGCGCCGGGTGCTGCGCCGGTGGCTCCCTCTGTCGAGGCACCGGCCGTCGTAGCCGCCGTGCCGGCGCCGGCCAAGAGCCGCATGCCTCTGTTTGCCGGCATCGCGGTGGCGGTGTTGGCCCTTGCCGTCGGCGGCTATTTCGCCCTCACCCCGGGCAGCCGGCCGGCGCCTGCGACCACCGCGCTACAGGACCTCAAGATCGAGGATCTCGAGCGCGTCCTGGCGGAGCGCCGAAAGGCCGATGCTGCGGCCGTGGAGAAGAAGCGATTGGAGGAAGAGGCGCAGCGCAAGGCCGATGCCGATGCTGCCACCAAGAAGGCTGCCGACACCGAACTCGAGAAAGCCCAGCAGGCTCGCCTGAAGGCTGAACAGGAACTGGCCCAAATGAAGGCCGACATGGAAACACGGCGCCAGGCCGAGGCCGGTCAGCGCGAGCAGGCCGACGCTGCCGGGCGACGCGCCGCCGAGGAGGCCGCCCAGCGCAAGGCCGAGGCCGAGATGGCGGCGCTGAGACAGGCCGAGGATGACGCCCGCAAGAAGGCGACCGCCGAGGCCGACGCCAAGCGCCAGGCCGACGAGGCGCTCGCGAGGGCACAGGCCGAGCGACAGAAGGCGGACGCCGAAGCGAAGCAAAAGGCCGAAGCGGAAGCCAGGCAAAAAGCCGAATCCAGCACCAAGGAAGTTGCCGAGGCGGAAGCTCGCCAGAAGGCCGAGGCCGACGCCAAGCAGAAGGCCGATGCTGAAGCGACCGCCGCTGCCGCCGCCGTGGCTGAGAAGAAGGCGGCGGAAGCGACCGAGACGGCGCTACGCCTCGCGCCGGCCGACCGCCAGCGCCTCCAGGTGGCGCTGACGTCGCTGGGCTTCGACACCCGCGGCAGCGACGGCGCCTTCGGCCCACGCACCCGCGAGATGATCGCCGCCTGGCAGAAGGCCCGCAGCACGCCGCAGACGGGCTTCCTGAATGGGACGCAGAATCAGGCGTTGCTGAAGGAGGCGGCGCCGGCGATTTCCAGGTTCGACGACGAGCAGAAGAAGGTCGAAGAGGCGAAGAAGAAGGTGGACGAGGACAAGGCCAAGGCTGACGCCACCGCCGCCGCCGCCGCCAGGGCAATTCCAGCGCCGGCCACGCCCGCAGCGGCTGCAGCCGCGCCCAATGTTGCGGCAGCCGCGCCTAGATCGGGTCCCGATGGTCTTTGGAAGGGTTCATACGAGTGCACGCCCTCCCGCAATGGCGGCGAGTTCAATATGCAAATGCAGATCGCCGTCTCGGGCGGTGTTGGCACATGGACGCGGCCCGGCGGATCCAACCAGCGGGGCAACCAATCCCTCACGGTGCGAATCAGCGGCGCGCAAGTCGCCGTCTCTCGGCTCTACATACCGGTCAATCAGCCCGGCACAATGTCGACGGCCACCATGTCCGCACGCTATGAAGGAAATGCCATCAGCGGCGGCGGGCCGGAGGCCAATAGCGGCGGTCGCACCTGCACTATATCGTTGACGCGGGGGCCTTAGAGCCTCCAAGCAGTAGCCTCTGCGAAAGGACTGGGAGACATGGCGGGCAACGAGAAGGCGCGCGCGTTGCGCGATCGGCTGGCGAAGGGCGAGTTCATCCTGGCGCCGGGCATCTATGACGGCATCTCCGCCCGCGTGGCGGACAGGATGGATTTCCCCGCCCTCTACATGACGGGCTACGGTGCCACGGCCTCGATGCTGGGCCTGCCCGATGCGGGTCTCGCCACCTATTCCGACATGGTCGGCCGTGCCGAGATGATCTGTTCGATCACCACGACGCCGCTGATTGCCGATGCCGACACTGGCTACGGCGGCCTGCTCAATGTCCGCCGCACCGTGCGTGGCTACGAGGCGGCGGGAGTTGCCGCTATCCAGATCGAGGACCAGGAGACGCCCAAGAAGTGCGGCCATACACCTGGCCGCCGCGTCGTGCCAGCCGAGGAGATGGTGCTCAAGATCAAGGTCGCGGTCGAGGCGCGCCGGCACGACGAGACCATGATCGTGGCGCGCACCGACGCGCGCACCGCGCATGGTCTCGACGAGGCGCTGCGCCGGGCC
>Ga0163144_10023324_pt1 | contig 12215 bp, 8 predicted proteins | sample OliLak19BULKMAT1_FD_123175 | JGI IMG/M metagenome (GOLD analysis project Ga0163144, IMG submission 123175) | Freshwater microbial mat bacterial communities from Lake Vanda, McMurdo Dry Valleys, Antarctica - Oligotrophic Lake LV.19.BULKMAT1 | ecosystem: Environmental > Aquatic > Freshwater > Lake...
TCGCCGCCATCATCGCGGTGCCGCTGTCGCGCAAATTCGGCCTGGGGGCGGTGCTGGGCTACCTGGGGGCAGGCATGCTGATCGGCCCCTGGGGGCTGAAACTCATAGACAACGTCGAGACCATGCTGCACGTCTCGGAATTCGGCGTAGTGCTGCTGCTGTTCGTCATCGGGCTGGAACTGCAGCCTTCGCGCCTGTGGATCCTGCGCAAGCAGGTATTCGGGCTGGGCTCGGCGCAGGTCGTCGCCAGCGCCGTGCTGCTGGGCGGGATTGCGCTTGCCATCGGCCTGACCTGGCAGGCCGCGCTGGTGGTGGGCATCGGACTTGCGATGTCGTCCACCGCATTTGTGCTGCAGACCTTGGCCGAGAAAAAACAGTTGACCACTCGCCACGGCCGCGAAAGTTTCGCCATCCTGTTGTTCCAGGATCTGGCGGTGATCCCCTTGCTGGCGGCCTTGCCGTTTCTGGCGCACTCGCTGGGCCAGGCCGGCGCCGGCGGCCACGGCAGCGGTGGCTGGCAGGACGCCGCCAAGGCACTGCTGATCATCGCAGCCTTGATCGTTTCCAGCCGTTTCCTGATCCGTCCACTATTTCGCACCGTCGCCAGCCATGGCGGGCGCGAGATCTTCACCGCCACCGCGCTCTTTATCGTCGTCGGCGTCACCTTGCTGATGGAAGTGGCGGGCCTTACTGCTTCGCTCGGCGCATTTCTGGCCGGCATGCTGCTGGCCGACTCCGAATATCGGCATGAACTTGAAGCCGATATCGAGCCATTCAAGGGCTTGCTGATGGGTTTGTTCTTCATCGCCGTGGGAATGTCGGCGAACTTGGGTTTGCTGGCGGTGCAGCCGCTACAGGTCGCGGCGATCGTTGTTGGCCTGTTGGCGATCAAGTTCGTGGTGCTGGTGGCCGTGGCGCGGATGGCGGGCACTCAGGCTTCGAGTGCGCGCAAGCTGGGCATCGCGCTGGCGCAGGGGGGCGAATTCGCCTTTGTGCTGTTTGGCAGCGCTGCCGGAGTCGGCATTTTTACGCAAGCCGTGTCTGAATTGCTGGTGGTATCGGTCACGGTGTCGATGCTGGCGGCACCGCTCTTGTTCATCCTGGAGGAGAAGTTGCTGGGCCCCTGGCTGGACCGTAAACAAGAGCGCGAGTTTGATTCGATCGCGCCCAATGCCGGCCATGTGGTCATCGCCGGCTACGGCCGCGTAGGCCAGATCGTGGCGCGGGTGCTCTCGCTGAAAAGCATTCGGTTCGTCGCCTTGGAGAAAAACGCCGACCAGGTCGACACGGTGCGCAAGTTCGGCGGCAAGCTGTACTTCGGCGACGCCACCCGCATCGAGTTGTTGCATGCCGCCAATGCGGGGGCCGCCCGCCTCATCGTGCTGGCGATCGACGATCCCGAGGATTCGGTCAAGTGCGCGGGCCTGGTGCGCCATCATTTCCCGCAGGTGCCGGTGCTGGCACGGGCGCGCAATCGGGTCCATGCCCATCGCCTGATGGACCTGGGTATCGCGCGCTTCTACCGCGAAACCTGGCATACCAGCTTGGAGCTGGCGCAACAGGCCCTGTTACAACTGGGCATCGCACCCTCCGAGGCTTCGATGACGATTGCCCGCTTCCGCGAGCATGATCAGGCGCTGCTCAAGAAGCAGCACGCGATCTACCAGGACGAGAGCAAACTGGTGCAGACTTCCCGTGAAGCAAGCGAGGAGTTGCTGATCCTGTATGAGAGCGATCGCGAACCCGACGCCCGCGCTGTCAGGCAGTGACTCCCCCGAGCGGACGATCGTGCAGCGCCCGGGCGAGATATTGCGTGACGCGCAAATCAAGTTAGAGTTGCAAAAGTCATGCGAACGCACCCGTGGCCCTCCCGAACCACGCTTATGCCAACCAGTCCCTCTTCCCCACATAACCGCGCCGGCCGGTGCATTTCCCTGCCAGGCATGGCTGCGGGCGGCCTGCTGGTGTGGGCCGTTCTCGCCCCTGCCGCCTTTGCGCAGGCCAATCCGCTGTCGCCGCAGGCCCAGGCCGGACGCATGATTTTTTTCGATAACCGCCTGTCCAATCCGCAGGGCACCGCCTGCGCGAGTTGTCACGACCCCATGCTGGGCTGGGGCGGCAACAATCGCTCCAGAACCGGCGTCGCCGCCGGCAGCACGCCGGACGCCTTGGGTAGCCGCAACTCACCCACCTTGAGTTACGTAGGCTTCGTGCCCCCCTTCCATCTGAAGAAAGACGATGGCAAGAACAAGGCGGTGGGCGGCTTGTTCTGGGACGGTCGCGCCAACATCCTTGAAGAGCAGGCCCGCGGCCCGCTGTTCGTCAAGGACGAGATGAATCTCGCTGGCGAGACCGAACTGGCCGAACGTTTGCGTAGCGCGCCCTATGCTGCGGACCTGCGTGCCGCCTACGCGCTGGACGCAACGGCAGCCGACACGAAGTGGGTCGAAGCCGCCTTGCAGGCGCTGGCCGCGTTCCAGCGCTCACCGGAAATCGCGCCGTTTAACTCCAAGTACGACGCGGCACGCCGCGGCGAAGTGAAGTTGAGCCCCGCGGAGGCGCGCGGCCTGCGCCTGTTCGCCGACCCGAAGAAGGGCAACTGCATTGCCTGCCATGTGTTCGACAAGAATTCCAAAAACCCGGCGGATCATCTGTTCACCGACTTCACCTACGACAACCTGGGGCTGCCGCGCAATTCCGCGATCCCGGCCAGTGCCGACATGAAGCGCTTCGACCTGGGCCTGTGCGGCCCGACGCGCGAAACGCCAAAGGGTTTGACAAGCAGCGTGTGCGGCGCATTCAAGGTGCCGACCCTGCGCAATGCGGCAAAACGCCCCTTCTACTTTCACAACGGCTCATTTACCGACCTGACCGAGGTGACGCGCTTTTATGTCGAGCGCGATACCCATCCGCAAAAGTGGTATCCCAAAGACGCGCAGGGAAAGCTTCAGGTGTTCAACGACCTGCCGGCGCGCTACGCCCGCAACGTCAATCGCGACGAGTCGCCCTATGACCGCAAACGCGGGCAAAAGCCGCGCCTGAATGACGCCGAAATCGCCGCCGTAGTCGCCTTCATCAAGACCCTGGACGACGGCTTCACGCCCTGAACGGAAGGCGACTTCGTCAAGCGCGGTTTGCCGTGTGCCGAACAACGCTCCTCAGAACGGGTTTTCGAGCAGGTCCCTGAGTGCGTTCGCAGTCAGCGGTTTGGTGATGAAGCCGTGGATGATCTCCAGCGCACCGGCGCGCTTGATCATGATCTCGTGATAGACGTTGTCGGATTCGTTGTCGTCGATCCGCTACCATCTGCGCGAAAACCCGCACAATCGGCGCCTCGCCCTTGCCTGCGAACTTGATGCCGTTGGCCACCAGATTTTGCGTCACCAGGCGCAACTGCGAAGCGTTTCCCGCAACCACCGGCAACGCATCGCACTCCACGCGCGCGGCAGCACGTGAAATCGCCAAGGCGAGGTCATCGCGCACCTGTGCCATCACCCGGTTCAGATCGACCGGATGCGCATCGATCGCATGCTGCTCCAGCCGCACAAAGTTGACCAGATCGTCGAGCAGGAGCTTCATGCGATCGACAAACGCCAGCAGAGCGCGGCGGGCCGACGGCATCGGCCTTACGCGCAATGCGGGCATGACTGGCCGCGCCGATACAACGGCGAGGCCTGCTCCTCGCGCGTGAGCACGGCGCGGCATTCGAAGCATTCGGCATGACCGGCCGCTTCAAGCGCCGGCGTCAAGGCCACGCGACGATCGAACACAAAGCAATCGCCTTGGTAGTGGGCCCCACCCACCTCCTCGAAATAGTTGAGGATGCCACCGTCGAGCTGCAGCACGTTCTCGAAGCCCTGCGCCTGCATGTAGAGCACCGCCTTTTCACAGCGGATGCCGCCGGTGCAGAAAGTCACCACCGTCTTGCCCGTGAGTTCCTGCGCCAGGGTGCCCACAAGCGCCGGAAATTCGCTGAAGCTGCCTATGCGCGGGTTGATCGCGCCGGTGAAACTGCCGATATCGACCTCGAAACCGTTGCGCGTGTCCAAGAGCGCCACGGGCCGGCCGGCGTCGTCGTGCCCGGCATCGAGCCAGCGCTTCAACAGCTGCGGCGTCACCGCCGGCGCACGTTGCCCGGCCGGCCGAATTTGCGGTTGATGCATGCTGATGATCTCGCGCTTGACCTTGACCAGCATGCGATTGAACGGCTGATGATCCGACCAGCTTTGCTTGACCGGCAAGCCGGCCAGGCGCGGGTCGCCGGCAAACCAGGCCAATACTTCCCGCAAGGGTTCTTCAGCGCCTGCCAGGAACAGGTTGATGCCCTCGGGCGCGATCAGCACCGTGCCCTTGAGGCCGGCCTCGACGCAGCGCTTCAAGACCTGTTCGCGCAAGGCTTTGGGCGAATCAAGTTCGACGAACTTGTAGGCCGAGATGTTCAGATACCGCATGTCCTTGGATTATAGGCGCGACCTTCGTACACTACTGCCTGGGCGGCGCTTGCAGTTGAAAATTGCCGATGATTTCCCAAGGACCATTCCATGCACCAGCCCGCTTTCGTGACCGACATTCGCCAGGGCTATCCGCAACTCGACCCCGATCGCGACTATCCGCCGCTGGAATTCAAGTCGCAGAAAGGTCTGGTCAGCGCCGCCGAGTGGGAGGCGCGTGTCGATTGCGCCTGCGCCTACCGGCTGGTCGCGCATTACGCGATGGACGACCTTATCTACAACCACATCTCGGTTGCGCGCGGTTGCCGTCACCAGCCTCAAGCGTTCTGCCGCTGTGCCGGATGTGCCGACGATCGCGGAGTCCGGCTTCCCCGGCTTCGACGCCTCCTCGTGGTTCGGCCTGGTTGGCCCGGCCGGGCTGCCGCGCGAGATCGCCGCCAAGATCGCCGCCGACATCGCACGCATCCTGAAACAGGCGGACATGCGCGAGCGCTTCGTGGCCCAAGGTGCCGACCCGATCGGTTCGACCCCGGAACAGTTCGGCCTGCATATGCAGAACGAGACCGCCAAATGGGCGCGCCTGGTCAAGGCCTCCGGCGCCAAGGCCGACTGACGCCGCAGCTTTTCACCTTTGAATCCCGGGACCAGCATGCACATCGTTGACCACTACGCCGCCTTTGCCTGCAGCTATCGCTCGCAACCGATCGCACCGGAGGTGATGCACCACGCCAAACGCGCTGTCATCGACTGGTTCGCGGCCCTCTACCCGGGTGCGGTACAGGCACCGGCGACACTGCTGGAACGCGCGCTGGCCGAGGAATTCGGCGCCGGCGGCGCACGCCTGGCGCTGGGCCGCGCGGCACCGGCGCGCCTGGCCGCGCTGATCAACGGCAGCGCCGCACATACCGCAGAGGTGGACGACATTTATCGCGACGGCATTTACCATCCGGGTGCGCCGACCATCGCCGCGGCCCTTGCGCTGGCGCAGGCGCGCGCCGCCAGCGGGTCCGATTTCTTGCGTGCCGTGATCACCGGCTACGAGATCTCCACCCGCATCGGTGCAGCCATGGGCCGCAATCACTACAAGTACTTCCACAATACCGGCACCATCGGCTGCTTCGGCGCCGCTGCCGCCGCGGCTGAGGTACTGCAACTCGACGCCACCCGCTTCGCCCATGCGCTCGCGACAGTCGCCACCTTTGCCGCCGCGTTGCAGCAGGCGTTTCGCATGGATTCGCAGTCGAAACCCTTGCACGCCGGCCGGGCGGCGGAAGCCGGTGTGCTGGCGGCCCTGGCCGCCGCCGAAGGCGTGACCGGCTCGCAAGATGTGCTCGAAGGCGACGCCGGTTTCGGCCATGCGCTGTCGCACGGCAACCATGGGCCGGACTGGAACGCATCGCTGCAAACCCTCGGGCGCGAGTTTCACATCACCCGCATGACCTTCAAGAACCACGCCTGCTGCGGCCATTCCTTCGCCGCCATCGACGGCGCGCTGGCCTTGAAGCAGCAGATGAACATTTCGGCGCGCGACATCAAGCGCATCCGCATCGGCGCCTATCGCGCCACCCTCGAGGTGGCGGGGCATGACAATCCGCGCACCCCGGCCGAGGCACGCTTCTCGGTCAAGTATGCGGTGGCCACCGCATTGAGCCACGGCAACGTTCGCTTAGCCGCATTCGAGCCCGCGCGCATCGCCCATCCGGCCACGCGCGAGCTGATGGTCAAGACCGAACTGACGCTCGATGCCGAACTCGACGCCGCCTTTCCACAACAACGCGCCGCGCGCGTCACCTTCGACACCTACGACGGCCGCTGCGTGGAGCATTTGCAGCCGACGCGCAAGGGCGATCCCGACGCACCGCTAAGCGACACCGAACTCGACGAAAAACATCTTGAACTGACCGCGCCAGTGGTCGGCGACGCGTCGGCGCGGTCGCTGCTGGCCACCTTGTGGACACTGGATGCAGCGCCCGGGCTTGACGCGCTGTGCCGCCCGAACGCATGACGATCGCTCTCGCGCCGGCGCTGTTCGCGCCGCGCCGGGTGGCCTTGATCGGCGCCTCCGGCGACCCCGCCAAGAACACCGCGCGCCCGCAGCGCTTCCTGCGCAAGTATGGCTACGGCGGCGAAATCCTGCCGATCAACCCGACCCGAAACGAGATTCTGGGCGAACGCGCTTACCCCAGCCTGCAGGCCGCGCATACCGCAGTCGGCGGCGGCATCGAGCATGTGTTCGTGATGGCGCCGGCCGAGGCAGCGCTGCAGGCCATAGAGGACTGCGGCGCCTGCGATGTGCCACTGGTATCGATCTTCAGCGATGGCTTTGCCGAAACCGGGCCCACCGGCGCGGCGCGCCAGGCGCAGCTGGTCCTGCGCGCACGCGCCCTCGGGGTGCGCGTGCTCGGGCCCAACAGCATGGGGGTGATCGATATTCCCGGCCGCTTTGCGCTCACGGTCAACGCGGTACTCGAAGGCGAGATACCACCGCCCGGTTCGACCGGCGTAATCTCGCAAAGCGGCACCATGCTGGGCACCCTGCTGTCGCGCGGCGCGGCGCGCGGTCTGGGGTTTTCGAAATTGGTTTCGGTCGGCAACGAAGCCGACATCGGCATCGGCGAACTGGTCGACCTGCTGGTCGACGACCCCGACACCCGGGTGATCGCGCTGTTCCTCGAAACCGTGCGCGATGCTGCGCGCCTGGCCGGCGCCGCGCGTCGCGCGCACGCCGCAGGCAAGCCGGTGGTGGTCTACAAACTGGGCCGCTCAGCGTTGGGCGAAGCGATGGCGCGCTCACACACCGGTGCCATGGCCGGGGCCGACGCTGCGCTCGACGCCTTTTTCCGCGACTGCGGCATCGTGCGCGTCGAATGGCTTGAAACCCTGATCGAAATTCCGCCCCTTCTGGCGCGCCGCGCGCCGCTGCGTCTGCATCGTCCGCCGCGGGTGGCGGTGGTCACCACCACCGGCGGCGGCGCCGCCAGCGTGGTCGACCGTCTGGGTGTGCTCGGCATGCAGGCCATGCTCCCCTCGGCCGCACTCAAGGACGAACTGGCATCGCACGGCGTGCGGGTTGCCGATTCACCGATCGTCGATCTCACCATGGCAAGCTCGGCCAAGCGCTATGGCGCCGTGCTCGCTGCGCTGATCGCCTCGCCTGACTGCGATGCGGTGCTGGCGGTGGTCGGCTCCTCGGCGCAGTTTCATCCCGATTTCGCGGTGCAGCCGATATTGTCTTCGCCTCGGAGCGCCAAGCCTTTGGCAGCCTTTCTCACACCGCATGCGGAACGTTCGCTCACGTTGTTGGCGCAACAGGGCATCGCGGCGTTTCGCACGCCGGAAGCCTGCGCGGACGCGCTGGCCTGTTTTTTTCGCTGGCGCGCGCCGCGCGACCGGGACGCTGGCGCCACGCCTATGACAATGCCGGCGCCAACGCTCAAGAAGATGCCCGATGAAGCAGACGCGCTTGCGTTTTTTTCCTCGCTCGGTGTGCCGGTGGTCGCCAGCGCCACTGCCGTCGCTCCCGATTTCCGCCACGACATCGCCTACCCGGTGGCAGTCAAAGTGCGTTCGCCCGACATTGCGCACAAAACCGAGGCCGGCGGCGTGCTGCTGGGCGTCGCCAACCAAGCCGAATTCGCGCTGCGCGTGCCGGCCATGTTGCGTGCCGTCGCCGACGCAGTCCCGCAGGCTGCGATCACCGGCGTATTGGTGCAGCAGATGGAAAAAGGGCTGCAGGAGGTGATCGTCGGCTACCGCCACGACGCCATGGTCGGGCCGGTGATCATGGTCGGTGCCGGCGGTACCTTGGCCGAGATTTACCAGGACTATGCCCTTTCGATCGCGCCGGTAAACCAAGACGAAGCTCTGGAAATGATCGGCCAGGTCAAGGCTCTGGCCCTGATTCGCGGCTATCGCGGCCTGCCGCGCGGCGACGTAGCTGCCCTGGCGCACGCGGTCGCCGCCTTCTCCAGGCTGGCCCTGCTGCCGGGCCAGCCGGTGGCGGAGGCCGAGATCAATCCCTTGATCGTCAAGCACGATGGCGTGGTCGCCGTCGACGGCGTGCTGGTGCTGCGCCACACGGGTCAGGAACACCACACATGAAGTTCTGGATCATCCCTTGCGCGGCAATCACGCTTGCGGCCAGCGTGGCGGCGCAGGAGCCGCGCTACCCGTCGAAACCGATCAAGCTCGTCGTCGGCTACCCGCCCGGCGGCGCCACCGACATAGTCGCGCGCACGATTGCCGCCAGGTTGCAGGAGTTGCTGGGCCAGCCGGTAGTCGTTGACAACAAGCCCGGCGCCACCAGCAACATAGGCTCGGAGCTGGTCGCCAGAAGCCCGCCCGACGGCTATACCTTGCTGTTGGGCACGATTGCCAACGCCACCAACATGACGGCCTACAAGAACCCGGGCTATGACACCCTGCGCGACTTCACGCCGATTACCCAGGCCATGAGCGCGCCCTCGGTGCTGGCAGTGCATCCTTCGATGCCGGTGGCAAGTCTCAAGGAACTGATCGAACTGGCCAGGCGTGCGCCGGGCAAGTACACCTTTGCCTCCAGCGGTGCCGGCGGCTCGCCGCATTTGGCCGGTGAATTGCTCAAACTGCGTGCCGGCATCGACATCGTGCACATTCCGTACAAGGGCGCCACCCAGGCCATGACCGATCTGTTGGGCGGCCAGGTCAACCTGAGCTTCCAGACCGCCTTGTCGGCCATTGCGCACCTGCAGGGCGGCAAGCTCAAGGTGATTGCGGTGGCGGCCGACAAACGCCTGGCGCAACTGCCGGGTGTGCCGACCATGGCCGAGGCGGGCTTGCCTGATTTCGAGGTGTCGAGCTGGAATGGCCTGCTGGCACCGGCGAAAACGCCTGCGGAGATCATCGCCAGACTGCACGAGAACACCGTCAAGGTGCTGACGCTGGCCGATGTGCGCGAGAAGTTCATCGCACAAGGTGCGGAAGCGGTGGGCAGCACACCGGAAGAGTTTCGCGCCTACATCCGCACCGAGATTGACAAATGGGGCCGCGTGATCCGCGCATCCGGCGCCCGCTTCGACTGAATACAACCGGAAACGACATGGACTTTCGACTCAGCGAAGAACAACAAGCCTTCCGCGACTCGGTGCTGCGCTTCGCCGAAAAGCAACTGCGCGCCGGCGCGCGCGCGCGCGCCCATGCGCTCGACTATCCATGGGACGTGGCCAGACTGATGGCAGCGCAAGGCCTGCTCGGCATCACCATCGCCGAGAAAGACGGTGGCCAGGGCGGCAGCCTGATGGACGCGGTGCTGGCGATCGAGGCGGTGGCATCGGTTTGCCCGCGCAGTGCGGATGTGATCCAGGCCGGCAGTTTCGGGCCGATCCGCGTGTTTGCCGAGTACGGCACGGCGCTGCAGAAGGAGCGCTATCTCACCCGCATTCTCGAAGGTAGAGGCGTGATCTCGGTCGGCATGACCGAGCCCGAGGCCGGCTCGGCGGTGACCGACCTCGCCACCAGCGCCACCCCCGACGCGCGACAGGCCGGCGCCTACCGGGTCAACGGGGCCAAGGTGTTTTCCACCCATGCGCCCTATGCCGATGTGCTGTTGGTCTATGTGCGCTTCGGTCCCGGCGTGGGCGGTATCGGCTCGGTGCTGATCGACACCAAGGCGCCCGGTGTGCGCTTCGGCCAGCGTTCCTCGTTCATGTCGGGCGAGGAATGGGCGCAGCTGTATTTCGACGATGTGCTGGTGCCGCCCGAAATGGTGGTGCTCAAGGAAGGCGGCTTCAAGAAACAGATCGCCGGCTTCAACGTCGAACGCATCGGCAACACTTCGCGCTCCCTGGCCCTGGGCCGCTACGCCTACGAGGAAGCCCGGCAATGGGCGATGCAGCGCAAGCAGTTCGGGCGCCTGTTGTGCGAGTTCCAGGGGCTGCAATGGAAATTCGCCGAGATGAAAATGAAACTCGATGCCGGGCAACTGCTGTTGTATCGCGCCGCCTGCAACGCCGACGGCGGTTTTCCTTCACCATCGGATACCGCCATCGCCAAGGCTTATTGCAACCAGGCCGGGTTCGACGTTGCGAGCGAAGCCATGCAGGTGATGGGCGGCCTGGGCTATAGCCAGGAGTCGCTGGTCGAATACTGCATGCGGCGCTGTCGCGGCTGGATGATCGCCGGCGGCTCGATCGAGATTCTGAAAAACCGGATTGCCGAAGGCGTGTTCGAGCGCACCTTCTCGCAGCGGCCCTGAAGCCCGGCGCAGCAGTTTGAACGCGCGCCCCAATGCGGTGCGGCGCAGTCTTCTGGCGGAAATGTTTTCTTACGCTTTTGCGCTGCCAACCCGCCAACCCTTGGCGCGTGAACGGCGTTAGCATCGGAACACAGCGTCTTTTCGGGATTTCACATGATGTTTTCACGCCAACGCGCAGCCTTGCTGCTGACTTGTGCCCTGATGTTTCCAGCGCAGGCGCAAGACAAGACGCCGGCAGACCCGGTCTGGCGCGCCAGTTCGCGCTTGGGCTACGGACCCACCGAAGCCCTGTTGGCCGACGTCACGCAGCAAGGCGGCGCCAGAGCCTGGGCCCTCAGGCAGATTGAAGTCGCTTACAGGGCAAGCACCCAGCCGGCGCGGATGCCCGCCGAGTTGACGCATTTCAACCTGCCGCTTGAGCGGATCTTCGAAGCCTTCAGGGAAGAGCGCGAAGCGCGCAAGGCGGCCAAGGATCAGGGGCAGAAGAAGGAAGCCGGCCTGCGTGGCGCCGCGAACATGGAAAACGACAGGTTCAGCCGCGACGCCGCGCGCGAGGCAGCCGCCTGGCGCATCGCAGCCTGCAGCGCGCCCGAGTTCGAGAACCCCTTGCTCGCGCGCATGACCGAGTTCTGGTTCAACCATCTGAACGTGTTCATCGGCAAGGGCGCGGTCCGGCCTTTCGCTGGCCACTATGTGGTCAACGCGATCCGCCCCAACGCACTTGGAAAATTCGAGGATCTTTTGCTTGCCAGCAGCCGCCATCCGGCCATGCTGTTTTATCTGGACCAGGCACAAAGCGTGGCCGAGGGCAGCGCCGGCCCGCTGGGTCGCGCGCGTGGCTTGAACGAAAATTATGCGCGCGAACTGATGGAGCTGCACACCCTGGGGATAAACGGCGGCTATACCCAGACCGATGTGCATGAACTGGCGCGCATTCTGAGTGGCTGGACGGTGGCGCCGAACCATCCTTCCGGCTTTCGCTTCGCCGAGCGATTTCACGACAGCGGCGAGAAGCGCCTGCTCGGCGTGACCTTTCGCAACCTGGGCTTAGCCGAGGGCGAGGAGGCGATCCGCATGCTGGCACGCCATCCGGCCACCGCGCGCCGCATCGCCACGCGCCTGGCCACGTTTTTCGTATCAGACCAGCCGGGCGCGGCGCTGATTGACCGGCTCGCGCACAGTTTTTCCGCTTCCCAGGGCGATATACGGGTAGTGCTGCGAAGCCTGATCGAAGCGCCCGAATTCTGGCAGGCCGACCAGACGCTGTTCAAGACGCCGCTCGACTTCGCCTGCTCCGCGCTGGCGGCCACCGGTGGCGCGCAGGGGCGTCGCGAGTCGGTCCTGGCGCTGGGCTTCCTGGCCAACGCCGGCCAGGCCATGCATGGCTGGCAAACCCCGGACGGCTACAAGACCGATGCCGCCACCTGGCTGGCACCGGAGGCGCTGACGCGGCGCGCGGACTTCGCCATTGCGCTCGGGCGGCAGGCGGCAGAACCGTTGTTCCTCAACGCCTTCCTGAGCCCTGCCACGAA
>Ga0163144_10023327_pt1 | contig 12215 bp, 14 predicted proteins | sample OliLak19BULKMAT1_FD_123175 | JGI IMG/M metagenome (GOLD analysis project Ga0163144, IMG submission 123175) | Freshwater microbial mat bacterial communities from Lake Vanda, McMurdo Dry Valleys, Antarctica - Oligotrophic Lake LV.19.BULKMAT1 | ecosystem: Environmental > Aquatic > Freshwater >...
ACTTGATGCCGACCTGATCGGCCAGTTGCTGCTGGGTCATGCCGACCATCCAGCGCCGATGCCTGATCCGCTTGCCTACATGAACGTCAACCGGGTGTTTCATGAAACTTCCTGCCTGTTATTTGTTTGAGTAACAACATTACAGCAATTTTCGTGCCAAGATCGCTGAAAATCCGGGATCAGGGTGAAATAATTTCAACTTACCGGGAATCCCGGCAGATTTTTCGCCTTGTGGTTGAGGGATTGCCCACATCTTTGCGGCGCGACTGGTCCCGCAGGATTCCCGCATAGCGTGTTTGGTGTTTTGCAATGCAAATTGCGAACACCTGATCGTCGACATCTTCGCATTAAGCAACCTGAAACTCGGGATCACGCCCCAAGGCAAAAACATTTCGATCCGGCGCTTCCTCGGCCACCAGCAACGATACGGCAACCGGCCCTGCCTTGGTGCAAAACCCCTGCCGGATCAGGTCGGCCAGATCCTCGACCACCCTGGTCCGCGCATGTTCCGATTTGTACATGTTGATCCGTGTCATGCACAGATCGGGCAGTACGCCACCATGCGGCACCAGTTCCAGATCCCGACGATAGGCACCCTCGATAGCGGCATGAACCGCAAGATCGGCGCTGACGGTCGCCTCGATCGTGCGGGATGATTCGGATTCTGCTGCCATGTCCCAAGGGATGCCAGCGCCATCCAGCGCGGCCTGGGCGACCGACCGGAAGATGCAGCCATATTCAAAGGCCAGCCGCAGCGGCCGCTGTTTCCACGCAACTCCGCCCGGTGCCCCAACCCAGACCAGCGGGAGTTGCACCAGCGTTTCGCCGCCGGGGTCGCAATTGTCTTCGGTGGTCAGGATCAGGTCGCATTCGCCCCGGGCGTACATTGCACGCAACCGGGTGGTATAGCTGGAGACGAGATGGACTTTCATCCGGGGAAAGCTCGCGTTGAAACGGCGCAACACCTGCGGGATCACGGGGTAAACCACATCGCACGGCACCCCCAGCACGATCTCGCCCTCATAGGCTTGATGTGTCAGGCGGCCATAGACCTCGTCATTCAGCGCCAGCATCCGGCGGGCATAGCTGACAAGCTGCTCACCTGCCGCCGTCAGCGCCACCTTGCGGGCCGACCGGTCCAGCAGCGACACATCCAGGCTTTCCTCCAGCCGCTTGAGCTGCATCGACACCGCCGATTGCGTCAGGTTCAGAAAGCCGGCGGCACGAGTCACGCCGCCGGTTTCAGCAACCGCCACGAATGACCGCAAGGCCGTCAGGTCGAGATTATGCGCCATATCACATTCCTTGATAGTAGCCGTCAAAATCATTCGTTTTACATATGACACTGAGTCGGGCATCTTATCAACATGTTTGATGACACACCCCTCCAATATCACGGAAATGCGCCATGACCCTGATCTCCACCGTAAAATCCGCCGCCTCGGTTCTTTGGGCCGCCAAAACCCGCACCCTGGTTCAGCATCTGCTGCGTAGCCATCGGATTTGGCGGCAGCGCCAGGATCTGTTGCGGCTCGATGCATCGCAACTGGATGACATCGGGCTGAGCCGTGACGAGGCGGTTGCCGAAGCCGCCCGCCCGATCTGGGATGCGCCCGCCAACTGGCGGAACTGACCGCTGTGCTGCAGTATGGGGCGGAACCACTGCTCGGTTGCAGGAAACCCTTGAAATGTGCCGCCGCTATGCCGATATTCCAACGGCAAGGTCGTTTTGGGAAGAGCGGCCAATGGAACGCGATGGAGGCTAGGGATGGCACAGTATGATACGATCCGCTCGGTAGGTGCAGGCACCCGCTCTGCCGTGATCGATGAGGGTCTGAGGGCCCATATGAACAAGGTCTATGGCCTGATGGCCATCGGCATGGCGGTGACCGGCGCTGTCGCTTACGGTGTCGGCACCAATGAGGTGCTGCTGCAGGCAATCTTTGCCACGCCGCTGAAGTGGGTGGTGATCTTTGCGCCGCTGGCGGTGGTGTTCGCGTTCAGTGCCATGATCAACCGCATGTCGGTCGCCACGGCGCAGGCGGTGTTCTACGGCTTTGCGGCGCTGATGGGCCTGTCGATCAGCTATATCTTTGCCGTCTATACCGGCATCTCGATCGCCACCACCTTTGCCACCACCTCGATCGCCTTTGCCGGTCTGAGCCTTTACGGCTACGTGACCAAACGCGACCTGTCGGGCTTCGGCACCTTTCTGATGATGGGGGTCTGGGGTCTGGTGATCGCGTCGATCATCAACATCTTCCTGCAATCCAGCGCCATCCAGTTCGCGGTGTCACTGCTGGGCGTTCTGATCTTTGCCGGTCTGACGGCGTTCGATACCCAGAGGATCAAGAATACCTACCTTGAGATGGCGCAGTCCGGCGATCAGGAATGGCTGGGCAAGTCGGCGATCATGGGGGCACTGACCCTTTATCTCGACTTCCTGAACCTGTTCATGTTCCTGCTGCAATTCATGGGCAACCGCGAGTGATCTTCGGCAACCGCTGATCGAAGGGCCGGGGGAAACCCCGGCCCTTTTGCTTTGGCTGCCCGGCATGGGCGGTGCAGCCCTGTGCCCGCTTGCGCTTTCAGATATCGCGCCGCATCAGCACTGCCGGAAACACGATGCCCGGCCGCAGCGGCACCTCGATCGCCCCCAGCACCTCGAACCCCATCGCCTGGTAAAACGGCACCGCCGTCCGGGTGGCCTGGCAGGCCAGTTCGCGCACTCCGGCGGCCCCTGCCTCCGCCAAAATCCGCGCCATCAGCGCCCGGCCAATGCCCTGCCGCACCCGGCGGTCATCGCACACCAGATGCCGCACGTCAGCGCGCCCCGGCCCGGCGCGGGTCCAGCCACCCGCCCCCACCACCTCTCCCGCCATTTCGGCCAGATGATAGGTGCCAGAGGTCAGCAACGCGGGCCGCGCCTTGGCGATCAGCGGCACGGCGGTGACCATCACCGAGGGCGGATAGTCGGGCCGCAGCAACCGCGGATAACTGCGGGCCAGAAGCGCATCCACCGCCACAAGATCGCGGAGTTCAGACGGGCGCAGGGTCAGGGTTTCCAACATCTGTTCAGACTGGAGCAGCCCGGCGCAAAAGCAAAGCCTGAACTTTAAGCATGGCTTCAAAGCGCCGTGCCCTCGGGGCCTTTGATCGGCAACCAAACCGCCAAGAAACCTCCGCACCCCGGCACTGTCGTTCAGGTGAACAACGCGCAGATGTGGGGGCGGTGCAACTGTCAGCCGGGCCAGAGCGTTGCGCCCCGTAGCCCGGGTTTTCCAGATATGGCGGTAGAAATCCACCGTATGCCACCCCAGCCGCTCCGGGCATCCGGGGGCAAGGTCGGGGCGCTGCCGGCCCAACTGCCGAGGGTGTGCCTGCTCACCCGCCAAACCCGGCGCCACAGCGGACCATCCAGCCAGATCAACATATCCGCCCGCGCGATATGGCTGGCGGTGGTGCGGGAGCAATTGCCCTCAAAAATCCAGGCAGGCAGCGCTTCGACCCCAGCACACGACTGGTCCCTTTCGGTATCCGGGCGCTGGATCCATCCGGGATGGGACAGTGGATATGATCCATATGGTAAACCGGCAGCCCGGTGCGCGCACCCATAGCCCGCGCGAGGGTGCTTTTGCCCGACCCCGGCTGACCGGCGATCACCACCCGCTGCATTCGCCACCCCAAAAGCAAAAGGCCGCACCCGATGGCACGGCCCCAACCCGTTCAGAAAAGCGCGATCCTACTTGATCTTGCCTTCCTTGTATTCCACATGCTCCCGCTTTACCGGGTCATATTTCTTGATGCTGAATTTCTCGGTCATGGTGCGGGCGTTCTTTTTGGTCACATAGAAATGCCCGGTGCCCGCCGTCGAGTTCAGCCGGATCTTGATCGTCGTCGGCTTGGCCATCTGTCGTCTCCTGCAGTCGGGCCAGACGCTTCAGCACCGCCCGCAAATTCCTTGAAGCCCGCCTTTTAGCCGGGAAGCCGCCGGAGTCAATCGCAAAATCGGCCTGCCGCCCGACAGTGCGGCGCGAAAGGCCCTGGCGGCTCTGCCGTTCGCTACGCAGGTCCCTTTGCCGCTGCAATCAGCGCATCGAAGGTGGCGTCGTCGATCCCCAGTGCCTGCGCCAGTTGCACCAGATAGGCGCTTTCGGCCGCGCTATCGACCCGGATGGCCATCAGCGAGGCGCTGAACACCTGCGACCGCATCGCGGTATCGGTATCGGCAGCCAGGCCCGCAAGGTCCGGCGGTGCCGCCATCAGGTCTTTCACATAGGCAATCTCGGCCGGCTCGGCGTCTTTCACGTGCTCCATGATCTTCGCCTGTTCGTCGGCATCAATGGCACCATCGGCCTTGGCCGCTTCGATCATGGCGCGGATCATCAGCTTGGCCTGCCCTTCGGCCATGCCGCCGACCGCGGTGCCCTGGGTCAGACTGGCAAAGATGCCCGCCATAGCCCCGGTTCCGGCAGCGGCGGCACCGGTCACGGCCGACATCATGCCGCCAAGCCCGCTTTGCGCCGCTTCGGCACCGGTGGCCGCCATGCCGCCTGCTTGCCCCATCAGGTTGCGCACGGTCTCGGTGGCACCCGGGATACCGATCTTTTCGGCCATGCCGCCGATGGTATCGGCAACACCACCGGGGGCACCGGCACTTTTCAGATTGTCCTGCAACCCGGCCATGCCGCCGCCTGTGCGGAATTTCTGATAGCCCTTGGCGGCGGCAAAGCCGACCGCCAGCGTTACCAGTGTCTTGATGAAGCTCATGGTGACATCCCCCCGGTTGGTTCAGTGGAAACATAGCGACGATTGCGCCGGGGATTTGTGACAAGTGGCGGCTTCGGCGGTTTCCTGCCGAAGCGGCGATTGCGCGGATGGCCTGTAAGCCGGATTCTGTTCCCGGGCCGCAGCCCGTTCGACGACCATTCCTCTGCCCGCACCGTTGCCGGTGCGATCTAGCTGCCAACCCGGGCCCCGGGATGAAGCGTCCCTGCGGCAGTATCCTTGCGGACTTGGTCGCATGGGGCCCCTATTCGGCATTGCTCCGGGTGGGGCTTGCCGTGCCAGTCCTGTTGCCAGTCCTGCGGTGGGCCCTTACCCCACCGTTTCACCATCGCCGCTGGCGGACCAGCGGCAGACTCTTCTCTGTGGCGCTTTCCCTCGGGTTGCCCCGGCCGGGCGTTACCCGGCACCCTTGCCTCATGGAGTCCGGACTTTCCTCGCGCCTGTTGCCAGACACGCAGCCGTCCGGCCATCCGCGCGAGGGGCCTGTTAGGCCGAAGGCCATTGCCCGTCAACGGGAAACCGTCTGGACAGATCGGAAATCATGGCCAGATCGGTCCCGTCCAATGGGCCAAACGCCGCAGGGCGGAACCGCAACCGGAATGTTTTGAGCAGCACCGCAGGCGATGCGTCGGGATAGCCGAACCGGAGCAGGTCGGCGGTGAAATCTGCAGTTTCCCCGGTCTTTTCCGTCGCATCCGGCCAGACCGACAGCCCTTGCAGTGCCAGCCTGCGCCAGTCGAACCGGGGCCAGGGTCTCGCTTTCGCGTGGGGGCCATGTCGGAATGGCCGATGATGCGATTTGGCGCAATTTTCCAGCGTGCCCTTATGCCCCGCAGCATCTGCTCCAGCGCCTGCATCTGGCGGTGGGCAAAGGGTTCGGCGCCATCGTTGGCAAGTTCGATCCCGATCGAATGGGAGTTGACATCGGTGATCCCCGCCCACTCCCCGGCCCCGGCATGCCAGGCCCGCATCTCCTCCGCCACCAGCGCCGTCACGACCCCGGTTTCGGCGATCAGATAGTGGGCGGAAACCTCGGCCACCGGGTCGCACAGCCGCGCCAGCGCTGCAGAAGCCGTGGCCATGCCGGTGTAGTGCAGCACCACAAGCGATGGCCGGGCATCGCCCCGCCTTGAGCTGAAATTCGGGCTGGGATGCCAGACCGGCGTCACTGTGGCCTAGTTGACAGCGTTGCGGAACGGCGTCGGATCCCAGGCGCAGGCATAGCCGTCGCCATCGGGATCAAGGCTCTTGGCGTCACGCTCCGGCCCGCCCCGGCTCAGAAACTCGATCTGCGCCTGATCGGAACTGGCGAATTTGCCGCAGGCGGTGATCGACTGCTTTACGCGGAACGGGTTGGAGCGGTTGAAAACCGGCTCTCCCAGCCGATTGGTCGAACGCAGGGCATAATCGACGATATTGGGGCCGGTTGCGCCATCGCGCTGCGGCAGGGCCGTGGGGGCGATTTCGGTATAGGCGGCGCGCTGCTGGGCAAGGCGTTCCTTGTCGCTGGCGATGGTTTCGCGGGCCGATACTGCCGAAAACTCCTGCTCGTCGGAGATCGAGGCACCTGCCCCCGGAATGCCGCCCACCGCATCCATTTCACCGCTTTCCCGCGCAATTCCGGCCGGGACAAAATCGCGGTTTTCGGTTTGGGCCGCAGCAATGCCGGTTTCGCCGGATACCACCGGGCCATTGACCAGCGGCACCGGGGCGGCGCCGGTCAATCCGGCTTCACGATTGCGGACATAGTCGGGGTAGCTTTCAAAACCCACACCCGATTCCGGCACCTGCGGCCCACAAGCCGTCAGCGCCAGAAACGCCAGCATCATTCCACGAACCCGCATCGTTGCTCCCTTGCCCCTCAACTGCCTCTGCCGGCAATCCCTGTTGCCGGATCAGATTTTTCCGCCCCTTACCACCATTTGGCGGGTTTGGAAACAAAGCCTGCGGCCCGTTCCAGCACGTAGGCGTGATTGAGCAGACCGGCTTCATCCCAGGGTCGCCCGATCAGTTGCAACCCAAGCGGCAGGCCCTGATGGTCGAGCCCGGTCGGAACCGCGATTCCCGGCAGACCGGCAAGGTTGACGGTGACGGTAAAGACGTCATTCAGATACATCGCCACCGGATCGGCATCGGCCATTTCACCAAGGCCAAAGGCGGCCGAGGGGGTGGCCGGGGTGAGGATCGCATCAATCCCGATGGCAAAGACCAGTTCGAAATCGCGCTTTATCAGGCTGCGCACCTTGCGGGCGCGGTTGTAATAGGCGTCATAGAACCCGGCAGACAGCACATAGGTGCCGATCATGATGCGGCGCTGCACCTCCTTGCCAAAGCCTTCGGCGCGGGTCTTTTCATACATCTGGGTGATGCCGTCGCCCGCTGCCAGCCGGGCGCGGTGGCCATAGCGTACCCCGTCATAGCGGGCGAGGTTGCTGGAGGCTTCGGCAGGCGCGATCACGTAATAGGCGGGCAGCGCGTATTTGGTATGAGGCAGCGAGATATCGACAATCTCTGCCCCGGCGTCGCGCATCATCGCCACGCCATCGGTCCACAGGGTTTCGATCTCGACCGGCATGCCCTCCATGCGGTATTCGCGCGGGATGCCGATCTTTTTACCCCGGATATCGCCGGTCAGCGCCGCTTCGAAATCGGGCACGGCAAGGTCGGCGCTGGTGCTGTCTTTCGGGTCATGCCCCGCCATCGCCTGCAGCAGGATCGCGGCATCGCGCACGGTCTTGGTCATCGGCCCGGCCTGATCGAGGCTGGAGGCAAAGGCCACGATGCCCCAGCGCGAGCAGCGGCCATAGGTCGGCTTGATCCCGACAATGCCGGTGAAGGCGGCGGGCTGGCGGATCGAGCCGCCGGTATCGGTGCCGGTGGCGGCAAGGCACAGATCGGCGGCAACCGCAGCGGCAGAGCCACCCGACGAGCCGCCGGGGGTCAGCGCCGTGCTGTCGTTGCTGCGCCGCCATGGGCTGACGACATTGCCGTAGGCCGAGGTTTCGTTGGACGAACCCATGGCGAACTCATCCATGTTCAGCTTGCCCAGCATCACCGCACCGGCATCCCAAAGCTGCCGGGTGACGGTCGATTCGTACTCGGGACGAAAGCCTTTCAGAATGTTGGATGCCGCCTGCGACGCAACGCCTTTGGTGCAGTACAGATCCTTGATACCCAAAGGAATACCGTTCAGCGCCCCAGCCCCACTACCCCTCCGCCCATCGGCAGCGCGGGCCTGCGACAGAGCAATATCCGGCGTCTTGTGGACAAAAGTATTGAGCGCATCCGCCCCGTCAATCGCGGCAAGACAGGCTTCGGTCAGATCGACCGAGGTGAAATCTCCGGTCGCCAACCCGTCACGGGCAGCAGCGATGGTCAGCGACGACAGGCTCATTCCACCACCTTGGGCACGGCAAAGAACCCTTCGCGGGCATCCGGGGCGTTGGACAGGATCCGGTCTTGATAGCCGCCATCGGTCACCTGATCCGCCCGGCGCTTCAGCCGCATCGGGGTGACAGAGGTCATAGGCTCGATCCCGGTCACATTCACCTCGTTCAACTGCGCCATGAAGCCCAGAATACCCGACAATTCACCGGCCAACGCAGGCAGGTCGGCCTCTTCGACCCGGATACGGGCCAGCTTGGCGACCTTTCGGGCGGTATCGATATCAATGGACATGGGGCAGGGCCTCTTGCAAACTTCCCCCGTTTAGCCCCCTGCCCGGGATGCTGCAAGCCTGTGGCGGCGGTAAACCTCGATCATCCAGCCCAGCATGGCTGCGTTGAGCAGATGCCAAAGAAAATGGGTGCCGCGCGGCCAGGCGCTGCACAAGGGCGCATCGAGCGTGCGAAAGACCAGACTGACGATCAGTATCGCCGCGCCGATAGCCAGACCCGCTGCCGTCGCGGGCTGCCGCCGCATCAACCACGCGTAAAACAGGATCAGCACCGGCACCGGCGCATATCCCGCCGACGATCCCAGCCCGGGAACCATCCCCCACAGCGGCACCGTGGCTGCGGCATAGGGCAGGAAGGCCAGCAGACACAGCCCCGCCTGCCAGCCCGGCAACCCCAGCATGTCGCGGCTGGCGGCAAAGACATACAGCAGGATGAAGCCCAGAATCGGCGCCACATCCAGAACGCCGGTCAGACGGTTGGCATGGGTGTGAAACAGGAAACTGCCCAGACCAATGACGGCCAGCACACCGCACAATGCCCGCCCCAACCCCGCCGTCCGCCACCACATCACCGCAGCGGCCAGCACAAAGGCCAGATTGGTCACCGCATTGACCGGTTCGGCCCAATAGGCGGTCCCCAGCCGCTCGCAATAGCCATCCACTGTCGCAAACCAGTCCATGGTTCCCTTTTCTCTGCTGAACGCTAGAACACAGACGTAGTGCACACCCGGAGAAGCGCAATGCAGATCACCTGGCTTGGCCATTCCGGCTTTCGCATCGAATCCGGGGCGGCGGTACTGCTGATCGACCCCTGGCTGACCGGCAATCCGATGTTTCCGGCCGAGCGCCGGAGCGAGGCAGTGTCGGGCGTCACCCATGTGGTGCTGACCCACGGCCACGGCGACCATAGCGGCGATGCGCTGGCGATCTCGCGGGATGCCGATGTGCAGATCGTGGGGGGCTATGATATGATAAACTGCTGGCAGAGCCGCGATGGGATGAAGGGTATCGGCATGAACCGGGGCGGTACGGTCGATCTGAACGGGATCAAGGCGACCATGGTGGCGGCCAGCCATTCCAGCTCGCTGTCAGGCGAAGCCGGCCCGATCTATGCCGGAACACCGGCGGGATTCATGCTGCAGGCCGAGGGCCACGTGATCTGTCTGTCGGGCGATACCGACATCATGGCCGACATGGACTGGATGGGCGATCTGCACAATCCCGATATCGGCATCCTGTCGGCGGGCGGCCATTTCACGATGGACATGGCACGCGCCGCCTATGCAGCCAAACGCTATTTCCACTTCAAGATGGTGATCCCCTGCCACTACCGGACCTTTCCGCTGCTGGAACAATCGGCAGAGGTTCTGGCAGCGGCTCTGCCGGGCGTTCAGGTGGTGGAACCGCAGGTGCTGGTGCCCATCAGGTTTTGACCTGCGGGCGGGGCAGGGAGGCAAATCCTTGATCAAGGATTTGGTCCGAAATTTTCCTTGAAATTTCGACTGTTCCCCCGGCACCGGTTTTCCTTTCGGGGCCGGGGCCTGGCACATCACAACATCAGGTCCCGCACGGCGACATGCGGAAGTGGCTGCAACCCGATGTCGCGCCGCAAATGGTCGGGCAGGCAGTCAGCATCGGGCCAATGCCGCTCGGAGCGGCGGGTCTGGCGATGATGTGGGCGGCGAGAAAAGGGAAAGCTGCCAAGAATCAACCCCCCTAACCACAAATCCGGCAGAATATGCCATTCTTTGCCGGTGGACACTCGCGCATCGTCAGCCGCGCCTGTCCCGGAAGAACCCGGTCAGCAGCGCGGTGGCTTCGCTGGCGGCAATGCCGTCAAAGATCTGCGGCGCATGGTGGCACTGCGGATGGTCAAACACCCGTGCTCCCTGCGCCACGCCGCCCGACTTGGGATCGGCGGCACCGTAGTAAAGCCGGGCGATCCGGGCGTGGCTGATGGCACCGGCGCACATGGCGCAGGGCTCCAGCGTCACGTAAAGGTCGCATCCCACCAGCCGTTCGCTGCCCAGAACCGTCGCCGCCGCCCGCAGGGCCAGCAGTTCGGCATGGGCCGTCGGGTCGTTCAGTTCCCGCGTCCGGTTGCCTGCAGCGGCGACCACCTGACCCTGCGCCGTCGCCACCACCGCCCCCACCGGCACTTCGCCGCGCGCTGCGGCAGAACGGGCTTCATCCAGAGCCTGGTTCATGTGGCTGCGAAACGGGGTCATGTCCCGTTGTGCCGCTTTGCCCCCCGCCTCGCAAGTCCCGCCTAGCAACTGCGGCCTCGCAAGCCCCGCTTTCCCTTTGCCGCTTTTGGCGCTATGGGGCAGGCATGGCCAGGACACCCGCTCCCCCCGCAAAGCCCCGCAAAGCCGAAGCCGCCCCGGCGGCCAGATCAGGCGAGCGCATTGCCAAGGTTCTGGCCCGGGCCGGTGTCGCGTCGCGGCGCGAAGCGGAAAAGCTGATCGAACTGGGGCAGGTTGCGGTCAACGGCGCTGTCATTTCCAGCCCGGCGCTCAACGTCACCGAGGCCGACAAGATCACCGTCAACGGAAAACCCATCGCTGCCGCCGAACCCGCCCGGCTGTGGCTCTACTACAAACCGCTTGGTCTGGTGACATCGGAACGCGATGAAAAAGGCCGCGCCACGGTCTTTGCCAACCTGCCCGACGATCTGCCCCGGGTCTTGTCGATCGGCCGTCTTGACCTCAATTCCGAAGGGTTGCTGCTGCTGACCAACGATGGCGAGTTGAAGCGGCGGCTTGAATTGCCCTCCACCGGGTGGCTGCGCAAATACCGGGTGCGGGTCAATGGCAGCCCGACTGAAGAGATGCTGGAGCCGCTGCGCAAGGGCCTGACCGTTGATGGTGAGCGTTTTCAGGGCATGACCGTCACCATCGACAAGATACAGGGTGCCAACGCCTGGCTGACCATCGGCATCCGCGAAGGCAAGAACCGCGAAATTCGCCGCGCGATCAACCATGTTGGTCTGATCGTGAACCGGCTGATCCGCGTCAGCTATGGCCCGTTCAAACTGGGGGTTCTGGAACCCGGGCAGGTTGAAGAGGTCAAGGCCCGCGTGTTGCGCGATCAATTGGGCACTGGTGAGGTGCCCGAAGGCACCGCCAAACCCAAGGTGCGCACCACCAGCGCCGCCCGCCCGGGTGGCAAACCACCCGCCCCCGGTCCCGGTGGCAAACCGCCCGCCGCCCCCCCGGGCAGCAAACCGCGCACAGCCCGCCCGGGGGGCAAACCGCACATCGCCCGCCCCGGGGCCAAGGCATCCCTGAGCACCGACCCCACCAAGGGCCCGCGAAAACCCGGCCCCGCCGGTCGCGGCCCGCGCAAGGGCGCATAGTGCTGCCAAACCCCCGCCGAAATTCCCCGCCAACCCGCTGCTGAGGGTGCTGGAATGCGCCGGACCCTTGGCCTATAGTCGCCCAGAGAACGTGGCCGAAGCGCCGGGAGCCGGGGATGAGTGGAACAGGTCTGCAAAAACTGGCGTTTTTTCTGCTGTTTGCCCTGATGCTCTATGTTGCCGGGTCGGGAGTGATCTGATGGCAGAACGATTCGGTGGCAAATACAGCCCAGGTGGGGCGCAAGCTCCGCAGGTGCCGGGTACGGAACGCGCGGTTGACGGGCAAACCCCGGCCCGCCCGTTTGACGGGCAAACCCCGGCCCGCCCGTTTGACGGGCAAACCCCGGCCCGCCCGTTTGACGGGCAAACCCCGGCCCGCCCGTTTGACGGGCA
>Ga0163144_10023328_pt1 | contig 12215 bp, 5 predicted proteins | sample OliLak19BULKMAT1_FD_123175 | JGI IMG/M metagenome (GOLD analysis project Ga0163144, IMG submission 123175) | Freshwater microbial mat bacterial communities from Lake Vanda, McMurdo Dry Valleys, Antarctica - Oligotrophic Lake LV.19.BULKMAT1 | ecosystem: Environmental > Aquatic > Freshwater > Lake...
CTCCGTCGCAGCGCCATCGTGTCGACGTTCGGCCCGGGTGCCATCGTCGACTATAGAGTCGGCGAGGCTCCTGTGTCCGCCGTCACGGCTGGGCTTGAGGAATGGGACCGCCGGTCTCCTCCGGAAGGGATACGCAATCCACAGACGGTATTCGAGCCGCGCCTGCAGAAGCAGCTCAATGTCTCAGGTTTCCGGTTGCCGCCAGTGAACGCCGACGACAACGAGGAGACGCCGCGCCTCGTGAGTGTCCGTTTCCCGGAGTGGTTGCAGTGTCCGGAATGCCATACGCTCAAGTATGCCAACAAATGGCAGCAGCAGCCTGGTGACCCGCGGCGCGTGTGCGGTGCGTGCACGGGAGGATCGAGTGGTGGACGAAAGATCTATGCAATTCCTGTGCGCTTTGTGTGTGCGTGCGAAAACGGTCATCTGGATGAATTTCCCTGGCACTTCTGGGTAGACCACGCCCCACTGTGCACGAGGCAGAGTCGGCTGACATTCACGAGCGAGGGGGCTGGATTGGCGGGTCTGACGCTCTTCTGCGCGGAATGCAAGAGGAAGCGTACAATGGAGGGTGTCTTCTCTGCGAAGGCGCTAGCGGGATTGACTTGCAGTGGCAGGCGTCCATGGCTCGCGGCCCCGCCCGAAAAGGGATGCAAGGCCGGGATGCGCGTACTGCAACGCGGCGCATCGAATCTCTATTTCCCGGTAACCATTTCCGCACTCGACATTCCGCCGTGGTCGGATAGTATCCAGAAGAGACTTGGGCAATTCTGGGATCCAATCGTCAATGTGTCAGTCGAGCAGCGCCCAGCGTTCGTCTCGGCTTTGCATTCTACCTTGGACATTCCGGAGCTTTCCGTAGCGCAACTCGTTCAGTTGGTCGAAGACCGTTTACGCATTCTGGACAGCCCGGAGTCACTCAACCTACGAAGGGACGAGTACCTCCAGTTCGTCAGCGGTAAGGCAACCGTTCCTGAGGGCGAGGTTGAATTCGAGATCAGGCCTGAGACGGTACCCGATTCGCTAGACGGTCTCGTCGACCGGCTCGTGCGCGTCGTACGCCTCCGTGAGGTCCGCGCACTCACCGGTTTCACCCGGATAAACCCGCCTGCGTCTGGCCCAGATTCGTCGCCCGTTAAGCATGCAGCGCTCTCAATAAAGCCGTTGAAATGGTTGCCGGCCATCGAAGTGCGTGGCGAGGGAGTGTTCGTGTCGCTTGATACCGACCGCCTTGGCGCCTGGGAACAGCAACCCAGCGTGCGCAAGCGTGCAGCACGGATAAGAGTTGCGTACGAGACCGACTGGCACAATCGATTTGGCAGCGACGTCGAGCCGGAACGCGCCATCTCTCCCCGCTTCCTCCTGATTCACACCCTCGCACACGCACTCGTCAGGCAGCTTGCTCTTGAGTGCGGCTACTCGTCATCCTCGCTACGAGAGCGCCTCTACGTTTCCGATCCGCAAGACCAATCGAGCGACGACATGTCTGGCCTTCTGATATACACCGGGACGACCGATGCGGATGGCACTCTTGGTGGCTTGGCAAGGCAGGGTCGTGGTGATCGTTTCGCAACTATCTTTACGGACGCGATACGCGCGCTCGAATGGTGTTCCGCGGACCCTCTTTGCATTGAGGAGATGGCATCGGCTCCCGACTCGTGGAACCTCGCTGCCTGCCACTCTTGCGTGCTCGTGTCAGAGACGTCATGCGAGGATTACAATCGGTTCCTCGACCGTGCGATGCTCGTGGGAACCCCCGCGAATCCAGAGATCGGCTTTCTCCGGGAGCTTTGCCAGCGATGACACACGAACCTTCGCACATGAAAGCGGGACGCGGCGCACCAAATGCTTCAGGCGGCGCGGGGCGTGGACCAAACATGTTTCCGCGGCACCTACCCTCGTTCGTCACCGGAAATCCGCTCCGCGAGGCCGAGTGCAAGGTCTACGAGAACCTCCGAAAGCTGCCGCGGGCATACACGGTCTTCTACTCCCGGCCTTGGCTCGGCCTCACACCCGATGGCCGGGAGATCGATGGCGAGGCCGACTTTGTCGTGGCGCATCCTGAACACGGAATTCTACTGATTGAGGTCAAAGGTGGAGGAATCACCCATGATGCCGGGAATGGTCGATGGACGAGCGTCGACCGCTTTGGTATCACCCATACCATAAAGAATCCCGTTGACCAAGCACGAAGTAGCAAGTATCAGATGCTTGAGAAGCTCAGGGGTCACGGGGGGTGGTCGCCGCGATTCATCCGCGCCGCTCATGCCGTTGTCCTCCCCGATGCGGCTGAGCCTCTTTCGGACCTCGGCGCGGACATGCCCCAGGGCCTCTTTGCATGTCGCGAGCAGATGCCGGTACTTTCCGAATGGGTGGAGAGGCGGATGCAGGAACCCGTGCTCGATTTAGGCAGGGAGGAGCGCAACGGGACGTTCGCGCCTCTTGGTGATGACGGTGTAGCAGCTTTGGTCGACGTGATCGCACGTTCGTTTGAGTTGCCGGCCCCAATGGCTGACTCGGTGGCGGTGGGTGAGCGACAGATCGTCGTCGTGACCGAGGAGCAGTATCATGTTCTGGACGGTCTTGAGGCGAACCGACGCTGCGTCATCGCAGGCGCAGCCGGCACGGGCAAGACACTCCTCGCGATGGAAAAGGCGAAACGGTTGGCGCGTACCGGCTGCCGAACGCTGCTGACATGCTTCTCCGGACCGCTCGCCGCCCATCTCCGCCGTGCGGCCGGTCGTGTCGAGGGCCTATCTATCGTTGCATTCTCGGACCTGGCAAACTTGTTCGCGAGGGCTGCCTTGGCCGATGGGGGCGGGGAAGCACAGGCTCCGAGGGGCGAGGCCAAGGTAGCATCTGACAAGGACGTGGCTGAGCGTCTTGTCAGCTGCCTCGAGTCATGTTCCGTCGACGACCTTTTCGACGCCGTGATCATCGATGAAGGACAGGATCTCCGGCCGGACTGGTGGGCCGCACTGGAGCTGTGCATGCGGGACCGACAGAGTGGGCACCTCTACGTCTTTCACGACGACAACCAGCGTGTCTATGGAGGCAAGCCCGCATGGCCGCACGATCTCGTCTCCTTCCAGCTCACCCGCAACCTGCGAAATAGCAAGGTGATCTGCGCTCAGTCCCTCCCCTTCTATGCCGGCAAGCCGCTCAGGGCGGCCGGGCCGGATGGGCGCGTGATCGAGTGGGTCAAGGTGGAGGCAAGCAGTGACCTTCGCGCGCCGTTGTCGACCCTCATCGGAAGGCTGACCGGCACCGACGAGATCACTCCGGATGACATAGCAATACTCGCACGTGACATCCCGCAAGAACTCCTCACGCCGGGTCTGCGACTCGCCGGTATCCCGGTGTACCGCGCGGGCGAAGGCCGGCCGGGCGAGATCATCGTCGAGACAGTTGCTGGGTTCAAGGGGCTCGAGCGACCAGTCGTGCTCTTGGTTAGACCTGAACGAATGGTCGATGATGATGAACTGATGTACGTCGGCATCACACGTGCTCGGCAGCATCTCGTCATGGTCGGTCGCGCTGAAACGCTGGACATGCTTCGCAAGATGCCGCTCGCGCCGAGGGGATGATCGTCAAGCGTTGCTGGTAGCACTGTTAGGGAGTACCCCGCGGTGCCACGCTGTCGGCCGGACTGGCCTCTGTCGCTCCTACCGAGAGCGCGCGGCTGTAGACCGAATGAAATCTTCCAATGTGAGAAGGTGCGGTTGAACAGCCTTCGGGTAGCGACGATGCAGCCGCCGAGGCACTACCAGCACGACGCCTGCTGTGCGCATCTCTGCAAACTGCGTCTCAGTGACACCCTCCTGCAGCGTCAGCAGATGCTTCAGCGGGAGGCGATCCGCCTCATTCAGGATCTGCCTCCATCGGTCCTTGGCCGTCGTCTTCGCCGCGAGCATCGTCAGTCGATCAGCAGGGAACGACGAATTCGCATATGCGTCGGCTGAGGGAAAGAGAAAGTCGGGACGCTTTCTCCCCTCCGAGATCTGATCATATGAGAACAAGATCTCCTCTTCCTCAAGGATGTACTTCGTCTGCAATCCCAGCGACGAACCGGAACGCGAGCGGCGTCGGTTTGCGACACTGTTTGCGTAGTCAATAAACAGGTCGACAGTTTGGAACCCTTCCTGAATTCGCTCGAGGTAAATGTGTTTCTCAAGCGACCTGAAAAGCTCAAACTCGCAGCCACGACGCAGGAGCAGGCGGTCGTCGATTCGTAATGAACGTGCTCCACTCGTTCGCTCAACGGAGAGCCGCAGGATCTCAACGGTGGATGGAAACGCACCAAGCCATTCAGGACGCAGCTCGGCTGCGCTGATCGAGCAACGTGTTGGTTGCGACTCATCAAGGTTCGTCTCAACACCGGCCGGCGACACGAGACGTGGAATCGCGGGTTCGACCGGCCCGATCCTATGCTCAACCTGATCCTCTTCCGCGACTGAAGAGCAGAGCCACGCCGCCAAACCGGATGGCTCTCCAGTCTCGTCTCGCCTGAAAGCGAAAACGGCAATGGATCCAGTTGACTCAGGCGCCAGCATCGCAGACGTCCCCCCACCCCATCCGGTCAGGTGGGTCTCCGTCTTGCTCGTCGTCATCCAGTATTTGACGGCAACACTGCGCTTGTCACCGTGGGAATCCAGCAATGCCTCGAGACTACGAGTCGCACTTACACCAGGTTGCGTCGCGATGCTGGGGAAGAGCGCGCGGGTGAAGCGGTTGGGCATATAGGGACCGCCCTGGTGCCCACCCGTGAGAAGGGTGTCGTTGCCGGCAAGTCGCTTGACGTACCAAATCCATTCCGCACCAGATACGTAATGCATCCAGACTTCGCATTCAGCCGCTCGCCGCTCCTCAATCTGCCCCACAAAGGCGGCCAGCGACGAGCTGTTCTCTGGTGCGTATCGATTCCTGGTATCGGTCAATTTCTGATCCGTTTCACAAGTTTCAAAAGTGTCAGGGAGTCGGCGATCCGACATTCCCAAACCACGAAGACCCTCCAGCCTAGTGCCTTCAGGGCTTCCACGTTTCTATCGTCACGCTCGACGTTTGAACGAAACTTCGCAGTCCAAAATTCCGCGTTCGTAGACGGATTGGTCGCAAACACGCAACCCGAGTGTCGGTGCCAGAAGCATCCACGAACTTCGACGACTGCGCGAAATCTGGACAGAACAATGTCCGGCCGTCCCGGAAGCCGATGATCGTGCAGACGGAACCGAAGCCCCGCCCTGTGAAGGAATCTCCGCACAACGAGTTCGGGCTTGGTATTGGCACCGCGAATCGCAGACATCATTTGACTACGCGTTTCGGCGTCAACGATGTCCGCCATCAGCCCTATCTACCCAAGTGAAGCGGCAGTGGAAACTGCCCAGTGTGCTCACTGCTTATAAGGGGGCGCACAAGCTTTGCAACCGCGCGTACTACCGGGATCACGACACTGTTGCCAAACTGCTTGTAAGCTTGTGTGTCAGACACCACGATCTTCATTCGCTCGCCACCTAGAACTTCATAGCCCATCAGACGCGAGCATTCCCTCGGCGTCAGGCGACGCGGATTACCGCCCCGGCGCTTGATGAGGATTTCGCTGCCATCCTTGTAGTACCGAGCAGACAGTGTGCGAGCGACATCATCCGGCCCGAACAGCCCGAACCCGAAGCCGTTCCCCTTGGCCCGGTGCTTCGCGGCATACGCCTGAAGATACGACCACAGTTTGTCGCTGAGCACGTACTTCGGATTCACCTTGCCTTTCTCGTCGGTGTATGGCTCCTCTCCCTCCTCGCTTCCATCCTCAGGATGCAGGATGTCACGGAGTGTGGGGGCGCGTCCTGAACGGCCCTCCAACGAGTCCCAATCAAAGTCCACTGGATCCCGGAATCCGACGATGAAGATGCGCTCGCGGTGCTGAGGCACCCACGAACGCGCGTCGATGACCTTTGGAAACACCTTGTAGCCAAGTTGTTCGCCGTGCTCGAGCACCCGCATGATGGTGCGGTAAGTACGACCGCTATCGTGCGTCGTGAGGTTCTTGACGTTCTCCAGTACGAATGCGCTCGGCCGGTGATGCTCGATGATACGCTGAACCTCGAAAAACAGTGTGCCCTGAGTCTCACACTCGAATCCGTGTTTCCGTCCAAGTGAGTTCTTCTTGCTTACGCCCGCGATGCTGAAGGGCTGACAAGGGAAGCCCGCGAGAAGCAGGTCATGGCTCGGAATCGCGCTCGACGGCACCTTCGTGATGTCACCGGTAAGCTCGTGGGACATCGTGAAGTTTTCTCTATAGGTCTTCTGGCACTGCAGATCCCATTCGGACGTGAAGACACAGCGTCCATCCATCTCCTCAAACGCTCGTCGAAGGCCGCCGATCCCCGCAAAAAGGTCGATGAAGTTGAACTCAGGTAGCGGCGCTCCCCCTTTATTCGCTGATGACCTCCGGCTGAGATCGTCCTCAAGGGTCTCGACCCAGACCTCGCGGACCGCAGCGGAGCCGCTCTCCCATCGCTTGATGGTGCGTACCGAGTATCCGAAACGGTCGGCGACCGTGGCCTGCGTTTCCCCCAGCTGCTCGCGCAGCTGTCGGAACCGCTGCCCAAGTGAGGGGGCAGTCGCCCCGCATAGACGGCGTCGCGAGATCAAGCTTGGCATAATCTTATCGGGAAATGTACGGGGGACGAAATGTCCCCTACAATTCCCAGCGTACCGAATCGGACGCCGTTCCGCAAGACTAACCCTCGGGTTGGACACTTCCGGGCACCCGTCGCTCAAACAGCAACGTGACGGTCCGCGGACCGGTTGTCTGATCCAGAGCAAGTGTCACAGGCTCCCTTTACCATCATGGGGACTGTCGCCCAGCCAACGCATTTTGGCATAAGCACTGACATGCCGGATTGAGGTGGCCACAGAGAACCTGCAGTTCACGCGCTGTCAAGTGCTATGAGGAGCGCGCTAAAACAGGATGCGGCGGCGAAGGCGATGATCGCGACAGAAGGAAGGTGGACGGACGGCGAGAGTGATGATCTTCGCGATCAAGTCAGATAGCCATCTGAAAAGAACCAGAGCACATTCTACATGGGTTCGACAGAATCGCGCCCGACAAGTCCTGTTCGTAAAGCCAACCATCCGCCTCCGCATGTCAACACAGAACCTCCGAGAGGCACCGCGCTGGTCGAAGCCCGCAATCTCCGATGGGTCACATCCATCCTTGGCGGATCGAATCGAACAGCTCTGCAAGCGAACACGCGACGCATGGGCCGCGAATCCTGACCAGATCGAGAAGGACTTCCGCGAAGAGGAGAACCTCCTTTATGGGGGGTACGGCAATCGCCAGGTCCTCGAACTCGTCCAGAATGCGGCAGACGCTGCACAAGGGCGCGAATCGGCGCGCTGCGAACTGCGAATAATCGGTAACGTGCTGTACGCTGCGAACGAGGGCTCCGTACTCGACGCCGCCGGAGCACGGGCACTGATCATGGGTCAGCTGTCCGGCAAGCGCAGTAGCGAGATTGGCCGCTTCGGTCTGGGTTTCCGAAGCTTGCTGAAATTTGGTGGAGTTGTCGATTTCATGTCTGGTGGTGTCGTCATGCGATTTGACCCAGAACGCTGTGCCGCGGAGGCAAGACTGGCGGGCAATCTCGATGATTCGGCGCCGGCGCCAGGGTTCAGGCTCGTGGAGTTACTGGATCCAGGGCGAGAACTCGAGTGTGATCCGATGCTCGCTTCAATGTCATGGGCCGACACGGTTGTGCGTATGCGAATTGGTGACCCAGATTCCATCCGGATGGTTGAATCGGCATTCCGCGAGTTTCCTGCGCCCTTCGTTCTGTTCACGGATGTTGCAATGGAACTCGAGATGTCAGTCGACGGAAGGGCAATTCGTTCGATTAGTCGGGAGAGACAGGTTGACGAGGTTGTTGTCCTTGATGGCGACACGGCAGCGACATGGAAGGTGTTCACGCGGCTCTCGCAGATTGATGACAAGGCGGCCTTGGCAGACGGTGGAAGCGTGCACGCACGCGGCAGTGTCCGCGTGTCATGGGCAGTACGCGTCAACGCCCCTGAGCCACAGACTGGCGAGCTTTGGGCGTACTTTCCCACGCGCACGCATAGCGGACTTCCAGGGATACTGAACGCTCACTGGAAGGTAAATAGTGACCGTACAGGCCTTACTGGCCAAGAGTGGAACACGGCACTCATGAAGGTGGCTGCAGACCTCGTCGCTGATAGCCTTCGTACGATGGCCTCCGGGGTTGATCCCGCGCTCGCCCTCTCGCTCTTTCCAGAACTCCCGAATCGCCCGGAGGACATCTACTCAGTGCTTTCGGTCGAGCTCTGGCGTCGGCTGCCAGACCTGGCAATCATACCGGATGCAAACGGCGCTCCCGCTATGCCGCGCACGCTCGCACGCCCACGCTTTAACGATGCCGTCGCATACGGGCGATGGGTGCGGCTCGTCGATGAAGGCCAGAAGGCGTGGGTTATTCATCCATCCTGCATCGAAACAGTACATCGACAAACGTTTCTTGGGCGGGCAGCGAACCTACTTCGCAGTGAAGCGTTCATGCGCTCACGAGACAGCGGCGTTCCGTCACACGAGAAGCTCCTCTTCATATTGTCTCTTCTTCCCGCACCGCGGATGATGACGGACGATGATGTGGATGATTCAGTCCGTTTCTCCGAGTTCAAGGAAGGCTACACGCCGTCGCTCTGCCCAATCAACTTTGCTGATTGGCTCGCGGCTGCCGCATCCCGGGAGCCTTCCCGATGCGCACAGCTGCTCGAGGTTGGCGCGATCATTGCCAGACGGTTCAAGTCGGTACGTGAGTCTCTGAAGGATATTCCACTCGTGCCTGCGAGTGACGGCACTTTCAGAGCTGGGGCGTCCCTTGTCCTCATGGCGGAGGACCATGGGTCAGGTCTTCGCGCCGTTGATCCACTGCTTCTGGAGGATACGAAGTCGGTAAAGTTACTCACCGACTTCTACGGTGTCCGAGAGATCGCACGCGAGGTGTTGTTACCGATGCTGAGGGCGCAGTGGATCAATGCGACACCCGCACGCCCAGAACAGTTCTGGAATTATCATGTGCAACTTGCGGCGGCACCTGAAGACATCCGGGTTGAATTTCTTCGTGAGAACCGTAATCTCGTCTTGGTGAAGACGGCTGCTGGTCAGTGGAGGGGTCACGAACACGTCCTGCTCGCCGGCAAGATCATCAAGTCAGCTTTCGACGACGGAGCACAGTCAATATGTGTCGATCCAGTCTTCGCGAAGGAATTTTCGGACACTCTCCGGCTGCTAGACATAAAGGAGTCGCCAGCTCCGAACGAAATGGTGACAAGCCACACTGCACTGATAGACGCGAGGGACAGACTCTATGACTACTACCTTCAGCATGCAAAGGCGAACAGCAAGCCGCAGCAGGCGACGCTGGCTTTTGTAAGTGGCGGACGTCGGCCCCTTATTGGTGCGACGATGCTCGAGTCTTTGCATGGTGAAACGCGCTCACGATTAACGGAACTCACCCTGCGACAGTATGTGGGACGGGTGCCAGTCGAGAGCTTCATGGGGGCGAACGGATCGAGTCTGACGAACGCAAGGTATCCTCGCGTTCGTGTGCCGGATCCTTCAACCTGTCTCGTCCTCGCTTACGGAACGCTAACGGTCCACTCCACCAACATCTACGCAGAGACAGTTCTGTGGCTGTCTCGCCAGCTGGGACCGACGTCACGCGCCGTCCTTGGTATTCTCCACGACAAGGTTGAACCACTGGATCAGCGGGTGCCCGTCGGATATCCGCTGGTGATTCCAGACATCCAGAGTTGCTGGGACGCGCTCGCCATGTCATCGAGAAAAAGGTCGTCGCAACAGCGTTTGGAGCTCTGGGAAGCTGGTGCCATCCTTCAGCTTGCACCGAGTGTAGTTCCGTTCGGTCCGAAGAACGAAGTGGCTTCCATGCAGACACTCTGGATTACACGGGATCGACGCGTGGCCGATCTCGCCGCGCGTGCGGGCAAGCACGCCGAGCTCGTTGGACCACTTGCTCACGAGCTTTGGCAGTGCAACGGTGCGACGGTCACAGAAACGCTGTTGCGCTGCGAGATCGGTGGTCAGCGATCCGAGCATTTGATGCTCTCAGAGCTGGTAGCGGGTACTGAGCTTCACACCAAGGATGGTTCCGGCAAATGTGCGCTCGTCGAGTCCATTCAGTTGAGACTCGACTTGACTGTGCAGGAGATCGATGTTGCGCTAGACGGGGACACTCTCTTTATCCGGCGCGACTGGTGGCAAGGAGCTGCGCGTGCCGATGCCACGGTAAGGGTGCTCGAACAGGCACAGATCGCAGGATGGCTGACGCACGATCTCGCTGCTGTAATGAGAAGCGTGAGCAAGGGTGGCGAGACAGCGCGTCGTCTCCGAGTTTCCGACGAGGTTGGACTTGCGGCGAAGTTGCTTCGTGCGGTCGGTGGGAGGACGACGCCGCTGCGAGATGTGCTGCCACTGAACGTACGCGACCTTCTACCCGAGAGATTATCCGGGAAGAAACTCGCACAAGTGGTTCTTGATGTGTTCGGAAGCTCCAGTTTGCGGAAGTTACTTGAGACGCTTCGCGCCGAGCAGCTGGCCCCCCCTGGCAAGTGGGGCGGGGGAGAGGCCACTGCCTTCGTCCGACATCTTGGCTTTCCAGATGCCTTTGCGGGGGCCGCAAATCCTCGCCCAACCTTGGAGCTTGTTGTTCATGGTCCTCCCGCTCTCGGTCCGCTGCACGAATATCAAATGGCTGCGTTGACGGAGGTGCGTCAGATACTCGATTCGCACGAAGATCGACGACGGCTCGTACTCAGCCTTCCCACAGGCGCAGGGAAGACGCGCGTCGCCGTCGAGGCCGTCGTCAGGCAACTTCAATCCGAGGAGAAGACTGCAGGTGCCACGATATGGCTAGCGCAGACGCAGGAACTCGCCGAACAGGCCGTTGAGGCTTTTCGTGCCGTCTGGCGCGCGAAGGGTATGCCCGATGCGGAGCTGCGCCTAATCCAGTTCTGGGGAAGTGCAATTAACCCAACGGAGTCACGGCAGCCGATGCCGACGGTGATTGTCTCGCTCGTACAAACCCTTGAGCGGAGGATGAGCGATCCAGCCATCGGCTGGATTAACACTCCGAGTATGGTGGTGATTGACGAGAGTCACCATGCGATTGCACCGGTTTATACGCAGATCCTTGAGTTCTTTGGGTTCGCGACGGGCAACCGTAAGGCACGTACGTCAAGAGAACCAGCACTTCTCGGTCTCAGTGCAACGCCTTTTCGGAGCGCTGGCGTGGTCGAGTCGAAACGCCTCGCCGCACGGTTCGATAGCCGGGTCACACCGGCGGATCAGGAGGAACTCTTCGCGTACTTGCAAAGAGAAGGATTTCTCTCACAAGTCACCGTGCACGAGGTTAACTCCGAGGAAGAATTGAATCTCACACGAGAAGAAAGAGAGCAGGCAGAGCGATTTGGTGAGCTTCCGGAGAGCGCAATCGAACGCCTAGCCCGGAATACGAATCGTAACGAGCGCATCCTCAGCCTGATTCAGAAGGCCCCTGAGCGGTCGGTCTTGTTGTTTGCTGCCACAGTTGCGCACGCGGAGATTCTAGCAACGATGCTCAGCCTCTCCGGCGTGAGGTCGCGTGTTGTTAGTGGGGAAACAGACAGGTCGGCGAGGCAGCACGCCATTGAGGAGTTCAGGAGCGGTGAGGTCCGCGTCCTGTGCAACGCACAGGTGTTAACAACGGGGTTTGACGCGCCGAAGGTCGACCTGATCGTGATCGCGCGACCAGTCTACTCGCCAGTCCGTTACATGCAGATGGTCGGCCGAGGAATGCGGGGGCCACAGAACGGAGGCACGAGCTCGTGCCGCGTGCTGACGATCACCGACGTCGTGCATGGCTTCAGCGCATTCAACTCTATTGAGTGGTGGCGGCAATACTATCAGTAGCTACCCGTGCGCCGATGGCGAAGCACGCTGTCTTACGCACTCGGTGGACACGTCCAATGCGACCACGGATCGACACCGGAAAACCGGCCACCACAGGCAGCAAGTTCTGATTTGTCAATGATCGCGTGAAATTCCCCAGGGAGTGATCGTCTGAAATTCCCCATCCGGGTGACTCATGGCTCGGAAGGAGCCATGAGGGTCGAGCGGACGAGGCCCGCCTTCCGCTTCTCGCGGA
>Ga0163144_10023330_pt1 | contig 12214 bp, 11 predicted proteins | sample OliLak19BULKMAT1_FD_123175 | JGI IMG/M metagenome (GOLD analysis project Ga0163144, IMG submission 123175) | Freshwater microbial mat bacterial communities from Lake Vanda, McMurdo Dry Valleys, Antarctica - Oligotrophic Lake LV.19.BULKMAT1 | ecosystem: Environmental > Aquatic > Freshwater >...
CGAGGCCGGCGGCGACGTCGACGCCGACCGCGAGGGCCGCGATCAGTTCAGCACCGCTCGCGCCGCCCTTGAGCTCGGCCGCCACAAGTGCTGCCGGCAGGACGGCGGCCATGGCATGCACCACCGCGCCCTCGTGCAGGCAGTCGTATTCCTGGTTGTGCATCTGCCAGGCGTTGAGGAAGGCGGCGGCGGGTGCGGAGAGCCGCACCGAGCGCCCCCACACGGGAACCGCAACCTCGCCGGGCGCGCCGCCCCAGCCGGACGCCACCTTGAGCAGCCCCTCGGCGCCCTCGACCGAGGAACCGGCGATGCCGACGCCCAGACTGTCGAGCACGAAGACCTTGGCGCGCCGGAGGGCGGCGTCGGAAAGGTCGGCGAAGCGGGTATCGATGGCGTGGGCGGCGAAGCGGGAAGCGGCGGTCATCGGCGGGTTCCCCTCCGGGTAAAATAAATCTTCTACCCGACGGAACTTTCGGGCCTTTGGCCGCGTATGTCCTATGCCGGGGAGTAGAACGAAGAAGAATAAAGAGTGGCAATCGCTTTGATTTTGATCGTTGAAGACGAGATGATCGTCCGGCTGGTAGCGGAAATGACCTTGCAGGGGCAAGGGTACAAGACACTCTCGGCCGGCGACGTCGATGAGGCGCTTTTGCTCCTGCGCTCCCCCCAGCATATCGACGCCCTGTTTACCGACATTTACCTCAAGACGGCACCGCTGGGTGGCTGTACCCTCGCGAAACAGGCCATGGAATTGCGGCCCGATCTGCGCGTACTCTACACCACCGGCAATGCTGCGACGGCTCACATGAAATCGCTGTTCGTGGAAAGCGCCCACTTCCTGCCCAAGCCCTATTCGGACGAGCAGCTGCGCGATTCCATGCAAGGCCTGTTGGCCGCTTGATCCTTTTCGCCTTGCACCCTGGGGGGAATGACTGCGATGCCGGATGATATTTCAACCGAAAAGCCCACGCCCGATCGCCGCCAGCGAGATCGTCGAGACCATCCCGAGTGCGCTGATCATCCTCGACCGGCATCTCAACATCACCTCGGCAAACCGCGCCTTCTACCAGACCTTCCGCACCAGCCCCGGCGACACCGAGGGCAGCCAGATCTACGAGCTGGGCAACCGGCAGTGGGACATTCCGGCGCTGCGCACGCTCCTCGAAAGCGTGATCCCCCATCGCGCCTCGGTCGAAGGTTTCGAGGTCGAACACGATTTCCCGACGATCGGCCGGCGCACCATGTTGGTCAACGCGCGCAAGATCTTCAGTCCCGGCGCCCATGACGGTTCGATCCTGCTCGCCATCGAGGATGTGAGCGAGGAACGCGCCGCCCGGGCCGAGAGCAAGAATCTCTGGCGGCTGACGCAAAGCATCGTCGATACGATCCGCGACCCGCTGGTCGTGCTCGAGGACGACATGACGATCGTGACCGCCAGCAAGGCGTTCTTGACCATGTTCGGCATCACCGCGGCGGCAACGCGCGGCCGGCGGCTGGCCGACCTCGGCCAGCACCAGTGGGACGTGCCGGCGCTGCGCCATCTGATGGAGAAGGTGCTGCCGGAGAACAAGCCGATCGAGAGTTTCGAGATCGAGGACGATTTCCCCGGCCTCGGCCGGCGCGTCTTCAACCTCAATGCGCGGAAGATCTCCCAGCCCGGCAACCATGCCAGTCGCATGCTGCTGGTGTTCGAGGACATCACCGACCGCAAGCAGCGCGAGCGCGATGCGCTCAGCCTCGCCAACGAGATCTCTCACCGGATCAAGAACAACCTGCAGATCGTGGTCGGCCTGATCGCCTACGAGGTCAATTTCACGGCCGCACCCTGCGTGCCGGGCTACCGCGCCATGCAGGCGCGCATCGGCGCCATCGCGCAGCTCTACGACCTGATCTCGCACTCGAGCCACGGCCGCGCCATCGACGTGGGTGACTATCTGCGGGAGATCGCCAGGACCATGAGGGCAAGCCTGCTGGAAGACACCTCGGGCATCGTCATCGAAATAGCGGCCGAGGCGCTCGACATCGACCCCGAGCGCGCCGTGCCCTTCGGCCTCCTGGTGAACGAGCTCGCGACCAACGCCATCAAGCATGCCTTTCCCGGGGGCAGCGGCAAGATCGTGCTGAGCGTCGAGCGGGCGGGCGACCAGATCGAGCTCAGCGTCGCCGACGACGGCATCGGCATGACGAAGAGCGATATGGCAAAGAGCCAGGAGAATCGCGGTTCCGACTACGTGGCGATCTTCGTGCGGCAGCTGGGCGGCACGATCGTCCCGACGCCGGTGACGGAAGCCGGGACGGTGGTCCGGATCCGACTGCCCTTCCTGCTCGTGCCGCCGGATCGCGCAGCACCACTCGCGGCATAGCGGACAGCTTGCGGGCAAAAAAACGGGGCGCCTGAGCGCCCCGTTTGCCTGTCGATCCCGAGGATCAGCGCCTAAGAGTCCTCTTTTGAACGGTAGGCGTTCCTTTGTGGGACTAGTGTTCGCCCAGACTATGGAGGGGATTCCATGGATCGACCGTCGAAGGCGTGCCTTAGCCAACATGAACTCACCGCGTTGCATCAACTGAGTTTCGATCCGAGACAGCCGGTGTCGGGTAGCCATCGACAGCTCTTGCTGTCGATGAAGTTGATCAAGTTGAACGCTGGTCTGTTGAGCCTTACCGGTGAAGGCTGCGAACGGCTCAAGAGAGAGCAGCCCGCTGACCGGACGCCTGTCTATCGTCCTCAGGGCCTAGCGACCAAAGCCTGACACGACATCGGGCTGACCTGGACCGCCATCGCGACGCCTCGCAAAGGACGGCAAATCCGGGCATGCTGACTCCCGAACGATCAGGAGAAAGCCATGCCCGACAGCCACGCAGCCACCGCCACCACGAGCATCGTCAATCATCTCGGTCCCGACAGTTTCGAGAAGGACGGGCTGCGGCCGTTCTTCGAATACCGCCCGCTCGACCTGAAGGAACTGACCGGCGGCAAGGTCGGCGCGCATGTGATCCGCGCCAAGCCCGGCAAGCACGCCGACGCGCCGCGCCACACCCATGCGCTCAGCTTCCAGTTCGTCTACGTGCTGAAGGGCTGGGCGATCTTCGAATACGAGGGCCATGGCCAGCACAAGCTCGTCGCCGGCTCGACCGTCTACCAGCCGCCCGGAATCAAGCACAAGGAGATCGATCACTCCGAGGATTTCGAGGTGCTGGAAATCACCATGCCGGCCGATTTCGAAACCAAAGAAGTGACATGAAGAACTCTCGCGTGAAAATCGTCGCAGCGTTTCTGGCGTTCCTGCTGCCGCTTGCCGGCCTGCCGGCGGGCGCCCAGCAGCTTCCCGATATCCCGACCATCCAGGTGCCGGCGGGCGGTGCCACCGTCACCGGCCAGGTCGCGGCGAACGGGCGCAATGCCTACTACGTGTCCGCCAACAGCCTGCAGGCGCTTTCGGTCGCCATCGCCTCACCCGGCAACAACGCAATGTTCCAGGTCTACAACGTCGGCGCCTCGGCGACCGGCGCGACCGGCAGCGCGGTCGTCAGCGGCACGACGCTCACCGGTGCCGGGACCGCGGATGCGTCGATGGCATGGATTGGCGTGATCCCGCAAACAGGGATGTATCTGATCGCCGTCGACAGCAAGGGCGGCCCCGCCAACTACACGCTGACGGTCCAGTTCCAGTAACGCGCACCGCCTCGGCGGTACGTCACCTGCCTCAGCGGTGCGTTACTTGAATGAACTGGTTGTTGGTGTTGGGGCGGTAGCTGATGTCGTAGTGCGCAGCCTTCGGCGTCGCCTGGCAGGTGGCCGCCGTCGACTGCATACGCGGCAGGTTGAAAGTCGTCCAGGCGTTGCCCTTGGTCATGTCGACATCGAGCTGGAAAGAGAGCGCCGGCGAACTCTTGGCGGCGTCGGCGTACTTCCAGCAGACCCAGTTCTGATAACTCGGTTGCAGCTTGAAGCTCTGCCACTGCTGCTCGCCCCATTTGTAGCGATAGCTGATGGTGGCCTTGGTATTGTTATGAATGCAGGCGCAGCCGTGCGTCGTGTTCTGCGCTTGGGCACCGGCCGTACCAAGGCTAACCAGAAGAGTTGCCAGAGTGGTGACAAGGAAAGTCTTCAGCCCCCTAAGCATTCGTATCCCCGATTTTTCTTCATTGACAGTGCGGGTAAATTTGACCGCAAAATTCGAGCAATTCCAATGAAAATCAGGCGGGTGGCGTCTTGCAGGTAAAGTTGAGTTCCCGCGGGGCGAAGGCGGGATTCTCGGAAGGCATGCCCGCTCCCGGATCGGCCTTCGGCCATGCCCCACTCGCCAGCTTCTTCTCGACCAGCGGCAACAGTTCCTGGAACACCACCCAGCCTTGCAGGCGCACGCCGGTCTGGGTGTTGTGGATGGCGTCGACGAACAGGTCGGGATCGCGCGGCATCAGGCGCGCCACGTCGAGGAAGGTCAGGTGGTTCGCCGCGGCATATTTGGCGAAGACGCGATTCTGGAAGGCTGCCAGCCGTTCGAGGTCGCGGTAGCGGAACGGCGCGTAGCTCTTGTTGAGATACTCCAGGATCTGCCGGTGCCGGATCGGATTCAGCACCATGCCGTCCTTCACCAGCCAGACGAAAGAGGCCAGCGCCAGCTCGCCGCCGACGGATTCCGTTGTCGCGCGGATGCGGTCGAGATCCCGCAGGATGACGGGAAGACTGACCGGCAGGTCGGGACGGCCGATGTCGGGATCGCGCTCGTCGACGCCGGCCGGCCACACCAGGTCGTAGGCGGGCTTGGGCCATTCGCCGCCGTCGAGCGGCACGCCCGCCGGCGTGTCGGTCGCCGCGAGCAGGGTTCTGAGCCGCCGCGCCAGCGTGAAGTGCTTGGCAGCCTCGTCCAGCCAGCGCGCACCGGCGCCTTTCGGCGGCGGCAGCGGGGGAAGGACACGGTTGTCGGGCCGCGGCAGGGCAGGCACGACGGTGTTGAGTAAAAACTGGTTGGCACCCTCGTAGTAGATGACGAGGTCAGGCCGCAGCGGCGCCACCTCCTGGCGGACGATGGTTTCGATGTCGGTCGAGCCAATGCTCTCGCGGCCGGCGTTCAGCACCTCGAAGCGCAGGTCGAGCCGCTTCGACGCCGCCCACAGGTTGAGCCAGTGGCCGACATACTCCGGATACGAGGACGGAAAGTGGTGCGCGCCCACCGTCGTCGAGGCACCGACAAAGGCGATGCGCACCGTCTTCGGCGTGCGCACGAACGGCACCGGCGGGCCGCGGAAGCCGTAGGCGTTGGTGACCAGCCCGTTGGGCAGCGTTGCGTTGGGCATGAATCTGTAGCGCGGATGCGGATTGCCATCCGGCGGGTCGTAGACGAACAGGTGCCCGGGCGCCACGCGCAGGTAGGGATGGCTGCAGGGATCGCCGACGAAGGCCGAGTTCCAGGCCTTGAACATGTCGGCGCGGCGCGTGCCTTCGGTGTGGCCGCTGGCCTCGACCCGCCGCACCAGCTCATACCATTCCGGCGGCGCCTTGCCGCGATTGGGCAGCGGCGCCGGATCGTCGAAATACCAGGCGCGCTGGACACCGGCGGCCCGCGGGATCTCGTCGAGGCGCGCCGCCACGTCGGCGTCGTCGGTCACCTCCAGCCAGCGCGCGACGCCCTCGGCCGCCGCGGTGCAGAGGGCGATCGAGACCAGCACCAGCAGGGTGTTCTTCAGGAAATTGCGCAAAGGGCTCCCACCCGCATGGATCGAATGCCGGTTGTTAGCCGGTTCGGAACCCGAAGCGCAACTTCCGCGGGTCGCCCGCGTTGCTTTGCAAGATGCCCCTCGCATCGACTTTTTAGGCCACCCGAGCGTCCTTCAACACCCCAGGAGACTCTCAAATGAATTCGATCGTTTATCTCGTCGGTCTGGTCGTCATCGTGATCGCCATTCTGTCGTTCGTCGGCCTTCGCTGAGCTGAACCGTAAACCTCGGAGGTCATCCCATGGCTACCATCGTGGAAGTATCCGAAGGCGACGCCGCCGCGCGGCCCGCCCGCTTCTCCTACCTTGAATGGGGGCCGGTGATTGCCGGCGCGCTGGGAGCCGCCGCGATCTCGCTGGTGTTCTTCACTTTCGGCTCGGCGATCGGCCTCTCGGCGGTGTCGCCGTATCCCTACGCCGGGCTTTCGCTCACCACCTTCATGATCCTGGCGGCGCTGTTCGCCGCCCTGGTGCAGGTCGGCAGCTTCGCGGCCGGCGGCTATCTCGCCGGACGCATGCGCACTCCCTGGCTGAGCGGTGGAGAATCGGAGCGGCAGTTCCGCGACGGCAGCCACGGCTTTGCGGTTTGGGCTGTCGGCATCCTGATCGGTGCCTGCATCGCCCTCTCCGGCGCCGGTGGCGCGCTCAAGACGGCCGTGCAAACCACCGCCACCCTGTCGGCCGGCGCGGTTGCCGGTGGCGGCGCGGCGATGGGCCCGGCGATCGCCGATCGCATCGCGACACAGCCATCCGACATGGCGATCGACTTGCTGCTGCGGCCGGCTCCCGGCCAGAGGGCCGCTGCACCCACGCCGGCGCCCGCTGCTCCGGCTGCAGCGCCCGCTACTCCCGCGCCTCCGCCGGCCGCTGGGACCACTCAGCCCGAGACCGCCACCGCGACCGACCCCAGGCCCGCACCGGGCTTGAACGACGGCATGCGGATGGAAATGCGCCGCGTCCCACGCGGCGAACTCCAGGCCCCGCTCGCGCGGGTGTTCGCCACCAACCTCGCCAGCGCCACCATGGCGCCGGCCGATCGCACCTATCTCGCGGAGATCGTGGCCCGCCAGACCGGCCTGCCGCAGCCCGAGGCCGAGAAGCGCGTCGATGAGGCCTATGCCGCCGCCAAGGACGCCGAGGCCAAGGCGCGCGCCGCAGCCGACAAGGCCCGCAAGATGGGCGCCATAGCGGCCTTCCTCGCCGCGGCGACGATGCTGATCGCCGCCGCGGCCGCCTGTGCCGGTGCGGCCGTGGGCGGTCGTCATCGCGACGAGCGGGTTGCGACCCGCCTGTTTGGCGCCAACCGCTTCTGGTAGCTGAAGACTTCGACAGCGCCCGGTTCCGCGAGGGACCGGGCGTTTGCTTGTGCGCCGACGAAAGAGTGTCTCAATTTGATTGTGGCGTGCAGATTCGACCTGCGCTCATTTGTAAGCTTGTGTCTGCTGAGCCCACCGCGCATTTTGGCGATGCAACCGCCGTTTTGTCTCGCGCCGGTTCTGGGGGACGGACGTAAGCAATGGTGGACATGAAGTCCGGCACGACGACGGGTGACACCGAGGTCGATTACATCGCGCTGCCTGCCGGCGAGATGATCGGACGCTACGAAGTCCTGTCGGTGCTCGGCCAGGGCGGCTTCGGCATCACCTATCGCGCCCGCGACATCCAGCTCGACCGCGAAGTCGCCATCAAGGAATACCTGCCGATCTCGCTCGCGATCCGCCAGGACGGCAACACCGTGCTGCCGCGCTCGACCAAGGTCGCCGAGGATTTCACCTGGGGTCGCGATCGCTTCGTGGCGGAAGGCCGTACGCTGGCCACGCTGCACCGCGCGCCCGGCATCGTGCAAGTCTTCGACTTTCTCGAGATCAACGGGACGGCCTACATCGTCATGGAGATGCTCCATGGCGAGACGCTCGAAGCGCGCCTGAAGCAGAAGGGTGCCCTGGATGCTGCCGCTCTGGACCTGGTCGTCTGGACACTGCTCGAAGGTCTCGAGGAAGTTCACAACGCCGGCTTCCTGCACCGCGACATCAAGCCGGCCAACATCCTGCTCGACAGCAAAGGCAGTCCGACACTGATCGACTTCGGCGCCTCGCGCGCGGCCATGGTCGGCCGTACGGTGGCGATGACGGCGATCTTCACCCCGGGCTACGCCGCAGCCGAACAGTTCACCTCGGCGAAACAAGGCCCGTGGACCGATATCTACGGCCTCTCGGCCACGTTCTACCATGCGATCTCCGGCACGGCTCCACCCAGTGCCTTCGACCGCATGCTCGACGATTCCTACGAGTCGATCTCGCGACGCGCCGGTCCTGGCTTCTCGACGGGTCTGCTGGCTGGCATCGACGCTGGTCTCGCCATCCGTGCCGCCGACCGGCCTCAGTCGATCGCAGGTTGGCGAGCCATACTGTCTTGGACGGCGGCATCGGGCGACGACGCGACGGTGCGGTCAGGACAGTCTCGCCCTGGTCCGGCGGCGACGACGCCGCGACCGGTCACGGCCGCGGCCCCTTCCGCCCCATTGCAGATCACGGAAAGCGCACCGGCAACGGTGCCCAGAAGTCGCATGCCGCTATTCGCCGGCATCGCCGTGGCTGTGCTGGCTTTGGCAAGCGGTGGATATTTCGCGCTCGCGCCTGGCGGCAAGCCAGCGTCGACAGGCGTCGCCTTGCAGGATCTGAAGATCGAGGATCTCGAGCGTGTTCTGGCGGAGCGGCGCAAGGCCGATGCGGCGGCGGCCGAGAAGAAGCGGCTGGAAGAAGAGGCTCAGCGCAAGGCCGAGGCCGATGCCGCGGCAAAGCGGACCGCAGACGCCGAATTTGCGGACGCCCAACTGAAACGCCAGAAGGCCGAAGAGGAACTGGCGAAGCTGAAAGCCGACATGGAAACGCGCCGCCAGGCCGACGCCGGCCAGCGCGAGCAGGCCGGCGCCGTCGCGCGCCGTAATGCGGAAGAGGCAGCCCAGCGCAAGGCGGAAGACGAGATGGCCGCGCTGCGCCAGGCCGAGGACGACGCGCGCAAGAAGGCAGCCGCCGAGACCGAGGCCAAGCGCCAGGCCGACGAGGCGCTTGTCCGGGCACAGGCCGAGCGACAGAAGGCGGAGGCTGAAGCGGCGCAGAAGGCCGATGCGGAAGCCAAGCAGAAGGCCGACTCCAGCGCCAAGGAAGTTGCCGAAGCGGAAGCCCGCCAGAAGGCCGACGCGGAAGCCAAGCGGAAGATCGAAGCGGAGGCCGTCGCCGCCGCCGCGGAAAAGAAGGCGGCGGAAGCTGCGGAAACCGGATTACGTCTCTCGCCTCTGGACCGCCAGCGCGTCCAGGTGGCGCTCACCGCGCTCGGGTTCGACACGCGGGGCAACGACGGCGCCTTTGGGCCACGCAGCCGCGAAATGATCGCGAACTGGCAGAAAGCCCGCAATCAATCCGCGACGGGCTTTCTAAACGGCGCGCAGAACCAGGCGCTCCTGAAGGAGGCCGCACCCGCCGTTACCAAGTTCGACGAAGACCAGAAGAAGATCGAGGACGATAAGGCGCGAGCCGCCGCATCAGCGGCCATTGCCCCTGTTTCGCCGCCGACGCTGGCAGCGCCGCCTTCCGCGGCAGGCGCGGCCTCTTCCACGTCTGCGGCGGGAGACACGCGCTGGACTGGACAGGTGAAATGCGGGTACTGGCCCAATCCCGTGGCAGTCATGATCCCTTTGAACAACGGCCAGGGTTCCGTCACTCTCAGGGGCGGCAACAGGGGGACAGTCACGATCACGATCAACGGCAATCGCTATTCCGGCAGCATCGCCTGGTCTCCGCAAGTTAACGCATCCAAGACCTTGAGCGCCTCATTCTCTGGCGCGATCTCGGGAAACGTGATCTCGGCCAGCCCGCACGCCCGCTCCGACTTCAAGGGCGGCCCCGGCCCCGACGACGTTCCGTGCACAGTCGAGCTGTCTAGGACACAATAAGCGGGACCACGGTGCGGGAGGTAGGGTGACGCATTCAATGCAGTTCGGTTGGCTTACGCTTGCAATGTCGCCCTCTCCCGACGAGGACGGCGCCCGCATCCAAAGGATCATCGAGCAGGCCTGCCTCGCCGAGACGCTGGGTTTCTCCGACGTCTGGCTGACCGAGCACTATTTCACCGGCGAGAGCGTCTACAACGACTCGCTGATGTTCGCGGCAGCCCTTGCCGTGAAGACCGAGCGCATCCGCATCGGCTTTGCCGTGGTGCAGACGCCGTTCCATCATCCGGTGCGGCTGGCCGTCCAGCTCGCCCTGCTCGATAATCTCAGCAACGGCCGCATCGACGTCGGCATCGGCAAGGGCACGGCCTACAACGAATACGAGTTCGTGGGCCACGGGCTGCGCAGCCACGACAGCCGCGAGCGCATGGAGGAGACGGTGGAAATCCTCGAGCGCGCCTGGCGCGAGGCGCCGCTCACCTTCGAAGGCAAGTTCCACAGACTGCACATCCCGGCGATCCGGCCCAAGCCGGTGCAGCAGCCGGGCCCGCCGCTGTGGCGCAGCGTCATCTCGCCCGGCTCGTTCGCCGAATGCGGGCGGCTCGGCGTACCGATCCTGACCGCCCGTCTGCCGGTGGCGCGCATAAAGGAACGATGGGCGACCTATGCCGCCGGCATCGACGCCGGCGGCCACGACGCCGCGACGAAGGCGCGGCTGCTGGCGCAGAGCGCGCTGTGGCGCAATGTCTATGTCGCGGAGACGAATGCGCAGGCCGAGGACGAGCTGGCGGCCCTCCTGGTCGAGACCCGCGCCCACATGATGCATGTCCGCGAGGCCTATAATCCCGCCGACTTCGCACCCGATCCTTCTGCGCTCAATGCCTGGACCGATCCAAAGGTGCCCGATTCGGAAGCCATCCCCTTCGTGCTGTCCACCGGCTCGCTCTACGGCACGCCGGCCCGGGTGCGCGAGCAGGTGGCTGAGTTGCGCGACGTCGGCGTCCAGCACCTGCTCTGCCAGACCGGCTTCGGCGCCATGAGCCACGAGCAGAACGTGGCCTCCATGCGCCGCTTCGGCGAACAGGTGATGCCGGCGTTCGGTTAGGCCGGACAGTCTCCGACGCGCTTGCCGCTCAGCGTGCTGGTGCCCTTGAGCGTCGTGCCCGACTTGTCCTTGACCAGGAGCTGGCCCAGGCCTTCGTAGCTGGTCTGCGTGAAAGTGATCTCGGACTTGGCGTCGACGCCCGGCGCGGTGTCGGCGGGCGGGCACGACAGGCTGGACTGCAGGACGCCGGGCTGTTTCAGCGCGCCGTCGTACTTGCAGCCGTGCTTGGCGATCTCCTCGGGCGACGGAAACAGCAGGCGCTCGAGCTCTGCCTCGCTGGCCTTCAGGCACTGCTGGCGCGACGTCGCAGGCATCGGCTGCACCCCTTCCAGCGCGGTTTTGTCGTTGGTCTCCCAAAGGCCGGCCTGGATCGCCGTCTGTGCCCCGACCGGTCCTGCGATCAGGATGGCAACGGCCACCGTCGAGATTGCGAACAATTTCATCACTCACTTACTCCTCGCTCTGCAGCTCCGAGCATAGCGTGGCGCGCACCTTCGTTTCGCTAGAAAGATCGGCCATCCCGCGACATCTTGCCAAAGCGCTTCACCCGTTGGAGGCTTGGCCACCCATACAGGATTGACCGCCATGCCCGACGCCTCCCACGCTTCTTCTCCGTCCACCGGCCCGCAGCTCGATGTCGCCATCGTCGGTGGGGGCCTGGGCGGGCTCTACGCCATCCACCGCCTGCGCGGCATGGGCTTGAAGGTCCGCGCCTATGAGGCCGGCTCCGGCGTCGGCGGCACCTGGTTCTGGAACCGCTATCCCGGCGCGCGCTGCGACGTCGAGAGCCTCGAATATTCCTACAGCTTCTCCGACGATCTGCAGCAGGAATGGAAGTGGCCGGAGCGCTACGGCAACCAGCCCGAGATCCTGCAGTACATCAACCATGTCGCCGACCGCTTCGACCTGCGCCGCGACGTGCAGCTCAACACGCGCATCGTCTCGGCGCTGTTCGACCAGAAGACCGGCCTGTGGACGTTGCGCACCGATAAGGGTGAAGAAGTCCGCGCGCGCTACTGCGTCATGGCGGCGGGCAATCTTTCGACGCCGCGCGTGCCCGCCTTCAAGGGTGTCGGCGACTTCAAGGGCAAGTGGTACCACTCCGGCCTGTGGCCGCACGAAGGTGTCGACTTCACCGGGCTGCGGGTCGGCGTGGTCGGCACCGGCTCCTCGGGCGTGCAGATGATCCCGCTGATCGCACGGCAGGCCAAGCAGCTGCATGTCTTCCAGCGCACCGCCAACTTCAGCCTGCCGGCACGCAACGGGCCGATGGACCTGGAGCGCGAGCGCAGCCACAAGGCCGACTATCCCGCCCGCCGCCGCGCCGCCTACGACACGCCCTTCGCGATCGGGGGTTACCCACGGCCGACCAAGTCGGCACTGGAAGTCCCTGAAGAGGAGCGCAACGCCGCCTACGAGGCCAAGTGGCAGGAAGGCGGCAGC
>Ga0163144_10023331_pt1 | contig 12214 bp, 13 predicted proteins | sample OliLak19BULKMAT1_FD_123175 | JGI IMG/M metagenome (GOLD analysis project Ga0163144, IMG submission 123175) | Freshwater microbial mat bacterial communities from Lake Vanda, McMurdo Dry Valleys, Antarctica - Oligotrophic Lake LV.19.BULKMAT1 | ecosystem: Environmental > Aquatic > Freshwater >...
GAGAGCGCTTGTGAGCGCGTTCGCGGTGTGTCGTCGGCAGGCGTAAAAAAGAGGCGCGCGAAGTTCGTCACGTAGGCCGAAAAAAAGGCGTCCGTGGCTTCTTTCCAGACACTTCCCTGGTAGGGAAGGTGCGGGCGTTCGTGGTTCCACCATTCGGAGAATGAGCACCGAAGCTCAGCGGCTTTCGCATCGTGCGGGAAAGTCACGGCCAAGCTGTCGATCGCATCTCGAAGGTGGAAGATGTCGGAAGTCATCACGAGCCCCGCGCGCGCTAGAGGTTCACTTTTTGTCTTTGTCTTTGTCTTTGTCTTGGGTCGTCTTGGTCTCGGCTTTTGCGCCGGTCTCCTTCGTGGTTTTGGCCACGGCGAGATTGACGGACCCGAGGGTGCGTAGGTGCTTGGTGAAGGCCTGTACGACTTCACCGGCCCGCTGGATGCTCTCGGGCTTGATGCCTTGAGGCAGACGCAGCACGTTCGCTCTGATCTTCTTGGGCATGACGAATCACCTCAACGTGGGGGGGCGGCCTCGATGCCGAGGCGGTAAGCATCGCGGGGGCTCCACACTTCTTGCGAAGAGCGAAATCTGCGCTGCGGTTTGAAGTAGTCCCAGACGGGTCCGCCTGCGACGATCTCGGCTTGGCCTGCGGCAAGCGGCGGAACACATCCGCCCATGACTTCGAGGTCTGCGTTCAGGCTGTGGCCTGCGACGAGATCCCAACGCGTGGTGCCTGCGGCTTGCTCGAGGAGTGTTTGGGCTGCGGTGTCGCCTTGTTCGGCGAGTCCTGCCACGTGCTGAAGAATGCGGCGCGCTTTGGTGTTTCCACGTCGGGCGCGTGCGGCCAGTTCACGAAGCTGTGGCACGTTGAGAAGGGTTTGCGGCGCGGCTTGGGAGACGCGCTGCAGGATGTTCAAGAAGCGTTGTGAATCGGAGTCGCCCCGTTCGGCGCTACTCGCAAACATGCGCATAGCGGCTCGTGCGGGGCGGTGCCCTTGCTTCGCTGTGCGCGTGAGGCGCGAAGCGAGGGCGGTTGCGGCGGCGGCCGGCGCAAGCGCGGGCATGGCGAGCGATGCGATGCCGAGCGCAGGCGTGGCTATCTTTAGTGCCTTATTGGCGATCTTTTTGAAGTTCTTTCTGAGCTTCTTGAACAGGCGAAAGCCGGCGACGGCTTCGGGGCCGTCGAAGGTCTCGCCTGCAATCACATAGAGTCCATCTTGCATACGTTCCTCGTGGTTCACGACACAGCACGCGTGCTCAGAGCGGCTGTTGCTTGCGCGCTCCAGCGGTAGGGCGTGGGTGTCGTTGGTTTGAAGAACGGACGGGGTGCAACGGTAGATTGGCCCTGTAGGTACCAAGCGAGTGCGCCCGCACTCTCGCCGCCGTAAATGCCATCGGCGGTCAGGCCGGCGAGGCGTTGCCATGCGGTAAGAGTTGGCCGCGAATACTGTTCGCGACCCTTCTTGAGGTTTGCGGCGACGCGCGCGGCTTGGGCCTTTGCGGCCGAGGGGGCGAACCCTGGCGGCGGTTGCACCATCGTCGGCTCTTGGGGTGTGGGCGTCGCAGGCCGAGGCTGAACGACCACGACAGGCGCGGGCGCAGGCTTCGGCGTAACGACGATTGGCGCGGGGGACGGAGGTGGCGTCACCACGGGCGCGGGGATGGTGGCCGAAGGCTTCGGCGTCACCACGGGCACCGGCACCACGGGGCGTGGTGGCGGCGCATCGGACGTGAGGATGTTGTTCACGTCGCGAAGCACATTCTCGCGCGTGTTCGTGCTCGGCATCGGCGGTGGCGCCACGACAGGCGGCACGGGTTGTGGCACGGGAGACACGGGCAGAGGGGGAACCGGCTTTGCCGGGCCTACGACGGGCGCAACAGGTGCGGGAAGCGGTGGCGGCGGGGAAGCCGCCCACGGGTCGATAATTTCTGTATGCGAGGGTCGGGGCGGCAAGGGTGCCCAGGGGTCGATGATGCCCGTAGGCGGCGGTGGCGGCGGTAGGGGCAGGGGCGGCGGTGGAAGCGCACGGTTGGGCGGTCCGTTCGTGCGCGGCGGCTTCATCGTGAAATGAGCCACGAGGCCAAGGCCACCGAGAGCGAGGAGCGGAAAAAGAGGAGCAGCCACAATCAACCTACCTTCAGTTGTGGGAAGAAGAGCGCGGCCTTCCAGGCTTCATCGGAGCCCATGCCGAGCACGCGTGAGGGGTCTTCGACGATGCCGTCAGGGCGGCAGACGACGATGTGATAGACGAGCGCGGTTTGGAGTTTGCGCCAGTGAAAGCAGGGCCACGCATCGACGCCATGCGCGCGCAACTCGGCCACGCGCCAGGCTGCGAGGTCTTCGCAGTCGCCCCATGTTTGCTCGCGCACGCAAGGGATTTGAAGCCACTGCTCATAGCCTCGTGGCTCGCGGTGATAGCGAACGGAAGCGTGATAGATCGAGGGTGTGTTGGGGTGGAAACGCAGGTAGGCCACGTCGAGCCCCACGAGCGCATGAAGCAGGAGCTGCAAATAGGTTTGCGACTCGTGCACCGAGGCGTTGCCTCTGAAAGCGCTGGTGATGAACTCGACGCGGCGCATGGCCTACTCGACCGACTTACCGATCAAGGTGGCGATGAAGCGTGTGGGAGTCGCGGAGATGTTCTGCACGACCATGATCACGTCTTGGCCGATCTGCGCGGTGTCTAGGTCAAGCTCGACGCCGAAGGAGTTACCCTCGAACGTGCGTGCGGGGATTCCGCCGCTTGCCGCGAACTGCGAGTTTTTGCCGACGATAATGTCCTGAATGAGGAAGCTTCCGGCGATGTCCGGAGACACCACGGGGCGCAGCCCTTTGAACACGACCTGTGGGCGCGTGATGATGCGCCGTTGCATGCCCGGATCGATCGGGGTTTCCGAGTCGAACCCGAGTGGCACGGTGCGTCCTTTGTTGATGGGGCGCTCTTTGACGAGTGTGGAGCCCTGGGCGATTTTCTCGGCCAGGGCGCGCTGAAGCATGGCGTTTCTGGCGCGTAGCTTCTGATTTTGAGCGGCGGCGCCCGAGATCAACTCGTATTCGGCCCCGGCGCTTTCGTCGTCGTCGAGACCTGCGATTAAGTCGTAGTCGTCCGTGCCGGCGATGATGTCTTCGCCGAGCATGCCGCTTACGATATCTGAGTATCTTCCAGCCATGATGATCGTTCCCTTCTGCGCGGGCGATGCCGCGCATGTGTTGGTTAGGGAGCGCGAGCGCGACGAGTATTAAGTCGGGGCGGCGGTCGATCCCTGGGCGGGCAGAGCGCCTTGTGCGGCGCCTGCTTCCTGAGACCAGCGGCGGCCGATACCTAGCCCCAGCGTGTGGAGGTAGGCGGCCAAGCAGCCATCACCGAAGTTGTGCAGGTGTTCGGCCGTGTGTTCATCGTCGATGAACAGCGCGACGGAATGCAGCGCAAGTGCGGCGGCCATGTCTGCGGGGACGCCGAGCACTTCGGCGCCGCCGTATCGGCCTGTGACGAGTCCGAAGCCAAACGCGGTGCCTCCCACCTCGAGGCTTTGCACCACGGTTTCGGTGACCTGTTCGATTTGCTTGGACGCGTGCAGTTTGATGTTGCGCGCTTTGGCGAGGGCGTTTTGCGACTTCGCCTGAAGCTCGCGCACTTGCTGAATGGTTGAGAGGCTTGATGCCATCGTCGAGATGCTCCCTTCTATCGAGGGCAGGTGTGCGAGTTCTGCAACAGTCCCCGTGCACCGGCCTTCTCGATGACGATGGGAGCGCGCGATCAAACGTTCAACCTGTTAAAGGTTCGGTAATTCGCACGCGAAAAAATCGGCCATAAACGCCGCAAAAAGTGCGATTTCGCGGTGCGCGTGTGACAACGCCTGCCGGTACGTTCGATAATTCGAGCCGTCCAAATTCGTCCGCGCATCACCCTTTTGTTTGGAGTGTTCCGGGAGGTTCGCGCGTTGTTCTCCCGGTAGCGGTGGTGTGGGGCCTATCCGGGGAGGTTCACGAGCATGCGCGACGATGACGAGACGGAGGGGCTGGGCGAGGCGAGAGGGGATAATCAGGCAGTCGAGGAGGACAGCGCGCGCGCGCCGCCCAAACCTGAGCGGGTGAAGCGCAGCAAGCGTGTGAAGCCGCTTGGTTCACATCCGCGTGCGAAGCGTTCGGGGCGAGGTCGCCCGAAGGCGCCCGAGCAGATCGACGTGAACATGCGGGCCTACATCAGCCGTGCGGAGGCTGCGCGCTTGCTCGGCTGCACGGTCACGCAGATGCGGCGAGACGAAGAGATCTGGTTCGTGGAGACCAGCATCCGGCGCAAGGGGGTGACGTACTACCCACGCCATCAGTTCGAGGAGTTACGCCGAAGCAAGGTTGACGGGGGCTTCGAGTGCTACGAGCTGTTCGCGCAGGGTCACGGCCCCCACGAGGTGACCATGCGCCTCAGACATCGCAAGCCCGCGGTGGTGCGCATGTCCTATCAAGACTACCTGGCGAACGTGGCGCTTGAGGCGAGCCGCATCGTGCTGGATCTCGATCCCGACATGAACAGTGAAGACTGGAAGCGGGCGCATGGCTTTCCGGTGGATCGTGCCCTTCATCAGGCGTGGATCCGCACCGCGCTCGAACGCGCTGCGCTGATCGAGCACCTGCGCGAAGCGTGCGATCTGGCGGTGCTGCGCTTCGAGCAAGCACGGCGCCGCAAGGGCGGTTCAAACGGGGAGGGCGAGCCATGATCGGAATTCGATCGCGATCGCCCGCGAGGGGCCTCAGACGCACCAAAGGCGGCATTTTCAGGGGGATCACCTGGGCTGCACGCAGGTCTTTCTTGACCTCGGATCGGGCGCAAGGGACAGTCCGGGCAATAACCACACAAAGCTAATCACATCGCCACGCGCGCTTAAATAGAAACCCGGAGCAGCTCACAAAGCTACTCCGGGGCGTTCGCGGAAATAGGCAGCGAAGAACTTTAGAACGGTTCTACTTCAGCCACCCAAGCTCGACTCGAAGACGAGTCGTTCAGAGCCGAACTGCGTGCAAAATACCCAACCTGCGACCGAAGTACAAGAAGCCGTGCGTTTGGCGCGAGAATTCCCTGAGTTCTCGTGGCTTGGGGACCGCTTTGCGCAAGTTTCAGAGCACCGGCTGAAGATCGCGCGGCTCTTGGTGCGCCAGGGGTTTGAGCCGCAGAGCCTTGAAGTGCTGCGCGCGCTGGGGCTCAGTGGCGGGCCGATCGCGGCAGCGTCCGTGCTGTACGAACGCGCGGCCCCGTTGCAGGCGCCACCCGCCGCGTGCGGGCCGTTGCTGTCGGCATGTGAGCCGGAGCCGGTGAGTAAGCCCAAGCCCACCAAGCGCCGGGAGCGGCGCGCGACCAGGGCGCACGCCCAGCGGATGCGCAAGACGGTGGTGCGGGAGCTGGACGAGCGGGTGAGCAAGGAGCCGCGCGAGGTGCGCGAGTACAGCGATCTAATCGAGGCCGGTCACTTTCTGAGCGAGCGGGATTTTCGCCGCGTGCGCACGGCGATGGTGGACCGTTCGAGCGCGCGCAATCTTCTGTGGCTGATCGGGGCCGACCAAGCGGCGAGGTTTGCGGAGCTGGACTTTCATAAACCGCAGGTCAAGCGCGCGGTGGCGCTGCACTACGCGTTGCATCAGATGCGGGCACCCGAGGGTTTCCCCTCGACGATACGAACGGGGGTAGGGCGCGCGTATCTGGCTGCGCTCTCGACCGACCCACGCAACCCAAACCTACGCGGCGAAAATGGCTATCGGCCGAGCGTGACGACGATCTCCCATACGCTGGGGCTGATCGAAGAGGTACAGGGGTACGACTTTAACCGGTGGCAGGCGCCGCATGACGAGACGGCCTCGTGTGAGTGGCTTCCGGGCGCGCAGCATCCGGTCAATCGCTACTACGTGGCGCACACGTCGAGCCCCCGAGGGCTGACGGCGCTGCTCGAGGCCTTCGGCAAGCCTGCCGTGTCTTTGAAGGAGCTTCGCGCGCGGCACGAGTCCGCCGAGTCGAGGTCAGCCGAGGAAGCGCGCGAAGCATGCGCGGAGTGGGCAACGCTGCTTAGCGACGCCTCGAGCGTCGAGCAGTCTCCGAGCGCCGAAGCGCCCTCCTAGCAGGGCGCACAAGGCGAGCAGTAAGAGCGGCGATGGACCGGAGGAGCGGCGCGTCCTGCACGCTTCTGGCGCCTCTCTCATGGCTTCTGCGACGCTTGGTAATGCGCGCAACGAAGGGCGCGCGGGCCTTGTGCGCCGTGGTCGGGGCGCCGCGCGCTTCGGGGCGTGGGTTAGCGAGCGTTGGGCGAGTGCCCACGAGGCGACGAAGACGCGTCGTCATCATTATTAGTGTTAACCGGCTTCACACTAGGACCCTTACCAGTGAAAGAAATTCAGAGATAAAGCGAACCCCACCCCCTGCCCCGCCCCGCAGGCGGGGAGACGGAACAGAAGGCGCTCGGTTTGCACGCATTTACTGCAAGCTCTCGGCGCTGTGGGGGTCCCCGGCGCTGTCCTTTGCGCATGACCTCTGCACACGCGCGGCACGCCGCGCGGCCCTACAGCTCCGAACCCTTGCGCGCCCCCACGCGAAATAGCTCCGAGGCGGGGGGCAGCCAAAGCACACGTGAGTTGAAAACGATGCCCCAAACCTATTGACGCAACCATCACAACCGACTAGCGCTAGTCATTTACAATTCTACCGCACCGAACTCGGATGGCCCCCCTTGCTAAGCAGATCCTTCTACGCCCCTCTTACCGCCGCTGCCTGCCTTTTCGTCCTGGCGAACAGAGCGCATGCCGGTGGCGGGCAAATCGCTGCCAACGGTGACATGACGCTAAACGTCGCCTTTGACTTTCCGCCAACGCAAGCCGAAATCGACCAGCTCGAAGCGCAAATGCAGATCGCATCAGTGATCCTATGCGATGCAACAGAAGGTCAGGTGCGCATTCGGCAGGTGAACATCACTGACAGTTCCGCCTCGCAGGAGAATGCAGACATTCTCGTGCAAGCGGCAGATGGTCGCTCGTCGGCCTCCGGTCCACACCTGGGCGATCAAGGGGAGCACGTCAACCTGCTGTACAGCTCTATTGCGGAAGGGCCGACGATTGCGCATGAACTGGGCCACTTCTTGTTTGGCATTGGGGACAGCTATCCGGAGGGACGCAGATTCGGGACTGCAGTCGGCATAGGGCGGAGCATCGAAACCGCCGATGAAGATCCACAGGATCAGACGCTGATGCAGCATAGTGGCAAGGCGCAATGTGGCTCATTTACCGGCATTTGTCCTGATCCTACTTGGACGACGACAGACTGTTTCCGCGCGAAGTTCAACACCAGCGGCACCAGTACTGATTGCTCACGCAATACTGACTGTCTCGCTGGAGATATTTGCTACTTCGCCTTCGGTACAGAGTTCTCGGTGCCCCAAAACCACGACCTAGTAAACGGAATCGTGGTGACCCGAAGAAACGGTGCGACCGTCCCGCCTTACAACGACCCGCCTGGTTACCCGATGGGCGGCACGCCCACCATTGCGGCGCAGTTTGTGGCCACGTTAGGCACTGCCGCTGCGATCCAAGCTTTCGACTCAACAAGTTTAGCTAGCGCTAAAGCAACTTCCGCCGCGTGGAGAAGGGTCGAACTTATCGACTCAATCGGCAATCCGCACCTTGAACTGGACCCAACCGACCTTACCACTGAAGAAGACCTTGGACCGCCGCGTGTGGGCAACTACTCAGACGGAAGCATGATGTTCTGGGCGTTCCTTGAACGGTCTGGCGCTACAGAATGGCGCCTTCATTTGGCCATAGATGCTCGCCAACAGTCCGGCACCACTGATCAAGGTCACGTAGTCCTCAGAATTATCGACGCGATTGGCATCACAGGAGGCGCCACGCCTGTTGTATCTCGACAACCTCGGCTAGCCATCGGTCAGCTTTTGACCGGCGCTCTTGCTCTGGACATTACCACTAACATTGCTGCGACAGCGAGCGCAGGCGCTGCAAGACTAAGCGCAAACGCAAACGCCGACGTGGGCGCTCCCGTTTCCATGCAAGTCGGAAACTGCGAACTGGCAGGCACTAGTCTCTACACGACGGCAACGGCCTACTACGACGCGGTGGCATGCAATGCGCTGTGGAATACTCAGAGTCTACGCTACGAGACCGCAGCCCATACCATCGATAACATGCCTGCTGGATGTGTAGGGCAAGCATGCATTCGATCAGACTGGACCGTGCTTTCCGATAATTTCCGGGCGCACAATCGACACACCCTCACTCTGCCAGCAGCAAAGCCAACGGCTGCGATCCCGGTAAGATGTTCGGAAGATTCTGACGCAGACGGCAACTGGGACCCCGTTGAGTTCAAGCGAAACTTTGCTGGCGCCACGCAGATCATGATTGCGGTGGATCGCTCGAAAAGCATGTCCAAGACGATCACTGGTTCTCAGGAGACGCGCCAGGACTATGCTCGTGAAGCCATCAATACTTTCTTGGACCTGCGGGTAAATTCCGGTCTAGAGGTTGGCCTGCTTTCCTTTGCTGAGGACTCAACTGTTTTGCAGGGCATTCAGGCACTTGATGCCGCTCATCAGAAAAGTATTGAAGACGATGTGGCCGCCCTAAAATCCGGAAACTTTACCGATATTGGCGGAGGTCTGTTAGGCACCATGTCGGCTTTTGATGCCGCTTCATCGCCCGGTCAAGACCGACTCGTGGTCCTGGTATCAGATGGTCGACACACTGCGGACGGTGGCGGTCTGATTGGTTTTCCATCTATGAGGAGACCCAAAGGAACAGACCCTGATGTTGCTGCCAGCGCACTGCAGAAATACGCAGACGGACCCATCCGGCTGTTCACCATTCCAGTCAGCGCCGAAGCGGACAGAGACACGCTTGGGAGAATTTCCAGCAGCCTTGGCGGGTCAATGATCGATGCCGCGCAGGGCGATGAGCTGATCCCTATCTTTGCCGAGCTTGCTGCAACCGCAAAAGGAAACACTCTCGTACTCCCTCGGACCCCGTCAGCAGTCGCCCCATGCGGCTATGAGCGCGTGTGTCGCGACGCCATGTCCTTTAGAGTTGAAGAGGGAGCTGCTGCACTTGAGCTGACGCTATCAACACGAAATGCGAGCGCATCGACATGGAGCCCTGATTTCCAGCTCATGGCCCCCAATGGCGCGGTATTCACGCGCAACGCGCCTCAGGTAACCGTACGCGGATATTACATGATCGTGCGCATCCCCAATCCTGCGGCAGGCATGTGGAAGCTGGACATCATGTCTAGCAATGGCCCGCAGCTTTCGTACGCGATCGCGAGTGTCGACAATCCCATGCCGAAGTGCGCAGTAAGCGCCTATCCGAAGGTATCAGCCGGCGGCTCGATAAAGATCAGAGTCGCGCCGCAATTCCATAACACCTTGGAGTCGTACTCCTCAACCGGCATGGCCGCGGTGCAGGTTCCTGGTGGAGCCTATCAGCCGGTTGCTCTTAGACGAGACCGCATTAACGGCGGCTTTGTCGGCGAGTTCAATGCGCCGTTTCACGGCAGCTATTCCGTGATTGGTTTTTGTGAAGGCACCGCAGCCAGCACACAAATTTTCGGCGACACCATCACGGGGAAGAAGGACTCGTTCGTACCCGTTGACCCATTCACTCGATTCAATGGAGCAACCTTTTTCGTTTCCAACTTTCAGTTCCCTGTCTGCACGGTGACTGATTGCGACGGCGATGGCATTCCGAACGCCACAGAAGGCACCGCTGATGCTGACGGCGATGGCCTGCCCAACAATCGCGATACCGATTCAGACAATGATGAGATTCCTGACTCCGTTGCAGGAAGCGGAGATACCGACAGAGACGGTATCCCCAACTTTCGCGATCCCGATATGGACGGGGATGGCAAGCCGAACGGGTTTGACAACTGCCCACTCGTCGCAAACAGCGACCAAAAAGACGCTGACGGAGACGGGGTTGGCAATGTCTGTGATGTCGACCGGGACAACGACGGTGCCGAAGATAGTCAGGACACTTGTCCAGACATCTTCAATCCAAGACAGAACGCGCCACCCTGCCGTTCCCCGGCCAAGACGGACTTTGATAACGATGGGGAGCCTGACGTTTTGTGGCGCGGTTGCCTAACGGGCAAGAACAACATCTGGTCTGCAGACGGCAACTCGTTTGACGTGTCGAGCGTCGGCCGGGATCAATCAGCAGCTTGGTACGTTGTTGGAGTCGGAGACTTTACAAAAGACGGCCAGCCGGACGTGCTCTGGCAAAACACGCTACTGGGCACGACCCGCATATGGGAAATGACAGGCACTCGCGTGGCCGCAGAGCTTGTAGGTCCGAGCATATCAACCGCGTTCGCGTGGTACGGCGCCGGAGTAGGCGACTTCAATCGAGATGGTCATGCCGACATCATCACCAGACAGCGTATTACCGGCTCTAACCGCGTCTGGCTCATGAATAAGAACGCCATTGCTAGCACGGTAGATCTGCCCGTTTTCAGTACGCTCGCAGCACGCCTTGCGGGGGTCGAGGATTTGAATAATGACGGGAATGTAGACCTACTTTGGCACGACCCGCTCACGACTCAATTGACACTCTGGCGCATGAACGGAACCAGCAGATTGGGCATCGATACCTTCTGGGGTCCAGCTTTGCCGCTGGCGTTCTACGTAGGTGCGTTGGACGACTTCGACGGCGACGGCAAAACGGACATCTTGTGGCACTCTCCTTGGCTCAGCTATGCAACCGCATGGCGAATGAATGGCACTACGAAGCTCGGGGAGTACACGATTAGTGGGCCTCCGCTGTACCCTTGGTTGCCCCTAAGCACTCCACCTGGAGTGATCGCCGCCAGCAGCGGAGGTGGCTTATGCGGCGGCGGCTAGCGGTATGCTTCTGGCTGGTGTCAGCGTGTTCATCTCAGCCGCACCAGGCTCGGGAGATGGATGCCTCGTCGAGCCTTAGCGTAGATGGAAATCACACCACTGATGCCAGCGGCTCTGAAACGGGCAATGCCCAGAGCGGAACAGACGCCGGTCTCTATCTTTGCCAACAAAACTGCGGGTTACCTAAAGATCCCGATGAACCCTTCGATTCACGGTGTCCCAAATCGTACCCTTTGTTGACGGCTGATGCTTCGCAGCTGGAATGCAGCATAGAAGACATTCACTGCTACTACTGCCGGGGCGGCGTTGTCACTAAAAGCGTTCAATGTGCTAAGGCCACCGGACAATGGGTGTCTCAACTTGTGTGCGCCGTTCCATGAGGCGAACACTCGCGTTGGCTGCGGCGCTAGCGCTCAGTGCTTGCGGTGATTCTTCAAGCGCTCAGAAGTCGGACGCAGGAAACGTCAGCACGTCCGATAGCGGCTCGGATAACGACGCCGGACCCAGTGAGGATGCTGGCGAAGACGCAGGCTCCTCACCGTGTAAAGGCTGCTCTAGTCAACAAGGATGTTTCATCGCCAGGGTGACGCGCAGTCCGGATGAGATCAATATGCCATGGCGCTCTTGGCCTGAGGCGGATGGTGTCGGCACATTGGTGGTAGGTGTCGACGAGACGCAACGCGCAGTCGCTATTAATGCAGACTTCCGTCGTGCTGACGCCAGTTACGACCTTACTCTTTGCGTGACACCTGGCTCGTACGGACTCGACTGCTTCTTAGACGATAATGAAAATGCGGACTCATCGAGATTCGAAAGTGGCGACTACCTCGATACTTGCCAAGATGATCGATCTCCTCCGCAAATGGAAGTGGCAGCGGGAACGGTGCGCCAAGTCAGCATAGTCCTCACAGGAAGCTGCGACTGATGATCTGCGTATTACTATAGAAGCGCTTCGGAGGGGTTCCTTGTCCAGCTCTTGACGCGTCGTATGTATGTGTCGACGGTGCGCGGGTTTTGCCATCCCCCGGCTTCTGCGATCTCCCGATCTGAGTATCCGAGCCGGGAAGCCTGCGTAGCGAAGGACGCTCGCAAGCTGTGGCCTGTGGCCTTGTAGCCTGCGCGCTTGGCGCACTGCTTGACGATAGCGCCGACAGTTTCGGAGCGAATGCGCCCATCGAGCTTTCCGTTCGGGAGTACGCCGACAAACGCGGCGCCCGCATCTTTCGCGCTCTCGGCCGCGCGCACGTCGAGCCACGCGTGCAGGACGACGACGGGGCACACGCGCGGGTCATCGCGGCGCTTGAGATGTCGATAGTCAGGCTTACCTTCTCGGTTA
>Ga0163144_10023333_pt1 | contig 12214 bp, 8 predicted proteins | sample OliLak19BULKMAT1_FD_123175 | JGI IMG/M metagenome (GOLD analysis project Ga0163144, IMG submission 123175) | Freshwater microbial mat bacterial communities from Lake Vanda, McMurdo Dry Valleys, Antarctica - Oligotrophic Lake LV.19.BULKMAT1 | ecosystem: Environmental > Aquatic > Freshwater > Lake...
GAATCGGACCCGTCCGCGGCGAACAGCCAGATGTCGTTGCGACTGCCGGCACGTCCTTCCATCCGATGACCGAGTGTCGCGATCGAGCGACCATCCGGCGTCCACGTCGGCAGCCCGAAGATCGACCGTGGCCCGCCAGTGATCGCCGTGACCTGGCGAGTCGCGACGTCCACGACGTGGATGGCCTGGCGGAAGACAAGGTCCGGGTTCGGGCGCCGGTTGGCGACGAACGCGACCCGCGTCCCATCCGGCGACCAGGCCGGCTCACCGTCGGACACGGGGCCGCTGGTCAGCCGCGAGGCGACGCCTGTTGCCACGTCGACGAGCCAGAGATGTTCGACGTGGTCGTACAGGAAGCCGCCGCCATTGACCATGTACTCGAGGCGATCGATGAATCGATAGTCGGAGGCTGGCGGCTGGCCCGCGCCGGGCTGTCGCGCCGTACCGCGGCGCTTGCCGTCCTCCTCGTAGGTCGCGCCGACGGAACTGCTGAGCGCCACCAATCGAGCGCCATCCGGCGACCATTCGAAGCCGACGACTCCGCGCGGCAGGTCGGTCAGGCGACGCGCCTCACCTCCCGGGCCATCCAGGGGCAGCAGGTGGACCTGGGTCACGTCCTCTCGTTCCCGGATCCTGGCGGCGTCGGTGGTCGCCGACGGCCGCTGTGATCGCCGAGGCTCCTCTTCCACGATCGTCCGCCGATCGGAGAGGAACGCCAGTGTCCGGCCATCCGGGGCGAATCGCGGATACCGATCGTGCCGAGCACCGATCGTGAGCTGCCGCGGTGCCGGAGCGCCAGGGCCGTCGTCGGTCGAGACCAGCCAGAGGGCGTGCCGGTATCCGTCGAACCCGGGCGCGACTGCCTGCATGGTGACCACCGCCCAGCGGCCGTCGGGCGACAGGCGCGGGTCGGTCGGGATGCGCAGGCGGTACAGATCCTCGGGGCGTGGCGGACGCGACATGGGCGGTGGTCCTTCGGAGCAGGCAGGGAGTCGCGACCACATCGCGCGTGGCCAAAGCCCAGCCGTGCGGGCGACGAGGCGAGCAGGGCCAGTCTACCGGCCGCCGCGGCGTACCATCGGCGCACGATGGCCGATCAGCTGACGCTCCCGCTCGATGCCGCCGTGGACCGGCTCCCGGAGCTGCCGACCCTGCAGCCGATGCTCCCCCGCCCCCTGTCGGAGGCGTTCGATTCGGTCGAGCATCTGTTCGAGCCGTGGTGGGGCGGCGCGCGGGCGCTGGTGTTCGTCGGGCCGGCAGACGAGCCCGGGACCGGCGACGTGCGGGTGGTCGATGCCGACGGCGTGGATCGGACCGCGGCACTCCCCGAACTTGCCGGCACGGCCGTCCGCGTGGCCGCGAGATCCGCGATCCTGGATGGCGAGCTCGTCGTGGTCGATGCCGCGGGCAGGGCGGACGCTGCGGCGCTTGCCGCGCGTCTGTCGGGTGATGCCGGGCCGCCGGTCGCGTTCCTCGCCTTCGACCTGCTGCACCTGGACGGGCGCTCGATGCTCGGCCAGCCACTCGTCAAGCGGCGCGAGGCGCTCCGCCGGATCCTTCGACCGGATGATGAGGTCGTGGCGGTCCCGGCGATCGCCACGGAGGGCAAAGTGCTGTTCGAGGCGATCGTCGCCCAGGGGCTCGCCGGCATGATGGCCCGCCAGCGTCAGAGCCCGTACCTGCCGGGCACGCGCTCGCGACTGTGGCGACTCATCCCGGCCCACTCGGGCTCCATCCCCGCGGCGGACCTGGCTGCGGCGCCATCAGAACCCGCGGCCACCGCATCGGCCACGGCACCCGTGCTTGCGATGCTCAGCCGGCTCCCGCTCGACGACGAGGCCTGACGGTGCGATGCCGATTCCTCCTTCGACCCCTCTTGGTCGGCCTTGTACTCGGGTTGGCCGCGGTCCAGGCTGGTGGAAGGTCAGTGCTCGCGTGTACGTCAGAACAGCCCAGCTTCCAGCAGGCGGTCGATGGCGCCGACTTCGTGGTCGACGCACGGGTCATCGCGGTCCAGAAGATCGTGTCGGAGCCCGACACGTATGTCCTGGCAATCGACCGCGTCCTGAAGGGTCAGGCTGGCGTGCAGGTGGTGCTGAAAGGCGCACGGACCGGCCTGTGCGGAGACCAGCTCGACATCCAGGAACCCGGGCAACGAATCATCATCGCGGTCGGAGTCGACTTCTTCGACCAGGAGATATCCCCGTACTGGGCGGAATCGGAAGGTCAGGTGTACGGCTCGGCGTCGATGCCGTTCGGCGCTCGTTCGCTCGACGACATCGCGTCGTCGATCGCGCCGCTCAAGGTCCCGGCCGTATCGCCGGCCGAGGCGGGATCCGGAGCGTGGCCGTTGGTCGCGATCGCCGTCGCCGGTCTCGCGGGCGTCCTGGTCGCCGCGCGGTGGCGGTCGCGCCGCGGCCGCCGGCGAACCCCCGGGACCTGATTCCCACGCTCGATTCGCCGAGCCAGCGGGCGCTCTGGACGCGATTCCGTGCTTCCGGCGCAGCGATGGTTCTCGCAGGCCGGCTCCGGGGTGGGAAACGCTGATTCCGGCGCCGCATTCCTCGACGGAGAGTGCCCGTTGCGGCAGTTCGGGCCGAACATCGTGACTCGCACGCAGGCCCACCGCGCCACGCCGCGCGCCGCACCGCGCCGCCCTGGGGCCTAGGCCCGGCGTGCCGCCGAGATGAACGCTCGCAGGCCCGGTCGCTGCCCGTAGAGCAGCACGCCCGCGGCGTACACCCGTGTGGCCACGACCGCCACCACGAGGATGGCCGCAACCAGCAGACCGATCGAGAGCGCCAATTCCCAAGGCTCCACCTGACCGATCATCACCCGGGCCAGCATCACGAACGGGCTGAACGGCGGGACGAAGGACAGGATCGTGACGAAGCCGCGCCCACCGCCACCCAGGGCGACGATCGCCGAGAGGTAGCCGACCATGGCGAGCAGGCTCAGTGGCAATGACAGCGTCTGGAGATCCTCCGGGCGGCTGACGAACGCGCCCATCGCGGCATAGATCAGCGCGAAGAGGGTGAACCCCAGCAGGAAGAAGACGCCGTACGTGGCGAGCAGATCCGGAGTCAGACCCACCAGCGGCGCACCGGATGCCCAGGAGGGGCCCAGGATGAACTCGGCGATCGTGTCCTGGACGGCCAGCACGCCGAGCGCCGGCAGCGCGATGGCCAGGTACTGGGTCAGGCCCGCGAGCCCGATCCCCACCACTTTCCCGGTCAGCAGCTGGCGGGGCGAGGCCGCACTGATCATCAACTCCATCACTCGGCTGCTCTTTTCCGCGGCGACCCCCGTGGCGACCCACATCCCATAGATGACGACCGTGATGAAGATGAGCACGACGAAGACGATGCCCAGGAACGCTCGACTGGCGAGCTGCTGCTGGTCGACCGGCTCGCCGCCGATCGTCGGGGCATTGATCGACACTGGCTCGAACCGTGGCGTCAGGAACGGGTCGAGCTGCGCGTCCGCCGGGAGCGTCGCGGTCCAATCCAGGATGCCGATGGCGATCGCGGCGAACCCGACGAGCTGGCTGCGCACGCCGTCAGCCGGGCCGTTGGTCCGGTACTGGACGTCGATCTGGCCGGTCGGCAGCCGCTCCACCTTCATGACCCCGCCGATCGCGCCGCTGAGCAGACGGCCCTCTGCCGCGTCCGGGTCGGTCGCCCGTTCCAGCAGGAAGGTCTTCTCCCAGGTCGCCGGATCCGCGCCCGCCGGCGGGATGTTGAGGAGACCGTCCGCGACACCGATCGCCCGCAGCGCCAGCGCATCGTCCGACGCGATGACCGCGATCCTGGTCACGGTCTGGCGATCGAAGTAGCGGATCGCGATCGGGGCGAGCGCGACGCCCAGGGCAAGGGCCATGAGGATGATCGTGGAGGCGATGAACAGCGGCCCCCGGGTCCGGTCCCGATACTCGCGCCGGGCGACGATCGCGGCGTTGGGCAGAAGCGGGTCGCGACCGGCCATCAGGCGGCACCTTCGATGATCCGGGGCGCGTCGCCCTCCGCTTCCGTGTCGAGCGCGGCATCGTCGTCGGCCAGCGTGGCGTCATCGCCCGCCGGTCGGCCGACCATCTCGATGAAGATGGCCTCAAGTGACGGCTCTGCGACCTCAAAGCGGGTCACCTGCGCGTTGCGCGCCATGGCCGCCGCGAGGATCGCCGACGGCTCCGTCTCCGCGGTCAGCTCGAGCTCGACGAATCCGGCGCCCGGTCGGACGGCCACCACACCGGGCACGGCTCCGACCCAGGCTGGCATCGTCTCGCCCTCCAGGCCCAGCCGGACCGTGCGCGCGCGGCTGGTCCGTTTCAGCTCCGCGAGCGTGCCGGCCGCGACGACTCGCCCCTGGTCGATGATGGCGAGCGATTCGCAGAGCGCCTCGGCGGCTTCCATCTGATGCGTGGAGAAGACGATCGTCCGGCCCTCGTCGCGCAGCTCCACGAATGCGGCGCGAAGCAGTGCGAGATTGACCGGGTCCAACCCCGTGAAAGGCTCGTCCATGAGCAGCACGTCCGGGCCGTGCAGGATGGCTGCGATGAACTGGACCTTCTGCTGGTTGCCCTTGCTCAGTTCCTCGGCGCGGCGGTTCGCGTACTCCGGGATGCGGAACCTCGCCAGCCAGCGTTGCGCGTCGTCACGGGCGCGGTCGGCCGACTGGCCGTAGAGCGAAGCAAAGTAGACGAGCTGGTCGAGCACCGGCATCCGCGCATACAGGCCACGCTCCTCCGGCAGGTAGCCCCACGTCCGCCGGGGCAGGTCCGCCGTCGGCTTGCCGTCCCAGCGGATCTCGCCCGAATCCGCCTGCAGGATGCCAAGGCAGATGCGCATCGTGGTCGTCTTGCCCGCGCCGTTGGCACCCAGGAAGCCGAATATCTGTCCGCGCGGAACCTCGAACGCGAGGTCGTCCAGGGCGAGCGTCGACCGGAATCGTTTGGTGACGTGATCGATCTCCAGGGTCACGATGGGCAGGATAGCCGCTGACGCTGGCTAGGTGCCCTGGCCGATGGTCCGGGTGGCCCGCGGCGCCGTTACGCCACCCAGCGTGTGCCGCGGAACGTCCGCCACGCCTCGGCGAGGAGCGGCGGAGCCAGGGCGATGACGGCGACCGCGAGCCAGTCCCCGGCAGACAGCGGCACCGCGTGGAACGCCTCAGCAAGAGGCGGCACGAAGGGGATGGCCGCCTGGATCGCGATCACGAAGACCACGGCCGCGAGCAGCAACCCGTTCGGTGGCAGTCGATGGATGGGCGTCGCCAGCGACCGATTCGCGTAGGCGCGCAGCACCTGCCCGCACACGAGGGCCGTGAATGCGAGCCAGCGCGCGTGGTCCGGAGAACCGGGCGATGCGAGCATGATCCCCAGCGCCGCGACCGCGCTGAAGCCGCCGGCGCCCACGATCCGGGCCAGCAGGCCGTTGTCAAGGAGCGGTACCCCGCGCCGTCGCGGTGGTCGGCGCATCAGATCGGGCTCCGGCGCTTCGCGCTCGAAGGCGACGGACGTCGAGACGTCGATGAACAGCTCAAGCCACAGGATCTGGAGCGGCAACAGAGGCTGACCAAAGCCCGCCAGCGTGGCGATCAGGATGAACCCCAACAGCGCGACGTGGGTCGAGACGAGGAAGACGAGGCCCTTCTGGACGTTGTCGACGATGCGCCGGCCCTCCGCCAGGCCGTACATCAGGGTCGCGAACGAATCGTCGCCAAGGACCAGGTCGGACGCACCCTTGGCCACCGCCGTCCCGGAGCCCATGGCCACTGCGACATCCGCGCGCTGCAGGGCCGGAGCATCGTTGACGCCATCGCCGGTCACGGCCACCGTCCGACCGGCCGCCCGCGCCAGCCGAACCAGCCGTTCCTTGCCGTCCGGCGTGGACCGGGCGATCACCCGCAGGTCGGGGATGCGCCGGGTCAGCTCCGCGTCTGACAGCGAAGCAAGGTCATCGCCCAGCACCACGGTCCCGCCACCATCGTCGTGGATGCCAGCCGCCCGGGCGATCGCCGCGGCGGTACCGGGGTGGTCGCCGGTCACGACGATCGTCGCGATACCCGCCGTCGACGCCGTCGCGAACGCCGCCGCGATCCCATCCCGGAGCGGATCGGCGAACCCGATGAGCGCCACCATCCGGAGGGGCTCGTCCCCATCCGCGAGCGCGAGGCCCACGAGCCGCTCGCCTGAACTTGCCCTCGTTCCCAGGAGATCCAGCCATCGGGCGTGGTCGGCGGGCGCGCTGGGTGCTGTCGCCGCTGCCAGCACGGCCTCCGGTGCGCCCAGGACTCGGGTCGTGACGTGGCCATCCGGCTCTCGGGCGACCGTCCGCGCATACCGGCGGGCGTCGTCCACGGGCTCCCCTTCGACCAGATCCGCCGGATCCAGAGCCGCCGCTCCGCCGGCCGTCTGGATCGCGTCGAGGAGCGCCCGCGTGAATGACCCGGGGGCAACCCCGCTCGCGAGCGCCCACGCATCTTCCTCCGCGCGGACGGCGTGTCCCAGGATCGCGAGGCGATCCTCCGGAGCGTGCACGGCGCCGTCCAGCGTCTGCAGGGAGGCAACCTCCAGGCGATTGCGGGTCAGCGTGCCGGTCTTGTCCGTCACGATGAGGTCGACAGCGCCCAGGGTCTCCTCAGCGTTGAGTCGCCGGACCAGGACGCCTCGCTTCAACAGCCGATATGCCCCCAGGCCCAGGATGACCGCCAGCAGGATCGGCGGTTCCTCCGGGATGGCGGCGATCGCTGCGGAGATGCCGGCCAGGACATTGGCCCCGGCCGGCTGTCCGCGGAGGAAGCCGAGGCCCGTGACGATGGCGATGAGCCCGACGGCGACGACCAGCAGGATCCGGACGAGCCGATCGAGCTCGGCCTGCAACGGTGAGCGGTGCCGATCCCCGGCGCCACGGTCCCGGGTCAGCCCGGCGGCGATCCGACCGACCTCCGTCGCGGCACCGATGGCGACGACGATGCCCTCGCCTCGCCCGCCGACCACGCCCGTGCCGGCAAAGGCCATCGCGTGTCGAGCGACGAGCGAGGTACCGGGCGGATCCGCCGGCACAGAGCCCGACTCCGGCACCGACTCGCCGGTCAGCGCGCTGCGGTCAAGGAGCAACCGCTCCGCGACGATCAGTCGCAGGTCCGCCGGGACCACGTCACCGGTGCGGATCAGCAGGATGTCGCCGGGCGCGACGTCCGCCGCCGGGATCTCTGTGACGACGCCGTCGCGGCGTGCCCGGGCTGACGGCGCGGCCGCGGCGCGCAGTGCTTCCAGCGCCCGTTCACCGCGAAACTCGGTCACCACGTCGGCGCCGACGATCGGGATCAGGGCCACGAGCATGAACAGTCCGTCGCGAACTTCGCCCAGCAGGACGGCCCCGATGCCCGCGGCGAGGAGGAGCAGCACGAACGGTTCCGTGGCCGCCTCCCGGATCATCGACAGGACGGACTCGGGCTGCTCGGGCTCCAGGGCATTGGGACCGGACTGAGCCGCCCGGCGCTCGACATCCGCAGCGCGCAAGCCGACCGTGGGATCCACCCCGAGCGATCGCGCGACAACGTCAACGGGCAGGGCCCACGGGTCGGACGGGGACGAGTGGACCTCGGAAGCCTGCGTCAGGCCATCTGCGGGCATGCGCCAATGATGGACGCGCGAGGCTACCTGCGCGGCGACCTGCGAGGCCAGCCGGCAAGCCGTGCCACAATGCCATCGTGACCCCGCCCTCCACGACCCCCGTCGCGCCGACCAGGATCCATGCCGATCGCGAGGCCCGGACCCTGCGTATCGATTGGGCCGACGGCCATGAGACGCTCTTCGACCTGACGGCCCTGCGCTGGCTGTGCCCATGCGCCTACTGCCGGGGCGAGGCCGGGATGCCGGGCTGGCTCGATGGCGCGCCGACACTGACCGCCGAGCAGACCCGCCTGACGGACCTCCGCCTGGTCGGGAACTACGCCGTCTCGCCCCACTGGGGTGACGGTCACGGAACCGGCTACTACTCCTTCGCCCTGCTGCGTGACCGCTGCCCCTGTGGCGAGTGCTCGACGCGACGGGGCAGTGGGACCGCACAGCCGCCGCGCGCCGCCGGCAGCCACGAGGAGCACCGATGAACGTGGTCATCGGCCCGCCGGGGCCGTGCCTGGTTCGCCTCGCCTCGCGTGGCTGCGCGTAGGGTTCGTTCATGGGGCCGTGCTATCCTCGCCCGCCAGTCGGGCCGTGCCGGACCGTGCCGGACCGTGCCGGATCTTGATACCCGTCAGAGCCACGAGGGAGCGCCCGATCCGCATGGCCGACGTCGATCCAGGAGCCCCCGCTGAAAGCGAGGTGGCCCATCGCGAGGTGGCCCATCGCGAGGTGGCCCGCCGGCCGATCCAGCGGACGCCGCGGGCCGCGCAGGACATGCCCTACCTGAATCGCGAACTATCGTGGCTGGAGTTCAACGCCCGCGTCCTGTTCGAGGCGAGCGATGAACGCAACCCGTTGCTGGAACGGGCCAAGTTCCTGGCGATATTCGCCGGCAATCTGGATGAGTTCTTCCAGGTACGGATCGCCGGGCTTCGCCAGCAGGTGGCCGCCGGGGCCGTCAAGCGCTCCCCCGACGGACGGACCCCGGCGGAGCAGCTGACGGCCGCCAGGAACCGCATCGCGGAGCTCGTGACAGAGCACTCGGCCATCTTCCTGGAACTCCGTCGGGAGCTGGCGGCTGCGGACGTGGAGATCCTCGACTACACGGCGATCCCGGAGCATCACGACGCCTTGCGCGAGCGATTCCGCGACGAGATCTTTCCGGTCCTGACGCCGCTCGCCGTGGATCCGGGGCACCCGTTCCCGTACATCTCGACGCTGAGCCTGTCCATCGCCGTGGGCCTGTCGGATCCCGACACCCATGAGCGGGTGTTTGCCCGGGTGAAGGTGCCCCAGATCCTGCCGCGCCTCCTGGAAGTGGAGCCATCCCGGTTCGTCCCCATCGACCAGGTGATCGAAGCCAACCTGGCCTACCTGTTCATGGGCATGGAGGTCGTCGAAAGCCACCTCTTCCGGGTGACCCGCAACGCCGACTTCGACATCGAGGAGGACGAGGCTGACGACCTCCTCATGGCCATCGAGGAGGAGCTTCGCCGGCGGCGCTTCGGCGAGGCCGTCCGTCTGGAGGTGGAGCGGTCCATGCCGGTGGAGACACGGACGCTCCTGATGCGTGGGCTGGGCCTGGAGCCCGATGACGTCTACGAGGTCGCCGGGATGTTGGACCTCACGGCCCTGTGGCGCATCGGGGAGTTGGACCGGCCGGACCTGAAGGCCGCTCCGTGGACGCCCGTGACGCCACCGCGGCTCATCCCGGCGGACGAGGACGAGCCCGCGGACGTCTTCGCAGCCGTGCGCGCCGGTGACATCCTCGTGCACCACCCCTACGAGTCGTACGCCACGTCGGTCGAGCGCTTCATCGAGCAGGCGGCGGACGACCCGGACGTCCTGACCATCAAGCAGACCCTGTATCGGACCTCCGGCGATTCGCCGATCGTCCAGTCGCTCATCCGGGCAGCGGAACGCGGCAAACAGGTCGTCGTCCTGGTGGAGATCAAGGCGCGCTTCGACGAAGAGGCCAACATCACCTGGGCACGCAAACTGGAGCACGCAGGTGCCCACGTCGTGTACGGCCTGGTCGGCCTCAAGACCCACTCCAAGACGTCTCTCGTGGTGCGCCGCGAGGGTACCGGTCTGCGCCGCTATGTCCACATCGGGACCGGCAACTACAACACCAAGACCGCCCGCCTGTATGTGGATCTGGGCCTGCTGACGGTCCGTCCGGAGATCGGTGCTGACGTCACGGATCTGTTCAACGTCCTGACCGGGCTTTCCCGCCAGCGGTCGTTCCGACGCCTGCTCGTCGCGCCGCACAGCATGCGGGCGGGGTTCCTGCAGCTGGTCGATCGCGAAATCGCGCACGCCGCCGCCGGCCGGCCGGCGAGGATCATCGTGAAATCGAATGCGGTCGTGGACAGTCCGGTCATCGAGGCGCTCTATCGGGCGTCGACGGCCGGCGTGGATATCGACCTGATTATCCGGGGCGCGTGCTCCCTGCAACCCGGCCTGCCCGGCATCTCCGAACGCATCCGGGTCCGCTCCATCATCGGCGAGTTCCTGGAGCACTCGCGGATCTGGGGCTTCGCCAATGGCGGTGAAACCGAGTGGTACATCGGATCGGCGGACCTGATGGACCGCAACCTGGACCGGCGGGTGGAGGCCGCGGTGCCGGTGGAGGACGGCGAGGCGAGAGCGCGGATCGCGGAGATCGTCGACGTGATGCTTCGGGATGACCGCCGCTCCTGGCAACTCCAGGCGGACGCCACGTGGGTTCGTACGGAGCATCTGCAGGGTCGCGAAGGGACGATCGACACGTTCGAGATCCTGAAGGAGCGCGCCCTCGAACTGGGTCGCGTCGCGACCGAACCCCACCGCCCTGGGGCCGGGGCTGGGTCCCTGGATCCGCGCGCATGACCGACGGGGTCGACCCGGTGGCTTCCGGCCGCCACCACGAAGTTGAACTCAAGTTCAGGGTCACGGAGCCTGCGACCGGGGAGCGGCTGATCGCCGCGGCTGGGTTCGAGTCGATGGCGATGACGGTCGGGCGCCTGCGCACCATGGAGGTCGAGGACGTCTACGTGGACACCGCCGAAGGAGCGCTGGCCCGGGCCGGATACGCAGCCCGGTTTCGCGAGAGCGGCGGCGACACCATCGTGTCCGTGAAGTCGCTGGCCCGCACGGATGCAGCCGGTGGCGCGACTCGGCGCGAGGAACTCGAAGGTCCGGCAGATCGGAACGCGGCGGCGCTGGACTGGCCGGCGTCCGACGCCCAGGCACTGGTCGTGGACCTTGTCGGTGGAGCTCCCCTCGTGGGCCTGGTGACGGTCCGACAACGGCGCCGCAAGCGGATCCTGAAATCCGATACCAGCCGGATCGAGCTCAGTCTGGACGACGTCCAGGTGATCGCCCGCGGCCGGGTCGCCGGGACCTTCATCGAGTTCGAGGCGGAGCTGATCAAGGGCGAGGAGGCGGTCCTTGAGGCGCTCGCCCGGATCCTGGATGGGGAAGCCGGGCTGGTCAGATCGCCCGGCAGCAAGCTCGAGGCCGCGCTTCTGGCGATCGATGAGCTCGCGGCGAGCGACGGCTTTGCGGCCGCTCCGCAGGCCGAGATCCGACCTGAGCCGGTGACGCCCGCGCCACCGCGGTTGGCCCTGGGCAAGGCAGCCGGCGTCCTGCCAGAGGACCACATCGCAGAAGCTGGGCGCAAGGTCATGCGCTTCCATCTCGCCCGGATGCTCGACTTCGAGGCGGGCACAAGGACCGGGGACAAGGCGGAGGACCTGCACAAGATGCGCGTGGCGACGCGCCGCCAACGCGCCGCGTGGCGCGTCTTCGGCGCGTCATTCCGGCCGGGCAGGACGCGCCGTTACCGGAATGGCCTGCGCGAGATCGCCGCTCGCCTGGGTGCGGTGCGCGACCTGGATGTCCTGCTGGAGGCGGCCGACGCCTACCGGGCCGATCTGCCGGCCACGGAGCAGCGCGCCATGGAGCCGCTCCTCGCCTCGTGGCGGCAGCATCGCGACGATGCCCGGGCGCTGCTCGTGCGCGAGCTTGACAGCGCTCGATACCAGCGCTGGCTGGATGACTACATCGAGTTCGTGCGAACGGAGGGCGCAGCGGTCCTGGCGGTCGGACCCGTTCAGCCCCATCGTGTCCGCGACACCGCTCCGTCCCGGATCTGGGCCGCCTACGAGGTCGTCCGAGGGTACGAACCGGTCCTGCGCTGGGCGGATGTCGAGACGCTGCACGACTTGCGCATCGCCGGCAAATGGCTGCGCTACACGCTGGAGTTCGTTCGCGAGGCGCTCGGGCCGGAGGCGAACCCGCTGATCGCCCGCGTGACCGCGCTCCAGGACCACCTGGGCCTGATGCACGACGCCGATGTCGAGGCGTCCATGGCACGCACCTTCCTCGTCGAGCACGCAGGTGACCTGAGCCCGCTGGAGAGCGCGGCGATCGGCCGCTACCTGGTCGATCGGGAGCGCGAGACCGCACGGTTGCGGCGCACCATCGGGGTCGCATGGCGGGGCGTCGCCGGCCTCCGATTTCGCCGAGCCCTTGGGCGGGTGGTCGCCGGCCTGTAGCCCGTCCCGCCCGTGTCGGTGGTCAGGTCCGCCAGCCGTGGGCCAGCTC
>Ga0163144_10023334_pt1 | contig 12214 bp, 12 predicted proteins | sample OliLak19BULKMAT1_FD_123175 | JGI IMG/M metagenome (GOLD analysis project Ga0163144, IMG submission 123175) | Freshwater microbial mat bacterial communities from Lake Vanda, McMurdo Dry Valleys, Antarctica - Oligotrophic Lake LV.19.BULKMAT1 | ecosystem: Environmental > Aquatic > Freshwater >...
AGTACGCCTTCATCGCCAACCACAAGATCGACATGCGTACGCTCACGCCGGTGCTCACCTTCGACAGCGCCAACGCGGTCCACACCGTCCCCGGCAATCCTTACAATCCGGCCGGAATCGGCATCAACACCAGCGAGTTCGCTCTGCCCCTCGGCAACCTGCTCGTCACCGGCGGCAACGGCCCCAACCAGGGCATGGCAGTCTGGGTGCACGACGCCGCTCCCTATACCCGCGGCCCGGAGGTCGGCTTCCACATCCCGCGTGCCGGCCAAACGAACTACCCGCTCGACCTGCCGATCAGCCTGCTCATCCACGAAACCCTGGAGACCAACACCATCGTCAACGGCGATACCTTCGTCGTTCGTCCCGTCGGCGGTGCAGCGCTCGATGGCCACCTGATCTTCGCATGCAACGACGCCCTGACGTTCACCCCGTTCGCGCCGCTGCTCCCCGAGACGACGTATGAGGTCATCCTGGCGCCGGGCGGGATCACCGACGCGGCCGGCAATCCGACCGATGGCTACAGCTTCACCTTCTCCACGGGAAACGCCGTCGCGGTGAGCGGCGATGGCGCGCGCGTGCTCGTCTCGCGCTTCATCTCGCCACTCAATTGGGGAGAGGTCTGGGACGTCGACGCCGCGACCCTGAGTCTCGAGCGCACCCTGCGGCTGCCGAAGCTCGGCGGCCTGGCGCATCAGGACAACACCGCCGAAGGACGTGGCGTGCCGAACTACGTCGCCGGCGTGGCGATCAGCCCCGACGTGCGACTCGGCAACGTGACCCTGTCAGGTACCACTTCGGCGTATGTTCAGGGTGCCTCGGTGACGGCGATCGACGATGGCGCGCCGAACCTACGTTCGCTTGCCGTCGCCGTGGCCGTCGAGCCGCCGGACGACCTTTGGCCGTTGTCCGATGAGTTCGATGACGGCGCGACCCAGTCGGCATGGCTGCGCAACTACGCCGTCGAAGGATGGGGCGCGGACAAGCTCGAGGTGTGGGATATCCACTCCACGCGCACCGGGCACATGCGCGTGACGCCGTACTCGAGCACGTGGTTCAACGACTTTGCCGGCGCACTCGTGTTCAAGGAGGTCACCGGCGACTTCATCGCGACGATCCGGCTCGATGTCGGCCGCCGCGACGGCGCACTCGGCCGGCCGGTGTCGGAGTACAGCTGGGCCGGGCTCCTCGTGCGCGCGCCGCGAGGGATCAGTGCTGCGGCTCCCAAGCCCGATCCCGGACCTGGCACCGTTTTGCCGTGGCCGCCGCCTGGTGAAGGGGCTCCCGGGCACTACACCACGGAGTGGCAACCCGGCACGGAGAACTACATCTATCTCGCCTCGGGTTATGCGACCGACGCGATCGATGCGAACCGGAACGTTTGGCAGTACGAAGCGAAGTCGACGCTGAATAGCGTCTCTAACTTCTATTCGAGTGCGAACGGCACGGGTGCGGACCAGGGTGTCTCGACCCTGCAGATCGTCCGCCGCGGACAGACGTTCGTGCTGCTGCGCCGCCACGGCGACGGGCCGTGGATCATCGAGACACGCTACGACCTGCCGGCAATGCCTGCGACGCTTCAGGTTGGCGTCACCGCGTATACCGATTGGGCGTACGCCGGCTCGCAGAACGAGTTCCACCACAACCGGACTGCAGCGGTCGGCGTGGGGAATCCGGACATCGTCGCGGACATCGACTACTTCCGGCTGCAGCGGCCGCAGGCCGCGTTGTCGGAGAGCGACCTGCAGGGGCTCCCGCTCACCGGGCCGTTCGGTGCCCTGCAGACCCTCGAAAGCAGCGGGCTCGAAGACCTTCTCGGAGATGCGGCGAGCATGCCGTATGTTCTACCGACGCCCACTCCAGAGCCGACGGCAACCCATACCGCCGTTCCGTCGACGCCGACACCACCGGCCACGATGATACCGACCGCGACTGCGACCGCAACGGCAACGGCGCCGATCGATCCTGGCTGCCCGGAACTTCCCGAAGTGGGATGCTTCGCGGCAGAGCGGAGCAAAGTTCACCTGCGGGAAGGCGAGGGGCGGCGGCGGACATTCGAATGGCGCTGGGACGGAGCGGGTGCGCTTGCGGACTTCGGCGGGCCAACGAATGCGGGCGCAACGCTGCGGATCTGCACCTACGCCGACGCGACGGTGGTCGCCGCGGCAGAGATCCCGACGGGTGGGGTCTGCGGCAGTCGTGAGTGTTGGCGGAGCACCGGGGTCAGTGGCTATGTCTTCCGCGACCGCGCTGGAACGAATGACGGTGTGGAACGCGTGCAGTTGCGGGAACGCAACGGTAGGGCGCGTGTCGTCGTCAAAGCCAAAGGGCAGGGTGTGAGCAACCCGTTGCCGATCAACGACGCTGCGACGGTGACGGTGCAGATTCTCCGCGGCGAAGGTGGCCCGTGCTGGGAGACGGTGTTCGTGCCGCCGGCGAAGATGAACCGTGTCGACCGCTACCGGGGACAGGTGCGCTGATGAATTGGCGTGTCGGGCATTTCATCAATTCGACGAACGTCGCCGCGGCCTGCGCGTGCCTGAGCACGCTCGTGAGTGCTCCAGCGGCGGGCGTGCATTTGTTTACGCCACCGGTCCGTTCCTTCGACGGTGACCGGGTCGCGTGCGCGATCCAGAACCTCGGCGAGAGTCCCGTTACGGTGAACGGGTGCTGAAGCGGCCGTGGGTCGATTGCACTTAGGACGGCGTGAGGCGCGAGCCCGAGGATTGGCAAATCCGTTCGTGCTGAGCTTGTCGAAGCATGAACTCCTGGAACCCGCAGCCGTCGACAGGTCTAGCGCGGGCTGGCGCCCGCAACCCAATTTCAGGACCTAGAACCTTACCCAGGGGACGCAAGACTTCGATCCCCCTGACCCCGTTCATTCCTTCGCCTCGACGCTGCCGAAATCCGCGAGCACCTGGGCTGCGTGTTCGGCTGGCTTGACGTCGTCGTACGCCTCGATGACGTTGCCGTCGGCGCCGACCAGGTACGAGATGCGCTTGGCGTAGCCCTGCGACGAGGACGTCGCCGCGCCGACTTCGATGGCGAGCGTCTTGTCGCTGTCCGAGAGCAACCGGAAGGGGAACGATTCCGTTTCGACGAAGCGCTGGTTCGCCGCGGGCGCGTCGAACGATACGCCCAGGACCTCGATCCCCGCGGCCTTGTACTCTTCGCTTCGGTCGCGCAGTTCGCGTCCCTCGGTCGTACACCCCGGGGTCAGCGCCGCCGGGTAGTACCACAGCAGATACGGCTTGCCGGCGAGATCCGTCGAAGAGACCGACTTGTCGGTGTGGTCCTGCAGGTTCCACGCAGGGAAGGCCGCGCCCTTGGCGATCATCTGGGCGCTTGCGGGCAGCGCGCACGCCAACAACAACCCGGCTCCGAGCAATATTCTATGCATGATTCAACTCTCCTCTGTCGTCGCTGCTCTCGCGGCGCCGCAGCAAATAGTGATTGACCCGCCACTCGCTTCCCCGAGCGTAGCCGAAGGTTGCGGCAAAGCCGAGGAAGAATAGACGCCAGCGCTGGAACTACAGCGCCGCGTTCCCTCTGCCGAACATTTTCTCGAGAATCGGCCAGACATCGACGCGTCTGGCATCGAGGTTCGCAAGCCTTGCGTTCAAGGTCCAGGTCGTACTGGGCGCCAGAGAACCGCCAGCGAACGGCTGCGGTGCTTGCGGGGCTCGAGGATGCTGGAGCGGAACATTGATTCGCACCGCGCATTGAATCGGTTCCAACGCCGGGTCAGGCCGTAGCGAGTCGACGTTCGATGTCGCCCGCGATCATCCGCGCCGAAGTGCGGGCGGAGACGGTAAAAGCGAAGAATGGCCCGAAGTCCTGTACCGCAAGCATGCTGGTGAAATAGAGCCCGGGCAGGCTCGATTGGAGGTTGGCGTCGAGCACAGGAACCGCATTGCGCGTGGCGATCGTGCGCTCGACGTTGCCGGCCGCGATGAACGGGATGCGGCGGAGGTCCGGTTTGTAGCCGGTTGCGTAGATTGCTCGATCGAACGCGATGCTCGCGCCGCTGTTCAAGCGAACCTCGCTGCCGCCAGTGGTAACTGCGCCTCCACCGGCGACCTGATTGCGCGGCCAAAGGCGGATTCGCGGATCGTCGATTCGCGGCGGGAGCCAAGGCTCGAGTTTCAAGCGTCCTTCTGCCCAGAAGCGTTTGCCGATCGCGATACGATCCGCCTCCGGCATTGCGGAATACCAGCCGGGCTCGTGTTCGAAGCGCTCGACCAGGGAGCCAACCCACGACCAGTCCGACGGTTCGAACTTCGGCGTGTCGTGCCGGTAGACGAGATCGACGCCGGCGGCTCCGGCCTCGGCGAGAAGTGCGGCCGTTTCGAAGGCGCTCTGCCGGCCGCCGATGATCAGGACACGCTTGCCGGCATATCCCTCGAGGTCGACAGCGTCGCGACTGTGGCACGCGACATCGGCGGGGATGCTCGCGGCAAGCTCAGGCGGAACGAAGGCGAAGTAGCCGAAACCAACGGCAACGACGACGGCCCGCGCCTCGATCGTCTGGTCCCGGGTGACCGCGCTGTAAACCCGGGCCTCGGGATCGTAGTCTAGGCGTTCGATGTGAAGGTCGAGAGGCGAAATCGATTGCTGCTGCAGGAACCACTGCGCGTAGTCGAGGTAGGTACCGAGCCGCAGCGGCGATGCGTCTTCGGCGGCGATTGCCGCGGACGAAAGAAAGGCATCGAGCGTCGCCGCCCCGGTGGGATCGAGGTGCCAGTCGGCACCCGAACGCAGCCACATGCCGCGCGGCATGTGGTCTCGCCAAAACGACATGCTCGAGCCGACGACCATATGTTCAAGTGCAAGGGCGCGAGCCTGCGCGGCGACAGCAAGTCCGAAGGGACCGGCGCCGATGATCAGTAGTTTGGTGTGTTGTACGGGATGGTTCATCCGACTCGCATTACTCCGACATCCTCACTGTCTAGCTTCCGCACGTTCGACATCGCAACCTCCGCGCGTCCAGCGAAACGCGGGCCGTATCGGTCGGGGCTCGTCGGCGCGAGTCTCGTTGACAGCCAGACTAGATCTGGTCATATGGCGACCATGAAGCAGGCGAATGTATCGGAACTCAAGGCCCGATTGAGTGAGTTTCTCGCCGGTGTGCGGCGTGGCGAAAGCGTAACGGTCTACGACAGGCAGACACCGATCGCGAAGCTGGTGCCGCTCGATCAACCAGCAGGGGATTTCGAGATCGACGAAGCCGAGGCTCCCGGCTCACCGCTGCGCGGACTGCCTCGTGTCAATCTCCAGCGCCCGATCGACCTCGATGCCCTGCTACGCGCCGAGCGTGGTGAGCGATGATCGTCTTTCTCGACACCAGCGTCGCGTTGCGAGTGCTGTTGCGCCAGCCCAATGCACTACCGTCGTGGGGGAGGTGGGGAAGCGCTTACGCGAGTGAGTTGATGGGCGTGGAGGTGCGACGCGTCATCGACCGCTTGCGACTCGACGGCGCGCTCGACGATCCGGGCGTGATCGCCGCCCAGAGCGCGCTGCGCCAGGTCGAGGCCGGTGTCGGCCGCATTCGTCTCGCCCGCTCGGTCCTCCGCCGCGCAGCACAACCGATGGGGACGGTGGTCCGAACGCTCGACGCCATCCACATCGCCAGTGCCCTGCTATTCCAAGAGCGGCGCGGTGTGTCGATCGTATTCGCGACGCACGACACGCAGCAGGCGCGCGGCGCCCAAGCGTTGGGTCTGGAGTGCATCGGAATCTGATCCGCGACCGTTGCGAACTGCCTCCTTGCACCGCTGCGTTCCTCGGGTACCAATGTAGGGATGCACTTCAGTGAAAGCTTCAGCGTTCGAGCTCCGCCCGAGGCAGTGTTCGCGTACGCGGCGGATTTCCGCAATCTCCCCGACTGGGATCCGACGATCATCTCGGTCGACAAGAGTACACCCGGAGAAATCGCCGTCGGCACGGAGTTCCGGGTGAAGCTCAAGTTCTTCGGCTTCGATACCGAAATGAGCTACCGCGTCGAGGAATGGGAACCCGGGCGGCGCGCGGTCCTGCGGGGGACCACGCCGGTCGCAACGGCGATCGATACGGTCACGGTCGCGCGCAAGGGAAGCGGGACCGGCGTAACCTGGGACGCTGAGATTCGCTTCGTCTTTCCCCTGAACGTCCTCGATCCGCTCTTCACTGCCGGGTTCCGCTCTACGGTCACCGCAGCCGTCGGTGGCCTGCAGCGGGCGTTGCGCAATCTGCCTGGCTCCGCCGACAGCCCGCGAGACTGACGCAATCAGCGAGCGGGGCGGGCGCCGCACTCGGCGATCACCTCGTCGTACATCTGTTGCGTCTGCGTCGCAGCACTGGCGATGGTCAAATTCGCGAGCACGAACTCGCGCGCAGCCCGTGCGAATCCGCTGGCAAGACCACGGTCCCGAATGAGCCGCTCGGTCGCGTCGGCGAGAGCGTTCGCGTCGCGTGGTGCAACGAGCAGGCCACTCGTTCCGTCGGCAATGATCTCGGGCACGCCACCCACGGCCGACGCGACCACCGGCACACCGCGGAGCATGGCCTCGGCGATCGCCCGCGGCGATCCTTCGCGCAGCGACGGCAGCAGCAGCGCATCGAGTGCGGGGAGGATCGCGGCGACGTCGTTGCGACGCCCGACGGTCGAGACCAGACCGGGCCGCTGCAGCGGCCGCCAGCGCCGCTCGAACCACGCACGTTCGTCGTCGCCGATGAGCGAGAGGTGGACGTTGGATCCTCGCGCGGCGAGAATCTCCGCGGCTTGCACCGCGTACTCCACCCCCTTCTCCCAACGAATATTCGCGACGACTCCCATCAGGAACGTCTCCGGCGAGACGCCTATCTCGGCGCGGAAATCGATCGGCGCACTGGCGTACCATGCCGGATCGTGGCCCTTGTGAATGACGGTGACTCGCTCGGGAGGAACTCCACCGGCGACGAGGGCGTCGCGCACCGCATGGGAAATGGCGACCAGCCTGCGGATGTTCGGGTCGAGGTACTTCCGCCGATGTGACGGTTGCCACCAGCGTGGCTGCTCGCTCGTGCCGCGGTAAAAGACCGTCGGCGGCCAAATCGAACCACATGCGGCACGTAAGAGATGCAGGCTCTTCGAGCGCATTATATGCACGACGTGCGGGTCGAAATCGCTCAGCAGCCGGGCGAGCATGCGCTTCTCGCTGCGCCGTTGCGACCAGCGTAGGGTGGCATGGGTGACCGCGACGCCCGCCGCGCGCAGGTCGTCGACACGCGTCGATCGGGATTCGAATACGGCGCTGATCGAGAGTCCGGACGCGGCGAGACGCGCAAGCAGCGCCGCTTCGCTGCGGTCCGGGATCGTGCCCATGAACAGGATGCGGCGATCCGAGATCATCGGCGAACGGTTTCGCTTTGCACGGCGCGATAGACGGCGAGGTTGCCGGCGACCATTTGCTCGACCGAGAAATCGCGGCGGATCAGATCGACGGCCACGAGATTGAGGCGGCGACGCAGCGACGCAGCGAGAGCGAGCTCACGCAGATTCGCGGCATGCCCCCTCGCGTCGCCCGGGGCCGAAAGAAGTCCCGTCTCGCCATGGTGCACGATCTCGGGCATCCCGCCGACCTCGCTTGCGGCGAGCGCGCAGCCAGCGAGTGTCGCGTCGAGCAGGAGCGTTCCGAGTCCCTCCCGCTCCGAGGGCATCGCCAGGATGTCGAGGGCAGGGAGGAACTCGTCGATTCGCTCCAAGTGGCCGAGAAAGCTCACGTGGGATTCGATTCCGAGAGCGCGACGCTGTCGATCCAACCCGTCGCGCAGCGGTCCGTCACCGGCGATGAAGCAATGGAAACCGATATCCCCGTGGCGGCGCAACTCCGCAATGGCGTCGAGGAGCACGGGATAGCCCTTTTCCTTGGTGAGGGCCGAAGCGTTGCCGATGAGAACCGTATCGTTGGCGAACCCGAAGCGCGCGGCGAGTGCGGCGCGTGCACGGGTGCGCGCGGCCGCGTCGGGCACTTGCATCGCGACGCCGCTGCGCACCATCGCGACCCTGGCGCCAGGGATGCCGTAGGCGAGGAGGGCGCTTTCGATGAACTGCGAGATCGCGACGAAGCGAGCAACGTATTTGGATTGATACTTCCAGCGCGATCGCAGGCCGGACTTGAGCGCGCTGGCGACCCGACGGTGGACAACGACGCGCGACCGTGCGCCGAGGTGGCAAGCGAGCAACGCGATGGTATGCGCGTTGCCGCTGTTTGCGTCGATGATGTCGATGCCGTTCGAAACGCAGAAGTTCCGCAGGCGGATGACATCGGTGAGACTCGTCGGATTTGCGCTTGCGAGCGGCAGCGTCTCGGTGAGGTTCGCGAAGACCTCGAGGCCACGGCTCCCGCGCGGATAGGCGACGACGTTGCGCACCTCGGCCGCGCTGTGTTCGACGAAGAGGCGAATCTGGTTTTCGCCGCCACGCCAGCGGCGCTCGGTGCCGATGTGGAGAACGCTGAGCGGAGTGCGATCGGTCATCGTTTGCAACGTTCTGCGGTGCCGCAACCGGGCACGTGTTCAGGCGCGTGGAACTCGGCCGACTCCAGCAACGTGCTCGAGAATCATGACGTGCGCTTCGACGGGCTCAGGGCGAACGGGAAATCGCTGTAGAGGCGGCGGAAATCCGTTCGTGCTGAGCGTGTCGAAGCACGTGCAGAAGTCTTTCAACAGACGACTAGGGCTCGGTTCGACTGAATGCGTGGATTGCTTCCTGCGCCGCCTTGATGCTCTCGCGGGCGAGATGCAGATGCATGCGGAATTGCGATGTAGCTGCACCCGGCGTCGGCGTAGCGAGTGCGGCGGCGATCTCTTCGGAAGTCGGGGAACTCGGGTCGCTAGCGAGAATTGCTGTGTAAGCGGCTCCGAGGGCGAGGTCTGCCTCGCGCCGAGCGGACTCGATCTCGGCAGCGCCGCGGGTGACGTGGGCCACGGCGCGGCGATCGCGCCGCGCCTTCTCGAGCTGCTTTGCGAGCTCGATGGCGCGCGCGCGCTCGTCGTCGCCGGTCCCGGCCAGTTCCTTCAGGATGCGCCACACTGGCTGGGTGCGCGGTGATCGGGAAAGCCAGGCAACGGTGCGAACCTCGGCTGGGAGGCGGTCGAAAGCCTTGCTGGCTTCGGTGGGCGAGGGAGCAGGCTGTTCGATCGCGGCGAGTTCGAGCTGAAGGTTGACGAGCGCTTCGGTATGGCGCGTGAACGCTGCCGTAACGGCGGTCAACGCGGTCGGCTTCGGGTCGGTTCCCTGGCAAGCAGCGTCGAGGTCAGCGAATGCGTCGTCGATCGAATCGAGCTGTTCGCTGAAGCGCGTGCGGATCGCATCGAGATCTTCATTACTACGCGGTATCTCGAGAGCAGCGGCGGAATCGCTACGGAGCTCGCGCCAGGCGGTGACCGCGGCGCGCATGGCGTCCGTGGTGCGCGGTGTCGGTGTCGGCTGCGGGGATTGGCCAAGGGTGGCAGCCGCGACCAATGTCGCGGCCGCCACGAGGAGGAAGCGGAGCGAAGAACGGCCCTGGAGAATCCGGGCCTGGAGGCTGTGCCGGAACGAACTGCGCCGAATCATCATCCCTCCGGGGTTCACGAACTCTCTCCTGCGCCGCTATGCGATTCGACGCTGCTACTATTGAGCGTTGCGGCTCAGAACTCGGTAAGTTCGCGAACCTTCTGATCGAGTTCCTTCTGTGCGTCGTTCTTCGGCGGTGGTGGCACCATGATCTTGGCCATGTCGCCCTGAACCTTGATCTTGCCCTGCATGAAAGCCTGCATCACGGCCTGCTGGTCCTGCTGCACGAAGAACGCCTTGGCGGTCTCGTAGTCGGTCGTGATGGTGACGTCGGCCGGATCGACATGGCCGATGCCGAGGACCGCGCGGCCGCCGGTGGTGTCGATGTGCAGGGTCGCGGTGCCGTCGCCGAACGGAACGCCGGTCACGACTTGGTTGGCGCGCATCTTCACGGCCGCGCTGGGAAGGCGTTCGCCGTACTCGGCTTGAAGCGACGCTACCGCGCCAATCCACTGCTCCGTGAGAAAAGGAATCGTACTCATGAGAACCCCCGGGAATGAATTTGACTCGGACCTTAGCCAAACTCCGCCGACAGTCAAGCCATCTCCCGACGAGCTTTGTCTTCTCCCAGGGCCATGCTAGCTTCGGCGCATGCCTGCTTCCGGGTCCAGCGAGGTTCGCGCCCGCCCTCCCGAAATTCTGCGCCGTCTCATCGAGGCGGCGATGCAATTGGAGCGGCGCACGATGCAACTCTACTGCCGCTTCGAGGCCTTGTTTCCGGAACCCGACGAGGTGCGCTCGTTCTGGTTCGAGATGGCGCAGCACGAGTCGCGCCACGTCGGCGCACTGGCCCTGGTCGCCGGATTGCTCGACAGCCAACCGCAGCGGACCATCAGTGTGGCGCCGTTACTGACGCGGCAACACGTCGAGAACTTCCGCGACCTGCTCACCCGAGCCGAGGGGGAAGCGGAGCAGGGGCTGACGCTGGCGCGTGCTTTCGAGCTCAGCCTGGAAATCGAAGCCTCGGAGATCGAAGACTTGGTGCTCGACCTCTTGCGTGCGCTCAAGGGCGAGACCGAGCGTGAGCGCGCGGTGCAGACGCTGATCCACGATCTCGGCGATCTCAGTTACATGATCGAAAAGTACGGCGGCGACCGCATGTTGCTCAAGCGTGCCGATCGGGTGATCGAGCAGCAACTCGCCCGCTTGCGCGGTTCGCAGATCCCGGCGCAGCCGGCGAGCAAGCGACGCGCGCCGACGACGCGCAAGCGAGCGACGTGAGATCGCTGCTTGGTGAAGGCCAGCACACGCGTTTCAGCGGCTTGCCGAGTTCCTCCTTCCGGGGCAGCGCGCGGCGGGGTAGGTCAGCCCTTCGTCAGCTTCGAATAGAGGAGTACGTGTCGCGCGGCATCGGCGTGCCGGCCGCGTTCTTCGTATAATCGGGCGAGGTTGTAGTGCGCGTCGGCAAAGGCGGGCGCGATCTCGACCGCTTTGCAGTAGTGACTGAGCGCAGCGGTTGGGCGGTGTTGGTCTTCGAGCACGAGCGCTAGGTTGTAGTGTGCCACCGCGTCCTCGGGGTCGATTTCGAGCGCGCGTCGGTACAACCGCGCCGCCGCGCCGATACTGCCTTGCTGGTGCAATAGCCGCCCGAGGTTGACGGTCGCGTCGCCGTGTTCCGGGTCGAACTCGAGAGCTTTGTGATACGCAGCCGCCGCTGCGGTGGTGTCGTCGGCATGTTCGAGTGCGACGCCGCGTTCGAACCAGTCCGCTGCCTGTTCGTCGCGCTGGGCCGCTGCCGGCCGACGGGCCAGCAGCGTCGGCGGCGTGGCGCTCACGCGCGCGGCGCGGGCTAGCTCGGCGACGTGGAAGCCGAAGAGCAACTGGCCGCTTTCTGAGTTCCATGCGGTCGATCCATCTTGGACGACGATCTTCTTGCCGACTGCATGGAAACGCAGGCTGGAAAGCGGCCGGGCGTCGGCGCGGCGCGCGACCGTGGCGAGCGTTCGGTGCACCTTCTGCGGCGATATGCCCAGTTTGAGCAGGCCCTGCGCGGCGCGTAGGAGAACGAGATCCTGGAACGTAAACTCGAATGCAAGTCCCTTGCGGGAAGGGGTGCACAGGCCCGCGTGCACGTGACGACGAACGCGACTTGGCGAGATCGCGAGAATGCGCGCGACCTCCTTGGTGCGGAAGACGCGCGACGCCGCTGTAACCTTGCGGCTCGCCAGCTTGTGCGCACTCGATTTCATCGCCACCGCCCCTCTATCCCCGGCGCGCTCGCCGCGACATATGCATCGCGGCCAACTCTGCGTCGATACCATCGCAGCCCGGTCGAGTCCAAGGACTGCGCGCCATGTTTACGTTCGTACTTGCGGGACCAATTCGCTTCCCTTACGATCACAAGCCGAGTACAAGGACGTCGAGGGCGCGGCGGGAGCGAATGCCGATGCCGCCCTCATTTGAGAGACCCCGACACCTCGGTTCTCGTATCGGAAAGCGCGCGCAAAGCGCCATTTGAAACAAGTAGGCACGACGTCGCCGGCAGGGTCCATCGCTTGGACCGTCGCGCGCATGTCGACCGCGACAATGCCTCGGTCGTAAGGGAGACCAGGGTGGCGCCCGCGCAGGCGGTGCCCCCGGATAAACAGAGAATGGATGTCTCGCAGCAGGGTGGTGGATCTATGGAGGGTGGCAACG
>Ga0163144_10023335_pt1 | contig 12213 bp, 12 predicted proteins | sample OliLak19BULKMAT1_FD_123175 | JGI IMG/M metagenome (GOLD analysis project Ga0163144, IMG submission 123175) | Freshwater microbial mat bacterial communities from Lake Vanda, McMurdo Dry Valleys, Antarctica - Oligotrophic Lake LV.19.BULKMAT1 | ecosystem: Environmental > Aquatic > Freshwater >...
AGCACCAACGAGCCGGTCATCCTGACCTCCTTGCCGCGGGCATCCATGCCCGCCACAAGGAATCATCGTGCCCCCGACCCCGCAGACCCGAATCAACCCCGATCTACCTTGCGTTGGCCCTGGCGGGGGGGGATAGCAAAGGCCGGTGATCGGCCGCGGCCGGTATAATCAGGGCATGACCTTTCGAGCGGTAGTCCAAGACGGCCTGATTGTCATCAACACCCACGGCGCGATCCCGGACGGGACGACGGTGCGGGTTGTTCGTGCGGGTGCGCCCCGAAAGGTCGCGAAGACCGCCAGCCGCGCCACGAAGGGCCCAAGGGCCAAGGAGGCGGGGAAGCCGGTGCGAAGGGTGGCTCAGAAGCCGCACCCGCTGCTGGCCCTCGCCGGCATCTGGAAGGATCGCCCTGACTGGAGGGGCAAGTCCAGCACGGAGGTCGTCGCAGAACTGCGGCGTCGTTCCGTAGGGCGCCATCGTGGATGACGCACTGGTAGTCGACGCGACCGTGTTTATTGATCACCTGCGCAACAGGGCTGTGGCAACGGGATATCTGGCACCCCTGCTCAGTAATAGAAACGTCGTGCTCCACCCGGCAGTGCTTGCCGAGGTTCTCACGGGTGCCCGTGATAAACGGCACTTGGCCGCGCTGGATGCGGCGCTGGGAGAAGTTCGTCGCTGCACCGTCAAAGGCTCGGACATGACTGTCGCGGTCAACCTGGTTCGTCAGCACACGCTGGCCGCCGGCATCGGTTGGCCCGATTGCCTGATCGCCGCTACGTGCATGCGGCTTGGCTTACCCGTTGTGACGCTTAACGACAAGCACTTTCGCGCGGTCCGGGGGCTATCGGTTGTTCGACCGTATTAGGCGGGGTGCGGACGTGCCCGAACGCTTCGCATCCGCCCATACTGATGTCCGGTTCGACGGCGCGTATCCCGGTGACCGCTGTCACAGCGTGCCCGACGAGCGAAGTAGGTTGAACTGTGCTCCTAAAGGTACTGGTCCGGTGGTCCGCGCTTCGGGCCTCCGAGGGCCATGAGCCGCCACCACGGCAACTGGAGGGCGGTGAAGATTGTCAGCGACAGGACGGTGAGACCGCGCCCACACTCGGGGCACCTTGGGGTCTCAAGCCCGCGGAGGTCGTGGCCGCAGGCACCGCACAGGATCGAGTGCTCCCTCAGTTGCGATGTGACCCTGCTGGTCCGCTCGTGGCCAGAGGCGGTCATCAGTTCGTGGAGGCCGGCTTGGAACATGCTGGCCGCTTCGGGTGATTGGAACGCCGCGAGTGGGATCGTGATTCCGCTGCCCGTGTTGGTCAATGTCACCGCGATGAACCCTGGGACCTGCACGACTTGGTCGAACAGCTTCCACGGGTAGGTCGTTGAATGATTCGTGATTGCGATTGTGATTCCCGGCGCGGAGGCCGTTACCGTGACGTTGCGCCGGCTCTGCCAAGGGGCATAGAGGGGGCATTCCCACAGGGCTGAATGGAAGCTGTGCCAGGGGCCACTCCAGCTGTAGACCGCCATCAGCCCGAGCACGACGATCAGGACGCCCAGAAGCCAGCCGAAGCGGGCGGTGTCTGGCCCTGGCGCGACCTGCTGTACGAAGTAGTGAGTTATCAGGATGGTCGGCGGGGCCCAGACCACAGCGGTGAGCAGCATGAGCCGGCGCGCCCGGCGGGCGAGCTTCGCTAGTTCGGGTTCGGTCGCGAGTATGTGACGCGCGAGCGCCCATCTGCCAGCGCCGTCCCACAGAAACGTCGCGCTCAGAGTCGCGGGGTCATCGCTCATCGCTGAACCGCCATTGCGGCGACCAATCCTCCGCAAGCGCTTCTCCGTTGAGTGCCGCCCGGATCATCTCGATCGGCACGCTGTTCTCCCTCAGCACGGCGTCGTTGAACTCGCGGTCGGTCATCTTCCCTGTCTCCACCAGTTCCTGGTGCAGTTCGCGCAGTTGAATGCCGCCGATCATGTAGCCGCACTGGTACAGGGGCGAGTAGCCCCCGCCGATGTAGCGGCGCACTTCGGCCGTTGCACCGCTCCGCTCGTGGCCCACGCGATCGACGAGGAAGTCGATCATCTCCTGCGGCGCCATCTCGCCGAGGTGGAACTTCAGGCTCACGATAATCCTGGCGGCGCGGTGCATCCGCCAGAAGAGCATTCCTACACGGTCCATCGCCGGGTCCTGACCGCTTGCGCCGGCCCACCCCAAGTCCCAGAAGCGAAACTCCCAGTACAAGGCCCAGCCCTCCACCAGGAAGGGCGTTGAGAAGATGCGCCGGTACGGGCGCTCGCGGTCGGCGAAGAAGCCTTGCAGGTGGTGGCCCGGGATGAGTTCGTGGGGTGTTACGATGTGCGTGAAGTGGCGGTTGTTGCCGCGCATCGCCATCAGTTTGTCCGCGTGGCCCATGGACTCCGCGGCGTACGACACCCCCATGTACTGCCCGCCGTACACGGCGAAGGGGAGGGTGCGCTGGGTTTCCACCGAGTGCATTTCGACGCGCCAGCTCTCTTCGCAGAGTTGCGGGATGGTGATGAGGTTGCGGTCTTTGAGGAACTTGACTGCCGCGCGACCCTCATCGCGCACCAGGGTCGCCTGGCCGCCGGGGGGAACGTGGGCGGCCTTGACCTTGGCCAGCGCTGCCTTCCAGTCGTCGCCCATGCCCATGCCCGCGGCGGCAAGTTTCATCTGCTCTTCGCACCACGCCAGTTCGCGTTCGCCGATGGCGATCAGTTCTTGCGGTGTGCAGGCGAGCATTTCGCCGCGCATATCGGCGAGGAGCGCCTCGGACCCGATGGGGTCGCCCACGAGCGGGTCTTCATCCTTGCCCTTCAGGCCCGCGACGTCTTCGCGCAGGTACTTGGCGAGGTCGCGGAGTTCCTTCTGGGCGGCCTCGCGCGGGCGCCTGGTCCACCACCCGAAGTCGGGCACGAAGCCCTCGTAGAACCCGCTCCAGGCGTCGATCACACCTGCGAGTTCTTCGAGCGCACCGGCGGCGCGCTGGGCCACGACCGCTGACAGGACGATGGCGTCCTCGGGTCGTTCCTCTTCCTTCTTGCGACCTTCCTCGACGCGCTTGCGGATCTTCTTCACCTGCTCCGCCACGCTGTCCAGCAGAGCGGCGGCGGGCTCCGGGTCGCACGGCTCCATCCGCCGGCGCGCCAGTTCGAGTTCCTGGACATCAGAAACGAAGGGCATGAGCACGGCCATTTCGGCGAGGCGGGATCTTTGCAATGACAGGTCGCTGATCTGCCACTCGATCTGCGTCTTGAGCAGGTGGTAGTCGATGCGGTCGGTTGCTGAAAGGCTGTCGTATGGCAAACCATCGAGCACGCCGCGCCATTCTTCGTAGAAGCGGCCCATGCGGGCGAGGCGCGCCTCGGACCAGGGGACGCGGAAGAAGCGCGACACGTAGGACTCATCGGACTGGTAGCGGCGGATCAAGTCGGGCATTGAGCCAAGGGCCGAGCCTGACAGGGGGGCGGCGCCGTTAGGGGCGGTGTCGGCCGGGCCTTGGCGCGCCTGCGCACCGCAACCCACCAATGCCAGGAGCAGGACGAAGATCAGTTTCGCATCCATGCCCGCTGTCTTACCACAGACCGCGGGGTTGTGCTACGGCGCTACGCGCCCCCGGGCGGGCTCCAGAACCCCACCATCCTCCTGATTTTTCCTTGGGGTGAGAGTTCCGCGAAGTTTTCACCCGCGAACATGACCTTGCCGTCTGCTGTTGCCGCTCGCCAGGGCACGCGGATGAATCCGTGTAGTTGCTGGGCGCTGGCCGCGGCCGACAGCGTTACCCCGGGCATGTGCCGCTGGGCGTTTCCGATGTGTTCGGCCAGGGTGTCGAGGCCTTCGACGGCCGAGACGGCTCACCTCGAACTGATCACAATCGTGACCGGCCCATCGTTCACAAGGCTCACGTTCATGTGTGCGCGGAACACACCGCCGACGGTGTCCGGGACTTCGCCCTTGACGCGGGCGATCAGGGCGGCAAAGACCCCTTCCGCCTGCTCCGGCCGCATGGCGTTGTCAAAACTGGGGCGGCGTCCCTTTCTGGCGTCGCCCGCCAACGTGAAGTTAGGCACCAGCAGCACACCCCCACCGACATCCTTCACCGACAGGTTCATCTTCTCCTGGGCATCCTCGAAGATGCGCAGGTTCACGACCTTGTCGGCCATCCACTCGAGGTCCGCGGGCGTGTCGGCCTGCTCGATCCCCACGAGGACGGTCAGGCCGCGCCCGATGGCACCCACGACCACGCCGTCCACCTCGACTGAAGCACTGCTGACGCGTTGCACGACGGCCTTCATGGCCGCCAGAATACCATCGGTGAGCCGGTGAAAATCGCTTCGCTCCGGTATACTCCGGCCATGCCAGGGCGCGACCCCCGCAACTCCGGCCAGGCGCCGATCCTGGGCGGGCTTGATTCTTCAGCCAACCAGCCGATCGCCGCCATCGGCGAACTTCGGCTGCTCCGCGCCCAGGACGACCTTGCGAAGCGGCTGAGCGAGGTGGGCGACCCCGACAAGGCCGTTCGGCTCGGGGTCCGCTTTGCGGCGACGCTGCTCCGCGCCGATCACCAGTGCGTCGCGCTGCTGGAGCCCGGGCGGGCTGAGGCGGTCATTGAGTTCACTGGTGTCGGCGAGCCCGGGGCAGATTCATGGCCCGCCGCCGTCTTGGCCGAGTTTGCCCGTGGTCTAAAGCCTGAACTGGCACGGGGCATCGCGGTGTCGCGCCTGCGTCGCCGCCGGCGTGCGTGGGGCACACTCGCGCTGCGCTGGACGAACTCAGACCCGGATTGGGGCGTCCGCAACGACCTGACGCGGCTGACGGCGATTGTGAACGAGGCGGTGGAGCGGATCGAGTCGCGCCGGCTCCTTGAAGTGCGTTCGCGCATCGACCGTAAGATCCTGGAGCAGTTGCGCCCCAAGGACCTGCTGTACCAGATCCTGGACGGTTTGCGTTCACTCACGGGCTACGACCACTCGGGCGTCATTCTCCTGCGGGTTGAGGGCTCACCCACCCTTGAGATCGTGACGGAACAACTCGCGTTCCGAAAGGCGAGGAGTTCTCGCATCGGCGCCCGCACGACGATTCCGGTCAGCCCTGGGGGTCTCCACGCGAGCCTGCTCAATGGGAAGGTCTGCGGCTACTGGCAGGATGGTTCATCATGGAAGCCCTGGTCGCCCGATGCCCCGGCCGAAGTCGCCGAGTGGCTGGTGAGGAGCATGCCCCCCAGCGCCCCCGATGCGCCGCCGATGGCTGAACTCATCGTGGCGCCCTTGGTGGGACCCGACGGCCTGGCCGGCATCCTCGCCATTTCCGCCCGTCATCACGGGACGTTCGGGCTCTACGAGGCCGAGTTGCTCGAATCCTTCCTGCCCCACGCGATGATGGCCCTCCAGAACGCCCGGCGCGCTGAGTCGCTTGAAGACCAGGTCATCCGCGCTGAGCGCAAGCATGCCATGGCCGACCTGGCCCGCGGCGTGTCGCACGACATCAACAACGCCCTGGGGTCCATCCTCCCGCTGGTGCAGCAACTGCGGGATGAGGTCGATTCGCAGCGCATCACGCCGGCCACGCTCAAGACCGACCTCGCGCAGATTGAGACTTCGCTCCGCACGTGCACGCGGATCTTCGCGGGGATGCTGCAGTTCGCGCGCCGGGCGGCGCACGACTCGGTCACCGCCGAGGCCCGCATCGACGCCTCGCTCGACGGTGCCCTGGCGATCCTGGGGGAGGGGCTGCGGCGCCACGGAATACACCTCGCACGCGATATCGAGCCGGGCCTGCCCGGGTTGCCCTTGCGACAGACCGAGCTGGACCAGGTCATGCTCAACCTCATTTCGAATGGTCGCGACGCCATCGTCGCGGCCGGCAACAACGGTGTGCTCACAGTCGGGGCCCGGCGGACCGCCGGACGCGACGCGCGCCCGATCGTCCGGGTTGAGGTGCGGGACGACGGCATCGGGATCCCGCACAACCACCTCGCCCGCGTGCTGGAGCCGTTCTTCACGACCAAGCCCACCGGGAACGGCCTGGGCCTTTCCATCTGTCGCTCCATCATCTGGCAGTGCCAGGGCCGGATTGCCGTTGAAAGCCCGGCACCGCTACCGGGCACCGCGCACTCCCGCCACCCCCCCACCGCTCTCTCGCCTTCACGCCCGGGCGCGGCGATCATCATCGAGTTCCCGCTCACCTCCACTTCCATACCCAGCGGCCTCACCACACCCGCCGCCGCCGCCGATCCCGCGTGACCACCCCGTTTGATGTTTGCCAGTTGAGGAGCGTCGATGGGTTCTCAACGCGTGCTGATCGTCGACGATGAGCCGGGCATGCTCCGCGCGGCCGAGCGCATCCTCGCGGGCACGTATGAGGTCGCGACTTCTTCCCGGCCCGGGGAAGCGCTCGCCCTCGCAGATACCTTTGACCCCGACCTTCTGGTGTGCGACATCCGTATGCCCGAGATGGATGGCTTTGCCCTCGCGGAAGCGATGCGCAAGCGCCACCCCGGCGTAGACCTCATCTTCATGACAGGCTCGAGCACCGAGCCGGATGCGGCCCTGGTCCGGGCCGTACGGAGCCAAGCCTTCTACTTCATCCAGAAACCCTTTGACCGCCAAGTACTCCTCACGCTGGTGGAGCGGTGCCTGGAGCTGCGCCGACTGCGCCATGCGGAGCGTTCCCACACCCTGCGCATGGAGCGCGAGCTTGCCAACGCGCGGGCGGTGCAGCGGACCCTGCTGCCGGGGCCGAGCGCGGCCATCGGCGGTTTTCGGGTTGAGGCCCGGCTCCACGGTTCCCAGGAACTGGGCGGCGACCTTTACGACTATCACGCCATCGATGGCGGGGGTGCCGGGGGGGTTGCGTTCATCATCGCGGATGCCTGCGGCCACGGCGCTTCGGCCGCGCTCTTGACCACCGTTGTGAAGACCAGTTTCCGCGCGGGTTTGCAGGATGAGTTTGATCCCGGGGCCGTCATCGAGCGGCTCGCCGAATGCATCCGGCACTTCGGCTCCGGCAGCTTTGTTACGGCGTTCTGCGGACGCATCGCCCTCGGCCGCCTCGATTACGTGAATGCGGGCCACCCGGCGGCCATGCTGTGGCGTGCGGGCGAGACCACGCACATCCACGCCACCAGCCCCATCGTGTGCGGCGACTTCCCCGTGGGCTCATGGCCGGTGCACCACGAACCCTGGCCAAAGGACTCTCGCCTGCTGGCCTGCACGGATGGGCTTGCCGAGGCGCCCCACCGACCCATCCGCCAACTTGCCGCGCTGCTGGAGGCGGCGATCGCGGCCTGCGATGACCCCGCTGTGATGGTCGACGGCCTGCTCGACAGCGCACTCGCGACCCTGGGCGGATGCCCGGCGAGTGATGATATTGCGCTGCTGGGGGTTGCGGGGTCGTAGAAGAGAGCGAGACAGCGAGGCAGGGGATGACCGAGAAGCGTTCACCACGGAGAGCACGGAGGGGCGCGGAGGAAGGCGGGGGAGGTGGGAGCGATAGAAGTGGGAAGTCGGAACTCGGAAGTGGGAAGTGGGAAGTGGGGACGGGATTCAAGGCAAGGTCAGTCCAGTCGGTCAGTCAGTCGGTGTCCCTGAGCCTGTTGGTCATCCGCCGTCTCGCTGTTTCGCTGTTTCGCTGACTCGCTAATTCCCTTGCTCCTCCCTACTCCACCCGGAACACGTACACCCCAAACCCCAGCGTGTCACGGCCGTGGTTGAGGAAGGTCTGTCGCCACGCGCGGCTGCGCTCCAGCATCTGCGCGGCATCGGGGTCGGTGGGGTGGTCGCGGACGAAGTCTTCGATGCCACGGGAATAGGACCATTCGTACTCGTCCCATTGCTGGTCGGTGGCGGTGGTCGCCCACGACGGGACCAGGCCCAGGGATGTACCGAGTTCGACGTTTCCGGCGTGCGTGGTCATTTCTGACTCTTCTGCGCCGAGGTCTTTGAGGTACTGGGCACTGGGGGGTTTCTTCCAGTAGCCCTCGCCGAGGATGATGTGGCCGCCGGGCCGGGTCAGTTTCTTGAAAGTTGCGAGCGTCGCGCGGGCATCACCCAGGGCGTGTGAGGAACCGATGCAGGTGGTAAGGTTGAACGATGCGGGCTGGAGGGACGCGATGAACTCCCTGGCATCGGCCAGGTGCACTCGGATGTGGGCGGGGGCCCGCGCGGCGACCCGGCGCATGGCTTCGGCATAAACGAGCCTGGAGCGCTCGACGCCAACGCCATCGCAGGCGCGCTCTTCCGCGAGGCGGATCAGGAGTTCTGCCTTACCACAGCCAACATCGAGGATGCGGGTGCCGGCGGTCGCTCCGGCGATGTCGCACGCCCGCGCCAGCGTGGGCCAGGAAATCGGATTGGCGAGGTCGATCAAGGCGTGCGCGATGAAGGAGAATCGGTCGCGGTCCATGGCGATGGTACGTGGGACGGGGATGAGCGAAACAGCAAGACAGCGAGACAGCGAAGTGGCGAGACAGGGGAGAGGCAGAAGGGGTTCACCACGGAGGGCACGGAGGGACACGGAGGAAGGCAAAAAGGCGGGTTTGGAGGGGGAGCGCGGGAGCCCTTCGGGTGGCCGGGGTTTCCCGCCAATCGCAGTCTCACTCACACCGATGCGTACGGGCTCTTGTGCGTTCGCCGGACGCTCACTCGGCTCGGAAGGGCGGTCTCCCGCCCAAACTTCACGTGAGCCCCCGAATTGGGTAGTATTGGCTTGCCCGCCCGTTCGTGGGGTTTGGGAGCGGCACGTGGAACCTGGACTGGGGAATGACTCGGCCGCCGAGACTTCGCCGAGCCCGCCGGGGGCGGGGGCTATCCCTGCACCCTTGCGCGGCAGCAACGATGGACTGCCGGATCGGATTGGGCAGTACCTCCTGATCGACCAGATCGGTGCGGGCGGCATGGGGCGTGTCTATGAGGCCAAGGACACCGTGCTGGGCGGATCGGTGGCGCTGAAGGTTCTTCGGGTAGGAAAGGCCAGCCCCGCGACGGTCGGCCAGTTGGTTGCCGAGGCCCGCCTGCTACGTCGGGCCGCGCACACCTACGTGGCAACGGTTCACACCGTCGATTGTGTTGAGACCCCACAGGGCCCGCTTCCCTACATCGCGATGGAACTGGTCGCCGGGGGGCACCGACTCGATGATCGCCGGCTGCTCACCCAGTTATCGTTGCGGCAGCGTGTGCGGGTCATGGCCCAGGTGTGCGAGGCCGTCCACGCGGCGCACCAAAGGGGAGTGATCCACGCCGACCTCAAGCCCAGCAACATCCTGGTCTCACTCAGCGACGGCGTCGCCACACCCAAGGTCATCGACTTCGGCCTCTCCGGTCTGGTGCGGTCGCTGGGGAGCGCTGGCGACCGGCCGCGCGGCGGCACACCCGGGTATATGTCCCCCGAGTTGATCGCGCGGGGCGGCGAGGGTCCGGATGAACTCTCCGATGTGTTCGCGCTGGGCGCCACGCTCTACCAGGTACTCTGCGGGGCATTGGCCGATGGCCCGTGGGATTCCGAGCATGGAAAGGGCTGCACACCGCCGCACCGGCTCAACCCTCAGGTCAGCGGGAGACTCGAGCAGGCGATCCTTGCGGCTCTTACCGGCGACCCTTCCCAGCGAACGCAGTCGGCGGGTGACCTTGCTTCCCAACTGGAGTCATGGTCCTCGGACGTCTGGCACCAGCGGCGCGAACTCCTGATGGGCTGGGCACGCCGCAACGTCGCCGCAACGCTCCTGCTGAGCGGCCTGATCGCCGCCCTGCTGGCGAACACGGTCGGCACCAGGGTCTTGTTCGAGTGGACGACCGCTGCGGCGTTCTTTGAGAAGCCCTTGGGAACCCTGGCAGACTCAAGCAATGAGTTGCAGCACGTCCGGATCGTGGCCCTGCGCGACGATGCTTCGTTGCTCGCGGCGGCGCAGGCGGCGGGGCTGGAAGGCGTCAATCCCTCTACAGATGTGCAGACGCTGCGGCGCCTGCACGGAAGGCTTGCCGAACAGGTTGCCGTTGCCGGAGCGGCGTTGGTCGTGTGGGACGTTTTCTTCGAGGAAGCGAGCTCGGACCCCGCGAACGACGTTGCGCTCATCGCGGGGCTGCGGGCCCTTCGGGCTTCGGGCGCTGAGGTTGTTCTTGCGACGAAGACGTGGTATCGCGATGAGTCGGGGGCACCGCTGCTCAGCCGAAACCTGCTTGCTTCGCAGACGGCGTCGTGGGGGGCTGCGTGTTTGATCGGTGGCAACGGCAAGCCGTATGCTGAACTCGCCGTGCAACGAAAGGGGGAGATAGCGCTCCCTTCGTTATCGCTCATGGCCTACTCGATCTACAGCAACCGTGGCTGGGAGCCCAGCCTCACGATTGATGATCGCACGAACATGATCACCCAGCGGCTCCATCGCCAGCCCGATCCGCAATCGCCATGGGCAAGGGTGTGGATGGACGCTCCCTCGGCCCTTCCTTCGGGCGCTGTACAGCCGATCGATCATGACGATCTCGCCTATGGGGTCCGGCGCGGTGACCTGCAGGCGGTGATGCCCATCATCGTTCCTGCCGACTCGATTATTTCCAAAGCGTCGCATGATGCGGCCCAGGTGCTTGCCGCAACTCCCGATCAGCTCCGAGGCTGGTTCGGTGACAAGGTCGTTGTCATCGGCGACCAGAGGCCGGGGCGTGATGAGATAGTCTTCGCCGGAGATCGTCCGCTCCTGGGATTCCAACTCCACGCCGCGCTCATCGACCAGTTGATCGATGGCCGCCCCATTCTCTTTCCCGGATCGTCAGGTGCTTGGCTTGCGACGCTCGCCGCGTCCGCCCTTGGGATCATCGGCGCCGTCATCGGTCGGAGGGGTTCCCGCCGGCTGGGTCCGGGGGCGGGGGTGGCCATGAGCGCCGGCCTCCTGATCATCCCGCCGCTGCTGGTGATCGTGATCTGTGCATGGATGCTGCATTCACTCAGGTACATGTGCAGCCCGGCGGTGCCGGTGGTTGCATCGGTTCTGGCGGGGCTGTTTGGAATAGCCGTCTTACGTTTGACGGGCGGCGCAACTCGTGAAAGGGGACTGGTATGAAGGCGCTTTTCGTAATCGCGAGCGTTCTTTGGATGCTCTCAGCGGGCGTGGGCTGCGCGAGCGGCTTGCCCGCCTCGGAATCCCTCATCGTTTCGGTGCAGCACGTTGAGGTCGGGGTGACGCCGGGCACCAAGAAGCCGTACATGCTCGTCAATGCCCTGGGTGCATCCGGCGCCCACATCGACATGGTGTTTGGCGGGTTCGATTCCGACGCTGCGTTCCCCGAAAACCTCGTGCAGGAGGCGCGGCCGCTCAAGTCGTCATGGACGCCCGGCATCTCGACGTGCTTCAACCTCACCAGCGGGTTTGCCTGGGTGCGCGTGAGCGGCGGCGAGACTGAGGCAAGGCCGGGCGACCGCAAGGAGCCGCTCGCCGCGGCGGCGGTGGCCATTCCCTGGCGGCTGATCCTGGGAACTCGCGTCTCGGGTGGCGCATCCGGAACGGACCTGGTAATGCTGGTGGGAACGAGCACGAAGACGGGAACAGAGGTGGCGCTGGAGCGCATCTACCGCCCGGCGCAGAAGGATGGGGGCGCGGTGCGGCTTGACTTGCAGGACAGCGTCTACAGGGAGATCACCGCTGATAACAAGTACATCGAGCTGGAGTTCATCAACGGGGCGCCGACGGTGAGCGATGTGTACGACGCCTCGGGCCCGGGCCACGCCGAGTTCCTGGCGATGGTTGAAAAGTTCAGGCAGGAGGTGTGGCCGGATTGACCATCAGGCACGCGGTTGAGGATGATTGGAGTCGGGATTGACGCGGGGCGGTCGTGCACTTGGTTCCAAGGGGAGTACTCCATGAAGAGTTTCGTTTCGGCGGCGCTGGTGCTTGTGGTGGTTGGGTTGGGCGGGTGCGCGAGCGTGCCAGAAGGAGCGCCGGCCACGATGGCGGCCCGCACGGCGCTGGACTCTCGGATCACAAAGGTCACGGTCCTTCGTGCGGGGTTGACGGGTGTGACACAGCGTCCGTATGTGTACCTGCGGGCCGAAGGGCAAGACTTGGACCCGACTGTCGAGGGTCCGCTTGATACGGATCCCGCGAACTTCTTGCGCGCTGTTCGGCGCTTGTGAGGTAGCGCGAAGGCTATGGGCATGGGACACTGTGGTCAGCAAGGAGGCTGACCATGGAAGTGACCGTACGAGAGCGTGG
>Ga0163144_10023340_pt1 | contig 12211 bp, 15 predicted proteins | sample OliLak19BULKMAT1_FD_123175 | JGI IMG/M metagenome (GOLD analysis project Ga0163144, IMG submission 123175) | Freshwater microbial mat bacterial communities from Lake Vanda, McMurdo Dry Valleys, Antarctica - Oligotrophic Lake LV.19.BULKMAT1 | ecosystem: Environmental > Aquatic > Freshwater >...
ACCGAGGCGAGATACTATCTGTTCCCCTCAGAAGACAATGAGCACCAAGGATACAACTACAAATCCCCGTACGACCAAAGGCAAGAGCCACCAAGCCGACGAATCCACGCCCAATGAGAAGGAACCAATTGCTGGCTCCAAGGAAGCGCCCGAGCAGGTGGACGCCTCTCCGATTGAAGCGTATTGCGCCGAAGCAGCGCACGAAGCAAACCGTGCTTACCGCGGAAGCATTGGCGAAGATCCGGGTCCGACGTGGGAGGACTTCCCGGTCGACCAAAAAGCCAGCGTCATCAAGGGTGTCGGACTTGTCCTTGCTAATCCTAATGTAACCAACGCTGAACTCCATCAGTCATGGCTTAACGAAAAGGCGGAGCAGGGCTGGGTCTACGGCGAGGTCAAGGATGCCGAAGCCAAAACGCACCCTTGCATCATGCCTTACGAAGACTTGCCGGAAGAGCAACGTGTCAAGGATGAGATGTTCCGCGAGACCGTACTGAGAACGTACAAGGGTTTCACCGATCCCGTGGATAATTCTGAGCCAGGTGGGGACACTCCTGTTCCCGAAGCCGAAGAAGCCGAACCGGTAGAGATTCCAGAAGCGAACTTTGAGGAACGGGTTGTGGCAACCACTGCCGAGATGGACTCATGGCTTGCTGAGCCGACCTACCCGGTCAGATTCCACCTCCGCGAAGATCTCTCGAGCGACATTCGCGGCAGTTATCGGGACATCGTTCAGGATGGGTGCTCGCTTGCATTCATGCAGGACTCTCCGCACCTCCTTCTCGTCCGTCAGGGGCCGGCCGTGATCGAACCGAACAACGCGATTCGTCGATTGGTCGACGCCTTTGCCGGCTAAGACAACGATCAACGAAGGCTCCGTCCGGTCGTCTCAGCCGATTCAGTTTGGCGGGCGACCGGACATTGTGTCCGCAGTGGCAGCCCCTGCTCCACCGTGGCACCCAGCGCCGGGGTGCGCTCTCGTCCTTCTTTGCGTAGCCGAGCAACGCATTGGGGGCATCGAGGTCGCTGACGTTCATGGCGTCACTGGTCACTTTCAGACCGACGTGGCGGTGGTCAAAGCCGTAGGTGAAGGAGTTGACATTCCTGTCGACTCCGCCGTGATCTACCGGCATTACCATGGCAAGAGATTCCGCTGGCTGGTCCATGCCGGCACCGCCTATCCTGGCATCTGGGCACTTACGGGACGCGCCCATGATGAGTACCGAAACTACTACCGGATCCCGTTCGACAAAACCATGCCAGCAATCATTGACGATTACGAAACCTTAGACCTCATAGCCACCGGCAAGCAGGTCATCATCGACCGCGGGGCTCTCGTGACAGAGACCGCCGGAGGCATTCAGTTGCCCGACAACCTAAAGCACCGGCACGGCACCGGCCGAATCGTTTCGATGGGCAGCGAGGTCACGTCGGTTTTCCCCGATTTGGAAGTCGGAGACGAGATCGCTTACATCACGGCGACGGCGCTCCCGATCACCTGGGTTGACAGGTCGGCAGAAAAGCGCGACCGAGCATTCGTTCACGTCGAGAGCATTCTTGCCATCACGGGTAAGGTTGGCGACACAAATGGTTGACGTATTGACGGACGACGAGATGGCTGCCGAGGAGATGCGGAGAACGATCATGGCTTCGCAGGCCGCCCCGTTGCAAACAGCACCAACTCAAGTTGACTTGCAGGAACTCATCAACCTGGTTCGTGGCCTAGCCGAATCGTTGGATCAAGTCGACCGGAGAGTGGCTTCACTTGAGAGCCTCAACATCGTCGAGTGCGTGGCCGACTTTGAGTTTCGCCGGGGCAATGAGATTGCTCAGCGCGAAGAGCAGATTCAAGGGCACCCACTCTACGACTTGGCGGTGGAGGAATTGTTCTATGGTGGAAGCCAGAATTTGTCGATCGAGGAAATTGAGGGCCGGATCAACTATTACCAGCACATTCTGCCAAAATTACTGACAGCAGCCGTTAATCAAACTGGTTAAGACGATGGAAACCCCTCACTTCTCAACGAACACGAACGGCATGTCGGTGACAGAGCCGGGGATGGAGCAAGATCCAGGCACGGTGATTGCGCCGCCGATGGAAGCGGGCGTCACAGATCCGCAGGTTGTGTTCTCTGCCGGTATGCAGGCGGAAGTGCCAGCCGTGTTCCAGGGTGAGGGGGAAACCGACGACGAGAAGGCTACGTCGATTCAGCAGAAACTCAAGCCGCTCCAAGACTTCATTTCCAGGCACATCAACGCTTCGGAATCGGCGGTGCGAGATTACACCCAGCAATGGGAAGAAGGGTTTGCGATCGCGGCCAATCGTTTCCCCGGTCAGAAGATGCTTCCGTTCAAGGACGCTGTTTACCGTGAGGTTCCGCTTGCCGGTGTGAAACTGGACCAGCGCCGGGTCTCTCTCGTCAGTGCCATCATCGGCAGCGACAAGCCAGTGTTCCGTTTCGTGAACAAGAACGAGCCCGACGCAGCGGAACGTGTGACGGCTGTCGTTCAATACATCCTGCAACTCAGCGACTTCCGCACGCTACTGGACCGCCTCGTCTACATCTTGCTCGCGACAAACGTTGGGGTGATCCGGACCACGTTCCAGCAAGGCCCGTCGGCCACTCACTCGTCCACGCACATCGGCCCATTTTCCGCCCCAGTGCTCGAGATTATTGAGCCCCGCAACTTCGTGCTGTCCCAGGAAACCTCGGGTGGGATCCACTCCGCTGCCGTTGTTGGACACCGCTTCGACATGCGACGGTCACTCGCCAAGGCATATCAGAAGACCGGTGCGTTCTTGCCGTACAACGCCCTCGTGATGGAATCGCAGACAACGATCCAGCAGAACGAGGACAGAAACGGCCCGCGCAACTCAGCGGTTCAGGAGATGGAGACTGAGACCACCACGCTCTACGATCTTTACGTTCGGTATGACGCAGACGGGGATGGGCTCGAGGAAACTTACCGGGTCATCACGACCAAGGACACCGGTGGGTGCCCGTTGCTCGTTACCGAATTGAACTCCCCGTTCCCCAACTACACGGTTGCGAACATCAAATATGAGCCAGGCCGATTGTTCCCGCAAGGAGCCCCGGCCAAGGATGCGATCGACATTCAACTCTCGATGAGCGACATGATCAACTGGATGATCTGGTCGGCAAACATCAACGCAGTGCCGCCATTCATTGCTCGTGGCATGAACAAGTCGGAGAAGTTCCTCAACCACCGGCCCGGCCAGGTCAGCGTCGTTAACAACGTCACGGACTTGTTGAAGGTGCCGGCGTCGATGCAACTCAACGACTTTGCAAACGTTCTTGGCTTGCTGCGAAACATGATGGATCTGGTGATGAAGACTCCGGAGAACATCACGGGTGGTTCGGCTGTGCGAGGAACGACTGCGACTGAGGCGGAGATTAAGTTACGAGGATTCCAACTCGCTGGTCTTGACGACGTGAACCAGATTGCACCGGCCCTTCGCGACGTTGGCCGTCAAGTGTTCTTGTCACTCAAGGAATACATGCCGAACTTCCTCAGCATTCACAAACTGTCGCTGCCGGCTGAGTTTACGGCCATGGATCTCGAGCATTCGTACACATTGGTATTGCAAGGCGAGAGCATTGAGACCGACCCTGACGCCATCATCGAAAGGTTGCAGACCTTCATGGCGCTCATCTTGCAGTTGGAGCCGATGGCTGGTCAGGCGATTAAGCCGGTTGCTGGGCCGATCGTTGGCTTGTTGCTCGAGATGATTGCCCAGATGCAAACGTTCCCGAAGAAGGAAGACATCGTTGCCATTCTAAAGGACTTGGCGTCCAGACTGTCGGGAGAACCGCCGCCCGGTGCGATGCCGCAGGTGGCCCCGGACGACGTGGACCCCATGCAAGAACCAATGGTAGGAGATATGAGTGCCGCACAACCTATCGCTTGATCGGATCACCAAAGCCTTTGCCGAGATGAGCAAGCGGGCGATCGAGGAGTTAATCCAGACCAACATGTCGCAGGTACAGCGTGCGGTAGAGTTGCAGACGCAGGCCCGGATATACGGGCAATTCGCAGACGAAGACTTTCTATACGAAACGGTAAAGACCATCGAATCAGACATGGAAGAAGAAACACCCAATGCCAGACATTAACTCACCCCAATTCACCGAGGGACAGCCCGGTATTAACTTGGCGCAGCAACCCGCCGCGCCACCGGCCCCCGCGGAGACTCCCGCTGCACCAGCGACTGACTTGACCGCGCTGAACGAGCGGCTCGACAAGTTGTCGGAGCAGATCGCTCAGTCGCAGACAGTCGTTCCGGTGGACAAGAAACCGGCCGCCCCCGCGGATCCCCCGGCTCCCGCTGCGCCTCCCGAGCCGCCGAAGGATTGGCTTACGGAGTTCCAAGAGAACCAGGAGAAGAAGATTGTTACGGAGGCTTCGAAGACGGCAACTCAGCAAGCGATGGCTGCGTCACGGCACGTTGCCACGATTGCCGGAGACCTCAAAGCGATGGTCGCTGCCGGCGAGATCACCGACGAACAGGCGAAGGCCGTCGAAGAGATGGTCTACCAGATGCCGGCCGATCAACTCGGTGGTGTCATCGAGGCCAAGCAGCACATGATCGTGGCGAATTCATTGGCCTATGAGAACATGAAGCAGAACGGCGGACAGCCCAAGCCGGTTCCGCTGGCCACCCCGACCGGCACTGCGCCGGCGCCGGTGCAATCTGAGACCGCCCAACGTCAAGCGGCGTTCCTGCAAAACTTCATTCCCAAGGATAAGCAGGCAGGGCCGAGCGTCAAGGCGCTCATGGAAGCCGCGAAGTCGGGCAAACTGGTGAAGACTAATGAGGAAATCTAACGACCCTACAGCGGAGTTGATCGAGCAGAACACTCCGCTCCGTGAAGCACTCGCGCTCCAATCGCGCTTTGAAACCCTTGCCGAGCAGTCGATCACGCTGGATCTCGCAGACATCCGGCAGAACGATGAGTTCGCGTGGCAGGTGGTTGATCCGCTGACGGCCCGCGATGTTGTGAAGATGTCGCACTGGTTCGCCCAGGGCTGGCGTGTCGACGACAAGCATCCGCTCAATGCACTGCCGAACATCTGGCTGGTAATGCCGCGAGCGCAGTACGACGAGATGCAGAACCGGGCACGGAACTTCTACCGCGAACTGGTCGGCCGGGTGGAGGGCGTACCGCAGACTCCGATTGGAGCCGACGGGCGGATCGTTACTACCGAGATGCCGGAGAACCAACTGACCGGCGCGATCTCCCTTGGCCAGACGTATGGCATCAACGAACTAGGGGCGCACCTTCCCGAAGAGGGGGGTGGGATTCTCGGCGACGCGGGGTACACGCCTGGCGAGATGGAGCCTAATCCACAGTAAGAACGAAGGCAAAAATCCTTCCTGACGGAATGGCGGTGGGGCTCCCCACTGCCATTTTGTTTTTCTCACCCACTTTCTTTCGTTAATACACCATGCCGAGTCAACTAACGGCGCCGAGTGTGGGATACATTGGCGAGGCCCTCCTTGCCAACTTCCGTGAAGGGGTAACCAACACGGCCGCGAAGCGTTTCCGCGTGAACGACCTCGTAACTCTCGCCTCCGGCCTCGTAGAAGGCATGGGCGATCCGACTTCCAACGCGACCTTCAATGGTACGCCCGACATTCTTGGAATGGTTTGCCGAAACCACCAGACGCGCACGGTCGCTGAGGCGTCCCCTGGCACTTTGCCGGTGGTGCTTGCCAACGACGTTAACTTGTTCGTCTTGCCGCTTTATTCGGCAACGGCCGCGAACACCTATCCGAGTGCGAACTTGCCGGGAGCGTTCTTCCGAGTTGGGTTCCAAACCAGCATCCAAATGGCGGACGTTGCTACCAAGCAAACCACCGTCACTGGTGGTGTCCAGTTGCAACTCGTCGGCTATGCCGAAGGGACAAACGCAAGCGAAACTTTCCCGTTCGGGATTTTCCGAGTCATCACGGCGGAGCGAATCTTCGTCTAATCGAGGCTAATCAAGGAGGAACATAAACAATGCTCACCGTAACTCAAACCAACCTCTATAGAGAGGGGTTAATGGCGCTCGTCAACGACGGGCTCCAAGACATGCCTCGAGACGATCAACAGATCATCGGGCGAACGATCACGAGCCGCCAGGCATACGAGGAGATCATCACGATGTCCGGCCTGGGTCTCATGCAACGACAGACGAGCGGTATGCCCGTCCACGTCGACAACATGCAGACTCGGTTCAGCAAGACGTTCACGACTCAGATGTATTCGTTGGCTGTCCGCCACGATGCCAAGTCCAAGATCGTTGACGTGAACCGGTTCATCGCGGCGCTGCCTGAGCAGTTGACCCGTGCGATTGCGGGCACGCTGAACACGCAAGCGTTCGGTGTCCTGAATCTCGGGTTCTCTGATTATCTGGCTCCCGATGCTTTGTCGATGTTCAACAGCGCTCACCCGCTGCTGCCATCTGCAATCGGCACAACCACGCAGAGCAACACCACGACCACGGCCCTCTCGGTCACGTCGCTGGGAACTGCGATCGCTGCCCTTCGTGACCAACGAACCGACCGCGGCCTTCCGATGCACAACACGGAACGGCTCAAGTTGGTGGTTGGCCCGCAGAACGAGCACATCGCGCAACGGATTGTCTTGTCCTCGAATCTGCAAGGTACGTCGGACAACGACAACAACAACTACATCCGCTCCAACATTCAGTTGGTGCCGTCGAACTACGTCGGTCTGGCCGGCGGAACTGCGAACTCGTGGTTCCTGCTTGGCTCCGGCGCCAGCAACCCGCTGGTTCACATCGTCACGGCTCAGCCGACGGTGGAGATGTGGTACGATAACTGGACCAAATCGACGGTCATGTCCGTTCACGGATACTGGCTGCACGACACTCTGTCCTGGCGCGGCACCTACGGTGCTAACGTCACCTGAGGAGATGAAATGAGCGGAAGTCACGGTACTCTTCGCTCCGCTGCCGGCGGAGAAGTCTTTCTGCCCTTCTTGAAGGGCATCGTTCGCGGCACCCCACAGATCAACGGTGACGAGTGGGTGCCGGTGTTCGCACAGAAGACATTTACGGCGGCGGAGATCATTGCAGGCACGCAAACGGTGATCGAGGATGCGGCCATTCCTTCGGGGATGCGCCTCTACATCACGAACTTCACGTTGATCTTCACGGGCACCGCTTTTGGTCAGGACGTAATCCTTTCCGACAGCAATGGTACGCCGGTGAACATCGCGACGGTGGCGGCTGCGAACACCGACACGGGAATCTTCACCAAGGAGTCGACCGGTGGCACCGCCACGGGCATGACCCAGGGCGCTGCCATCACTGGCGGCACGTCACTCACTGCCGGGAAGGGAGTCGTAGTTCGATCTGCGGCAACGAATACCAACGGTGCGACAATGCGAGTCATCGTTGAGGGGTATCTTGCCGCCTAACAAGTGCCAACTCTAGCCTCAGACTCGTTCACCAAGTCCGGACAATTGGCGGGGACATTAACCGATGGCTCCGCCCTTTCTGTCTTTACATGGACCTTTTCGACGACCATTGAACCGTCGAATAAGATGGACTGCGACGGAAACTTCGCCCATCAAACGCTCGAGAACCTGACTCTCGGTCTCACTAATTCAGCGCGCCCGTCCTGGCACTGGTTGGACTCGTGGATCTACGGCAACGACTACACCGTCAGTTGCGAGATATTCAATATGCCCCGAACGGGCATTTGCGGGACGTGGATGGACGACCTTGGCGGCACCGGCAACACTTGCACCGGCAACGCCCATGCGGTCATCGTGCGCATGAATTGGCCGACCTGCTATGTGGCCAGGGTGTACGAATATGGTCAGCAGATTCAACTGGTCCGGGTGAATGCCGGCACGGGTGAGACGGTGCTCTATTCCCAGGCGATCTCATGGCCGGAGTTGACTCAAAAGGTGCTGGCTCTCGAGGTCTCGGGATCCACGCTCAAGATGTATTTCGACGGCTCGCTTCTCTGCACGGAAGTCGACGCCACTTACGCCACCGGCTCTCCTGGCATCGTTGCTTACGGATACACCAACGATGGCAAGGGAGCCAAGTTTGATTCGTGGATGGTAGAAGGTACAGTGCCAACAATCCATGGCCATCCCCACCAGAAGTTCTCCGTGTATCCTCCCCACTGTATAAAGGTGCTTTGATATGGCCGCAACTGACGCAATGCCGTTCCCGACTCGAGGTGTAGCCTTCCGTGCGCCCGTGGTTTTTCGTGACCAGGACGGGGCGGTTGTCTCGACCTGGGCCAGTCTGACGGTTGCGAATGTCACCAATGACGGGGCCTCGGTTGTCTCTCACGGGGCGACGGCGGCTGAGATTGGCACCACCGGTCATGGCTACGTTGACATTCCGGCAGCGACGATGGATGGCTCGCTCATTATGGTGACGCTCACGGTTGGCAACGCCAACGCGACCCCGTGCGTGCTGGCGATCTATCCTGCGGACTTGCGCGACACGCCGAACAACACCCGCACGGTGCTGCGACTGGACATCATGGTTGCGGCTTCGTTCCGCCGGTTCCACAATCGCCGGCGCGAAGGTGACGGCAACCTCTTCACGGTCTTCCGCGACGAGCCGAACCACGACCAGACTTACATTGCCGGGAACATTCTTTGGGAGCCGACGCGGGTTTGCACCGGGGAGCAAGTTGATTAGTGCCCGTCCACATTGGCCCCGAAACGCAGTTTATTGACCGCGATGGCATGGCGAGCCCTGACGAGTGGATGACGCTCCATGCGGGGCTGAACGTACTCGGTGACATAATCGGGCAGACCCTGACCTACTACGAAAACCGCAGCGAGCACTTTGAGATCTGGGAGTTTCCTCCAAAGGATCAGGACGACGCATTCTACGGCCGTAGGTGCATAATCTCAGGCAAGATGTTCCCTGCTTCCCACGTCATAATGACTCCTGCCGGGCCGGTAGGGGACACCTACTACAAACCCGAAGTCCAGCCAAGCGAACTCATGGGATTTATGACCGACTCTGAGCAACGAGGTGAACCAACGCAATGACGGTCTCGGAAATTTTGCAGGATCTCCGGATGTCGTTCAAAGACGTGGAGGTCGACATGATCCTTCGCCAGTTGAACGAGGCGCATCTCGAGATCTGTTCGGAGTTCCCGCTTTACAACCGGACGGACACCCTCACGCTCGTTGCCGATGATCCGACTTATGCAATCACGTCGGATGTGACGGCAGTACGCCGGGCGGTTTACTTCTCGACGGACAATCCCAAACGGGGCACCGATCTGGAAGTGACCACGGTTCAGGAACTCGACAGCGACCGTTACAAGTGGCGATCGGAGCCGTCAGGGATCCCGCGCCAGATCATGCGCGACGGCGATCAGTTCCGCTTGTTGCCGGCGCCAAACACGGCCTCGTCGGGCAGCCCTTCGTTGCCGCGAGTGGAACTCTACGTCGAATACGTTCCGGTGCTTACGCAGCAGTCCACGCTCCCGAACTCCGTGCCTGCCTTCGGCCCGTACCTTCGATCGGTGACGCGGCGCAAGTGGGTGGAACTTGACTTGTCAATCCCATCCCATGAGCGCACCCTTGGCATCGTGAAGAAGATCGAGGACGAGGAACGGTTCCGGTTTGAGGCGGCTTACGATCGGTTCTTCCCGCATTACAAGCAGCAGATCAAGCCCGACTTCACGCTCTTGATGAGCCGGCGGGGGAGTTAATAGATGGCCACCACCTTTGCCGTAGTCAATGCGGATGTTCGCCGGGCGTATCCCGACATCACGGAGGCGCGGGTCTACGACTTGCTGGCCGAAGTCGATGACCTGATTCGACAGACGGTGCCGAACTGCTACAACCTTGGCCATGGAGCGCCTGTTTCTGTGGCGCTTGGCATAGGCGTCAAAGAGGCGGCACTCGCTGGCATTTACCAAGTTCACACGGTCCAGATTGACGGTGGGGCACAGTTGCACTGGTCGTCGATCGAGTCGAACACCAAGAACAAGTTTGATTGGCGGCAGGCCGCGAATGGTTCTCCGACCGGCTACTACTTAACGTCCAGCACTGCTGGCGCGATGATGATCGGGGTTCACCCGACTCCCAGCGTGGCCGTCACCCTCAAGGTTTGGGGAACACCGGCACGTTCCGCTTATCCTGCCACGCTGGGAGAGACCATCCCGGCCTTCATTGGTGCCCGTCAGACGTACACGTCCGGCGCCCTATGGCTTGCCTCTCGTGAGATTCGCCCGGCCGATGAGCCGATGCGCTACCAGATGTTCCAAGAGATGCTCAAGTTGGCGTCCGCGGTTTCCACGACGGCTGACGAGAGCGCGAAGGGTGGAGGCGAGGGACGCAATGTCAGAGCCTAATCTGAACCAGCCGATCACGCTGCCTCAGATGCCGCTGCGCCTCGTGACTCAGGCTCATGGCGCGGGGCTCGAGAACGGAGAGGTCACGGTCTACAAGAACTTTCGCCGTCGGAACCGGGCAAACATCATTCGCCCGGCGATCACGAAGTTGGCCACGACTGGCTTGCCGGCCCCATCTGCAGGAATCTTTCGCGGCGCCTTTGTTTGGCAGGATCGGCTTTGGGCAGCGTACAAAGTCGGCACGTTCGGCTCCGGTGTGGGCGAGGTCGCTCTCTACTACTCGCTGGACGGCTTGACGTGGACGGAGAAGACGGACAACAGCGCGGCCCCGCAAGGGATCGTCGGTGGTGACCACACGCAAGGACCAGAGGCAGTAGGCGTGCGCAACGACCGACTTACCGACAGCGGGGATCCGGTGGCATTCATTGCGACTCAGCAGTTGTGGCCCTCTACTGGTTCCGGTCTCACGACAGAGCGCCGGCTTGTGATTAGTTCCGGTGACAACGAGGCTGTGCCCTCTGCTTCGTGTATGCCGAGAGTGACCGAAGGCCGGGATCCAAACCTTCCAATTCCAAACATCGGGATTCACCGGCAAACAGACGGGCAGGTGGCGAACAGTTCCCCGCAGGTGAGAACCATTCTCCCTCGGTATTGGGACATCGGTGGCCAAGACGACCGCACCCCGTATCCGGCTTCGGAAAGTGATTCTGGTGGTGGGCTGACGATCGACATTGCGGGCGGTGGCACAGCGCGTCCGAATCGCTATTGGACGCTTGAGGCAGCGATCGCGACAGCGGTAGGAGACTACGCTTACGTTGAGACGGACCAGTTGGCGTACACCGGAGCCTACGTTGCCGGGCAGTCAGTGATGCGGCAACTGGCGATGGTGGTGAAAACCGAAAACCTGGCGATCTTGGAGAACCTGACGATCGAGGTCGAGTATTCGTCAACCAACTTTGCGACGATCTACACCCCGCGGGTTCCTGAGTTTGACTTTGTGGTTCTGCCAATCGGACGTGATCAAGAGGAGGAGGAGAATTATTACCTCGTCTTGATCACGTCCGACGAATCAGTTTGGCTTTCTGAGGATCTCTTCGGTTTGCGCTTTACCTGGGGCGGCGGCCCTTACGGAGCGGCGGCTGACATTGCTTACGATATGGACATCCTTGCGGTGGCATGGGGTGGAAACTGGCCAGGGCTCACCGAGTATGCCGTGACGCTCGTCAACGATGATGCCATGAGCGAGTCCGTGCCAACTCTATACCGAACAGGGCGGGCCATGTCGGTTGCGGAGATGGGCGGGCCTCACAACACGAACATCAAAATCGCAGAACTCGAGGAGATTTACTACTGCCCGCTCATCCCGATTGAACTGCCATCCGCCACTGCGGTTGCCAGGGGAGTGAACTGCGCGTTCATCTACGCCAAGCGCCCAGGGGATTCGGAGTTTGGGTGGGTGCAGAACGTCGGCAAGACTCGCTTTGCCCCTTACGCGGCCAGCTACTACACGTTCGCCGCGACAACGGGCTGGATGGACACGCCGGCTGCCGGGAAAATCATCAACTTCGCCCTCTACACCTACGCTGGGGTGAACTTCCTGTTCCCTCCGCCTTCGGAGTACCACATGGCGACCCCGCCTTTCTACGACGCCCTCAGCGCCGGCGAGCGGGCGGTCTACGTCTCGGGGTCGGCAGCGGTTGTGAGTGGAATGCGACATCCGCTTCGCCAGAGCGACGTTCCGGATCTCACTTCGGAGGCGCGGTTCGCCATCTCTCCGTTCACTCACCGAGTTCCTAACGACACGCTGATCGCTGTCAAGACGACGGAGATGAGCAC
>Ga0163144_10023342_pt1 | contig 12210 bp, 7 predicted proteins | sample OliLak19BULKMAT1_FD_123175 | JGI IMG/M metagenome (GOLD analysis project Ga0163144, IMG submission 123175) | Freshwater microbial mat bacterial communities from Lake Vanda, McMurdo Dry Valleys, Antarctica - Oligotrophic Lake LV.19.BULKMAT1 | ecosystem: Environmental > Aquatic > Freshwater > Lake...
GCGGGAATAAGCGATTGATAGGAATGTGCAAAGAACTCTATCCACGCCGCGATTGGCTTTGGACGTTCACCGAAGTCGAGGGTATCGAGCCGACCAACAACACTGCCGAGCGAGCTTTACGCCCTACGGTGATCTATAGGAAATTGAGTTTTGGTACCCAAAGCGCCTCGGGCAGCCTTTACCTTGAACGAATCCTAACGGTGTCTGAAACTTGTCGCCTTCAAGGTCGTTCGACGTATGGCTACCTGATCGCAACAATGACGGCAAAATTCGCAGGTGAACCATCACCATCGTTACTGCCTACGACATCTCAAGCCGCCGCCGCGTAACCAAAAACTAACCCGTTTACACCGAACCGTGAACGGTTACCAAAACAATCTAAGACAAACGATTCTTGCGGCAATTCAGGTGATCGACAGAGACAAAAAGATCCCTTCTAAAATGAGCATTTTGATGGAACGCGAATCCGGTCCGGGGGGGAGGGGGCCTGATGTCGGTGGACCATTTGTCTTGATCGCCATCCAAATGTCGATACCGTGCAAAAATATTCGTGGTACTATTCGGGTCGACCGCAATAGGACAGGTGAGTCGTTGCCACCGCCAGTCTTTACCTGCCCTTCAAACGGTGACTCTCAGCTTGCATTCCGAATGAATCAAGGGGTAGAACGGGAGTGGGAAATTACCAACCGCAACGACAGGATTCTCTTTAAACGTGGATACAACAAAGGACAGTCAATTAGTGCCGTCACGGATGGTTTGAGCAATACGATTGCCTTCGCAGAGAGACCTTCGTTCAACGAAACGAAAACGATTCGGCGAAGCATTGCACGTGATTCTTCCGCACAGTCATTTGAAGAAATGCCGGGGCTTTGTGAAAGCGCATTCCGTAGCGGAAGGGTATTCTCATCTGCATTGCAAAATTATCCTGAATGGTGGAGTAGTAGAAACTGCGACACCGAATATGATCATTCTCGTGGCCCAAATTTCCAAGCTGTCGATTGTATCTCAACATTTGGGCCGATGCCGCCAGTTCAGCGAACGCTGATCGCATCCCGCAGTTTCCATGTCGGGGGCGTCAACGTAGCCGCGCTGGATGGTTCCATTCGCTTGGTAAGTGATCGCGTCGCCATTGAGACATGGCGAGCACTGGGTACGCACGACATGGGAGATGTCGTTGGTGACTGGTAGTCCCGGGAAAGTGAAGTCAGCCCTTCGGGTCGAAAAACTCATTCTTGATAGCGGGAATCAACGAAAACATCGCAGAATATCGGGCAAACATGCCTGTCTAGGAATCGGTCGCCACAACCGCAAGATGGACTTCCAGTCCGTCCGAAAAAAGGCGGACTGGAAGTCCATCTCACGTTTTGCAAAGCCGCTTGGCGGAAACTAGACACAAAAGCGAAATGGACTTTCGACTTTTTGCAATTCAAAAACAAATAACTCACCTCTGATCACCTCTTAACGAGCTTTGCGATCCCCTTGTTGGCCATCTTGCAATCCCCCAGGGTATCCTGCAGGCGACGATTTGGCACAAGACCTTTTGATCGTGGATATACAGGATCGCGATGGTTGCACCTTTACGCGGACCGTCAATTTGGCGACAATGCAGGGTTTTGCGACTAAAGCAAAGTCCTCCAATTCTCGCATTGAGGCGGGATGGTAGACTTGACGTGAAAATTTTTGCCTGAAAATTATTGACCGAGAAAGAAACGTACACCCATGTCAGATGCGAAACTCTTAGGCGAAGTAGACCCTGCGGTGATGGCTGCATCTGGCCAAGTTGAAGCACAGATCGATGTCGATCCGGCGGAAACCCGTGAATGGCTTGGGTCACTCGACTACGTCTTGAAAAGCAAAGGAGCCGATCGAGTACGTTATTTGGTCAAGGCATTAGAGAATCGCGCACGCCGTGATGGTGTTGAAATCCCAATCGAAACCAATACGCCATACGTCAACACGATCCCACCCGACAAGCAACCGGCCTATCCAGGTAATCGCGAAACTGAACGCCGAATCAAGAGTATCATTCGCTGGAATGCCATGGCGATGGTCGTTCGGGCGAACAAAAAGACAGATGGCCACGGCGGCCTGATCGGCGGCGGGGTTGGAGGTCACATCAGCACGTTTGCAAGCAGTGCCACACTTTACGAAGTTGCCTTCAATCACTTCTTCCGTGGACGTGGCGAATCGGGCTACTCCGGGGATCTTATTTATTTCCAAGGGCACGCTTCTCCGGGCATGTACTCGCGAGCATTTCTTGAAGGACGACTTCCCGAAGCCAAGTTGGAAAACTTTCGACAAGAATTGCAGCCCGAGGGTGGCCTTTGCAGCTATCCGCACCCATGGCTAATGCCCGATTTCTGGGAGTACCCAACCGTATCGATGGGGCTTGGCCCAATCATGGCAATTTACCAAGCTCGCTTCAACGAGTACCTCAAGGATCGTGGGCTCAAAGACACAACCGGCCAAAAAGTTTGGGCATTCCTCGGAGACGGTGAATGCGATGAGCCCGAGACGCTCGGTGCCATCACACTTGCTTCGCGCGAGAAACTTGATAATCTGATTTTCGTCGTGAACTGCAACCTACAACGACTCGATGGTCCCGTTCGAGGCAATGGCAAGATCATCCAAGAGCTCGAAGCGATCTTCCGCGGTGCCGGTTGGAATGTCATCAAAGTCGTGTGGGGCGGTGATTGGGATGTCTTGCTCGCGAAAGACGAGTCCGGGCTCTTGGCAAAACGCATGACCGAAATCGTTGACGGCCAGTACCAAAAGTACGTCGGCATGCCAGGCGCCTACATTCGCGAACACTTCTTTGGCAAGTACCCTGAGTTGCTCAAGTTGGTTGAGAACTATTCTGACGAACGCCTTGAGAAGATGAAGCGCGGCGGCCACGACCCAGAAAAGGTTTACGCGGCCTACAAGGCGGCTGTCGAACACAAAAATCAACCGACCGTGATCTTGGCCAAGACGATCAAGGGATATGGACTTGGCGAAGCGGGCGAAGGACGCAATATCGCTCACAACCAAAAGAAGATGAACGACAACGAGCTGCTTGAGTTCCGAAGCCGATTCGGAATTCCTATCTCGGACGAAGAAGTGGCGCATGCCCCATTTTACAAGCCACCCGCTTCAAGTCACGAAATCAAGTATTTGCTCAACCGTCGTGAAACACTAGGGGGTTCTGTCCCTAGTCGTCCAACGGTGCATCCGAAGCTCGAAACGCCCAAGCTCGAAGACTATCGCAAGTTTATGTCTACGCAACTTGAGGGCAAGCCAATTAGCACGACGAATGGATTCGTGCGGCTACTTACCCGTATGGTCAAGGACAGCACCATCGGCAAGTACATCGTTCCGATTGTCCCTGACGAGTCAAGAACGTTTGGTATGGAGGGTTTGTTTACGGAAATTGGGATCTATGCCCATGCCGGTCAACTATACGAGCCAATCGATCGCAAGGACGCGGAGCAGAAGCTCGGTTATTACAAGGAAGCTAGCGATGGGCAAATCTTGGAAGAAGGAATTACGGAAGCCGGCTCGATGAGCAGTTTCAATGCTGCCGGCACCGCTTATTCAGCGCACGGTATCAACATGATTCCGTTCTACATTTATTACTCCATGTTCGGTTTTCAACGCGTCGGCGATTCGATCTGGGCTGCCGCCGACATGCGAGCAAAGGGATTCTTGATCGGTGGTACTGCCGGGCGAACAACCTTAAACGGAGAAGGACTCCAGCACCAAGATGGCCACAGTCATCTGAATGCCATGGCGTTCCCAACCGTACGTGCCTACGATCCTGCTTGGGCCTATGAAACGGTGGTTCTCGTTTTGGACGGTATGCGTCGACTCTTCCAAGAAGACGAAACCGGTATCTACTACATCACGGTTCACAACGAAGACTACGAAATGCCTAAGATGCCCGAAAGTGTCGAAGAAGGCATCATCAAAGGCATCTACAAATTTGCTTCAAATGAAGTGCCCGATGCCAAGGCTCGCGTCCAACTCTTCGGAAGCGGAGCTATTCTTCGTTATGCGTTGGATGCTCAAAAGATCCTCGCGGAAAAGTACCAAGTCGCGAGCGATGTTTGGAGCGTAACCAGCTACACGCAACTACGACGCGATGCTCAAACATGCGAACGTTGGAACATGTTGCACCCAGACCAAGCACCGCGAAAGAGCTACATCGAAACCGTATTGGACGGAGTCATAGGACCTATCATTTCGGCCAGCGACAACGTGCGTGCGGTAGCCGAGCAATTGCTTCCCTACCTGACAATGGACTACTACGTTTTAGGTTGTGATGGCCTTGGTCGTAGCGAAACGCGGCAAGCACTGCGTCGCCACTTCGAAGTCGACGCGGCCTCGATCACGATCGCAGCGTTGTACCGACTGAGCAAGCAAGGAATCATCCCCGGCAGCGAAGTTGCCAAAGCGATCCAAGACCTCGGCTTCGACCCAGAGAAACAAAACCCGCTGTTCGCATAAAGAACTGTTAACTTATTCGTTTAAGGCGATCGGCAGAATGAAAAATACCGTAGGATGCGACCCATGTCCCGTCCGTTAATTCGTTCGGGACAATGGTCCCAAACTACGACCGTATAACACAGCCTGCCGCTCGCCTAATAGTCAGCTGGAGGCGTACTATCCCAACCCGACGCGTAAGCGAAGGATCATTCCTCGCTTCGCGGGGAAACCTTTCCCGAACCCAATCCCAAAACAAACCCACTTTCCAAAAAATAGATTTAGCCATGCCAACTGAAATCAAACTTCCATCCCTTGGTGAAGGTGTCGAATCAGGCGATGTCCTCGAGATTTTGGTCAAGGTCGGCGACGTGATCAAAAAGGACCAGTCGCTCCTTGAAATGGAAACGGACAAAGCGACCGTGTCGGTACCGAGCCCGTATGCGGGCAAGATTTTGAGTATTGCGATCAAGGAAGGCGAAACCGTAAAGATCGGAGCGGTGCTAGCATCCATCGAAGCCGTCGGAGCTGTCGCACCAGCTGCTGCTCCGGCAACGCCCGCACCCTCGGTCGCCCCGCCGCCGGCTGCAGCTCCAAAAGTCGAACAGCCAATTGCCCCGACTCCTGCACCAGCCGCTAAGCCAGCACCGGCTGTCAAGCCAGCACCAGCCGTTAAGCCAGCGGCGCCTATCGTCGTCCCACCTGCTCCAGTCGCAATTGCCCCGGCTGCTCAACCAATATCAAGTGACGATGGTACACCGTTCAGCGATGACGTCATTCCTGCCGGACCGGCCATTCGTCGCTTAGCAAGGGAAGTCGGTATCGATCTAGCAAGTGTCGCAGGAACAGGCGACGGCGGACGCATTACTCGCGATGATGTTTTGGCAGTTGTTCGACATGCGAATCAATCGGTTCGAAGTACAACGCAAGCACCTGCAGCTGAAACCACTTCCATTATCACCACCGAGATGCCAGCCGCCAAGCCGACCACGACCATCAAGGGAACGGTATTGCCAGGCACGGTAGCAAACGACGACTACGGCCCGATCCGTGTCGACCGCATGTCAAAGATCCGCAAGACCATCGCAGCACAGATGCACAAGTCATGGTCAACAGTTCCTCGCGTTGTCAACTTCGACGACGCGGATATTACCGACTTAGAAGCGTTCCGACAGACAAGCAAGGACGACTACGCGTCACGTGGTGTCAAGCTGACCACGATGCCGTTCCTGATCAAGGCCGTTGCAAACGTGTTGAAGCACCATCCTGCTCTCAACGCAACGATCGACACGGAAAACGAGCAGATTATTTATAAAGACTACGTCAATTTGGGCATCGCCATCGACAGCGATCGAGGCTTGGTCGTTCCAACGCTCAAGAATGCTGACAAGATGTCGATTCCCGATATCGCTTATGCTCTTTCGGATCTATCTTCGCGAGTTCGAAATAACGACTTTGCAGTCAGCGACCTGCGAGGCGGCACCTTTACTATTAGCAATCTTGGCGCCATCGGCGGCACTTACTCGACACCGATTGTGAATGTTCCAGAGGTAGCCATCCTACTCGTTGGACGCTCGCGCAAGATGCCGGTCGTGATGGACGACGACTCAATCAAGGCACGGCTGATGATGCCGTTGAGTTTAGCTTATGACCATCGTTCGGTAGACGGTGCCACGGCAGCTCGATTCCTCAACGACATCATTGCTTACCTCGAAGCCCCAAGTCGCTTGCTGCTTGCAATTTAATTACTGAATGCGAGTTAGCGGAACATCGCGACTGGGTTGCGTGCCCAGAGGCTGTGATTTTATTGTCGCCTTTCGCTCCGCGAAAGAACGCCTCGTTATCGCACTTTTGCGGAGCAAAAGACGACGATGTTTTGTTTCTCACGAATGGAATCACAGCTTCCCAGAGCGCTAGCGATGGGGCGTGGAAAGCGTGGCAAATGGTTCTAGCGACTCACACGCCCTTCGTACCTCAGGGTGTGCCACCCATTTGTATTCTTTGATTTGGAGCAAAAATGAAGTTCTTCAGGAAGCGGCTTTTTGTTTTGTTTGCCACTGGAACGATGCTCGTTCTGACAGCGGTTTTCTACATCCAATTTATGTTGCTAAGACCGATTGGAAGTGGACCCGCCGGACCTCAAGTGGATCGCGAACCATTTTCGAAACAATGGACCGAAAGGCCGGTTCGAATTGTTGGCATTGGTGACAGCATCACCGCCGGGCTCGGCGCACGGTCCAAGGATCATACGTTTTTTAATCGTCTGATCAAGAATCCTGACGATGAATACACCGACATGCAAGGGAGATGTCTAGCCAGTGTTCTAACCAATCTGGAACAGGAAAACTTGGCCGTCTCAGGTTCTACTTCCCGTGACCATTTGACAGTCATCGAAGAACGACTCAAAGTGCACGATCCTAAGGTTTTTGGATTGGTGGTCATGACGACGGGTGGCAACGATTTGATTCACAACTACGGTCGGTCTCCACCCAAAGAATGCGCCATGTATGGTGCCACGCTTATACAAGCAGAACCGTGGATCGATGCGTACCGCGCGAGGCTCAATGATATGCTGGGAAAGATTGAGGCCTGTTTTCCAGGTGGCTGCGAAATCTATCTGGGCGACATCTACGACCCGACCGACGGCGTCGGCGATGCTCCAAGCGTGTACTTGCCCGCTTGGCCGGACGGCTTGGCAATTCATGCCAAGTACAATGCCGTGATCGCGGAGTGTGCGAAGTCGCGGACCAACGTACACGTCGTTCCATTGCACCGAACCTTTCTGGGGCATGGCGCTCACTGCCGGCAGTTTTGGCGAGCAAGTTATGTTAAAGAAGATCCCTATTACTGGTTCTACGAAAACATCGAGGATCCAAACGATCGTGGCTATGATGCGATCCGACGCGTCTTTCTCCGAGCGATTGTGGATCATTCCGTTCTTCTCGACGGACTCGCCACGCGTTAATGTCGTACGTCTTAGCCAGCTAGCGGTTTGCTCTCCTGGTTTTTGGCACTACGTTGAATACTCTGAGTTGAAACGGACATATTCCGTATTTAAGTCTGTCGTCCAATGCGTTGCCAACCCCGGCCCAAGTCCAACTTGCAAGTCGATCTCCGTTAGTTTCCTCCCCTTGATCGATTGACTGACCGTCGCCGCGTCAAACGCCAACGGCTCGCCGCGATCAAACAATGGAATGCCATTGATCTTGAGTGCCGTGTGCTCAGGCCGAATCGGAACGCCAGCGTAGCCTGCTGCAGAGACAATGCGTCCCCAATTGGGATCGCCGCCTGTTATAGCCGTCTTCACAAGATTGCTGAGCGCCACACTTCGGGCGACCGCTTCCGCGTCTGGGTCTGTGTTCGCTCCCTGGATTCGGATCTCGATCAGATGCGTCGCTCCCTCTCCATCGTCCGGAATCTTTTTGGCTAGCTCGATTGCCATCTCCAATAGTTGTTTGGCAAACTCTGCTTCGCTCGCACCCTCGAGTGCAGGCGTTTGGTCTGTCGGTTGCGATGCAAGCATGACTAGCGTATCGTTGGTGCTCATGTGCCCCTCAACGCTAATGCAATTGAACGATTTGTTTGCCGCGGATTGAAGTAATCGTTGTGCCTGTGCAGGCTCCAGCGGTGCGTCGGTGATAATGATTGCCAACATGGTCGCCATCTTCGGACCGATCATGCCCGCTCCTTTGCACATTCCAACGATGTGCGTTTCTCGCGTCCCCAAACGAAACTTGCGCTCCGCAGTCTTCCTCGCAATGTCGGTCGTCAAGATTCCATCGCAAGCGTTCAAGAAGGCTTGCTCACTCGAAGCCAACTCACTCGCGGCAGCGGAGATGCCCGCTTTGATTTTGTCCATCGGCAGAAACCGACCAATGATCCCAGTACTCATGACTACGAATTGGTCCGCTGTCAAATTGCCGGCCGGGTCCACTGCGCTGGCTGCATATTTGGTCATCTCGACCGCATCTTGATAGCCTCGAGAACCGGTACAAGCGTTGGCATTGCCGCTATTGACGACGACACCTCGGATCGTGTTCGATGGTGTACGACCGCGAGACACGACAACGGGCGCGGCCACGATCTGATTCGTGGTGTAGACACCTGCAGCGACGCACGGTGTGTCCGAAACGATGAGAGTTACGTCGCGAGCACCGACGCGCGTCTTGATCCCACCTGCCACGCCTGCAAACCGAAACCCAACTGGAAGATGCACGATGAAGACTCCTGGCTACTGAGCGCTACGCGATTAGATCTGCGATATAGAAACTGCCATACGTGTGCACGCGATCCAACTGATGCAAACGGCTCGACAGATCGGAATGGAAACTCAATAGCTCTGGCAGCTTGACTGCTCGACCGTTTTTCTGAACGGTCACATCATTCATGAACTCGGTTCTCAAACCACCAGATCGCCAAAGAATTCGTGTCTTCGGTGCCGCTCGGCTCAAAATGGCTTGCCACTCGGATTCCAACAGTGGGAAATAATGGTCGCTCAACCAATCCATATGGTCCAGTAAAACAAAACGAGAAATTTGACCGTCATGCTTTTCCAAGAATCCTTGAACGGAATCCGTGTTGACCGTCAACTTGTCAATCAGCCCATTGCGGAGCTTTTCAAAGTTCGCCTGCTTTACGTACTCGGGGCAGCAAGTCGGAGTGTAGCTGCCGGTGATGTAGACTCGCCAAAAATAATTGTCTTGGATTGGAATCTTTGCAAAGACCGCTTCCAACGAATCCTCAACGAACTTTACAATCCCGCCAGGGTACTGTTCATCGATCTGTTTCCGCTGCGCTTTTGGAACACCCAGCATGCTCAACGTGGTATCGCGATTCATCGCGAAGCGGAGCGTCTTGGACCAAATCTTGCCGCGAGCACGAGAATAAATCTCCTGTTGTTCAGCAAGCGATGGTGCATCCAATATTTCCTGGACTTCCTTTCGGCATCGCGCGATTCGGTTGATATAGATTCCGATCAAACGGGCGAATGCACCGGAGGTCCCTCGAAAGTAGAACGACTTGTCCGGGTTGTCGAAAAACCGAATCCAACGGTCCCAATACTTGCGGCTTGTCGGTGAGAGCGAAGTCCTCAAGTGCGATGCGTAGATTGATTCTGCGTTGGGCAAATATCCCTGGCCGAACATTTGAAAGAAACGCTCGTAATCCAGGTTGCGAATCGCGGACAATTTCAATTCGAGTAGTGCATTCTGCCTCGGATTCATGTCGACCGCGTAGACATGCCCTGCACCTGCCAAAAGGTAGTCTAGGGCATTGCAACCCGCAGAAGTGATCACCAAAACACGATCTTGCGCGGTCAGCTCAAGCGCTTGGCGGTCCAAACGAGGATCCTCCCAGCAGGTGTTGTAGACCAAATTATTACCGTGAACGAACTTAAAAACGCGTCCGCTCACCCATTCGCTTATTGCCATCGACTCGTTACTTACTTGGGTTTCTTGTTTGCTGGTTTGTTTGGATCGTTGGGGTCCGGGGCTTTTACGCCCGGTGCAGGTGCTGCGGCGCCGGGTATGGGGGCGATCGGCTTCTTGACGCCCGCACCCGAATCTCGAATCTGGCCACCGTTAACAAAGATCATTCGCCCCCACTGTGCAGCACCCGCAGAATTTTCCATCGCGCTGTCCCAGGGTGCGGTGTATGCTGCAAAGTATCCAGATCGCGTGTCCACAACGTAGATCAGCGATTGAGCTAGTTTCACGTTGCCGGTCAGTCTCGCTCCGAACGTCCCACCACTTACTAAGAGGTACTCCGGATTTTTGCTCTGACCAAGTTGCGCCTGTACGTTCGTCATGAACATCCCGCCGAACTGCCCCTGCTTTGGATAATACACCCAACCTCTGAGATCGCCCGTATTAAAATCCAATGAAAAGAATCCCTCTGCGTCGTCCCCAACCTGAGCTGTGCAGACCGCCAAGTTCGTTCCGCCATGCGTTGCGGTCGCAGAGAGTAGTTCCGGTGGTATCTTCGATACAGGAATCCCATTCCATGAACTCGAATCGTACGAGTCGGTCTCCGATTGCCGACCTAGCCAAAACGCAAATCCCAATAGCATCGCCAAAGCGATCCCACTAACCAATCCGACCATGGTGTAGGTCAGATTGCAACATGCTGGCTTCGAGCCGACAATTTCGAATTGCGAGTTTCCGGTGGACATTCTGATTTCCTTAAGACAAGTGAATTATCCGTTTACTTTTGCAGCGAGTTTCGCCGCTTGTTCTCTCTTTACGAACCAAACTAGGATCGGGGCTGCAATGAAAATCGAACTGTAAGTTCCAACCACAATGCCGATGAACAAACAGTAAGCAAATCCGTGAATCCCCTCGCCACCAAAAATGTACATCAACAGAATGGCCACAATCGTAGTCGACGAAGTCAAAAGCGTTCGGCTGAGTGTCTGTGTCACGCTGGCGTTGATCATTTGCTCAGTCAAGTTCGGACTCTTGCCTTTGACTTCACGAATTCGGTCAAAAACCACAATCGTGTCGTTCAAAGAGTAACCGATGATTGTCAAGAAGCCAGCGATGGTTGTCAGCGAGATCTTAAAATCCTCGATCAGCAAGAAGCCGAATGGCTGGAACAGCCAGTGGCTGACCGCAATAAACGCCAGCGTGATCAACACGTCGTGGACCAACGCGATTACTGCAGCGATGCCGTAAGCCAACCGTTGAAATCGGAACCAAATGTAGCCAACGATAAAGACTAGGCTAAGCAGCAATCCAGCAATGGCACGTCGTTGCATTTCACCCGCCACTCGCGACTCGATTTTGCTTACCGACTCCCAGACAGGTTGGGTTCGCAATTTTTCTCTCATCTTGTCCATGACGGTTGTTGCGTTTGCAGAATCGAATGGCAAAGTGATGTTCCACCCCTCGTATCCAACCAACGACTCAATAGTCCAGCTGTCCGCGTTCTTCGGAGTAAGTTCAATCTGTGCGTTCACCAGAGTCATCTGTGCCGAGGCAGCTGCTGCGATCAATGCGTCTGACACTTGCATCGCGTTCATCTTGGCAGTGTCCCCTTCTCCACTCTTGAATTCGACAATGAAAGAAGACTTTACAACGACGTCTTCACTTGGAACTGTGGCGACGGCTGCTGGTGCGGACAAATCGGATTTCAATTCGCTGTCCGTTTTCACTTCAGCGCCTTGGTCTTGCCGAAACGATACAAATCTTGCCGCACTCTTAGACGACCAGGAATCCGATTGCGGATTTGCTGTCGACTTGACTATCACATCGTAAGTAATGAGACCGGCTTTGGCGGTGCCCGAAAATCCTTTGATCAACCGAGACGTTACATCCTCGCGGTCCTTGATGGAAACATCCAACTTGTACACGGTGTTATCTGCACGACCTCGCAACTGAACATTGGTCAACGACGATTGAATCGGAAGTCCTTCGGAGTCGATTGCAAAGACTTTGTTCGTGATGTCGCGCACCTCATCTGCCGGCATCCCCTTGTCGAGCGTAAAAACGATCGATGTCCCACCGTTGAAGTCGATATCCAGGATTTGGCGACCACGCAGTCCAGTCGCAAGCAAGCCGCCGAGGATCAAAATCAATGACACTGTGTAACCTGCAAAACGATACTTCATGAAATCAATGTCCTTGTTGCCAAATACAGCTTTTCGTCCCGTATTGACATAGTCCGACATTCCCAGCGATACACACTTCAACTTCTCTGCAATTTCGAACAGTTTGTGTGTTACGAAAACCGCAGTGAACAAGCTGATAACCA
>Ga0163144_10023346_pt1 | contig 12209 bp, 25 predicted proteins | sample OliLak19BULKMAT1_FD_123175 | JGI IMG/M metagenome (GOLD analysis project Ga0163144, IMG submission 123175) | Freshwater microbial mat bacterial communities from Lake Vanda, McMurdo Dry Valleys, Antarctica - Oligotrophic Lake LV.19.BULKMAT1 | ecosystem: Environmental > Aquatic > Freshwater >...
ATTTCTCTCACATCTCTCTTATATGAGTATTTCTCTCACATCTCTCTTATATGAGTATTTCTCTCACATCTCTCTTATATGAGTATTTCTCTCACATCTCTCTTATATGAGTATTTCTCTCACTAGTCTCTTACTGTGTTACTTCCCTCTTGTCGTACAATCTCAATAGTCTATTGTAATGGGGAATCGAGTCTAATTCGTTATACAATTCAACTGGGTTATATATCATCCAACGTCGGCTGCTGTTTAACGGTAGAAACCATGACAATTCGTATGATTGATTACCCCCTAGTTGATCGTGCAATAGTGTCGCTTCTCTAGGTCTTGGCAAGGTGTTTAACAGATATAAACTCCAGTTGTGGTATTTGTGAAACTTGGTGTCATATGGATCGGCATGATAGGTTACGTGCAATTTCTTTTCAATAAGTACGTCTGAACAGTATCTTGTAAATGTCAACAATATATCGGTATTGTAAAACACCGTACAGTGTCGAGCCATTATAGCTATGTCTATTTGAGGGTTTACTCTATCACACACACTTACACAGAACCATTAACTATAAAATTATCAGCTCCCCGTCGCCATTGCCATGAACTCCACACTAACCATCGGCTGAGGCGATCTTCATTATCACTAAGCTGAGTTACATAAACACCTGATATAAAGTTAATAGGTCCCGATAACGATTCGACTCGCAATTGATTGCGTATGATCTCCGGGAGCGTTTGGTTAGTGCGCGGATGATTGGCGACAAAGAATGAGTAGATATTGACTCTGTGGCGTGTAATCAATTCTAAATCTTTCGCCCAATCTCTAGCGGCTTGCCAGTGATCTATAGCTGTATATATGGAAAATCGCCGACAGATGTCACCATATGTCATGTTTACCAGAGCTTCTCTTTGTATGTGCGTGAGTAGTATAGTCATGTGTGTCTCCTGTGTGTGCGTGTGGGTTTGTCATAAGCGCGCAGTATCTCACTATAGTAGGGGTTGGCGTTGAGTTCTTCATATATGGGCATTGGCCGGTATACTAACCAACGATTATAATTCTTGTCTATTGTCAGGATACGAGTTAGTGTTAACGTATCAAAGCGTGGCCCCATTGACTTACGCATTTCCACTACTTCCCATGGTCTTGGTAGTGTGTCTAGCATATACCATTGCCAGTCACAGTTATAATCGTGGTGGAATGTGTCTAGGTCATATGGGTCCCAGTTATAAGTTATCGTACAAGCACTACGTCTAGCGGCGGGCGTATCGATTGCGTCCGTGTCTTTGTGATGTGCAGACCTTGCTTCCCAATAGGAACGACTGTGACACAGGTAACTGTGGCGGGCCACTACGTCAAGGTCAATGTTCTTGGGTGTCATCGTCTATATACCTCTCGTGATATAGCTATGGGATCATATAATGGCCCGTGGGGTGGCGCGCTGGCCGCTCTGTCAATCATCGGTCCTCGAATCAGCTTGGGTCCCTGTCATGGCTTCAACATCATCATCAACATTCGGTTGTCAGTTATACTGGTCCAGTAGATCAGTCGATCTACTTGGCCTGTCTGGTGGTTGCACATAGCGGAGCTCACTGGTTGATAGATCCTGAGGTAGTGACCGATTGCCCTGGGGGATTTGACGTGATCTGGTAAACTCTTCCATCGCCATTTGATGTTGGGATACATCTCTTCCATATCGCGACTAAAAAGGCCATGGACTTGCCAGATGCTACTGGCGAGAGATGGAGCCCCGCCGACATATACAGTGAGCATTTCTATACGTGTGTGGATGATCATCGGCGAACGTCCTGGTCGGGTTTCAACATCATCATCAACATTCGGTTGTCAGTTATACCGGTCCAGTAGATCAGTCGATATACTTGGCCTGTCTGGTGGTCGCACCCGCCGGAGCTCACTGGTTGAGCGCTCCTGAGGTAGTGACCGATTGCGGTGATGGAGTTGACGTGCTCTGGTAAACTCTCCCATTGCCATTTGATGTTGGGATACATCTCTTCCATATCGCGAGTAAAAAGGCTATAAACTCGCCAGAGGCCACTGCCCTCGTTCTCGCCGCCATATATAGTGAGCATTTCTATACGTGGGTGGATGATCATCGGCGTACGTCCTGGTCGGGTTTCAACATCATCAACATTCGAATCGACCAGCTACTTCGTTTGGGTCACAACAATAAATGGCAATCAGACCTATGCGTGGGTGAATGTACATGTGGGTGGTCACGGCTTCATAACCATCGGCGTCACGAGCGACGAGTAAAATCTCGGTAGCAGACTGGCTGCCCCCGCCTCGGGGCATGGACTATGGTGGCCGACTAACTCTTCAATATGTTGGGTCATGTGTGGGCGTCTAATCGCTGCTGTGTCATTTCTCGTCCTATGAGCCAGGCGTTGTATACGAGCCACCGGCGTGTTACTGTTTCCTCTCGATCTAATGGCAGTGCCCTCATCGACTGTATGCCGCTGTGGCAGCGACTGTTCTCCCATTCGGTTATTCTTTCTATGGCGGTTTTCACGTGTCTTTTCCAGTCAACTGCACTCATATTTGACCATTCATGATAAGAGATTACATCATATCCAAACGTAATATTGAGGACATTGCCAAAATTAAAATTACGTCGATAGCAACGAGTAGCACAGTAGTAAGTTGGGGCATACACTATGGTAGCGTGGTGTAGGATCAACTGGTCAATGGGGTCTGTCATGTGTATGTCAACGCCATTTCTTTGCTGATGTCCATATTAGGTGTGTGTGTTCCAGTCAGTCACTTTTTAATATACTTCGATGCAGTATCAGCCACCTAGACCGCCCCAAATGAATTGTATAGGCATGCCAGCCGCCAATCACTCCGGCGTCATTTAATTGTTCAACAAGCGGATCAGTGCCTCCTGGATGCGTTAATTCGGTGTACATGCTTGGCGCGATAATACCCATGCGCTGGCAATCTATGTAATGGTTCTCTAGCGCCCCGGCCTTTCTAGACGACACGTATACGGCGCTGTTGGTATGTTCTAATTTAAACATGTTCACACCGATGAATGAGCAACGCTGACATAATAAAGTTTACATTGCATTTTTGGAAAAGTCAATAGGCGCCCATGGCAAATGGGTATACTATAATAGTTCAGGTGACTGTTTGTCATCAATATAATCTTCTCAGACGTCTCTAAAAAAATCGCCTATATATATGGTATATGATATGGTTTTAATCATTGTCGTTCTCAATTTCCAAGGACATATTCTCGGACTGCCATTCACTCCAAACAACAATTCGGTTGTTTGAGATTTGCATACAAAGGAAAGTTGTATAGCCTCGATCTCCCGAAAGCGTATAGGCCGTGGGATCCCTATTGATGAAATCAACGACAGATTCACCTAAAGGAAGATCGAGGATTATATAATAGGATGAATGTGGGGGATGAATAGTTGTAAAATGCAAATCCCTAACGAACCGCTTCACTGCCTCTCTAGCATGTTTTTCGTTATACACGGTGTAATTATAGCTCATTCTACTATGCCTGCAGCGCCAAGACTGGCGTGGGAAAAAACGGCCCACCTTCCGTCAGTTAACCCAGCAACGTAAATGGTATACCCTAGCTTCCACTCCATGGTCATTGACCTTTATATTGCCAGAGCCATGCGTTGCATCGAGAATGCACGGCCCCGATAGTCATACCCGTAACATGATTGTGGTGCAAATGGACAGGGTGGCCAAGGAACCCTGGGGGAAATAGTTTCCAATCAATTGGGGCCTTGGCACTTTGTCCCGTGGGCTTCTTGGTCAGGGCCCCTTGGCAATGCCAGCATAGTCCTTTTTGAGCAATGACGTATTGCTCTCGCAAGGCCTTGCGCTTAGGCTGGCTCAGTGCGTTATAGTTTTGTGGAGTAATTTCAAACATGCCCTAGCGTTGCTCTCTACGTATGGGTCTGCCGTGGGTATACCACTCATAGTATCCTGTGCTGTGGTCTTCCACGGCCGGACCATCTGCCCTGTGATAGCGACCCTTGGCGTTGACCCAACGAACTGCTGTCCGCTGAATTGATGCAGGGTTACTCATGCTCATCTCTTTGCTGGTAAGACGTTGTTTATAGATTTATTGTATGCTTTAATCCACACACAGTCAAGCGCACATGCGGCTGTGCTGCGAGGTTTTTAGGCCGTATGCGCTGTGTGCTAGTAAAACGCGATCAATGAGCGGTTCTATTCAGGTATAGGCTAATGCCTGTGTATGTATATATGATCATCCGAACATTGTTATGGCCCCACTCCAACATTGATCCAAATAAAAAGGAGGATCCTCGTGAATTACTTTCAATAGTTTTTAGAAATTGTGAAAGTGTTTCGTCTGGATGTTTAGTAGGCATTTGAAATATCTGGCCAGGGTGCTGTATTTTCAGATCATAACAATCTCTAAAAAACATCAACCTCGCATCCTCCCAATTAGGAGCAACGTATATCGACATAAAATCAAACACGGGCATCTATATACTTCTGGGCGTTTTTATTCATGCGGCGCTTTCTTGGTTGGTACCAAAGTAACCATCTGTCTCTGCTAATAAGACTATAATGGATCCACCCACAAGTTGAATCGTCTTTAAATTCATAGGTCATAGTTGCGGTTATCAACGAAGGGCTTAATCTTTCAAGTGGCGATATATACATGTGATTTTTTCGTACAGATCTACATTGATCCCCCCAACTCTGAGGTCAGAGCAATAAGCATCAATGATCAAGGGCAAGTACTCTCCCAAATATATTGCGGACTGATTGACATTCAATTCAGAGCTATTCATGATTTATATATCCAAACACGTTTGGACTGATGTGGCCGTAAATTGCCCATCGATCGTTTCTTAACCAAGCGATATATAAGGCGTTGAGATCTCGCTGAGTTCTAGTTTGATTCCGTATTCTTGCGAAATGTTTAAGAAATATTGATGGTGGAATATATTGGTATTCCGGGGAAAGGTAATGGAATGTCAGACCACTAAGTTCCCCCAGATCCGTTCGATGCTGCCGCGTGACTTCTGAAAACAACGCACCATGATAAACCGTGTACCTAAATGTGAAATCAGGCACTGCGCCACCCCCATAAAGCATATCTACCAGGAGAAAGTCGCGTCACAAAATTAATTGCAGTACCTCTATTGGCGTTCAATATATCATTACATCTTTCAACGCCCCAGGCCAAGTCGCTGCCGGTATGAACACTAGACGCATACCTATGCCATTCGTCTAGTTTTTTGAGATCATCAGACATTGCCAAAGACGCAACCCCATGGTCTCTACCGTGATATACAGTGAAATACTTTTCAAGGATCATGGTAAACATCGAATGAACACATTACGTCCTTTGCCCAATGAAATATGTCGATATGTAACTGTGTTAAATAAATCGTTATGGGCATACGGATCGCCGCATCTACTTTTGATAAAGTCAGTAAGACTCAATTTAGATTGGGCATATTCTCGAGTCGAGGATTTGACGTCTGGTGATTTAAAGTTTTTGCCCCACCAGAAGTCAAATTTAACGGCCTCGACAGCTTCATGGCGATCAACAGCACAGTATATGGTTACCCGCTGCTCAAATGTCATCGTTCATGACTTCACTGTCGTTATTTCTCAATAAGACCGGTAATAATCATTTAGCGGTCTGTTTGGTCCTGGTCAACGATGTCTTCGAGCTGTTCATTAATGATAGCACGCAGCTTTACCATTTCTGGAGTAACTAACAATTCTTCACCAACTTCACTTGCGGCCATCATATACATGGTATCTCGGCTAGGAAAGACAACAACAATCAATCCGCTGATAATAAAGCTAGCCAGTACCCACCGAAGGAATTGGTTAACTCTCTTTCGATTTACATCGCCGAGGTCTTCCCATCCTTCAGCGTGTCTAACCAATAGTATCCGTATGAGAGTGGCCGCCGCCGCCGCACCTAAAACCATAGTGCTTATAGCAAACCCTTCTAGGTCGCCGACGACATCGGCCAGATAGATAAAAATTGACAATTCATTCATTGTTACGTTCCTTTGATTAAGAGACTTTACGATCGACTACTTCCAAACAACTGTCGGTCATTTGCATTGCAGTTACGTGACTGTTATATGATGGCACCCATACCGCTTGTGGCAACGTGATGATGGCATAGTCGTTGTTATGGTATCGAGCAGTAAATCCAGCGACCACACAGACCATGCCGTCTAGGACTTTGTCACTGGTATTGACGATGCGAACGGTATCACCTGGCATAAGATTTTTAGTAGACATTCAGCTCTCTCATTCCCAAATAACTTCGCCCTCAGGCACAGATTTCACTGCACGAACCTTGAGCAGGTAGTTGGGTACCTCGCCAGTGTAAGAATTGAACACTTCGTGCGCTTTGGTCCAGGTTTCTGCTCGAACGTAGACGCAGTCTTCGTCGCCGTCGACTGTATTGGAAAATTCAAAAATCATGTCTATTCCTCCCACAGATATTCTTCTTCGTCTACCGTAGACGAGGCGTATGCGCGCCGGTCATTGGCCCGCTGTTGTTGGTCTACCCGCGCTTCAAGTTGTTGCAGCATGATAATTTCTTCGTCGGCCAAAATATTGAGCAGTCCCTTCATCAGTTGGTCAGTCATTTGATTTCTCTCCATGCAGCAATGTCAATATGTTGTTTACGTTTGATCACGCGATGAAATCCGCGTATCTCACCGATGTATTGATTTGTGATATTTTTTCGGGCCTCGGTTCTGCTCTTGAACAGACCCACCTTGACCCAGATATCTTCCCAGACCCAATGTGGTTCCATAACCACAACTGTTTCGTTGCCGGCGAAGCGTCCGCTGAGGGCGTCGTGCAGCTCGTGGTCCACTTGGTCAACGGAAATCCATTCTTTCATGAACGCAGATTCCGATACAATTTTTCGCCGGCTTCGGCTATTGCATAAGTGATAACCGATATTATGAACCATATCATCACATGCACAGTGCCCAACTCTGGCCGTTGCATTATTTCGGCAATGTAGTCGTCGTATGCGTACCAGAACAGTACGAGCCAGTTAAGGGCCGCCGATATCAGCGATACGGTAATGAAAAACGTCGAAAAGATAGTTTTGAAAAACTCGTTCACCTTAGAAGTCCTTTGAAGATGTGTTGATCTTATGATTTACAATACACTAGAGTCCAGAAGGTGTCAAGCACGCATGTGATGCCAATCTAAAATGCTTGCCTATTTCGGGGGTTTAGTTACAGATTTATTCCGTATTTTATCACAAACAAGTTACGTATCTCAGTTCCCACAATAGTCGTTCTTGTTCGGTGTCAAATAAAACTGCAAAATAATATCTGCAGTTTTCTTCCATGTATACAGTTTGAAAATCTCTAACCCATTCTAAGGTTGTAACCCATTCTTTAAAAGTAACATCGTTCTGACCGGTGAGTGTTGCTGCATATAATCGGTACAAGTTGGTAACACAGTGACCGTTAATTGAGACATACTTTACTGCGGACATTGAGATTGGTCAGCTCCATTTCAACAAAAACAGAGTTTTATCTTGTTCACTATGAAAATATATCACATGGTCCGCACCGGCAGGAGCAGGCCATGGGTTCTGACGTTTGATGCTGCTTACCTCAGGAAGACTACGTACAAATTTTTCAAGATCGTCATTGGTGCCGGGGCGTGACCGCTCATCTCTCAATAAGTTATAGAATATGTTGCGATTAGTTCGACTGTTGACGTGTAACTCAATTTCCACGTGGCGCTCCCCATTTCAACAAGAAGAGGGTTTTTCCAGCAGGAGAATCAAATACCACATGATACGTTATGGAATCGCCGCGTTTAATTGATCTTACCCCTGGTTGATCTCTTATGAAGTTGAGAAAATATTGATGACTAGCTGCTGAGAGAGTGCCAACGCCACCCCTAGCAGCGACCATGAGGGTGTTATACTGTTCGCTGAAGCAGGTAAACTGCAGATATTGTGGATTGGGATTCTCTCTGCGCGATGGCATTGAATTCAATACCTTCTAGCTAATTTCCTCAAAGTCCGGCGCCCATTGATGTGTAGCAACGTAAGCGATGGCACTACGTCCGTTCTCAATATTTACTAACCAGCAGCCTTGGATGTATATGTCGTGTATATATTCCGCACGGTCAATGTGTGCATGGTCGTAGAAACTTTGTTCTTTGAGCATCTGTTTGACGCCAGCTATGCTGTCTGGATAGTATTTGACTGGGGGTGACATTGGGATTCCCTATAAATTTACAAACGTTCAACGATAAACACGTCATCTTTAGGATACGTGTCTGCGATGTGATCTATCCAATCAAGGACGCGGGCGTATGCCGTTGTACCTACTGGATCTTTTTCCACAAACGGCCGGCGTTCTACGATAAATCGATTGCCGCAGCCGTGATGCGACGTTCTCACTACGTAGTATGTTTTTGAAGTAACACTGACCATAGTACGACTTTCAAACATAGATTGGTGCGCTGGGTCAGATTCGAACTGACGAATGAAGGCCTTATGAGGACCCCGCCTTGGACCGCTTGGCGACCAGCGCATATTGCTATTTTACTAAGATTCTATGAGATTGTCAACAGACACTTCGGTCTTACCAAACACTAGTTCAACCTTGTTAGGCTTTGAACGTAACGGTGCAATGGTTAGAAATTCCACCTGGTTACGTTGCACTAGTCCTACAGGACGATGTGGACTAGGAATTTCATCAAGCTCTTGATCTGTGAGGGCGATCCACTGTAGCTGTCGAGACATGTATGCACCCCAACGACAGTGGTCAGGGTAATCGGTCATATGAATGCCTTTGTCAGCAATCATTTCTTCCAGGGTGTCACAGCTCTTGCCATGCAATTGTTTTTGTGAGTACAGGCTCTGGGCCACCATTTGAATGGCGTTGCGGCTACCGTCCATTTCTCTCCACACAAGACAGTTGACAGCTTCAACCAGAGAAGGAACGTTAAATGCTCGGCAGTCAAAGGATGGGACCATATGGTCTACCCGATCAGGCCACATATCAGATGCCAACAGTGCAAATTTGGCAGACGCCATGCCTGCCAGTACAGATGCAATTTTGAAGCACCGTGCACCAAAGATCATTTCACTTTCTTTTGTCTCAGTGAAGTATACTAGACTGATCTCATCACTTTGTGTGTATCCCACTTTGGCGTGAGTCTTTTCGATCAAAAACTTAGTGACGGCATGCATCACGTCACTCATATATTGATCAAACGGCTTCTTCATTCCGCGAGTGAATGTGGAAAAGGCTCGCCCATCAAGGCGAACAACAATAGGCAATGAGGAGTCAAATACGCGAGCTGTTTCCACAGCTTCGTATGCCTTCATTCGATCTCCAAGATCGTCGTTCATAGTGCTATTCCTTCTATTGGATCTGTTCGTGGTGATACTCGTTGCCCGTTTTGTAGAGAACAACTTTGTGCGTGTGTTGATCGCAGTAGACGTGGCCATCCTGGTCCCATGACGCTAAATTACCCTGCGTGACGCGCTCTCGGCACAGGTTGCACGTTGCTCGTGTGCCGCCTGTCAGCATCTTGAGAAGTTCGCGCCGCTCGTCTGGTCCAATTGGCACTGTGACAATTGTGGGCGCCAATGGATTTCTCTTAAATGGCCACATCACACCTCTCCCGCCACAGCAGAGGCGAGGGCGTCGATTGAGCAGCGAAAGCACGTACAATCGCTACTGTGAAAATCAGCCGTGCGCACAAACTTGGCTTCTTCAGCAAGTTCCTTGGCTTTGACTTTCAATACGATGTTTTTCATGTGTTAACCTCTTCTTTGTTTTCTTCTTTTTCATATACTTTGCATTGAAGGCGCAGTTGGCCTTCGGGCGCCACAGCAGAGACCCAGTCGCCATCAACGCAGACACAGTAGAACCCAGTAGAGGTCTTCCAGACTTCTAATAGTCGCACTTGATGAGTTGAGAAGCCGCCGTATTTTTTATCAACGATTGTTTCAACTTCTACTAACTGTTGCCCTTGTGAAATCATTTGCTATCCTTTTTACCTCCTAGTGACAATTATCAAACAAGAATTGCCAATTTAACGGTTATATGCAATGCGCCCTTGACATAACGATCTGATCGAGCATGAGAGCGTTGAGGTCATATGATTCCATATAACGTTCTGCGCTGCTCAGATTGCGTCTTTGCTGGTACTCATGCGTACCTCCTGAAGTTTACTTACATATACGCTACACTAAACGCATTGGTTTTGCAAGTAGCCCGTTTGCCTGTTGCTTAAAGTTTTGGAAATTCCATTTATCCAATTGTTGAAATACTTCTCCAACTCTTTGGCCCGAGGATGTTCACTGTTATACAACCGAAAGTCTTTTTGATTTTGCTGCTTGTCAACCAACAACATGTTGACGCAATCAGTGCTGACAGCCTCCAATATCATCTCTACTGTATCTTCAGTGAAGTGATCCGTTTCGGGCCGACACAGGTAAAAATTAGCAAATAATCGATACTCTCTGGCCAACACATATCCTGTAGACCAATTCACATCAATGGGAGAGTTGCCCTGAACCAATGGATGTAGGCACCAAGCAGCTAGCACATGTTCATCTACGTTCATTTGACGGAGAATTTCTAATCCTTCGTCAATGTGATTCATAAGCGGAACCCTGCTGCGAGCAGAACATCGATCTCCGTAAAATTCCCCCACGGCCACATATTCGGGAGTGTTCATGGATTAACGCCAGTAGTTTTAACGAGGAACTGCTTGAACTCAGCCATGCTGGCCTTAACCGCTTCGCTGACAACTTTGGGATTTTCAACTTTACGGAATCGCATGGCTCCCCACCATTGGTTTCCACTAGCCGGACACGATACTCCCACGTCTAAGTGAACACCATTGGTGTACCACATTCGTTCACCAGTGTTTACCAACGTCTTGTGTGGGGCCACAGCAACAATCTCGTAAACATGATTGCATTTCAATGGGCACGGTGGATTTTCGTATCGATGTTCGTTGCTGATGCACATAACTTTATCACCAATTTTAAAAGGCATTTTAGTCCTCGTCCTCGTACCGTTCGATACCTAAAAATATCCAACCGTTGGCTTTTCGTCAACGTGGAGGTCTATAATGCAAAACGCGATGATATCAGAAGCTTTGGCCGCACCATGGGCCCAATTGATATTTTCTGCGGTGTCGCGGATTGCAACGGTCTGAACATATCGACTAATTGCGCGCACCTTGGTCTTTGGATGCACTGGACAACGCCCACCGTGCCATCCGTACTAATATCCAATTCTGTCATAGCTGTTGAATTCTACCATTGTCCTAATGCCTCTGAAGAAAACGGATGCGTAGTTGATTCTGGATCATAATTGGAATCCGCTGGATTTAGATGCGCGTAATACCCCCGAGGATTATTAGCATTGTGAAATGAATCCTTGCACTTCCGCCGGCAGAATTTTTTATTTGGATGACCTACTACGGTTCGTTGGCAGTTCGGGCATTTTTTCGACATGGCGATTCTCTTATAGTGGAGGTATATTACCGATCAGTGCAGTAAGTGCATCTTTGGCATCTTTGCGATAATGCTGCCAAAGGAAATCAACATGCTTATTGTATGGCGTGGCAGTATCTGGGATCTCTCCTTGGCCAATGCACAAAATTCTAGCAACCGTGTCAATAGTTGCTTGATCATCAGCAATTGCAGTGAGATAGGCATGGACGGCTGCTCGAGCCGTGGCGCGAGCCTGTATGACCGTTACCAGCTGTGACTGCGGATCATAATAGCTACCTGCATATCTGGCTCCTCCATAGTCTAACCAAATAACTTCTTCGGCTTTTTCAATTGGTATCATTCTTCAAACTCCTTGTGAATTAGATAATCGGCGCGCCGCTTCTCTTTGTTCGTCCATTAGATCCTCTATGATAATAAATGCTATCTCAAACTGGTGGCTTGAGTTTTACTGAAACTATGGACAACACATGTCGGGCAATTTCTGGACTGGGATTGTTATTGGCATAGGACTTCAACGCTTCCATCAGAAGATCATAACCCCAATAAGGGTACCTATACTGACTACAAGTATGAACAGAGATATCAGTGACATCGGTTCGTTTGGTCCTCGTCCCTTTATAGAAATTTTCATTTACTTGTTGGTGTTGCTGTTGATGCTGCGGAAGTAGCCGCCAACAAACGCTAGGAATGCGCCGGTCTGCCATG
>Ga0163144_10023347_pt1 | contig 12209 bp, 8 predicted proteins | sample OliLak19BULKMAT1_FD_123175 | JGI IMG/M metagenome (GOLD analysis project Ga0163144, IMG submission 123175) | Freshwater microbial mat bacterial communities from Lake Vanda, McMurdo Dry Valleys, Antarctica - Oligotrophic Lake LV.19.BULKMAT1 | ecosystem: Environmental > Aquatic > Freshwater > Lake...
ACCGCCAGCTCGCCGACAACAGCCGCAGCCTGGAAGCCCTGGTCTCACACTACGCCGCGACCCTGCGCGAGGCGGATCGGCTCCAGCGGGAGTTCGAGCAGGCGGTGGGGGATTACATCCCGAGCGACGGCGTTCTGTCGCAAGCCATCGACCACTGCCGCCGGCGCTACGCCAAACTCGCGGAGACCATGCAGCGGCTCTTCACGAAGCATCTCGAGGCGGTGGGGTGGCCGTTGGCCGGACGCCTGGCGAATGCCGAAGTCTTTGATTCGGTCGTCGAGCCCATGCTCAAGGAAAGCGGCCGCCGGGTTGCCTTCATCATGGTGGATGCTCTGCGTTACGAGCTTGGCGTCACGCTGCACAGGCAGCTTGCTGAGACCGAGCAGGCCGAGATCCGCGCGGCCTGTGCGCAACTGCCGACCGTCACGCCGGTTGGGATGACTTCGCTTCTCCCTGGCGCCGGTCCAGGACTGCGGCTGACCAAGGATGCCGACGGCCTGAGTGTCACGCTCAACGGCACGAAGATGGCCACGGTCCTCAACCGCATGGAGGTTATGCGAGCCCGCTTCGGCGATCGCTTTGCCGAAAGTCGGCTTGATGTGTTTGTGCGTTCCAACACCCCGGTGGCGGAATCCGTTGAACTTCTCGTATTGCGGACCCTCGACATCGACAGGCGTCTAGAGAACGAGCAGTCGGACACGCTGACCTCCCTCAACCTCATCCATCAGTCGTTGAAGGTGATCCGCGTGGCCGTTCACAGGCTGAAGCAGGCCGGCTTCTCCGACGTGGTCATCGCCACCGATCACGGTTTTGCCCTCAACGCCCATGCGGAGGCGGGCGATGTGTGCGCCAAGCCACCTGGCGTCTGGGTGACGTTGCATGACCGCGCGCTGCTCGGCGAGGGAGATGCTGATGCGAGCACCTTTGCCCTCGCAGCGGAGAAGGCCGGCGTGCGAGGCGATTTCGCCAAGCTGGCGGGCCCACGGAGCATGGCGCCCTATCGCAAAGGGCTGCTGTATTTCCACGGTGGCGCCTCGCTTCAGGAGGCGGTCGTTCCCGTGATCACGGTGAAGCTGCGTCAGGCCAAGCAGCCACAGATGGCCGCAGCCAAAGTGATCCTGACCTATAAGAACGGAGCGAAGCGCGTCACGACGCGCCTTCCCGTCGTGGATCTCGCGGTCGAAGGCGAGAACATGTTCTCGCTCGGAGAGACCTTCGAAATCCTGCTGGAGGCGGAGGTCCGAAACAAGAAAGGCGAGATCGTCGGTGAGGCGAAGCGCGGCGGCGCCGTTGACGTTGCGACGGGCACGGTCACTCTGAAGCCCGGGGCGAAAATCCAGGTGACGGTGAAGATGGCCATGGAGTTCGAGGGGAAGTTTACGCTGAAGGCGCTCAATCCCGTGACGCTGGCGCAGTACGCCTCACTGGATCTGGAGACTAATTATGCAGTCTGAGTATGTGATGGATGCGCTCGACGCCAAATTGAACGACGTGTTCGATGGCAAGGTCATCCGCAAGGACCTGCTGCACCGGATCAAGAAGGGGACGAACGTCCCGACTTTCGTGCTCGAATTCCTGCTGGCCCGTTACTGCGCGAGCAACGACCCCGCGGAGATTCAGGCTGGCATGGAGGCGGTCCTCTCGACCCTTCAGGAGAACTACGTCCGGCCGGATGAGGCCAATTCGGCCCAATCTCGAGTCGCCATGAAGGGCAAGCACAAGTTCATCGACAAGGTGCATGTGCGCTACGTCGAGAAGGAGAAGCGGCACTGGGCGGCCCTGGAGAATTTCGCGTCACAGCGCATTGCCGTCGGCGAGAAATTCTACCGAGACAACGACCGCCTGCTCGAAGGTGGCATCTGGGCAGAGGTCGTAATCGCTCACAACGATGTTGATGCGGATGCCTATGCCTTCTACGTTGAGGATCTCCGTCCGATCCAGCTCAGTCGCTTCGACTTCGCGGCTTACGGCGAAGCGAAGAAGGCGTTCTCGCGGGACGAGTGGGTCGACGTCGTGCTCCGCTCTGTCGGCCTGGAGCCGTCCAAGCTGACAAAGCGAGTGAAGTTCCACTTCATTGCCAGGTTGGCCCCGCTCGTCGAGCCGAATTTCAACTTCATCGAACTCGGGCCCCGCGGCACAGGGAAGTCATACTTTTTCAGTGAATTCTCTCCGTATTCAACGCTCATCAGTGGCGGGCAGGCCACCAAGTCGGTACTGTTCTACAATAATGCCCGACATAAGATCGGCCTGGTTGGCTTCTGGGACACCGTCGCATTCGATGAGGTTGGCGGGATCAAGGTTAAGGATCCCGACACCATCCAAATCATGAAAGATTATATGGCCAATGGCCGCTTCTCGCGCGGCGCAGAGGTCATCGCCGATGCCAGCCTGGCGTTCGTGGGTAACATCGATATGTCGGTCGAGCAGATTGTGAACTCGACAGAGTACGATCTCTTTCAGCCACTACCCGAGCAGTTCGACCTAGCTGTGATGGACCGCTTTGCCTGCTATCTCCCCGGCTGGGAAATGCCGAAGAACAGCAGCGCCTTTCTCACCGATCGGTTTGGCTTGATTACGGATTTCCTGGCCGAGGCTTTTCACCACCAGCTGAAATACAGCAACCGCTATGAGGAGGTGAGTCGGCGGCTTAAGCTTGGCCGCGCTGTTGAGGGCCGCGACGAGAAAGGAATTAAGAAGACGCTCTGTGCGCTGCTGAAAATCCTTCATCCGTCCGACACCCCCTCCGACGAGGAATTCGAAGAGTACGCCGCTTACGCTGTCGAATGCCGTCGCCGCGTCAAAGAGCAGATGAACAAGCGTAAGCCGGACGACGAATTCGCAAATATTGAACTCTCATTCTTCGATCGAGCCGGCAAAGAAGTGGTTGTCCACTGCCCGGAGAGCGTGGGTGCATCGGCTACGCTAGAGCCAGCGCGCCGACGAATTCGGTCGAAAATCGACGATGCCGTTAGCTCGGCGCCGACGTCGCCGCCTTCGTCGCAACCAAGCCCAAGGGATGCCTCGACCTTTGAAAATCCTGCGCCAGCCGTTGAGCAGGTAGTGCCCGTCGAGCGACACTACACGATCGGCTACGGGGACACCGGGCATTCCTACGACACGATCTTCAGCCCTTATTTGCAGGGCGCGAAGTTGATCGTAATCGAAGATCCCTACATCCGTCTGCCGCACCAGATCGCCAATTTCGTGCGGTTTTGTGAAACGGTCGTTAAGGCCGCGACAGTACGGCGGGTCACTCTCGTTACCTCTTTTGACCAGCAGACTGACTTGGCCGCCCTCCAGGAGAAGCTCGATGAGCTCAAGGAAAGCCTCCTCGAATACGACGTCGCTCTGGAGGTTCGCGTGAACGACAAGCTACACGATCGCGAGGTGAAACTGGACAACGGCTGGACTGTGAAAATCGGGCGAGGCCTAGATTTCTACCAGAAACCGGAGGGATGGTTCACGGTCGGAGCTACGGACCTCAGCTTGCGCCGATGCCTAGAGACGAAGATTGACGTGTTTCGTACGCCCTCGGCAGGCTGATGAATGCGGCATAACCTATTGCGCTTTGTCCAAGGCACAATAGCGGGTCGGCAAACTGGTACTCCGATTCGGTTCCAGTCTCACACGCGAACCGGTCGAACTGCGAACCCACGATTTGAAGGAGGACGACAACGCATTGATATAGCGTGTCTTTTATTGGCGTACTAAATCGGCCAAGTCATCAGGTCTGGAGAGAATTGGCCTCCGGAGAGCGATTTTCCGCCGTCTCCGCCTCCCGCCAGTCAACAGCTTTGGCCCGAAAACCACAGGAAACCTGCCACTCAGCGCGGCGGTCGGTCTGGCGGAGAGCACGCCTCGCATTGGAACTGGCGGAGGAGGTGCGACCGGATACCAACGATCTCTATCGCACGATGCGCTCAAATAAAAACATCTTATGCTCTACAAAGCCTTGATCCTAAAATAATAATTTCGATTATGTGATTCCATCAGATCGATAATTGCTCTAGCGTAGTACTTACTACGACTTAGATGTGTTTTCCCAGCGACGTCCATCATTGTATCCTCCACCTTCTTATTCTCTCATGCGCAACATCCCGGAGCTACGGAAACGCGGGCGTCAATAACTCTGCAAGTGGCGGCCACTCCTGCTGCGGAACCTGCACGAGGCAGTTCAAGAGCATCACAAGGGTCGGCCAGACCTGCAAGGCGGAAGGCGTTGCGCGATGGTCTTCATATGTGCGACGCTCCTTCACAGAGGTGAAGTCGTGGTGAAATCGGCCGACCGGGTTATGGAGGTGCTTGAATGGCTCGCCGAGATCCGCCGGCCCGTCACGCACGCCCAGATCGCAGAGCAGCTCGGCATACCGGGTAGCAGTACCTCAGGGTTGCTCGCGGACCTTGTACGCCGTGGCTACCTCGTAGCAGACGAGCAGCGTCGCTACCGCGTCGGGCCTGCCGTCATGCGCCTCGCCGGCGCCTTCCTGGCCGAACTCGATTTGCCGCGGGTGGTGGAACCCGAAGTCGGTGCGCTGGCGTCGCAAGCCCAGGAGTCCGTCGGGTTCGCGATCCGGGCCAGCGTGGAAATGCTGGTCCTGAGCCGGTGCAACTGGCCCAACCAGCTCACTTATATGCTTCAGCTCGGCGACCGTGCTCCGCTCGCGACCTCGGCGAGCGGTAGGGCCTTCCTCGCAGCCCTGCCTGCCGAGGAGTGGTCGGCGCTGCCCGGCACAGTCGCGGACGCCGTTGGCCAGGCGGTCCGCTGCGGCATGGCCTTCAGCTGGCAGGAACTGATCGTGGGCATCAACACCGCGGCGGTGGCGGTGCTGGACGCTACGGGCCGGCCGGTGGGCGCACTCAGCATTTCGGTGCCAACGCCGCGGTACGACCCCGTCGCATTCCGCGGCCATTGCACGCTGCTCGCCGCGGTGGCGCATCGCCTGTCTACGCGCCTTGGCGCCGCCAACGGCGTTGAAGTACTGCTCGATCAGATCGTGTTGGAAGGCGAGACGCGACCGGTGCGCACACGGGCCAAGCGCCGCCCATGACCGAAGCCGCCCCCATTGCCGATTGCTGGGCCAACCTCTGGCCGGCCGAGCTTTTCGCGGCCTACCCCCCGATGGCTGCGCTTTATCGCCGGCTGCGGATTGAGCCTCGGATGGCGCTGACCCTGCACGACATCCTGCGCGAAGCAAGGGAAGCAGCTTTGTCGCGCGTCGTGATTTCGGCGACCGCCTTTCCGGGCAGCCCGGCGACCAACCGCGCTGTCGCGGAAGCCGTCGCCGAAGCGCCTGACCTGCTGGTGGGCTGTGCCAGCGTCGATCCGCGCGAGGGGATGGATGCCGTGCGCGAGTTGCGTCGCGCGGTACGTGATGACGGCCTTCGGGGCCTGAAGCTCCTGCCGTTCCTCTATGGGCGACCACCCAACGATGCGATCTACTATCCACTCTATGCCGCCTGCATCGACCTCGGCATCCCAGCACTCGTGCTGACCGGCCACACCGCCGTGCGCGAGAGGAACGAGGTGGGCCGGCCGCTCCACCTCGACGACGTGGCGCTGCATTTTCCCGAGCTTCGCCTGGTCGCGGGCCATGCCGGATTTCCCTGGACGGATGAGCTCATTTCGCTCGCCTGGAAGCACGAGAATCTGTTCATCGACACCTCGGGCCATCAGCCAAAGCACTTCCCAGCCAGCCTGACGCATTTCATGGACCGGCATGGCCGAGGCAAGGTGATGTTCGGCACCGGCCATCCGCTGATGTCCTATGATCGCCCGCTCGCCGAGGTGCGTGCCATGGGCCTGCGGCCCGAAAGCCTGCACGCATTCCTCTGGGGCACCGCGGCCAGCGTCTGGGGGTGGGCATGAGCAGCGTCGATTGCTCCGCCATGCTCGCCGGGGTTCGGGTGCTCGACCTGACGATGTTCGTTGCCGGGCCGTTCGGGACGATGTTGCTGGCCGATCTCGGCGCCGAGGTGCTGAAGATCGAGCCGCCCGATGGCGATCCCGTGCGCTCCAACGCCATCGGGCCGCGCATCGCCGGCGAAAGCGCGCAATTCCATAGCTACAACCGCGGCAAGCGGAGCATCGCGCTGAACCTGAAGTCGCCTGAGGGCCGCGCCGCTTTTCTCGAACTTGCGCGCGGAGCAGATGTGGTGGTGGAGAACTTCCGCCCAGGCGTCGCCGCGAAGCTCGGCGTGGACCACGCCGCGGTCTCGGGCGTGAACCCGCGTATCGTCTTCTGCGGCATCAGCGCCTTTGGCCAAACCGGGCCGTGGCGCGACCGGCCCGGCTACGACCTGATCGTGCAGGCGCTGGGCGGCGGGATGAGCCTTGCGGGCCATGCCGCGACGGGGCCAGCGCATATCCCCTACCACATCGGCGATACGGCCGGCGGCCTGTTCGCCGCCTTCGCCATCCTTGCCGCCCTGCGCGAGCGTGACCGCACCGGCCGCGGCCGCGCACTCGATATCTCGATGCTGGATGCACAGCTGACTCTGCTTGGTGATGAAGCGACAAACCTCGGCACCGGGCGTTGGACACCAGTACAACATGGTGCGGGGCATCCCGCGCTGGTGCCTTATCGCGCCTTCGACACAGCGGATCGACCCATCGTTGTCGCCGCGGTCGGGGTGGAGAAATTCTGGCGGAACCTGACGACGGCAATTGGGCAAAGCGAGTTGGCGGACGATCCGCGCTTCATGGGCAACGCCGCCCGCGTCCAGAACCGCGTCGATCTGGAAGCGATCCTGGAAGTGGCCTTTCGCAGCCGCGGGCAGGCGGAGTGGCTTGCCGTGCTGGGAGCCGCCGATGTGCCTGCCGCCCCCGTACTCGGCGTGGCGGAGGCGATTTCGAGCGCGCAGGCCGTGTCACGGGACATGGCGGTGCGGATCCCTGCGGGGGACGGCGAAACCGCGCTCGTGATCCGGAGCCCCATCCGGAGCGTCGGCGAGGGCGCCTTGCCGGCGCTCCCGGCCGCGCCGCGGCTTGGCGAGCATACCCGCGCGACTCTGTCGGCACTGGCCGGTTGGGATGCGGCGCGGATCAACACCATGGAGGCGGCGGGCGTAATCCGCTGCGCAAAGGAGGAGTAGTAGTACCATGCTGCATCGTCGAGACTTGGTTGCAGCCGCGGCTGCCGTGCCCTTGGTCGCCGCACCCTGGGCGGCGTCGCGAGCGCAGTCCCCAGCCGTGCTGCGCGTGGCCCTGGGCAGCATGGTAGCCGCGATGGAGCCCAACGCCCGCACCAGCGGACCGCCATCGACCATCGTCTATTACCCCATCTTCGACACGCTCGTGGCGACAGACGCGCAGGGCAGCCCTGTGCCGGCGCTTGCCACCGCCTGGCGCAACGCAGCGCCTGACATCTGGGAGCTCGACCTCCGCGCGGACGTGCGCTTTTCCAATGGCGAGCGCTTCGATGCCGCCTCGGCAAAATGGACGCTGGATCGCGTGCTGAACCCCGAGAACCGGCAGGTGGTCCGCGCCCGCATCGCGACGATCAAATCTGTCGAGGTGACCGGGCCGCTCGCGCTGCGGATCGTCACAACGCTGCCCGACCCCATCCTGCCGCGACGGCTGGCCAGCGTGTTCATGCTGCCGCCCACCTATTTCCAGCGCGTCGGTGAGCAGGAATTCGCAAACCGCCCGATCGGCACCGGTCCCTTCGAGGTCACGGCCTTTCAGCCCTCGGCCTCTGTCACGCTGCGCGCCGTCGAGGGCTCCTGGCGTGGCCGGCCACAGGTACCACAAATCATGCTCCGCTCGATCCCCGACGCCTCCACCCGCGTCGCCGCGCTGCGTGCGGGTGAGGTGCATATCGCCGAGAGTATCCCACCCGACCTCGCGCGGCAGCTTGGCCAGGGCGGCACGCGGGTGGTCGCCAGCACCATCGGGCAGACGAACCTCATCATCCTGAACACCCGCAACCCGGCGCTCGCGGACCGCCGCGTGCGCCAGGCGCTGAACCATGCCGTCGACAAGGAGGCGATCGTGCAGCAGTTGCTGTCCGGCTATGGCGAGGTCACGGGCCAGCTGGTCGCGACGAACGGTGTCGGGCATGACCCGGCGATCAGGCCCTACGCCTATGACCCCGCCCTTGCGCGCCAGCTCCTCCAGGCGGCGGGGGTGCGCAATCTGAGCGTGAAGATCCACACCACACAGGGCCTGCAACTGATGGATCGCGAGGTGACGGAGGCGGTCGCGGGCTATCTCTCCGCCGTCGGCGTCACCGCCACGATCGAGGTGCTGGAGACGGCCGCCTATGTGGATGCCTATCACGGTGGCCGTATGGACCCGGCCTTCTTCATCGGCTGGTGGTACTTCCCCGCAATGGATGGCGACTTCGTCTTTGTCTGGAACGAATCCTCCCGGCCGCAGTCGCGGATTCGCAATCCGGAGTTCGACCGGCTCTATGCCGCCTCGACGTCCGAGATGGATTCGGAAAAGCGCGCCGGGTTGCTGCGCCAGATGGGGCGTTTGCTGCATGAGGAGGCGGCGGGCATTTTCCTCTATCATCCGCAACAAACCTTCGGCGTGCGCGCCGAGGTCTCGGGGTTCACGCCGCGGCCGGATCGGGTGATCAACTTCGACACCATCGCAGTGTCCAGGTGATATAGCTCGGGCACGGGGTCTCGCGACGCATGGCGCGGATCGTCCTGTCCAGGCTCGTCCAGCTTGGCTTTACGTTGCTCGGCGTGTTCATCGTGCTGTTCGTCATCACGCGCATGTCGGGCGACCCGGTCGCGCTGCTCATTGGGCCGTCTGCCAGCACGGAACAGATTGCGCAGCTGCGCAGCGCAATGGGTTTCGACCGGCCGCTTTGGGCGCAGTTCACCGGCGAACTCCTGGGCGCCATGCGGCTCGACTTTGGGGTGTCCCTGCGCGGCGGGCAGGACGCGCTGACACTGGCGCTGGGACATCTCGCCGTCAGCCTGCAACTTGTCGTGGGCGCGCTTGTCTTTGCGGTGGCGCTCGCGGTGCCGGTCGGGGTGGTGGCCGCGGTCTGGCCGCGTTCGTTGCTCGCGCGCCTGCTGATGTCGGTCGCCTTCATCGGTCAGGCCGTGCCCATCTTCTTCAGCGCACCCTTGTTGATATTGCTGTTCGCCGTCGCGTGGCATGTGCTGCCGACATCGGGCTGGGGCACCTGGGCGCATATGATCCTGCCGGTGGTGGCGCTGGGCATGGTGCTGATGGCTAAGGTCGCGCGCGTGATGCGCGCGCAAATGCTGGAGGTGTTGAGCCAGGACTACATACGCACAGCGCGCAGTAAGGGTCTGGACGGTTGGAGTATCGTGACTGTGCATGCCCTGCGCAACGCCATGGTGCCCACGGTGACGGTGATCGGCGCCGACCTCGGCCAGCTCATCGGCTCGGCGGTGCTGACGGAGTCCATCTTTGCCGTGCCCGGACTCGGGCACATGCTGCTCACGGCTGCGCTGGCGCGCGACTACCCGCTTCTGCAGGCGGGAATCTTCCTGACGGCGGTGTTCGTTGTCTCGCTCAATCTTGTCGTGGATATGCTGTGCGCGATGCTCGACCCGCGCATCCGTGCGGCGGGGGCGCGCGGCTGATGCGACGCGAGCCCGCCGTGCTCGCGGCACTTCTGCTGCTTGGTGCTTTTGTGGTGGCGGCGTTCGGTGCCGACTGGATCGCACCGGCTGACCCGCTGGCGATCAGCCTGCGGGCCCGACTGCGGCCACCCGCCTGGATGGAGGGTGGGGAGTGGCGCTTCCTGCTCGGCACGGATCACCTGGGCCGTGACCTCGCCTCCCGCATCCTGCACGGGATGCGCATATCGCTCGTGGTCGGCATCGCTGCGGCGACGCTCTCGGCACTGCTCGGTGGCGCGCTTGGACTGTTGGCGGGCTATCTCGGGCGCGGCGTCGACTCCTTCGTGATGCGGATCGCCGACGTACAGCTTGCCTTCCCGCTACTGGTGCTCGCCATCGCGGTCATCGGCATTGTTGGCGCCTCGCTGCCTGCCATTGTGCTGGTTCTTGGGCTTTGGGGCTGGGCGGGCTTTGCACGTGTGGTGCGCGCCGAAGTGATGGTGCAGCGCGAGCTAGACTATGTGCAGGCGGCGCTGGTCGGCGGCGCCACGCCGCTGCGCGTCATGGTCCGGCACATCCTGCCGAATGTTACGTCCAGCATGATCGTCCTTTGGACCTTTGCGGTGGCACAGGCCGTCGTGGTGGAGGGGGCCCTGAGCTTCGTGGGCCTTGGCGTGCGCCCGCCGGCGCCGTCGCTCGGCGGAATCATGAATGATGGGCGGCAGGTGCTCGGGAACGCCTGGTGGGTAATGGTCATGCCCGGCCTGGCGATCGTGGCGCTGGTCGTCGCGCTGAACCTGCTGGGCGATGCGCTGCGCGACCATCTCGATCCACGACGCGTACAGGACTGATGGAGGGGAGTGAGATGCGTGTCGCCGAGGTGGTCGAGGTGCTGCGTGCGGCGAGGAACCTCGCGCGCGACAACGTGCGCCGGGGCGAGGAGGTGCTGGTGCTGTCCAGCACCGACCAGCACGCCAGCATCCACGATGCGCTGCTTGCCGCCTGCGAGGAGGCCGGAGCAGGTCGTGTGGCCTCCCTGCTGCTGGTCCCTGAACCTATGCGAGCAGGCTACCGGCACCCCGAGATGGCGCTGGCGGCGGCACGGGCGGCAGACCTCACTATCGTGGCGACCAGTCTGGCCTTCCCGCGCGCCTATGACGACATGACAGAGGCCGTGCTGTCGGCAGGCCGGCGGCTCGTGCTCATCAACAATGCGCCGCCCGAAGATTTCGCGCGCGGCGCGTCGCTGGCTGACCCCGCGGCGCTTAGCGCCGCCACCTGGCGGCTTGCCAAGGCGGTGAGCGCGGCCCGTCAAGTTCGGGTGCGGACGGCGGCCGGGACGGACCTCACTGTCGGCGTATGCCGCCCCTGCATGGCGCTCACCGGGCATGCCGACGACCACACGGGCTTCGGTTCTTTCCCGTCCGGCGAGGCGATGCTGTCGGTCGAGGAAGGTACGGCGGAGGGACGGTTCGTCGCCGATGCCTTCGGCCAGGTCGTTTACCTCGAAGGTCGGGGCCCGCAGATCGGCTTGATCGAGGATCCGATCGTGCTCCAGTTTCGTGCCGGCCGCCTGACCGATTTGAGCGGCGGGGTCGCCGCAGCCCGCCTCCGCGCGATTCTCAATGCAGCGGATGAGAGTGTCGGCTGCCTCGCAGAGCTTGGCCTCGGCACCAACCCGATGGCACGGCGCATCGCGCATGTGGAGAACAAGTTTCGCCTGGGCACGGCGCACATCGCCCTCGGCGACAACCACCTCATTGGCTGGCGGGCAGCGCGGGAGTTGGGTGGAACCTTGCGTAGCGGACGCCACATCGACCTGGTCGCCGATGACGTCACGGTGGAACTGGATGGGCAGGTTGTTGTCGCGGGTGGGCGCCTGTTGGTGTAGCTAAAGCCAGTTCAAGTCGACGGAATCGCGAATGGGCTTCCGGCACGGGTGTGATGTGTAACTATGGGATGGCCCGCCCCTCACTGAGGCGCCCTGGGCCAGGGCCACTTCTCTCGAGGAAGAAACAGGGGGCTCGGGAAATTCGGATAGCCCGATGAGTGGGTTTTCTGCCTAACAGCGCCAGATCCGCCACGGATTTCGACCGCCACCATGGCGCGTCTCGGTCCTCGGTGACCGAGATATCTCTCTACCCGCTTTTGCAGCCCCACCACCAGGATATCCAACAGCCTGGTTCCCTGCGCGCCGGAAAGCCCTGCGGTCCCTCCGACGATGAGCAGCCCCTATCGCAGGACGTTAAGGGAAGCTTTCGCTTCACCACCCCCACCGACAGCGTCGCCGATGCCAGATCGAACGTCGCCCCCGAGATATTCCGCGCCATCACCCGCACGGTGTTGTTCGACCAAACCGCCGCATTGATCTCGATGAATCGCGTCGATGACACCAGCGACGCCTGCGCCAAGTCGCCTGCCCGCGCCCCGGTCACGGTGACGTCGATCAGCGAGGTCGCCCCCGGCGCCAGACTGGGCAGGTCCCAGGACACCTCCGCCGCAAACTCCCGCTGTCCCGACTGCGGCAGCAGCGGCGTACCGTTCAGCACCGCGGGCGCGGCCTCTGGCAGCCCGTAGAGCCGGAGCGACTGCAAATCGATCGGCCCATCAAACCCGATCACGCCCACCTGCGCATACGCGACGGCCGCGCCCACACGGAT
>Ga0163144_10023349_pt1 | contig 12209 bp, 4 predicted proteins | sample OliLak19BULKMAT1_FD_123175 | JGI IMG/M metagenome (GOLD analysis project Ga0163144, IMG submission 123175) | Freshwater microbial mat bacterial communities from Lake Vanda, McMurdo Dry Valleys, Antarctica - Oligotrophic Lake LV.19.BULKMAT1 | ecosystem: Environmental > Aquatic > Freshwater > Lake...
GAACACGCCTCACTACAAGATCTCTTACGCGCAGAACTTCGAGGACCTGCTGCTCGCGGGCATCCTGAAGCGCGTGGAGCGCGGCTTCTACGTCGATGTCGGCGCCAACCACCCAGAGAACGACTCCGTCACACGGATCTTCTACGACAAGGGCTGGTCGGGCGTGAACATCGAGCCCAATGCCGCCCTGCACGCGCTCTTGAACGCCCGCAGACCCCGTGACATCAACCTGGCGCTGGGTCTGTCTTCACAGGCCGGCAGGCTCAGCTTTCGCAACTACGAAGCGGTGGACGGGCACTCGACCTTTGCGCGCGACACTAAGCAGAACCTGCAGGCTCTGCCTTCGGGTGCGCACTATGCCGACATCGAAGTCGCCGTCAGCTCCTTGAGTGCAGTGCTGCAGGTGCATCGTCCGAAGGGTGATATCCATTTCATCAAGATCGATGTCGAGGGCCTCGAACTCGAGGTGCTGCTGGGCAACGACTGGAAGCGCTTCAGGCCGTGGGTGCTGTGCATCGAGCGCAACCTCGACCTGGCGCGCCAGGCGGCCATCGTCGCCTTGCTGGTTGCCCGGGCCTACAAGCCCGTTTTCTTTGATGGCATCAACGACTTTGTGATCGCCGAAGAACGCTTGGACCTGTGGGCCAACTTTTCATACCCTGGCGACGTGGTGTTCAACGGGGTGCCCGTCAATCGCATCTTCGTGCCGCAGCACAGACCACTGAACGAATTGATGGCGCTCGACGGCCAGGCCTTTGTCGAGCACGCCTACGCCACCCTGCTGCTCCGCTCACCTGACCCTTCCGGTGGCGCTTTCTATCTCGGCGAACTGGGGCGCGGCGTGCCCAAACAGGAAATCCTGCGCGCGCTGGCGAACTCGGACGAAGGCCGGGCATGCGGTGCCGACTTGCCGGGCCTGAAAGAGCTGCCGCGACCACAAGAAAAACCACGGCGAAACCTGTTCGCCAAGCTGTTGCGCGGCTGAAGACGATTGGAGACAAGACATGGCCATTCCCCACTACAAGATTTCCTACGCGCAGAACTTCGAAGATCTGGTGCTGGCGGGCTTGCTGAAGAGCGTGACGCGCGGCTTCTACGTCGACGTCGGTGCAAACCATCCCGAACTCGACTCGGTAACCAAGATCTTCTACGACAAGGGCTGGTCGGGTATCAATGTCGAGCCCAACGAGGTGCTGCATCGGCAATTGACTGCGGAGCGCCCGCGTGACATCAACGTCAAGGCAGGCCTGTCTTCCCAGCCCGGCGTGCTCACGCTCCGCGTCTATGAGGGTCTGGACGGACTGTCCACGATGAGCCATGAAACCCAGTCGGCTCATGCCACCAGCCGCCCGGACGCGGCATTCCTCGACATCGAGATAGAGGTCACCTGCCTGGCCGACCTGCTGGCGGCGTACCGCAGCACGGGCGACATCCATATGCTGAAAGTCGACGTAGAAGGTCTGGAACTTGAGGTGCTGCTCGGGAACGACTGGCGCCGCTTCAGGCCATGGGTGCTGTGCCTAGAACGAAACCAGGACCATGCCCGGCACGACGCCATCATCAGCTTCCTTCAAATCCACCGATACATCGCCGTGTACTTCGACGGTATCAATGACTTCATGGTCGCTCAGGAACAGCTGCGCATCTGGAACGAGTTTTCGTACGCCCGGGACGTGATCCTGGACGGTGTCCCGGTCAACTACATATTTGTAAAAGCCATGACTGACCTGGCTGCGGCCGCGGCCAAGTGACTGCCTTGGTGACCACCCTCGGCCAAGCTCAGGCGCCCGACATGAGCACTGACATCGAATGGGAAAAGTGGGGCCGCCAAGACCCTTACTTCGGGGTCATCACTTGGGACATGTTCCGGAACAGCAAGCTCGACGAACGATCAATCGCCGCATTCTTCGATTCAGGGCAGATGCATGTGGACTACGTCCTGCGCTCCTGCCGCCACTACTTCGATCCGACTTTCTCTCCGCGCCGGGTGCTCGACTTTGGCTGCGGCGTCGGGCGCCTGCTCATTCCATTCGCTGCGGTCAGCCAGCAGGTCGTCGGGGTCGACGTTTCGCCTTCGATGCTGGCGGAAGCCCAGCGCAACTGCGAGTCACGGCAGATCGGCAATGTCGTGCTCACTGGATCCGACGATCAGCTCTCGCAGGTCGAGGGTGTGTTTGACCTGGTACACAGCGCCATCGTGCTCCAGCACATCCCGGTAACGCGCGGCAGGGTCATCTTCCAGCGCCTGATGGAACTGGTCGCGCCTGGCGGTGTGGCGGCTTTGCACCTTACATTTGGCAAAATGTATCATGCACAGACCCTGGGTCAGCCCCCGGTGGCCGAGCCTTCACAGGCAAGCGCGGCTGGCCCTCTAAGCAGGTTGTTCCGCAAGTCCGGTTCGCCAAGTGCAGAAGATCCCAAGTCGGTTGGCGATCCCGTGATGCTCATGAACGCCTACAACCTGAGCGAGATCGCGTTCATGATGCAGACCTCGGGCATTGCGCAGTTCCACAGCGAGTTCACGGATCACGGCGGTGAACTTGGTGTTTTTCTTTACTTCCAGCGGCCCGTCGGCGCAGCCTGAACTTCACCGTCGCAGCCGGCGCCAGCCATTGCCTCAGCGCAATCCCGGCCACGACCCAACCTCCTGAACAGCCAAAGAGATGTTGACACCTTCAGCCACGGATTCCAAAGACGCCCATGACAAGGAGATGCCCGCGCTGCACGGGCGGGTGGATCGATGCGAATCCGGAGTGGTCGTCGGATGGGCGGTCTGGCCCGATGAACTGGAACTGCATCCTGGTGTTGAACTGCTTGTTGACGGCATATCGGTCTGTCGCAGCGTGGCCGACGAATTCCGTGCCGACATCGAATCGGCGGGATATGGCGATGGCCGATTCGGCTTTGCCTTGGCGTTACCGTCGATGTTCATGGACGGTCAGGCGAGGCGGCTGGAAGTGCGAGAGGCCGACAACGGCAGACTGCTGGAAGGCGGGCCCTTCGATTTCACCTCCGGCACGCCGTCTGCACTTCCCGCTGCACCGCAGCAGGCCGAGCCTGTTTCGCTGTTGCCGGAACCCCAGGCACCATCCGATCCAGCACCCAGGGCTGCGCACAGTATCGTCGGCTGCTTGGACCACTTCCTGCCCACAGGTATCGTGGGCTGGGCAGCGCGTGCCGAAGCCACACGATTCGTGGTGGAGGTGGAGTTGCTGGTTGACGGCGAGGCCACCGCACGCACCGTTGCCGATCTGCATCGTGCTGACCTGGCGGCAGCGTCCATCGGCAGTGGCCACCACGGCTTCAGGCTGCCATTGCCGGACAAGGCCTTCGACGACCGCGGCCATGTGATCGAGGTGCGCGAGACGAGTACGGGCACCCTGATCGAGGGCAGTCCGCACACCATCCGATTCAATGCCTGCCACCGCTGGGACAGTTCCGGCGAAGACGACAACCTGAGCCGCCGTGCATTCGCTGACCGAGCCCTGTCCTATTGCGAAGCGGCAGCCGATGTCGAACTCAACGACGAGCTGCACGAAATCCTTCTGCGCATGCACGCCTGGCTGCTGCGCCAGCCTTCCGAGCGCAGCCAGCGCCGCGTGAGTGCCCTGCTCGACCGCCTGACCCTGCGGCGCTGTGACCTCGTGCTGCGCGGCTTGGTGAGTGCGCGCGAGATTGGCGGCAACCTGGTCGACCGCTGGTCCCCGCAGGACGCCCTGGCCCTTGAACTGGTGGAAGGCACCGAGGTGGTATCTGTTGCCCGCTGCGATCCGCAGGACGAACATGCCTTCTTGTTCACACTGCCCGAGTTGCTGCTCGACGGCGACGTACACCGACTGGCGCTGCGCGTCCCTGCCTTCGGCGGAGCACTGGGCCCCTGGAGCTTCCTTGTGCCCACCGCCGGAAGTGTGCCTGTCAGTGCCGCCACGGTGATTGAACCCGAGTGGGACACCCTGCCGGCAGTGCAAGCCGCACGCAAGACCCGCAAGGCGAAAGCGGCAGCCACGCCAATCCAGTTGGCGCAGTTGGCTCTGGAAGAAGCACTGGCCGACCAGGCCGGCCATGCCAGCACGACCACAGACGACGACATGGCCGTCGGCGACAACGAGACCATCGTGCGCTTGAGCTGCGAACTGGGGAAGGCTTTCCTGGATGTCGGCAAGGCTGCACAGGCCCTGGATGCTTTCGACCAGGCTGCCACGCTGTCCTCTGACTCCGTTCAGGCACGTGTGGGCGCGGTGCGCGCCCTGCTGGACGGAGGTGATGAGGTGCAAGCCCAACAGCGCCTGGACCTGGCGCTGCAGGACTTCCCCGATGACCGCGATCTGCACCAGCGGGTTGACGAATTGGCAGCGCGCCGCAAGCCACGCAGTGTGCGCACAGTCGCCTTCTACCTGCCCCAGTTCCATCCCACGCCCGAGAACGACCTGTGGTGGGGCAAAGGCTTCACCGAATGGGCCAACGTCGGAGGGGCCACGCCACTGTTTGACGGTCACCTGCAACCACGGCGACCCACCAGCCTGGGCTACTACGATCTGCGGCTGCCAGAGTCGGTGAATGCGCAGTTCGACTTGGCTCGCCTATACGGCATCGACGGTTTCTGCTACTACTACTATTGGTTCAACGGCCGCCGTATCCTGGAGCGTCCGCTGTTGGACCTGGCCGCAGGCCGCACAGGCCCGTTTCCGTTCTGCGTCTGCTGGGCCAATGAACCCTGGACACGCAGCTGGGACGGCACTTCCGGCGATGTGCTGTTGGCGCAGAACCACACGGTGGAGTCTGACCTCGACTTCATCAAGGACCTGGGGCCGCTGCTGCGACACAAGGACTACATCCGCGTCAATGGCAAGCCCCTGGTCATGGTCTACCGGGCCGAGCAACTGGCCGAACCGAAACAGACCGTGCAACGTTGGCGCGAATGGTGCCGTGCCGAGGGCATAGGCGAGTTGCACCTTTGTGTGGTGCAGTCCTTCGGTTTCTATGACCCCCGCCCCTTCGGTTTCGACGCTGCGGTGGAGTTTCCGCCGCACAGCCCGTCCACTGTCTACCCGGACTGGGAGTTTCACCAGGAGATCCAGAACCTGTCCGGCCGCGTGTCCGGCTTCCAGGGCAAGGTTTTCGACTACCAGGTGTTCGCCAAGGGCAGCATCAAGCGTCCGCGCGAACCGTTCGCGCTGCACCGCACGGCCATGGTGGCCTGGGACAACACGGCGCGCCGCGGCAAGACTGCGCATGTCTTCCACCACTTCACGCTGGCCACCTATGAGCGCTGGGTGCTGGCCAACGCGCGCCGGGCAGCTGTCGAGCAGGACGACGCGGTGTGCTTCGTCAATGCCTGGAACGAGTGGGCCGAAGGCTCCGTCATGGAGCCGGACGTGCACTTCGGCTACGAGATCCTGGAAGCCACACGTCGCGCCAAGCGCATAGCGAGTTTCGACCCACGCGGTACCTATTGGCACAAGGGTCAGCCACAGTTCCCGGAAGACCGGCTGGCTTACCGCGAGCGTATCGTGCTGGTCGGACACGATGCGTTCTTTGCTGGTGCTCAGACCAACCTGTTGAACATGGCGCGCTGCCTGAAGCGCCAGCTCGACATTGACGTGGTCATCATGTTGATCGAAGGCGGAGACCTGCTCGCCGACTACGAGCGCGTGGCCCCGACCTACCTGATCGGGCGTGCCGAAGGCTGGAAGGAGTCACTCCAGAACGAGCTGCGCAAGCTCACTGACCTTGGCGCGCGCAAAGCCATCTGCAATACCGTGGTCACGGGCGACGTGGCTGCGGTGCTCAAGCGAGAAGGGTTCAAGGTGCTGGGCCTTGTGCACGAACTTCCCGCGCTGATCGAATCCTACGACCTCAGCGGCCGTTGCTGGACCGTGGCCGACAAGGTCGACCGCATCGTCTGTGCCTCACGCGTGGTGGCCGACGAGTTTTGCAACCGCTACTGGCCCGAGTCGACCAAGCTGGTGATCGCCTCGCAGGGCATCGCCTTCAACCGTCACCATGGCGACCGCGAGGCCATGCGGGCAGATGTCCGCAAGGAGCTGGGCCTGCCGGCTGACATCGCCATTGTTCTGGGCTGCGGACACGGAGACACGCGCAAGGGCATCGATCTCTTCGTGCAGCTCATGGCCGAAGTCACGCGGGCCAGCGAACCCGGCACGGTGGCCTTCGTCTGGGTGGGTACCCTCGACTGGCAGCTCGATCCCTACATCCACGCCGACGTGGCACGCATGGGCCTGAGCTCCGTCTTCCGCGTCACCGGCCGCACCACCGATCCCGGCCGGTACTTCATCGCGGGTGACTTGTTCGCGCTGACCTCACGCGAGGACCCCTTCCCCAGCGTCGTCATGGAGGCCTTTGACGCCAGGCTGCCGGTGCTGGCGTTCGACGGCGCTGGCGGCTACGTCGACATCGTCAACGACGATTCGGGTGCACTCGTCCCCTACCTTGACACGCCTGCCATGGGGCAAGCCGCGCTGGCATACCTGCGCGACCCCAAACGTCGTGAGACCGTAGGTTTGAACAATCACCAGCGCTGCCGCGAATGCTTCGGTTACGAACCCTACATGAAGAAGCTGCTGGCGCTGCTGGGCGACGTGCCCGGCGATCAGGTGATGGCGGGCCTGCTCAAGCGACAGCCCTGGTTCAGCGACAAGCCGCGACCCACCATCACGGCCATCGTGCCCAACTTCAATTACTCGCGCTATCTCGAACTGCGGCTGCGAACGGTGATGGCGCAGACTCTGCCGCCGGACGAGATCATCGTGCTGGACGACGCTTCCACCGACAGCAGCCTGGCGCTGATTCAGGCGATTGCAGCGGGCTCGACGATCCCGATGCGCGTGATCAGCAGCACCGCGAACAGCGGCAACCCCTTCGTGCAGTGGGCGAAGGGACTGGAATCCGCCAAGGGTGACTTGGTCTGGATCGCCGAGGCCGATGACTACTGCGAACCCACGCTGCTGGAGACCCTGGCAGCCGAGATCATCGACCCTGCAGTGTCCATGGCCTGGTGCGATTCCATCATGGTGGACGACGCCGGCGAGAGCCAGGGTGCGCAGTACAAGCACTACTACGACCGCAACTATGGCGGCAAATGGCACATGCGCTTTCGCATGCCCGGCCGCCGCCTGATCGAAGACTGCCTGCTGACCGAAAACGTGGTGCCCAATGCCAGCGCAGTGCTGTTCAGGCGCAGCGCAGTCACGGCCGAAGACCTGGCGCTGATCCAGCAGTACCGCTTTTCGGGCGACTGGTGGTTCTGGCTCAGCCTGGCGCAGGCGGGCGACGTGGCGTATTGCGACCAGCCACTCAACTACCACCGCCGCCACACCCGCAGCGTGATGGGCGAGGTGCTGCGTGCCGGTGAATCGCTATTGCCCGAGACCATGAGCTTTTATGAGCGTGTGACCCTCCACAAACCAGACTGCTTGTCACCAAAGTCCAGCCTGCAAGTGCTGGAAAGACTGCAGCGCCTGTTCGACATGTTCCCGGCGCTGGCGGCTGCCGGAACGCGCATCGCAGAGCACCCGAAGCTGGCGCCACAGTACGCTGCACTGATGCAGGGCTTTGCCGATGCTGGAACGGCGCGAGCGGCGCAGCAGGCCGTACCTACGACCTTGGTGCTTTCCCACGACGTGATGACGCCGGAAATGCACGGTGCCGCACTGGTGCATCATCTCAACGGCAGTCTCGGCCACCACTTGCGCCTGGTGCTGGTGGCGCCGAAGGCTCTGGCTGGCGCCTTCGTCCAGGGGCTGGCACTCAGCGGCCTGGACGTCACGGTGGTACCGCCCGCGCCTGAAGGCAGCTCAGGCGCCAGCCTGGCGCGCAAGAGCGTCGACAGTGTGTCCCTGGAGCAGCGGCTGGTGGCCGTGCTGGGCAAACCGGGCAACACACCCATCGTCACGCACGGGCTGCTGTCCGACTGCTTGGTGGGCGCGCTGGTTGGTCAGCGCTGCGACCACTGGATGCTGGTGGCAGGGCCGGAGTTCGACGCCATCCTCGGCCATCCGCCCAAGACCCCCGGCGTCACCATCCACGGCATCCGTCAGGCCATCACGCGCTGCGGCGCCGGGCAGTTCGTGGGCGCTGTTCTGCCACACGCCTTTGGGCGCATGGCGCAGGCGCGTGCACTGCCGGTCGACCAACTGCGCATGGTGGCCACGCCCAAGGGCCGACGTCGCGGCGACGCCGAACCGCCCGTGCGCGTGTTGGGCATTGCAAATCAAGCCACGACTGCGCAGTGGAGATCCGCAGCCAAAGCGCTGCGAACCGCAGCTGCGGGTCTGCACCTCCCTGTGCAGCTGCGGCTGCTGGCCTGGGGCGAAGCCGCCTGCGAGTTGCAGCCGCCCGCCCAGCAGGATTCGGGCATCGAAGTCATCCAGCTCTACGACCGCCCGGCGGCACTCTCTGATCACGGAGATGTGATGATCATGTCCACGACCCCCGGCGGGTCGCGCGGCTCGCACCTGGAGCTCGAACTGCAGCGTTCATCGATGCGCACGCTCGCGCTGCAGACCTTGCTGGATGCTGCCCGCGAGCCCGAAGCTCACCTCGCCAACATCAAGGCGCTGTTGGGCGCAGTTGCCGGCAAGGCCATTGCCGACCCGGCGCGGGCCTTTGCACCGTGAGCAAGGCCGTCCTCATCTGGGGCGCGCCGACGCGCGTGGAAGCCGGCAGCGACTACGCCACGGCCTTCGAGCAGAGCCGAAACAACTTCGGCAACATGCTGATCGGCCATGCGGTGCACAGCTTCCTGGCCAAGAACGATATCCTGACGCCGCCGCAGCTGAAATCGCCAGCCGAAGCGCAAGAACGCTGTTCCCACGTGGTGATCCCAGCCGCCAACTGGCTGTGGAAGGATTTCGACTTCGGCGACATTGCCGACTTCCTGGAAAAGACCCAACTGCCCGTGACCATTGTCGGGCTGGGTGCACAGACCAACGACCGCACCAGTACAAGCCCCATCCATCCCAACACGATGCGGCTGATGCGGCTTATCGCCGAGCGTTCGGCCACGCTCGGGGTGCGCGGCTTCTACACCGCCGAGGTGCTGGCAGCCAATGGCATCCACAACGTGGAAGTCATCGGCTGCCCATCGCTGTACACCAGCCGCTGCCCGTCGGTGCACATCAATACGGCGGGTCTGGCGCAGCTGAAGGCGCTGACGGTCAACTTCTCGCGCCGCGTCATCGAACATTCCTTCAATGCCGAACAGATGCAGGCGGTGGAAAACGCCGTGCTGGAGATGGCGCTGCGGCATGACAGCAGTTTCATCGCGCAGGACGAACTCGAAGAACTGGCACTGAGTGCCGGCGCTGAGATCGATACCCGCCGGTTGGAAAAGTACTTTGCCGGCAGCGACCCCGCACGGGTGGTGGAGTTTTTCAGAACACGCACACGATGGTTTCACGACGTGGACAGTTGGGCGAGCTACGTGCGCAGCAGTTCGCTGAGTATCGGCACACGCTTTCACGGCAACCTCATCGCTTTGACCAACGGCGTGCCTGCGCTGTTCATCATCCACGACTCGCGCACGATGGAGCTGTGCTCGCTGATCGGCGCGCCCTCGCTGCACCTGCAGGAATTGCCAGCCGGAACCGATTGCGCAGCCCTTCTGGCCGATCGACTCGCGTCGATTTCTTTCAACCGCTTCGAAGCCAGCTACGCAGCGCTGTACCGACGCTTTGTAGGATTTCTGTCGCGCAACGGCCTGGACCACAACCTGCCTCAGCCGCCTTGAACGCCCGTTGACCTGAGCGACGAAGTCCGCTGCTCGGAGTACACGACCAGGCAACCACGTCAGGGATCACATGCCGCGAACAAGAGGGCTCGAAGTCACATCGCCATCCGTGCATTCCTGGTGGGCACCGGAAGGCCTGCTGTTGGCCCCTGCCGTGCCCGACGCCGACGCACCTCCCCCGGCCCTTGCCGTCCGGTGGACCATTGTCGAGCAAGCAGGCGAGCCACCGTTGACTGCCTACGAACACACCATCGTAGGCGGCGTTGGCAATGACACGCTGGTCGGCACCGCCGAAAGCGACTACATCTGGGATTCCGGTGGCACCAACCTGCTGCAGGGCCTGGAAGGAGACGACACGCTGGTTTTCACCGGCAGCGCCACGGGCACCCTGCAAGGAGGGGCCGGTCACGATTCCTTGTTTGGCGGCTCGGGCAGCGACTTGCTCGAAGGCGACGCCGGCAACGACTACCTCGCTGGCGGCTCGGGCGGCAACGACACGCTGCGCGGCGGCGAGGGGCAGGACAGCATCTTCGGTAGTGCCGGGAACAACCTGCTCGAAGGTGGCACGGGTGATGACTACCTTTCTGGCGGTGGCGGCAGCAGCACCCTGCGAGGCGGCGAAGGACAGGACACACTGTTCGGCAGCGCGGGCAACAACCTGCTTGAAGGCGGCGCCGGCAACGACTACCTGGCGGGTGGTTCCAGCAGCAGCACGCTGCGCGGTGGCGACGGCGACGACTACATCACCGCAGGCCCCGCTGACAACAACATCCTGGATGGCGGTCGGGGCGCCGACACGATGGTCGGGTCTGCCTTCAGCAACAGCTTCTATCTGGACAGCCCAGACGACCTCGTTTATGGCGCAGGCGGCGCTGCGGACACCGTCTACGTCGTCGGCGACTTGGTCAACACGAGCCTGCTTCGAGGCATCGAGAATGTCGTGTTGGCTCCCGGCGTGCGGACCCTGCCCTACTTCATCGAAGGCATCGACAGCGGCGCGCACTGGGGCCGCATCGGCGGCGGACAGAGCCTCAGCTTCAGCTTTGCCACCGCAGCCGCCGACGGGGAAGTAGGTGTCCTGCCCTTCACCACTGACCAGCAGCTGGCCGTGCGCTCGGCACTGTCCAGCTACAGCGCCGTGGCCAACCTGGCGTTTGTTGAAGTGGCAGACGATGCATCGGTGCAACTCCGGTTCTTCCGCGACGACCTGAGTTCTGCGGGATACGGTGGTTTCGGCGGCTATGCTTGGTATCCGACGAGCGGTGATGTGCACATCAATGTCGCTTACGAAGACTACTCGCCAGCTGGCATGCGCACCCTGTTGCTGCATGAAATCGGCCACGCCTTGGGCATGCGACACCCCTACGACGATCCGTATCTCTGGTCAGGCCACGACACGGTGATGACCTACGGCTTTGCGCCAAGCCAGTTGGGCCTCTACGACATCGCCACCGTCCAGTATTTCTTCGGGCCAGCTCCAGGCGCCCGCATTGGCGACGACCTGTACGGCTTCGGCGATGACCTTGTATGGGACGGCGCCGGAACCGATCTGTTTTCAGCCGCCGAACAGGCGGTGGCAGTCGACATCGACCTGCGTCCTGGCAGTTGGATCTGGGCCAGCGCCAAGAGCTCCAGCATTGGTGACGCCGGCCAGGCTTTCATCGGCGCTGGCACCTGGATCGAGAATGCCACCGCGGGAAGCGGCAACGACTCGGTGCTTGGCAACACGCTGAACAACGTACTTGACGGTGGCGGCGGCAACGATGCGCTGGATGGCGGCGCCGGCAACGACACGCTCATTGGTGGCACGGGCCAAGACACGCTGCAGGGCGGTGCAGGCGCCGATAGCATGAGCGGTGGCGACGGCAATGATGTCTACTACGTGGACAACGGCGGCGACGTGGTGACCGAGGCGGTCAATGCTGGCGTCGACGAGGTGCGCAGCTTGGGGAGCCATGTTCTCGCGGCCAACATCGAGAACCTGACCCTTCTGGCCACCGGCGCAGCCGACGGCTATGGCAACACGCTGGACAACCTGATCCAGACCGGGGCTGGTAACAACGTGCTCAACGGTGGCGCCGGCACCGATACGGTGAGCTACGCGGCCGCGTCGTCTTCGGTGACCGTCAGCCTGGACGTCCTCCTGCCCCAGGCCACAGGCGGCTCGGGCAGCGACACCTTGTCCAGCATCGAGAAACTCATCGGCAGTGCCTTCAATGACAGCCTGACCGGCGCGGCGGGCGCCAACTTGCTGGACGGTGGGGCGGGTAGCGACACCCTGAGTGGCAACGCGGGCAGTGACACGCTCTTGGGTGGTGCAGGCAACGACTTCCTGCAAGGCGGCAGCGGCGCCGACAGCATGACCGGCGGCGACGGCAACGATGTCTACGTCGTGGACAACGCTGGCGACGTGGTGGTCGAGGCTGTCAACGGCGGCATCGACGAAGTGCGCATCCTGGGC
>Ga0163144_10023350_pt1 | contig 12207 bp, 7 predicted proteins | sample OliLak19BULKMAT1_FD_123175 | JGI IMG/M metagenome (GOLD analysis project Ga0163144, IMG submission 123175) | Freshwater microbial mat bacterial communities from Lake Vanda, McMurdo Dry Valleys, Antarctica - Oligotrophic Lake LV.19.BULKMAT1 | ecosystem: Environmental > Aquatic > Freshwater > Lake...
CACATGATGGTGTCCACCGTTCGCGGGCATTTCTCAAAGGTGACCGGCAAGGTCAGCTATGACCCCAAGAATCTGGCAGCCGCAAAAGTGGAAGCCACGATCGACGCGGCCACGGTCGATACCCGCGAACCAAAGCGGGACGCGCACTTGAAGTCGCCCGATTTCCTTGACGCCGCCAAGTTTCCCACGCTCACGTTTCGCTCAACAAAGTGGACGCGCGAGGGCGAAAAGCTCAAAATCGCCGGCGACTTGACGCTCCACGGGGTCACCAAAGCGGTGGTTCTCGACGTGGACGGCCCCGCGGCGGAGGTGAAGGGCCAGGGCGGCGCGATGATGATCGGCGCCAGCGCCACCACTAAAATCAGCCGCAAAGATTTCGGACTTGCCTGGAATCGTTTGCTCGAAGCCGGCGGCGCCGTCGTGGGCGATGAAGTCAACATCACGCTGGATATTGAAGCCAAGCGGAACTAACGCTTCTTCCGCTCTTCTTCCTCTTCTTCGTCCGTCTCCACAGTGATAGGCGCGAAAACAGCGCGGGGCGGCACGGGGTACGGTGTTTTCCAGCCGCGAATGTCGCCCCACAGAATGCGGTTCAGCTTCTCGCTGGGCACGGCGTCCGGCACGTCGAAGCGCATTTTCATCGACGCCTTCGCGCCTTCCCGCGCTTTGCCGCGTAGCGCCGTCAACGGCGGGTTTATATCGAACAGCGACTGCTTTGGCGTCTCCGCGGTAAACGTTGCGAGGTCCGGTTGATCGGTGAAGGAATCCCGCATTTCATTGGCGATCAGATCGAAGAGCGACATCGTGGGCAGTCCCAATATCAGTTCGATGGTCTTCAACATGCTTTGATGTGAGTAAAACGTGGAATCGATGTGCCCGCGCTTGATGTAGGGGCTGATCGCCAGCGCCGTTGTCCGGTGGCCGTCGACATGGTCGACTCCGTTCTGCGCGTCGTCTTCCACCACGAAAATCGCCATTTTGCTCCAGAAACGCGACTTTGTGAGTCCCTCTACGATCTGCCCCACCGCCAGATCGTTATCGGCCACCATCGATTTCGGGCTGGATGAACCGGGCCGCGTTCCGGCCGTGTGATCGCTCGGCAACAGCATGATGGAGAGGTTCGGCATCTTGCCGTCCTTCTCCCACTGCGCGACGTCCTCCAGAAAAATCTGCGCGCGCACGACATCGGGAATGCCATGGGAGTAACTAGGGAAGTAGGGCGCCAGGATCGTATTCAACTTCGCAATCGGAGCTTTGATGTTCCACCGGCCGCGATACTTTTCCCCGCGCTGCCAGCCTTCCAGCAGCTCTTTCCGGACTCTGTGATCGTCCGGCAGCGCTCCGGCATATTCGCCGTATACGCGCACGGTTTTGCCCCGCGCCAACGCGTTGTCCCAAATGAAGCCGCTCGATGAATATGCCAGCGGATCGGTGCCGTTATAGGGGTAACTCCGTCCGTCGTAACCCGGCCACAGGCAGTACGCCGTTTCATTGGCCTGGGTGGCCCACTGATGTCCGTCGGCGCTGTTCCCGCCGGTGGCGTAGAAGTTATCCAGCAGCACAAATTGCTCGGCCAGCTTATGCTGATTCGGTGTCACATCGCGCCCGAACATGACCAGCGACGGTTCGCTGTTGCCCTTGCCGATATCGCCAAAAACCTGATCGTACGTGCGATTTTCCTTGATGATGTAGACGACGTGTTCAATCTTCGACGGATCGCCGCTGCGCGCCGGGAGCGGCACGGGGATTGACGACGGCGCCACGGGGAGCGCCGCGCCGGCCATGTGATTGTTCTCGGCGACCGCCGTGGTCCACGACGCCAACAGCGCGACCGCGGGCACATCAATCACCTGCACCGCGCCGCGGTTGGCGTGAACAAACCGCCGGTCCGGCTTCTCGCTCCACCCCGACCCTACACCCAGCAACGCGCCCACCGCCAGCCGCTTTCCATCCGGGCTCAGCGCAATGCTGTTCGGATACCAGAACGTGGGAATCGCGCCTTCGGAAACGCCGTTCGCCGTCTTCAAGACCATCACCGCGTTGATGCCGCCGCACGCCACAAACAGCCGGGCGCCGTCACCGGAGACGGCCAGCGCCGTCGGCGCGACGCCGAACGCCTTCCGCGCGAATGGCTGCAATGCCCAAGTCGCGATGACTTGCTGCGACCGGGTATCGATCACGCTGACAGAGTCGGAATTCGTATTGGCCACATAGAGCCGGGAACGCGCTTCATCCCAGGCCAGCGCCGTCGGATGAAGGCCCACGGCAATCGAGTGCGTCACCTTCCCGCCGGCGACATCAATGCGGGAAACCGTCCCGCTCGCCGCCACGCCGCGGGCGTCCACCAGCACTTTATCCGCCGACGGCGCCACGCCGGTTGGCGCGCTCACTTCCCCATCCTTCGGCACGCGTCCGCCCCAGTTGCCGACGTAGGCGATACTGCCCTGCGCATCCACGGCCAAACCGACAGGCGCAATTCCGGTATCGATTTTCGCCGCAATCGCGCCGTTGGCATCCACCACGGCGAGCTTATTTTCAAACGCCAGCGCGGCGAACACGCGGCCGCCGCGCTCGCGCACCGCGCCCGCCTGGTAGCGGCCTAATTCCACGCCGCGCGTGTCGGTACCACGGTGCAGCCAGACTTTGCTTTCGCGCTGAAACAGCCAGACCGGATCGGCGCCGTCTATGGCCTGAATCCCGCCCCGGCCGCGCGCGGCGGTGTGACGGAGAACCTTGTTCTGCTGCCAGTCCATTCGATAAACGCCCACTCCAGTGAGCACCTGCAGTTCCGTTGGCGACCGGAATTGTACGCCGTAAACTCGCCCCTGAAAGACGCTTGGGGTCCCGGCCGGAGTGATGGATTGACGCGTCGTCACCACGCCCGGATCGGTGACCGCGCGAGTGGGACGCTCGATTGTTTGACCGATAAGTGTCTGCGCGGCCAATAGGCCGGAAGAAAGAAGCAGGAACCGGAGTGACATGGAGTTATTGTAGGCGCGGAATGTGAACAAAAGATGGCAAACTTGCAAAGACGTGCCCGGCTGTGGCAACCTGTTAGGTTTTCCCGAACAAAAATGCCGCCTAAATGCGTTCGCGTCCTTTATCATGACCATTGCTTCGACGGCTCGGCCTCGGCTGCCTTCTTCAGCCAGTTCTATCACGACCATATGGACCCGCTGGCCGAATTCCAATACACTGGCATGGCGCACAAGGCCGATCAGCTTTTTGAGGACAGTTTATTTGACGGCGATGAGAACGCTATCGTCGATTTCAAGTACTCACCCCATCCGGCGCTTACGTGGTGGTTCGATCATCACCAAAGCGCGTTCCTAAGCCCCGCCGACGCCGAGCACTTCCGCACGCAGCGTCATGGCAATTACTTTTTCGACCCCTCCTATCGCTCCTGCACGCTCTTTATCGCCACTATCGCCAAGGAGAAATTCGGCTACCACAACGCCGCGCTCGACGAGCTTGTCCGCTGGGCCGACATCATCGACGGCGCTCAGTATTCGAGCGCGGAAGAGGCGGTGGGCCTGGGCGCGGCGGCCATGAAGCTGACGCTGGTGATCGAATCGGCCAAGGGTTCGGGCATTGTGCAAAAGATTATCGGTCATATGCGGACAATGCCGTTGGATAAGATCATTGCGCTGCCGGAGATCGAGACGATTTTCCGGCCGCTCCATGAGCGTCATCTGGCGTCGGTCGACGTCATTCGCCAGCGATCGCGGGCGGACGGGAAAGTGGTCTTCTTCGACCTCATCGACGATGGAATGGAAGGCTACAACAAGTTCATTCCGTATTACCTGTTCCCGGATAACGTCTATACCGTCTCGGTCAGCACTTCGTCGTTTCGGACGAAAGTGAGCGTGGGATCTAACCCTTGGCAATCCGAACGCGTGACTCACAATCTGGCGACGATCTGCGAACGGTACGGCGGCGGGGGGCATTCGAAGGTCGGCGCGATCAGCTTCCCCGTGGGCGCTGTGGATGACGCGCGAAAAGCGGCTGGCGAAATCGTCGCCGAGTTGCACACTTAACGCATCGAGACTCTGTACCAGCGGTCCGGATCGGTCTTGTTGCGGCGGCCATGGGACGCCGGAGGCAGGAGAATCATTGCGCCTTCTTCGAAGCGGGCGGCGTCTGCCGGGGTGATCGGACCGAGAATCAGTTGGGGCTTGCGCATCTGCAATTGCTCCTGCTTTTCGATCACGGCGCGCAGAACATTCTCCGACAGCCCATGGCGAGCCAGCAGGGCCAGCGCGTCCGCGCTCGTGTCAAAGTGCGTGCGCTTGTGTCGAATCATGTCGACCAAGAGCCCGTCGCCCAACCCGGCGCGGGCCAGAACTACCAGACCGTCGTTCGTCAATATGTGGCGCGGTAGCGCAATGGTTTCCGGTTCCGCCGCCAGGCAAACCGCGGCAAAGGCAATACTCAAGAGGTTCCGCATGAAAGTCTCATCGTCCACGCTCCAATTTCCGTTAAAGATTGTATGATTCGGGCGATAAGTCGCTTATGTTGTTGCTCGCGCTTGTACTCGCTCTTCCCGATGCCCTGCTGAACCGCCCTTACACGCCGGAACGCGCGTGGGAGCGAGCCGGAACGCGCTGCGCCATGCCGGTACCGGTTACGCGCGTCGTTGCGGGCGAACTGCCTGCCGGGCTGGGTGTCTCCGGCCTGGGAGCGATTCAAGGGACGCCCACCGAGCCCGGACTTTTTAGTTTCACGGTTGAACTCTCCGATGGCTGTTCGCGGCGGCTGGAGCAGCGGCAACTCCGCGTCATACCCGCCCCCATATTGACCGCCGAAGCCGAATCGCTGGAGTTCCATTGCCCGCAAGGCGCGCCTGCTTTTTCCGGCGGCACCGTACGTGTTTCCGGTTCCGCGCCGGGCCGCGCTTACAGTGTCGACATCCTCGACGGCGCGTGGCTGGAAGCCACTATGCGCGACGGCGTACTGCCGGCTGAAGGCGCTTCGCTCGAGTCCGATACGCTCCGTCTCTCCATTAACCCATCGAAGCTCGCGCCGGGCACCTATTCCGCCCGCCTGCGCCTTTCCACCTGGCAAGGCGCCAATACTCCGGAACTGCTCTTCCGGTTGCGCGTCGATTCCCCGCAATCAATCTTCGGCCCCATTGTGGCCGCGCCTTCGCCCGTTCCCATTGTCTACCAGATCGTCGAGGCGCCCAACGCGCAGTCCATCACACCTCCCCGCATTGCGATCCCCGATCCGCCGCACTTTCCGGTCTTCGATCCAAAGCGGAAAACAGATTCGAAGCCAACCAAAATCGGCGGGCGCGGTCATCCCACGCGTTCGCGCATCCTACCCTTCCCCAAAGTCACCATTCCGCCTAAGCCTGGCGCCAAACCGGGCGATAAAAACGTTAAGAAAACGGAAGCTCCGCCAGCGAGGACCAAGCCCTCCGCCATGCACACGCCCCCGATCGCGGCGGCTAAAAACGAAAAGCCGAAGGCGGCCCACTAGAGTGGCGCGGTTTCCGAACATCCCGGAACTTCCAAGTTGCTTACGAGGCTTATTATGGAACCCGTCCTTTTTCGTTACTCGCCACCGAGACGTGTATAATAAAGGGGTTTGACGCGGTGTGCGCCCGTAGCTCAGCTGGATAGAGCGCTTGCCTCCGAAGCCAGAGGTCACAAGTTCGAATCTTGTCGGGCGCACCACTTTATTCGCAGTAGATTTAGCCTCCTCGGCTGGAAGTCTCACCACTCGCCCCCCCGCAACTGGGGGTACCGCGCGCGTCTGCGGGGGGAATTTCATTACGAAGGTTCATCGAGCCGTTGACCCTTTATTCGGCAAGAATCAGGAACCGCCCTATTCGTAAAATCGGAATCGTCGTCCAAGATGTAGATGTTCCCTTACATTCAATCGCCAATTAGCGGATCCAGACGCCAGGAAACAAGTCTACACTCATGACCGAAACAACTCTACTTTTCAGCCGATTAGCATTATTAGCGAGCCTCTCGTTGGCCTCGTGGGGCACGGATTTCTCGTTCTTTACAACGATGCGGGCGGGCTTCCCCGGCTCCTTCGCCTGGGAACTGGGCGCCGGCTCTACGTCCGCCACCACTGAGTCCAGGTCGGAGTATGAGTGGAACGGCGCCTCCTTCATTCCGCATTGGAGAGCCGGAGACCTTCCCCAAAACTTCCAGATCGGTTACAGCCAGTCGACCGGAACCGGATTTGTAAGGGTTTTCAACATAAGTAACACCGCGCTCACCGCTTCATTCACAAATCCGGGCGCGCCGCTCATCCCCGGGGCAACCTGGACGCTCCCCTCGGCGAGTTTCTTCGCCACGGCCAATTCGTCGGGCCTGGCATCGAGCGTCAATGTCGAGAACATGAGTTTTTCGCCTGGCGTTCAAATCCTTAGCGGATCGCTCCCCGCCAGCCTGGGCGCCAACTATTCAGGATCGGGACCCGTTGTCACAAACAACCTTTCGGCGCCGATTGTTTTTAATACGGCCAGCAGCGGCGGCGATTGGACGCTCTCCGGCACGGTCCGTTTCAACGGCTTATTTCTACTCAATGGGAACGCGCTCGGCGACCAGCTCCGGTTTGGATTTGGCGCCATCGGCTCCGACGCGTCTCTAACGGCGACCCCGGAATCCTCTTCGGTCTTCCTGATCGGCGGTGGACTGATCGCGCTCGGCTGCATTCGACATCGCCGCAAGTTGCGGAATGCCGATCCAACCGGTCAATCGGCGTAGGCGGACTGGGGCCATCTCTAAGGTGGACTAAAGCTTGCCCCGATTCCAGCCGAAGTAAATGGTGGCATTCAAATCCAAAGAACCAAAAGGGAGTACCTGGCTTAGCCCAGCGGCCGCAACGGCATTTGGCGTTCCGGGAACAAAATAGATGCGCTCGCCAAGGATTCCATTACCGCTTGCTGTCTATGTGTTGTGGCTAGTTCCATCGCCAACAGCGGCCGGCGACTTTTCCTTTTATGCCACCTTACGGGCGGGCCTCCCGGCAGGCGCGGATTGGGAAATGGGCCTCGGTACAAACAGCGCGGCGAGCCAGTCGACAGGTTCCTTTCAATGGGGAACCGGATCGTCCCATTGGCGTCCGGGCAACCAGCCGCAGAACTTTCAGATCGGCTATCTGGCAAGCAGCCAGTCGGCCTACGTGACTGTTTGGGACTCCACCAACACGCCGTGGACCACCCAGTTGACGAACACCGGCCCGGCGCTGTCGGCTAACGCCATGTGGACGTTTCCAGTATCCAATTTTTTTGTCTCGTCGAGCGCGGGCAGCGGCGCCCAGCCGCGGTCGGTCAACGTTGAGAACTTGACGCTCTCTTCCGGCGTGCAGGTTTTGAGTGGAAGTCTGCCCGTGTCGTTAGGCGTCACGACCGCGCCGGCATTCAACGCGCCCATGGCCGCGCCACTGGTAATCAACCCGGCAGCGAACGGCGGCAATTGGTTCATTGACGGAACCATCCGATTTTCAGGTCTGACAAGCCTCGGCGGCAATGCGCAGGGATCCCAACTGCAGTTCTTCTTGCAGGCGTCCGGGACCGATACGCCGGAGGGCCAAACATTTCTCATGGCTGGACTGGGACTGATTCTTGCCGGTTTTTACAGCCGGGCGAGGAACAAATCCAAGCCATGAATCCGCTGCCAGGGCGAATCTCCGCACCCGGTCTGTCCGCGATGCCGGACATCGCGGACTTCCGGGACGTTAAATGGTTCCTGCGGCGTCACTGGATCGTGCTCCTCCTCGGCGTTGTACTCGGCGGGATTCTTGGATTCGCCTGGACGCATTTCTTCCCCGTCCGCTATAACTCCGAGGCCAAGGTTCGCTTTATGCCCCCGCAGTTGGCGGGACGATTCGTGAGCCCGAATTTTTCCATGGAAGTTGAACAACGGCTTTTCGCGCTTTCTCAACTGCTTTCCAGCCGTCTTACCGCCTCCCGGATGATCGATTCTTTCCACTTGTATCCCGAACGGCGCCGCTTCCAAACCGTGGCCGATCTGGTGCCTCAGTTTAGTGACGACTTGAGGCTTCGGCAGATATCGTCCGGCGACTCGGCGCAGAGCAAGTCCGTGCCGACACTGCAGATCCAATTCCGCTATACCAACGGAGAGCGAGCGCAGAAAGTGGTGCAAAAGCTGGTGGAACAAATCTATGAGGAGAACCGGAAGTATCGCGGCGACCAGTCGATGGGAACCACCGAATTTCTCTCCGAACAGTTACGCGCCGCCGAGGAAAAGATGCTTGACGCCGAAGGCCGGCTGGGAGAAGTACAGGATGCGCTTCGCCCAAGCGCGTCGCGGACTCTGTTGGGGGAAAGCACTTCCCGCAGCTATGTGGTCGATTCCCGATTGCGCGATTTACGGCACGACCGCCGCCTGCTCGATGAGCGGCGCAGCCTAAAGCAAGCCGAAGTAGCCCAACTGGAGACCGACGTGCGAAGCATTGAGGCCCGGAAAGTGGAGTACTACTACCCCCAAATAGAAGGTCTGGTAAATTTTTGGAATCTGAAGGACAAGGTGGCTGTAGCCAAAATGCACGCGGTGCGGATGCGTGACCGATGGCGTCCCGGGTTTTCGGACCGGGAATTGGCGGAGTTGGATTTGCGCGAATCCGAATTCAGCCTGCGGGAGTTCATGACGGAACAGTCGCGCTTGATGAAGGCACAGGAACGCGACCGTGTCCTATCCAAAGTCGGTTTGTCGCGGACGGAAGCTCGTGCGCTGGAGTTGCAGGACGCGTCGAACCAAAAAGAGGAAATGGAATTGCGGGCTGAAGCGCAGAGACTGAAGGATCAGAATTCCGCCCCGGCCGGCATGGAGGCCGATCTGTTGACAGCCAAGCGGGAGTACGAAATGGCGCGGGAACAGCACGCCGGGCTGGTGCGAAAGCACGAAGAATCGCAGGCGGCGTCCGACATGGAGCGTCGCGGCCAGGGCGAGTCGGTGGAGTTGCTGGAACCGCCATCCCTGCCAACGGTTTCCGAAAATCCGCCGCGCTGGGCCCGGATTCTCGTGGCGGCGCTGAGTGGCTTGGGGCTGGCAATATTCATCTGTCTGATCAAGGTGCTCCGCGATCCGAAAATTCTCCACGAAGGGCACTTGGAAAAGTGGGCCGGATTGGAAGTGCTGGCGATGTTCCCGGCTTCGCCGGAGAAACCGGTGAAAGAGAAGAAGCCTTCAAAAGGCGGAACCAGTCAAACCTGGCGGCGCCGGGCGGCGGCAACGACAGTCTTGCTATTAATCCTGATTACGATGGGCTGTACCGAGCGATTCCTGACGGCGGAAACCTTTTGGAGCCGGGGACAGAAGGCGGAGAAAGAAGGCAGGAGCGTCGCCGCGCTGCTTTTTTACCGCCAGGCGATTCGCAAGGACCCGCGATTTTCGCGAGCCTACCGGGCCGCTGGACTGCTTGCGCTGCGGCAGGGTGAACTTCTGCCGGCACGGGAATTCCTAACCCGCGCCATTGAATTTGACGCCAACGACGCCGACATTCAGACAAAGCTCGGCGACACCACCTATCAAATCTATTTCGGTGATCCCGGGCGGCCCACCACGCTGCTGCGAGAAGTGGAGGCCATCGCCCAAGGGCTGCAATCGCGCTGGCCCCGGCGCGCCGACGGCTACCGGTTACAGGCGCAAACGCTAATGGAACGCCACCGGACGGAGGACGCGGTAACGCTGCTTCGCGAGGCGGCCGGGAAAGTCGACCAGAGCGAAACGCTGGACTCTCAAGCCGCCGCCGCGCTGTTCCGTCTTGGGCGGACCAAGGAAGCCGAAACGCTTTTGCGAGCGCTATTGGATCGCGCTCCTTTGTATCTTGCGCCTTATGATTTGTTGTATCTGCAACTGATGCAGCGAAAGGACGCCGCCGCGGCGCGAGACGTACTGGAACGGAAATGGAACCGGACTTCCGATGTGGATGCCGCGCTGCAAATGGCGGCTCACGACGACGCCTTCGGCCATCGCGACGGCGCCCGGCAAATCCTGGATATGCTCGAAAGAGATAAGGCGGCCGGACCGCTTGCCTTGGCCAGAATCGGCGATTTCTGGATGCACCGCAACGAGTACGGCATGGCGAAAACCTGTTACGAACGGGGCCGCGCCCGTTTCTCCGAAAGAGCCACAGACTATATCAGCCGCATCGCCGAATGGCACCTGGCGCAGGGGAAAAATGACGAAGCCAAAAAGTACATCGCGAAGGAACTTGCGGAACGGCCGAACGACCTGATTCTGCAAACGTATGCGTCGGCGATCGCCCTCACCGATGTGCAGGCCGGCCAGCGCGCCGGCGAGCGGCGTAAGTTGGAAGCCATACTGCAACAACTGCCGGACTCGCCATTTGTTCGCTACCACCTTGGCCGCGCCTATTTGTTGGACGGTACCCCGAAAGGCGCCGGTGAGCAGTTTGAGCGCTGCGTCCTGCTGGATGCTAATTACGCGCCGGGTTGGGTGGCGCTCGCGGAACTGGAAATTGCGCGAGGAAATCCGGCGTCGGCTGAACAGCGCGCCGACGCCGTTCTGCGCATGGATCCGAACCACATGCCCGCCAATCTGGTACGCGCCAAAGCCCAATTAGGCCGCGGCAAAACGGCGGACGCGAAAAAGACTTTGGAGCGCCTGCTGCTACGCCAGCCTCTCAATACCGATGCCCTGTACCTCCTGGGGTCCGCGCAGGTCAAGGAAAGTAAGCCGGAAAAGGCGTTGGCGCTTTTCGAAAAAGGGGAAGCGCTGGCGCCCGCCGAAACACGCTGGGTTCTGGCTGAAGCCGAGGTTCTCGCACGGCAGGGCAATGCGGCGGCGGCGCGCGCGAAGCTGGAAAAGGCGGCGGCCAAGGGGAATGAGGACGAATCGTTGCTCTTTCATCTGGCGACGCTGCAAATTGGGCAGCGGGACGCCGCCGCCGCCGCAAAAACCTTTCAGAAACTGCGCCAGAAAAACGCCGCTTCAGTGGAGTATAGCGTTGGACTTGCTGGTGCCGTGGCTCTTTCCGGCGACAAGCGAAGGGCCGCGGAACTCTACTCCGAAACGGAAAAAGCGCATCCGGAAAATGCCACAGTTTGGCTGCAGCATGCCGCCCTGCTGGCGGAGATGAACGACCGGGAAGGAGCGATGAGCAAATATGAGGAAGCGCTGATTCGCGACAAGAACAATCCGCTGGTCCTGAACAATATCGCCTGGATGATGCTGCAAAATGGCGGTTCGGCGGAAAAGGCGCTCGAATACGCGCTGCGGGCTCGCCGTACTTTTGGCCGTAGTCCGGAGATCGACGACACGCTGGCGACCGCATATACGCGCCTGGCGATGTTCCGCAACGCCGCCGCGATCTACGAAGAGATGCTGACATATCTGCCCGCCGCCGAACATCCGCGCGTGCGGAAGTTGCTCGAGACCGCTAAACGTATGCAGTCGCAAAAAGGAGAAGCATGAACCCGTCCATTGCATCCGCCGGCGGCACTGGCGGCGGAACCGCCGCCGCGCCCGCTCGCAGCGCTCCGGATACCTTAGGCGCCCTGCAACAGGCATGGGCTCAAGCCGCCCCACCGCCGCCAGCCGAAGCCAGAGCCCATCGCCTGCCCCTGCGGGAGAGCTTTCTCAGCCTGCGCGACATTCCGCAAATTTCATTTGAAGAAGCCCGCGGCGCCTTTCCGATGTTAGCGCCCACTTACCCCGGGAAATGGAAGGAGCAGGTGCGCCAGCTCCGCAACCGGCTGTCCAACGCGCAGGCCGAACTACATGACTCCGATGAGAGCCTGCAGGTACTTGCGTTCACCAATATGGAGTGCGCCCGCCCCCGTTACGGCACCGCCGCCAATCTAGCCTTGGCTATGGCGTCCATGCAGGACACGCGGGTACTGGTGGTCGATGCGAATCTCAGCGCGCCATCGCTCCATTCCGCGCTCCGTCTGGCCGCCGGTCCGGGGCTCTGTGAAGCCACTCGTGCCGATCGCATTGCCCTTCCTCCCTGTTTCCGCCGCGTTGCCGGCACGCAAGTCTATTTCCTCACCGTCGGCGACACGATGACATTCGCCATGGATCCGCTCGACCTTCGCGGCCTTCACGTTCTGCTTCGGTCCCTGCGCTCTCAGTTCGATTGGATTCTGATCGACGGGCCCGGATTCGACACGCCCGCCGACGCGATGGCCCTCACCATGGCGGCCGACGGCGTCATCATTATGATCGAAAGCGAACGCGACAGCTTCCGCGAGGTCGCCCG
>Ga0163144_10023351_pt1 | contig 12207 bp, 7 predicted proteins | sample OliLak19BULKMAT1_FD_123175 | JGI IMG/M metagenome (GOLD analysis project Ga0163144, IMG submission 123175) | Freshwater microbial mat bacterial communities from Lake Vanda, McMurdo Dry Valleys, Antarctica - Oligotrophic Lake LV.19.BULKMAT1 | ecosystem: Environmental > Aquatic > Freshwater > Lake...
CGGCAAAGCCCCGAGACTTTTTCAGCAGAATCAAACTACAAAGCCTGACCCCGTTTCGGCCGGACCCCGTTTCGGCCGTTCGGGGATTTTCCGAAAAACCAGCCCAACGCGCCGCGAAACCCCACCGACTTGATTAAAATCACCCGTGGAAGAATGCCAAAATCACCCGCGATTTTCAGAATAGCCTGTTTCCGGGCAGATACTAGATAGCCGCGACCCGACACACCACGGCGCGATGCGCCATCAGCCTTCGCCAAGCGCTACGGACCGACAAGGCCCACTCAAGAGGGGATCTTCTGAAGAACGGCCACGTAGAAGCCGTCTGTATTTCGTGTTCCAGGCAGAAGGCTGGTGCCGAGGCCGTCGAAGGTGCCGCCGTGGTTTTGGGCGGGGGGCTCGGCTTTGAATTGGGCGTGGGCGGACAGGAAAGCCCGCACGACGTCCTGGTTCTCATAATGGCTGAGGGAGCAAGTGGCGTAGATGAGCAGGCCACCCGGCTTCACGCGGGGAGCGTTGAGCGTGAGAATCTCCAGCTGGGTCCGGGCGAAGGCGGTGATGGTCTCGGGTTTCACATACCACTTCAGGTGCGGCTGGCGGCGCCAGGTGCCGGAGCCGGAGCAGGGGGCGTCGACGAGGATGCCGTCGTATTGGTCGGCGGGTTTCTGGACGATGGTAATGTTGTCGAGGCGGGCGCGTTTGGCGCGGTCGTCGAGTTCATCGAGGATCTCGACACGAATGTCGGTGGCGTCGACGTGGCCGTTGGCCCCAAGCAGGCGGGCAAGCTGGAGCGTCTTGCCGCCGGCGCCGGCGCAGGCGTCGAGCCAGCGACCGGACAGCGGCTGCGGCGCATGCGCGAGCACAAGCTGCGAGCCGAGGTCCTGGATCTCGACAAAACCGCGGCGGAAGGCGTCGGTCGCGGCGACCTCGGCGTTGGGGGGCAGGCAGAGCGCATCGGGAAAACCGGCGGGCGACTCGAAGATCCAGCCCTGGGCCTTGAACTCGTCGAGGACGAGGTTGCGGTCGTTGGCCTGGATGCGGACCCAGACGTTGGCCCGGCTGTTGAGGGCGTCAAGGTGGGGAGACTCGAAGGCGGCGGGGCAATGTTCGGCGAACCAAGAAGGCAGGAGAGCTGAAAGCTGAAAGCTGAAGGCTGAAGGCTGAGCGGCGGGCGAGGGGTGGAACCCGGCCTCTGGACGGGTTGGGTTGACTGGTGCGGATCCGGAAAGCGTGCGCGGAGCGCCCGCTCCACCTACGAGTGATGCGAGCAGCGCGGATTTTTCCGCCAGTGTCGCTGGCACCGGCGGCCAGTCGCCGACGTGAGTGGCGCGGTAGAGCGAGGTCGGCTTTAGTTCCGGCGCGAGCCACGCGGTGATTTTGGCGGCGGTGGCGGGATCGGTATCGAGGAGCGGGTCAATCCACGGCAGGTAGCGCAGCCAGGTGTAGACGAGTTCGCGGTAGAGTTTGCGGTCGCGGGAGCCGATGGCGCGGTGGCGGGCCATGAGCTCCTTGATGCGGCGGGGCAGAGAGCTGTCACGCCGGACGTGCGGCCGCAGCTGGGCGACGAAATCCAGGAACAGGCGCTGCTGATTCGCGGCGATGTTGGGATTCATTGGAAAACTTTTTTAACCACGGATTTCACGAATTGAGACGGATCAAGCAATGGCAGTTTTAACCACTAATGAACACTAATGGGGCACTAATTTCATGGCCGGATTTTACCCAAGCAGATCCATCCGTGTAATCCGTGGCCAAAAAAACTCCGGATTAGTGAAATATTAGTGTGGATTAGTGATGCCAAAAACCACGCTCAGAATTTCAGCAGTTCGACCTCGATGTTGAGGGCGAAGGAGCTTTCGCGGCGGGGACCGTTGAACCAGGAGACCTCATACTTCACGGCCCAGGTCTGGCCCAGGCGCTGCCAGACGCCGTAGCTCTGCTCGTTGAAACGGCGGTTCCGGGCGTCGTAGCGCCACAGGGCGGTGATATCATAGACCTCGTTGAGGCGCTGGCGCCACTCGAGGTAGTATTCCTCGTAGTTGTTGCGGAGATAGTGGGTGGCGAGGCGGGCGGACCACCACTCCTGATCGTGGATCTCGAGCGCGGTATTGAACTCCTGCTGCCGCGGGGTGTGCGGATCGACACGATGGAAGACCTCCCAGCGGAGCCAACGGGCGGGCGTGAGGGTGAACTCGGTGTAGATGTCCGAGAGCGGACGCTGGCCGGGATGGTCGAAGCGGTAGTCGGCGGCGAAGTTGAGGGAGGCGAGGTGGCGGGAGCCGTAGGCGGGGTCGCGGGTCTGCAGGGTGTTGTTGAGCGACAGGCGCAGGGTGTTGAGCGGGCCGAGGTCGTCGATGAAGCGCGAGTCGCCGATGGAAAGCGGCTGGAGATAGGTGGAGAAGGCGCGGCGATCGATGGCCGGGATATAGGCCCGGCCGCGCTCGGTTTCGGGGCCGTAGCGGTACGAGAGCTTTGGCTCGACGAGGTGGCGGAGACCGTCGATCTCCCAGACCTCGTTCTTGTAGTCGAAGGTGCCGCTGGCGAGCAGGCGGGCGTCGAAGCCGATCTCGCCGAGGGTGCGGGTGTGGTCGTTTTTCCCGCCGAGGGCGTTGGTGTAGTGCGTGACGCGGCCGCCGGCGACGGGCGTGAAGGTGAACCAAGGTGTCGGGGCGATGGGGCGGGAGAGGCCGTAGTAGGCGTCGAGGCGGTTGGTGCGGACCTCCGGGTCGAGGCCGTAGGCGTCGGCCTGGAGGACGGCGGCGCTGGCGCTGGCGCGCTCGTAGAAGCCGCCGGGCAGCGCCAGCGGCATCAGGTCGAAGCGGAACTCGGGCAGGCGTTCCTGGACGCGGTGGTATTGGTTGGGATGGAAGCGGCCAAAGGTGCTGAGCGTCCAGTTGTCGGCGGTGTAGGCGGCCTCGAGGAAGGAATCGGGCTGCTGCACGCGGTCGAACTCCTTGTGGCGAAAGTCGCGCAGGATCTCGGAGTCGCTCCAGGAGTTGAACTCGCCGTCGAGGGTGAAGTGGTCACCGGCGCGCTGGCGGTGCTGCCAGGTGAAAAAAGAACGGTCGCGGGGGACGGGGCGGCTGAGGATGTCGTTGGCGCGGTCGCCGCCATCATGGATGTAGCCCGAGCGGAAAAAACCGTGGACCGAGCCCGCGTCGGAGCGGCGGTCGTAGCTGCCGGAGGGGCCAACCATGACGCCGCGCGAGGAGTAGAGGCCGACGTCGGCGCCGAGCTGCACGCCCTCGGCGACCGGCACGTGGAGGCCGAGTTCGGCCAGGACGCCGAGGCTACCGCGGTAGCCGAGGCGGGCACTGATGAAGGAGACGAAGTCGGTATTGAGCGCGTGTTCGAAGTGCGGGAAGGAGAGGAAGTGGCCGCCCAGGAGGCCGACGCCAAGGCCCTCGGCGCGGATGATCCGGCCGCGCGCGTAGGTAAGCTTGGTGGCCTTGATGGAGGGGGTGTAGCCGGCGTTCTCGCGGAAGAAGACCGTGGCGTTGGTGAAGACCAGCACGTCGAGCGTGCCGGTGACGGACTCGCCGGAGACATAGACCGGGAACTCGCCGATGCGGAGGTTGCGAACGTTGATCTCGCGGGTGGCGAGGTTGTAGGTGCCCGCGTCGGCCACGAGGCGGCGGCGGCCGGTGGTAAGCACAAAATGGCCGGTGGCGGAGGCGATGCTGGTCGCGGTGTTGTAGCGGATCTCGTCGGCGGTCAGGACAGTGTCGGCGTTGACCACGCGCGCGTGGCCGGTGAGGACGGTTTCCTTGGTCGTGTCGTCATAAACCGTCCGGTCGCCGGTGACCTGGAGCTGGGCCGGTGCGGCCGGCTGGGCGTGGGCGAGCCCGACGAGCAGGCACAGGGTGCCGAGCAAGGCGGGGAGGCGGCGGGCGAAAGGCATGGTGCTGAAGTGGCGGGCGGGGCGGGCGAGGGCAATGAGATTTCAGGGGAAGAAAAGGGCCAAGGCCGGATTAACCACGGAACACATTGAATACACAGAAAAGACGAACGTAGTTCCGACTTATTCTTTCGCGTGTTTCGGAGCGTCACTTCTTGAAGGGGCCGGGAGTTTCGGCTAGACCCCGGGGACGACCGCGGCAGTGTAGGGCCCGTGATCATACCCGCCAACGAGCTGAACGCTTTTCTCGGAAATCACCAGGCCAACCCCCATGGCTGGCTCGGGATGCATGCGCTGACGCACGAGGGCGAAGCCGGCGTCGTGGTGCGGGCGTTCGTGCGCGCGGCGTTGAACTGCGCGGTTGTTGATCTCGACCCGGCCGGCACGCCGGCGCGCCCGATGACGATGATCGCGCCCGAGGGTTTCTTCGAGGTGTTCATCCCCGGCCAGAAGGTCTTCCGCTACCAGCTGCGCTACGAGACCGCGTGGGGCGACATCCACCAGGTGCACAACGCCTACTCGTTCCTGCCGTCGCTGTCGGAACAGGACCTCTACCTTTTTAACCAGGGCAACGAGCACCGCATCTACGAGAAGCTGGGCGCGCACGAGCGGCTGATGGGCGACGTGCCCGGCGTGGCATTCGCGGTCTGGGCGCCGGCGGCCTCGCGGGTGTCGCTCGTCGGCAATTTCAACGGCTGGGACGCGCGCTACCACCCGATGCGCCCGCTGGGCGGCTCGGGCGTGTGGGAACTGTTCGTGCCCGGCGTGGGCCAGGGCGAGCTCTACAAGTTCGCCATCTGGGACCAGCACGGGCAGATGCGGCTGAAGACCGATCCCTACGGCACGTATTTCGAGGCTCCGCCCAACAACGCCGCCATCGTCTGCGACACGAACAAACACCAGTGGGGTGACGCGGCCTGGATGGCGAAGCGGGCGACGCAGGCCGGCCAGCCCGACCGCCCGATGTCGATCTACGAGTTGCACCTCGGCTCGTGGAAGCGGAACATGGCGGAGGCGAACCGCCCCTACAATTACCGGGAGCTGGCGCCGCTGCTGGCGGACTACGTGAGCGAGATGGGCTTCACGCACGTCGAGGTGCTGCCGGTGACGGAATTCCCTTTCACGGGCTCGTGGGGCTATCAGGTGACGGGTTTCTTCGCGCCGACCCACCGTTGGGGGACGCCGGAGGATTTTCAGTTCTTCGTCGACCACCTGCACCAGCGGGGCGTCGGCATCATCGTGGACTGGGTGCCGGCGCATTTCCCGCGCGACAGCTTCGCGCTGGCGCAATTCGACGGCACGCACCTTTACGAGCACGCCGACCCGCGACTCGGCGCGCACATGGACTGGGGTACGCTGATCTTCAACTACGGCCGGCACGAGGTCCGGTGCTTCCTGATTGCCAGTGCGCTATCGTGGCTTGAGCGCTACCATATCGACGGCCTGCGCGTCGACGCGGTCGCCTCGATGCTTTATCTCGACTACTCGCGGAAGCCCGGCGAGTGGATCCCCAACCAATATGGCGGTCGCGAGAACCTGGAGGCCATCGCTTTCCTCCGGCAGGTGAACGATCTCGTGCACCATTATTATCCCGGCGCGGTGACGATCGCGGAGGAGTCCACGGCGTTCTCGATGGTCAGCCGGCCGACGAAGGACGGCGGCCTCGGCTTCGACTACAAGTGGAACATGGGCATGATGCACGACACGCTCGCCTATTTCCAAAAGGAGCCGATCCACCGCAAGTGGTCGCACGACAAGCTGACCTTCGGGATGATCTACCAGTATTCGGAGAACTTCATCTCGGTGTATTCGCACGACGAGGTCGTGCACCTGAAGGCCTCGATGCTCGGCAAGATGGCCGCCGGCAGCATTGCGGAGAAGGCGGCCAACCTGCGCTCGCTTTACGGCTACATTTGGATGTATCCGGGCAAGAAGCTGCTCTTCATGGGCAGCGAGTTCGGCCAGCGCGCCGAATGGAACCACGATGTGAGCCTCGACTGGCACCTGTTGCAGGAACCCGAACACGAGGGTCTGCGCTCCTTGGTGCGCGACCTGAACAAGCTCTACACCGGCGACCCGGTGCTGAGCGCGAACGATTTCCGCTCCGGCGGCTTCCGCTGGGTGAACTGCAACGACGGCGACCACAGCGTCATCAGCTTCCTGCGCATGGATGAGGCGGGGAAGTCGGCCTATCTGGTGATGGGCAACTTCACGCCGATGACGCGCACCCGCTACACGGTCGGCGTGCCGCATCAGGGTTACTGGAAAGAGGTGCTGAACACCAACTCGACCTATTACGGGGGCACCGGCTTCGGCAACCACGGCGGCAAGCAGTCCTCGACTCAGCCGGCCGATGGTTATGAAAACTCGCTGAATCTCACGCTACCCGGGCTGTCCACGCTGGTCTTCAAATGGGTGGCGAAGAGGTAGGAGGTGGAACACAGCCGCCGGACGCGTTTGGCCACGGGCGCAGCCGTGTTGGATTTCGCTCCTCCTGAAAACCCGTCCGGAGGCCGGGTTCCACCTCGGCCTACTTCACCGCTTTCTTCGCGAGGAGGTAGGTCGGCATGGGGGACGAGTTCTTGATCTCGATAACACCGACGGGGGAGAAATTGTATTTGCCTTCGAGAAGCTTCTTCGTCGCCTCGGAGACCTGGATCTTGCCGGGCTGGCCATGGGATTCCATGCGGCTGGCGATGTTGACGGTGTCGCCCCAGAGGTCGTAGGAGAATTTCTTGGTGCCGATGATACCGGCGACGACGGGGCCGCTGTTCATGCCTACGCGGATGGCCCAGTCGAGGGAGTGGCGGCGGTTGAAGACGCGCACGGCCTCGAGGAACTCGAACGCGGCCTCGGCACAGGCCTCGGCGTGGTCGGGGCGCATGACGGGCACGCCGCTGGCGAGCATATAGGCGTCGCCGATGGTCTTCACCTTCTCCAACTCGCGCGTCTCGGCGATGCGGTCGAAGCCGGAAAAGAGCTCGTTGAGGAGTTGGACGGTGCGGTGGGGCGACTGGCGAGCGGCGATGCGGGTGAAGCCGACAATGTCGGCGAAGAGCACGGTGGAGTCGATGAAGCTGTCGACAATGGTGCGCTGGCCGGCCTTGAGGCGCTCGGCGATGGCCTTGGGCAGGACGTTGAGCAGGAGGCGTTCGGACTTGGAGCGCTCAATCTGCAGCTGGGCGAGGAAGGCCTGCTCTTGATCGCGGAGACGTTTCTTTTCCAGCGAGGCCGTGATGCGGGCGCGGAGCACGGTCGGGTTGAAGGGCTTCGGGACGTAGTCCTCGGCGCCGGCCTCGATACAGCGCACGGTGCTGGCCACATCGTCGAGCGCGGTGAGCATGATCACGGGCACATGGCGGAGGCGCGGGTCGGCCTTCATGAACTCGAGGGTCTGGAAGCCATCGAGGTCGGGCATGAGGATGTCGAGGAGGACGAGGTCGAAGTTGCCATCCTTGAGCTTCTGGAGTGCCTCCCGGCCGGTCGAGGCGTCGGTAACCTCGTAGCCGAGCTTTTCCAGCCGGCGGGAGAGCATGTCCCGGTTCAGCGGGTCGTCGTCCACGGCCAGGATCTTGGCGCTGGGCATGGGCTGGGCGGAGAGACCGAAGTCGTCGGCGCCTGCGGTGGGGGAAAGGACCGCCCCAAGCGGGCTGGTGTCTGCGCCGGGCTCGGCGGGATTGGTCGTGGAGGCACGGCCGACGATGACCTCCTCGGAGTAGGCGTCGCTCTCGAAGAGTTTCTCGAGGTTCTTGGCGGCGGTGAGGATCTTCTCGAGATCCTTGACGAGTTCGTCGTGGCCGCTGGCGCGGGACTTGTCGAGACAGAGGCCGGCCTGCTTGACGACGGCGGCGAGCGGAGCGCGCATCGCCTGGCGCATGGCGGGGAAGTCGATCTTGCCGGTGTCGATCTTCCAGGGGGCAAGGGCGTCGTTGATCACCGCCAGCAGCTGGCCGCCGGAGGAGTGGATGCGCTTGAGATCGGGCACGATGGCCGTGGCGTTATTCTCCTCGGCCGACTCCATGAGCATCTCGCTGTAGCCGATGATCTGGTTGAGCGGCGTACGCAGGGCGTGGCGCAGCTTGGACAGCGTCTCCAGGTCGCCCGACTTGAGCGCTTCGAGAAAGGGGGTGAGAGAACTCGGGGGTGAAGCCGGCCCGGAGGAACTGGAGGCGGGGACGCTCATGCCTTGGGCGGAAATTTCTTCAGCAGTTCTTCGATCTTGGTGAGCAGGCGCGGGAGCTCCACGGGCTTGGTGTCGAAGTCGTCGCAACCAGCCTCGAGGGCCTTCTGGCGGTCGCTTTCCATGGCGTGCGCCGTCAGGGCGATGATGGGGATGCCCTTGATGGCGTCGTCGGCCTTGACCTGCCTGGTGGCGTCCCAGCCGTCGAGAACGGGTAGGCTCATGTCCATGAGGATGAGGTCGGGCAGCTCGCTCTTGGCCAGCGCGACGCCCTGACCGCCGTCGACGGCGATGACGAGCGTGTAGCCCCGCTTCTCGAGACGGCGGGAAAGCATGTCACGGTTCATCTCGTTGTCTTCAACCAGGAGGATTTTGGGCATGATGCGAAGGGATTAAATAGCGGGAATTCAGGTTTCAGCAAGCGCGCAGGCCTGGACGGCCGGGCGGATGTGTGCGGCGAGTTGTTCGCGAGTGAACTGACCCTTGCGCAGGATGCCGAGGGTGCGGGCGGTGAGGACGTCGCGCATTTCCTGAGTGATGTCCATGGAGGTGACGATGACGACGGGAATCTTCACCCAGATCGGGTTTTTGCCCAGGATCTCGAGAAGTTCGAGGCCATTCATGCCCGGCATCTTGAGGTCGAGCACGATCATGGCCGGGGTGCTCTTCTTGAGGGTGCGGAGGGCGGCGTTGCCGTTGATGGCGGCGCGGAACTGCCAGCCCTCACGTTCAAGCATCCGGCTGATGAGGGTGCGGGAGTCGGCATCGTCTTCGACGAGCAGCACGTAGCACTTGGGCAGCGGGCTGAGTTGGGTGGCAATCTCGGCGGTAAGGCGGCTGGCATCCACCGGCTTGAGCAGGACACTGGCGGCGCCGAGCGACATGGCCATCTCGACGTCGCCCACGCCGCTGAGGACGATGACCGGGACGTCGGTGAGCTTGGGATTGTCCTGCAGCTTGGAGAGGACGGTCCAGCCGTCGATGCCCGGCATCATGACGTCGAGCAGGACGAGGTCGGGGACGAAGCGGCTGGCGTGCTCGAGGCCCTGCTGTCCGGAGGCGGCCTCGACGACGTCGTAGCCGCTCATGCTGAGCAGCTCGGCGATGACGGTGCGGATCTCCTTGTCGTCGTCGATGACGAGAATCTTGGGGCGGTTGGCGCTGGGGAAGGGGGAGCGAGTGAGCTTGTTGGTCGTGTTGTTGACGACTTTGGGCTGTTTGGTGAGAACCTTCGCCGGCATGCGGATGGTGAAGGTGGATCCGACGCCGGGGGTGCTGGTGACCGTGATGTCGCCCTGCATCATCTGGGCGAACTGCTTGGAAATGGCGAGGCCGAGGCCGGTGCCGCCATATTTGCTGGTGGTCGAGGCGTCGGCTTGGCTGAAGGCTTGGAAGAGGCGCGTGAGCTGCTCGGGCGTCATGCCAATGCCGGTGTCGATGACGGATAACTCCATGTAGTCGGCATCCTCCTCGATGTGGCGGACGGCCTTGAGGGTGACAGTTCCCTTCTCGGTGAACTTGCTGGCGTTGCTGAGGAGGTTGAGGAGCATCTGCCGGAGTTTGGTGGCGTCGGCTTGCATGGCGCCGATGTCGCCGGGACAGTCGATCGCGAGGGTGTTGCCCTTCTTGGACACGAGGGGTGAGGCGGTGGCGATAACCTCGTTGATGAGTTTGGTGAGGTCGAAGGTCTCGACGAAGAGCTCCATCTTGCCGGCCTCGATCTTGGAGATGTCGAGCACGTCGTTGATGAGGCCGAGAAGGTGGCGGGCGGCGTTGAGGACCTTGTCGAGATCCTCGGCGCGACGGGCTTCGCCGTCGTCCTCGGCGTCCTCTTTCATGATCTCGGAGTAGCCGATGATGGCGTTGAGCGGGGTGCGGAGCTCGTGGCTCATCTTGGCGAGGAAACTGGACTTGGCCTTGCTGGCCTCCTCCGCGTCCTTCACCGCCTTGGCGAGGAGGCGCGTGCGGTCGTCGACGCGAGCCTCGAGTGTGCGGTTGGCCTCCTCGAGCTGGTCGTGGGCCTGGATGATCTTCTCGTGGGCGTCCTCGGCGGCGACGCGGGCGCGCTCGAGCTCGGAGGTGTTGGACTGGATGGTGTCCAGCATGGCGTTGAACGAGTCAATCAGCTCTCCGATCTCGCCGCTGGCGGTGGTCTGCACGCGCTCGTTGTAGTCGCGCTCGCGCTGCACCGTGGCGGAGACCCGCGCGAGCTCCGTGATGGGCTCGGTGATGCGGCCTTGGAAGCGCCAGGCCATGGCGCCGGCCAGAAGGGCGGAGACAAGAAATACGATCGCGGAGCCGCGCAGCAGGTTGGAGACCCGGTCGCGGTCGGCCTCGTTTTGCTCGGCCTTGAGGTAGAGCGTGCCGAGCGGACGGGCGCCGGAGCTGATCGGAGTCCAGAGGACGCCGCGCTGGCTGACATCCAGCAGACGGGTGACGCGGGGCAGGGGCGGGATAATCTCGGTCATGCCGACCCGGACATAGCGGGCGAGGAGCTTGCCCTCCGCGGAATAAACCGCGGCGGCGGCGATCTGGCCGTCAACGCCGAGCTGGCTCAGGTGCAGGTCGGTGTCGTTGGGGTTCTGCTCAAGCCGCGGCACCAAATTCTCGAGCAAGAGCATCTGGGTGTTTTCCAGGCGCGATTGAACATCGTTGTTAAATTGACGGAGGTCGTAGAGGTAGAACCCGGCAAACGCCAGCGAGAGCGTCACGCCGCAGGTCAGCAGGATGAACAGGATCAGTTGCCAGCGAAACGAGAGGCTTTTCACGTGAGGGATTGCAACAGACCACAAGCCAAAGGATTACGGCACAAAGTCAACGGGATAGCTCTTCGGCTGGAGGGGAGGTCGTCACTGCACGGGGACCAGATCCGTGTAGGTGAGGGTAAGGTTTTCCTCCATGCCGATGAAGAAGATGCGGCCGAGGAAACGCGAGGAATTCACGGCGGGCAGGCTGGGGCGGTCGGATTCGGGCGGGGTGAAGCGCATCTGCACCAGCAATTCGCGCATCTTCACGCCGAGCACGGGCGAGTAAGGCGCCTTCAACTCGAGGGCGAACTTCTCCACGTGCGGCTGCCGCTTGTTCACGGTCAGGCGCAGGTGGAGATGACCGAGCATCTTGTCGGCACCAGTTGCCTCCGCGCGAAAGCCGCAGCGGAAATCGCCGCGGTCGGCGTCCTCGCTGATGAGCGTGATGCTCGCCGGGTCGATGTCGCCTTTCTGAAATGTGCCTTGCGGGGCGGATGAATCGCCCCCGCCGGCGCGGGCCCGGGAGTATTGGGTGCCCTCCTTGGCGGTGGGCACGCGACCATTGAGTTCGAGCAGCGTCCACTGATCGGCGGGCGGCCTGGCGGGATCGAAGCGGGCGGTGGTCCGCGCGTCCGCGTTGCGCACGGTGGTCAGGGTGTAGGCCCAGCCCGCCGGGACCTCGGAGTTGAATTTTCCGAGCGCCTCGCGCAAGTAATCCGGTACGGTGGCCGCGGCGGAGGCGACGGTGAGCAGGGCGCCCAAGGCCAGGACGCAGCGCCTAAGGCGGGGGAGGCGGCACGCGGGAGATGAACCAGTCAAACTTGGCATGAAGCGTCAGGGTGCCGGCGCGATCCTTGAGATCAATCAGGATCACCGCGCTGCAGCGTCCGCGTCCGGCCAGATCCGCCAACAGGTGCTCGCGGGTGTGGTCGTCGGGGGCACCGTGGGCGCGAAGATCGCCGGTGGCCGGACGGCGGTATTTGACCTCGACCCCGCGAACCACGGCCAAGACCTGGCCCGCCGCCGCGCCGAAATGCCGCTGCAGGCACTCGGCGCTGGCCGCTTCGGCGAGGGCGAACTGGGCCGCGGCGTGCATGGTGCCGAGGTGGTTGAGCAACTGCGGCGTGAGCGGCATCTCCAGCAAGTGAGCCACTCCCGCCGGCGCGGCGACGATGCCGAGCAGTTGGTTGAGCGCGAGGTCAGTGACTTTCACGACGGGAGGATTTCGAACACGGCGCGGCCGAAGGCAACGGCGTTCTAAGAAACGACCCGGCCGGCCGTCTTTAAATTGGAGGCACACCATGAACATCCACAAATACCTGTTACCCGCTTCGATTGCCGCGACGATGCACATCGCGTTGCTCTGGCTCATGCCCGAATCACCC
>Ga0163144_10023352_pt1 | contig 12206 bp, 12 predicted proteins | sample OliLak19BULKMAT1_FD_123175 | JGI IMG/M metagenome (GOLD analysis project Ga0163144, IMG submission 123175) | Freshwater microbial mat bacterial communities from Lake Vanda, McMurdo Dry Valleys, Antarctica - Oligotrophic Lake LV.19.BULKMAT1 | ecosystem: Environmental > Aquatic > Freshwater >...
AGAGAGAGCCATCATGGCGAAGGACAAGGGCAAGACCAAGACCGAAGACGAGCCGAAGACCAAGGCGCCCAAGGGCGACAAGGGCAAGGGCGCCGACGACTTCGCGAAGCCGAGCGACGCGCCGGCCACGGGCGGCGACGGCTACAAGTTTGAGAGCGACGGCAACGTCGGCAACCTCTACCTCATTACGCCGCTGCGCAGCGAGACCGTGCTCGGCTACAAGAACCAAGAGACCGAGGTAATCGTCTGCGACGTCGTTGAGCTCAACGAGAGAAAGCCCGCGAAGAGCGAGCTGCATGAAGAGGTCTACGTCTTCGGCGGCTGGACGAAGGGCTCGCTGCGCGGCTACATTGGCGAGCGCAAGGTGCTCGCGCGCCTGGGCACCGACAAGAGCAAGGGCAGCGAAGACCGTGCGGCTTGGGTGCTCGAAGATGCCGACGACGACGATATCGAGGTCGCAAAGGACTACCTCGCCAACGTTGACCCGTTCAAGCAGAGCGGCGGCAGCAAGTCGAAAGACAAGGGCAAGTAGCCCAACGAGCGGGGCGTCGGTAGCTGGCCCGAACCTCTACCGCCGCCCCGCCCCCAATCCAACCGCTCAACGAGAACAACGAAAGGCACACCATGGCCGACCTTTACACCAACGGCGCGCTCGACTATGAGAAAACCGCCCGAGCGATTGACGGGCTCAAAGGCGTCGGCAATCAGGGCGTGCGCGCCGCCGAGCTGCAACTCATTACCGCCGCCGCCGTTCTCGATATCGCGGTCTCGCTCGGCGCGCTTATTCAAGGGCTCGCCAACGGCGGTATTTGGCCCGACGCGCCCGGCGTCGACTCCGATGACCTCGCCGACGAGCCAGAGACCGACCGCCCGCTCGAGGTGGGCGATTGGGCCGCGCCACGAAACGCGGCAGGATCGGCGCTACCCGGCTTCGAGCCGATGCTCGTAGTCGCGCTCGGCACGAGCGAGGGCGACGATTGGGCCGAGCTCGGCGAGGTCGAGGGTCAGAGGGCTTGGGTCTCCAATCTCGTGCGCGTAGAGCCGCCCCGCGCCGACGAGCCCGACACAGACTTCGTCGAGCCCGCTAACCCCGCCGACCTCGTTGACGATATCGACTCAGACTTCGACGAGGCTACCGTTTCGGCGCCTCGCGCTGGCAAGAAAGGCAAGGCGAAGCGTGGAAAGCAATAACCGCGCCGCGCGCCGCTCGGCCGCGAAAGCCGCGGGCGTCAAGGGCCAACTCGTGAGCGCCACGCGCGTCGTTGAGGTTGATCCTGACGATAGCAATCCAAATGACAGCGATCCAGATTGGCGCTACCTTGCCGTCGCGATTGCCGACGCTATCGACGAGCTGCGAAGCAAAGGCGGCGCGCCGCTCGAGCGCTGCGTCGTAACGATTGGGCAAGATCACCCGGGCTACCCCGGGCGGCTCGTCGTCGAGGCGAAGACCGACCGCATGGCGCCGCGCGCCGTCGAGCTCAAGCCCTAGCTCATGGCCGCCGCGCCGTGTAAGGAGTGCGGGCGGCGGCCGAAGCTCGCCGGGCGTCATCGCTGCGTAACGTGCCAGCTACGGCACGAGCCGATTGGCGACCAAGTCGCCGCCGCGCGCCAGCGCCTCGCCATGGTGCCGCTCGAGCTGCGCGTGAAGCGCACGAAGACCATGGCCGCACTCGCGCCCAAAGGCTCGCAATGGTGCGCCGGTTGCCAGTCGTTTCGCGACGACGTTGACTTCGGCAAGAGCGCCACGACGTGCCGGGCGTGCGCTTCGGCTCGCCAGCATGGCGCGATGATCGCCAAGACCTACGGGCTCGACGCCAGCCAGTACGACACGCTCTTAGCGGCGCAAGGCGGCCGCTGCGCTATCTGTCGCGCCCGGCCGAAGAGTAAGCGCCTGGCGGTCGACCACGACCACGGCACCGGCGCCGTGCGCGGGCTCTTGTGCTCTCGCTGCAATCACGACCTCATGGGCTCGGCTTGGGACTCGATGGCGATGGCGACCTCGCTCTGGCACTACATGAACACGCCGCCAGCTTCGGGGGCGTGGATGCCGCCCGAGACCGCCGCGCAGCTCGAGGCGGTCGGCGGCGCTCAGCGCCCCGCTAAGGGCTCAGGGCTTGAGTCGTTGCCCTTGGTGACAAACGCCGGGAACGCCAGCCAGCGCGCGAGCGGGGCGGCAAAGGCGCCCGATTCCGGCGAGGTGCCCGATTGCTCGCGCAAGCACTACCTACCGACGGGCGCCGTTGGCGATCCGCACGGCCCCGGCTACTGGCGTGTGTACGTCGAGGCCGGGGCCGAGCTTGAGGTCGCGCCGCCGTTCTAGCGCAGCGGGTCGGTCTTGATGTAACCGGCGACGACTTGGCCGAGCCCCTGGATCGCCGCGAAAGCGACGACGCTCCACGGGCCGATTGGCTCAAGCAGCTCGGGCGTGATCGCGGCGATAGCTGCGCCGACGATGACGAAAGCAGCGCCAGCGATACCCGAGGCGATGACCTTGGGCGATACGGTGCGCTCGGCGAGCGTCTTTGTCTTGTCTGTCATGTTCTTTCTCTCTCTCGTTAGCAGCGTCGCGACCGGCGCGGGGTTGCGCCGCTCGACGAGGATGATGCCCCACACGGCCCAAAGCGTTGCGGCGATGTAGCTGTAGGCCACGACGGCAACGAGCCCGTAGCCCAGATAGTCGCCGAAAAGTCGGCGGGCGAGAATCAGGGCGAAAGTCACGACGAGCGCGACGAAGAGCGCGAGCATGATGCGCCCGAGCCACGACCGCCACCAAGGCGAGCCGAAAGCGTAGGTCAACGTTGCGCCCAGAATCGGCACGGCGCCAGCTACCGCCAAGACGAGCGCGAGCTCGTTGAGCGCTTCGTCGGTCATATCGTCCCCCTGATAATCGCCCTAAACTTGTCGGCGAAGTGGTTGCTCTCGCGGGCTTCGCGAACTTGCTTGACGCTCGCTTGAGCCTCGGCTATCAGCGTATCGGCTTGACGGCTCGAGCGCTCAGAATCGCGCACAGCTCTACGCGAGGCGGCGAGGCCGCTCGCTGCGTCGTTTATCGTCGTCATTGCAGGGTGTCCTTTGCGGCTTCGTCGATGGCGGTGAGCGCATGCACGGCGAGCTTGCCGAGCTCACCGAACTCGGCGAGCGTGCTCGTGACCTTGTCGGCGCGCTCTCTCTCGATCCGCGTGGCGGCGCGGAAGCCATCGCGCGACTCTCTGAGCTCGGCGTAGCGCTCGTCTTTGCCGCCGATGATGCTGAGGTGGTACGTCGTTAGGTTGCCGACTTCGAGCGCGTGCTGCGCCTTGAGGTCGGCGATTCTCTCGTCGTGCTCGCGCGCGGCTGGCCCCGCGAATTGTAGGCGACCGACCGCCAGCCCAAGAATCCACGGCGCGGGCGAGAGTCCGAGCGCGACGAGGATGGCGGCAAGGGCTTGCCACCAATCGAGAGCTGCGAGGTCGACGAGCATGGCGGGCGACTACCCCCCGAAGACGCGCGCGAGGATCGCCACGATAGCCGCGACGACGAGCGCGCCGATGCCCATGAGCGCTTGAGCCAGCGTTACGCGCGGGCGCGGCTCAGGCTCAGGCTCGGGCGTCGGCTCGGGCTCGGGCGTCGGCGTCATGTCGGCGAGGTTCTGCGTGCCCGTGTCGGTGAACGAGCCTGACCAAAAGTAATTACCCGAGTGAGCGCCGATGAACCAAACATCGTTACCCTCGACCGCTTGGCCGCGAACGAAGCCGCTAAAGTCCCCAGAGCCGCCCGCCGCAATCGGCGGCTGCATGAGCGTGCCGCTCGCGGTGCTCGGCAAGGCGCGCCGATTGGCTCGCCCGTCGCTCTTGACAATGCGCCGGTTGCCGGGGATCGGGGCGGGCGCGTCGAGCTGCAGGTCGAGCGTGAACGTGTCGCCCGGGCCAAACCCATACGTCCAACCGAGATACGTGTCGCGGACCCAACTCGCCTTAGCGACGGCGCGATCCCAGGAGTCCTCGCCGATACCGATGAGGCCCGGCCATGCGTCGTCTTGGCCCCGATACGCGTGCAGGAGGCGGCCGCCGCCGAGACTGATCTTCACGTCGTAGTCGGGGTTTCCCGCCGTGAACCAGTGAAGCGCGCCGACCGGGGCGGCGTATGGGTCTTTCGATACAGCGTCAGGCGAGGCTCGCCAGGCTGCCTTCGCGGTGAGATACCAGGTCGGCTCGGAGCCGCGCGTGAGGTAGTAGCTCCAGCCGACGAAAGCTTGGCACCAGCCGTCCCAATTGCGCCCGGTTCGGAAGCCGCGGTCGCCGCGAGCCATCGCTGCTTTGAGTTGTGAAACAGTGGTCATGGTCGCCCCTTTGTCGAGGCCATTCTAGGCGTGCTTGCGCAGAAGCGCATCTACCTCTTCGACTGTCAGCCCGAGCTCGATGAGCTTGGCGATGCCGGGCTCGCGGTGTGCGTCGGTCGGATCGATGCGAGAGACAGAGAACGGTTTACCGGACGCAAGCTCGGCTGCGAGATTCGAGGCTTCGGCGAGGTCGTCGGCGTCGATGATTGTGGGCTCTTCGCCGTTGAGGATCACAGTCCATTGATGGGTCATTAGAAGTCAGCGCTCAATTCAAGTCGTCCGGTGCCTCCGAAGTTTCGCACGTACAAGCTGCCCGGCTGTCGAGCAACTCCATTGGCTGCAAAAGTGATCGTTAGAATCCCATAAGACGTGTCGAATGCGAATGTGCTTTCTATCACAATTCTTGAAACCAACCCCTCGAATACAGTGTTGTCAGACCAAACCACGTCGTTCCAGAGCACGTCAGGAATTGCTCGCATTGGTACCGGAAGAGTGAGGAAAGCGAAAGCTCCGGTAGTGCTGTTTTGGAAGCCAAAAGCCAAGTTTGTTCCGTAACTACCTTGTCGCCTGAAGTAAAACCGCTGGCACGCCATCAAGTCGTCGGCGAGCGAGATGCGCTCGAACGGCGTCGGCACGCTGCCAAGCTCGAACTGCGCGAGGCCAAACGTTCGAGCGCCGCCAACTGCTCGAACCTCGACGACGCGGTCGGTGAGTCCGCCCGGCGTGACCGTAATTGGGGAGGCCGCGAGCGCAGGGGGCGCCGAGTACCCAGCCGTGTCGTGAGTGAATGTTCGCCCGGTCGCCGCACCCGCCCACGAGAACACGCTGGCCTCGGCCTGTACGTCGGCGCGCTCGATGACTTGCACGAGTCCACCGCCGTCGCTGATCGTCACTAGCTGGCCCTGTGGAGCGCTTGTGAACGTGAGCGTTGTTGAGGCTTGTGATTGGGAGATGCTGGCGTGCGCGGTGCCCTGCCAGATCGCCGGGGAGCCGGTAGAGCCGTCCATGTAGGGCAGAAGAATATTGCCTTCGGTGAACATGATTGCATCCCACCAGATCGTGCCGACGGTGTGCCCGTGGTAAATCCGGATCGGCGTGGTGGTTTCGATGGCAACGAACGAAACGGAAAGGCGAGCTTGTCCGGCAACATTAGGCAGTTGAGGGGACGCAGCTAAGAGGTTTCCGGCACCACTACGGGCGCTAATTGTGCGAGCCTGACCAGCACCGACCTCGCTTCCCGTCAGCGCTCCCGTCAGCCGCGCTGTACCGGACACGGTGTACGTTCTTCCAATAATTGTGGGTATAGACAACTGGGCAAACGAATCGGCGGCGGCTGGGGCAGAAAGCTGGAACGACCAAGTTCCTGATTCGGCCCAAGTATTGACTCGAGTGAGCGTGCAAGAGGTAGCCGCCCAGCCGGTCGTGTTGACCTCGGCACTTGGGTTGGTTACGAGGTTCTCGTGCCCCGAGGCTTTCCAGCGGTCGAAGCCGTACTGACCCGGTAGCAGCACGACCGCCGTGGCGACGGCGCGCTGGTTGACGCGGAACGAACCGTTGTCGAGCTTGTTGCGGTTGCGGGCCGCGGTGAGCGGATTGGCGACGGCTAGCCCGATAACGGATATGACGAGGTAGCCGCGGCCGACCGGCAGCATGCACACGCGGTCGCTCGGCCGCACGGGCACGGCGAGCGCGTAAGGCTTCGCGCTGAGCACGCTCTCGCCGTCGAACGTCACACGGGCCGCGCCGGTGCCCGAGTAGGCGGGGTCTACCGTCGCGATCCGCGCCGGGCGGTCTTGGCTCGGCGTGTAGCCCTCGCTCGGCTCGTCGGTAAAGCCCGTGATCGCTTCGAGAAAGCTGCGAGCCGCGGCGAGGCCGGTCATACCGAAACCACCCGGCGAACCGTGTGAGACATGCGCGCGCCTGGCACTAGCGGCAGCTCCCAAGTGTGCTCTGAGTACTTGCCGCTCACGGCGAGCTCAGCGAGCGCGAGGTTGACGACGTCGGCGTTACTGTGCATAGGCATGGCGACGGTCGTAAAGCTCAGATTCTCGAAGACCTGGCTCGCCTCGAAGCCGAGGCGCGCCGCCTTGGCGTTGAGCGTTGTAAGGTCGGCGGCGTCTTGCTCTTCGAGCACTCGGGTTATCGTGCGGCCGCGCGAGACCGTCGAAGTCGGCGAGCTGGCGCTCGAGTTGGTAAAGCTGCCGACTATGGCGGCCTGATCGGCTTCGCTCTTTATGAGCACCCACTTATTCGGCACGGCGAAAAGGTCGAGGCGCTGCGAGACTTTGCCGGTAATGACCGACGCTTGACTCGAGGCATAGTCGTACTCTGGCGAGCGCAGCGCGGGCGACTGATACGGGCGGCACACGAGGCGGCCCACTTCGTCAAACCAAGCGCTCTCATAGTTGATTGCGGCGAGTAGGTCGTTGAGTATTCGCAGCTTGCTCGTGCCCGGTTCCCACTCCATGACGGCGGGCAGCGTCAAGACGCTCGGCGTGATCGCGAACGAGAAAGCGGCGACGAGCGAGGCGATAGCCACCGTATAGACGACGCCGCTGGCGATGCTAAAACGCGCGTCGATCATATCGTCGCGCAAGACGAGCAACTGGTCGTAGGCTTCGACCTCGCGCCGCACGATGCCGACCTCGTCGAGCGTGCGCTCGGGCGTCGCCAAGAGAAAGACGCCGAGCGGCCACTCGACGCGGCCGCCGTCGGGCATGTCGAGAATCGCCCACGGCTGTATCCGGTCTTTGAGGTAGTTGATGTTCCCGCGGTCGAGCACCGAAAAGCGAGCGGTGCGCTTGATATCGGCGAGCGCGTTATTCGTGACCGTCGCGGCGGTGACGAAGTCGACGGGCTCGACGTAAGCGTTGAGCTCGTTGAGTCTGTCGAAGCGGTACGACACGACGCGCGTGCCGTACTTGCCGACGAGCGCGTCGATGACTTGCGCGCGTGTGTAAACGTTGGCGGGGTCGAACGATTGCACGCTAGACCGCCTCGACGTAATCGACGCGGCGCAAGTCGACGCCGATGGCCGTGCCGACTCGGCCGTCGACGAGACTGAGCGCCGAGCGTAGCGCGACAAAAGCGAGCCGCTTGCGGTTGTCTCGATAGCAGATAGTGCGGCGGTTGGTGGCGACTGTGCGCCAGTATTCGACTGCGCCGTCGTGATCCGCGCCGAACGGGATGAAGACCGTGAGCCTGAGCCCGACGAGCGTGGCGCGGCCGTACTCGACGAGCGGGTTGACGCGGCCGACGAGCTCGACCTCGGTCGCTTTCACGTCGAGGGTTTCGGTTCGCCCCTCGGCGTGAATGAAGTTTCGGTCGGTGCCGTCGGGGTTGGTCGGGTCGAATATCCAGACGCCGGTCAGCGCCGGGGCGGTCACGGCGAAAATGCTCGAGGCTGATTCAGCCATTAGGCGGTTATCCCTCTCACTCGGTAATCGTATTGCACGCCGCTCTTGACCGCGTGATCGCGGTAGGTGCCGTTGGGCGCGATCCTGGCGACGGTCAGGAAAGCCCCGCCGATTAGGGTCTCTCGGCGGTCGACGGCGTTGACAATCACGGCGGGGCGCGATCCGGTCGGCGCCGGATTGCCGACCGTAATCTCGACGTATGCGTCGGCCGTCGAGACTGTGATCGTCGGCACCATGGGCTCGCCATAGCTCGAAGTTACGAGGCGATTGGTCGTTATAGTCGGGGTGCCCGGCGCGGTCGTGACGATGCTTACCTCGACGCGCACGGGCACGTCGGTCGGCACGGCGGTTATCGTGAAGTTGGCGACCGTCGAGGCTTGCATCGTCGTGTCGCTGAGCACGCTCGAGTCGCTGACTCGGATGACCCTAACGCGGCGCTGCGTCTGAGTGTAGCCGTCGACTTGGGTATAGCTCCACGCGATATTTATGCTCGAGTTTTCAATGCCCGCGACGTTGTCGGGGGTCGGCGAGGTGACTGTGAGCGTGCCCGTGGCGCTCGTCGTGAAAGTGTCGTAAGCGCTCCACGCGCCGACAGTGTCCAGCTCGTCCCAAGCGCGCACGCGCCAGCGATAATTTACGCCGTTGACGAGAGTCGCCGCGACGACGTTGCGCGAGAGCGCGGCGCTGACGACCTTGCCCGTGGCGACGATATCGACCGCGTCGCTGACCCGCTGCACTTGTAGCTCGTAGGCGCTTTGCGTGTCGCGCGGGTTGGGATCGCCGAAAGCCCAAACGAAAAGGTAGGCATTGGCGGCGTCGAAGCCAGCGATATCGACCGCGGCGGGCGCGGTCGGGACGACGTTGCCGCTTCGGTCGCTCAAGACCGCTGTGCTCTTCACGCCAGAAAGCAAGTTCTCGGCGGCGACAAGTACCCGGCGCTCGTCGACCGGGCCGCTCGGCACGCGCACGGCGCCGTTGGTGCTCGAGGCGGCGCCGAGTGCCGCGGTAAGCGAGACCGGCGCCGCCGCCGCGTAGGTGCTCGGGCTGACGTCGATGCTTTCGAGCACTCGAGCGCCCGCGTCGTCGGCAATGTAGTAGACCGTGACGAGTCCGGCGACTGCATCGTAGAAAGCATCCCATTGGCGAGCAAAGGCGCCGCCTTGCGAGTTTGCGCCGCCGTAGGTGCCCGAGCCGAGCACGCCGCCGTTGGCGCCGTAGAACGTCCACGAGAGCGCCCCGCTTGCGACTGTGAGCACAGCGAAAGCCGTTGAGCTCACGCCGAGCACTCGAGACCAAGGCGTCGCGAGTGCCGTGCCCGCGCCGCTCTTGCTCACGCCGGTTGCTGCGCCGTTGACGACGTCGACGACCGCGAAACCGTTGGCGAGGATCGCCAGCCTCGAGGCTAGCCCCGGCAGCGCGCTCACGCCGACCGTGGCACTATTGTCGACCGCGCTGGCGGGCGGCGTTGAGAGCCAAGAGGGGTCGCTGCCTGAGCTGATAAACGCCGGGCCAGAGCTGGCGGCGATGGCGGCGAGGTCGAGCGTCGCAAAGCTGAGAGCGCCAGCGCCGACCGCGCCCGCGCGGCGAGCTAGTACGAGAATGGTGGCGACTGGTGTCACGCCGCTGCCGTCGACGAAAGCCCCGGCGAAAGCGACGAGCGGGTAGCTAGCCGAAGCGAGCGCCTGAGAGTTGACGCCCGCCGCTGCCCACGTCGTGACTGCCGAGCGTACGAAACGCCGCACGAGCACCGTGCTCATATCGTCGCCGCGGCGCCCGATGACGTAGATGCTACCCGCGGCGTCGGCGACGAGCGCGAGGTTGCGGGGATCGCCGCCGAGGGCGAAGTCGGCGGCGCTCGAGCCGACGCTCAGCGTGGCGATGGTGACAAAAGTCGTGCCCGTGCCGAAAACCGTATAGCCGAGAGTGAGCACGGCGGGGCTCGCCCCGTCGCTGCGTATCTCGACTTGAACGCCGCCCGAAACGCTGACGGCGGCGCTTTGCACGACGTCGAGAGTCCCGCGATCTGGCACGCTCGTACTGGCCGCACTCGATCCCGCGCTCGAGCCGACGCTATTGATCGCGCGAACTCGGAAAAAGTAGAGGGTGCCAGGCACTAAGCCGACGACCGTATGCGCGCGCGCAGCGACCCCGCCCGGCGCGACGAGCGCGACGAGCCCAATCGCGAAGCCCGCGTCGGTGGCATAGTCGACCTCGTAGCTCGTGATCGCAACGCCGCCGTCGCTGGCGGGCGCTGTCCACGTCGCGCCGATGCGCCCCGGGCCAGCGGTTAGCGCGAGCGCGGTCGGCGCCCCGGGCACCGTACCGAGCAACGCCGACACGGTGCCCGAAACGACCGCAGTCGTCCCCGCCGCTGTCGAAACGCTGTTCTTAGCCTTGACCCGGAAAAAGTAGGTTAGCCCCGGGGTGAGCCCGGTGACCGTGTCGCTCGTAACCGCGCCGACGCTCTTGGTGCCCGTGCCGGTCGTAAAGCCCGCGTTGGTCGCCCAATCAATGTCGTAGCCGGTTATGGCGCTGTCGCCGTTGCTCGCGGGCGCTGCCCAGGAGAGGTTAGCTGATCCGGCCGCGCTGCCAGGGGTGACGGCTGGCGACTGTGCCGCGCTCGGCACCTCGTGATAGTCGAGACTGCCGACGAGTATGCCGCTCTGACTGCCGCCGTCGCTAAAGAAAGTGCTGCCGCCGCCGTTGCTATTGCGGCCGACGTTCATGGTGCCCGAGGTGCGCACGCAGCGGAATCGGAACGTGCCGCCCGAGTTGCCGAAAACGGTGCCGCCTTGCGTTTGCACGCTCGAGTAGTCGACGTCTGCGTAGCCGTTGGTGACGTAGCCAGCCGCGACCGAGTTGATCCTTATAGGCCGGTTGCCGTTGGCCGCCTGGCGTGTCGTTGGCATGCCGATGCCGTCGTAGAAAATAAACGCCGTCGGCGCTCCGGCGAACATTGCCGTGGTGTTGACGCTGCCGCCCCACGAGTAACCGGTCATTAGTATGCCCCCCCGAAAGCGGTGCCGCGGCCGCTGCGCGCGGCCTGAGCGATTGAGTCGAGCATGTCGAGCAAGTCTTGCAAACTCTTGATATTGGAAGCGTCGAGCACGACGTCGCCTTGCACGGTAAAGCCGCCGCCGCCGCCCGCGAGCATGTCGCGCGTTTGGCTATTGCTATACACGCGCGCGCCGCCCGCCCCGGTAATGAGCTCGGGGCCGTTCTCGCCAGCGATGAAAGTGTCGGGCGCATTCATCGCGCCTCGGGCCAGCATGGGAATCTTCGGGAGATTGAGCCCCCAAGTCTGCCCGCCGACGATTGGCACCCAGCTCGGGATCGTCACCCGTAGCCCGTTGATCGCCCCGATAGCGCCGTTGACAAGGCTAATGATGCCGTTGAGCGGCCCGCGCACCATGCCGAGAGCCGCGTTGAAAGCGTTGCCGATGAAGCTGGCGATGCCGCCGAAGACGCTCGACACAGTCGAGCCGACGAGGTTGATCGCGCCCGTGATGAAGCCGACGACTGGCTCTATGACGTTGCCCCACACCCAATTGAAAGCCACGCCGAGAGCTGTGAACACTGGCGAGATAACGCTCTCGTAGAGCCAGGTGAAGATCGCGCCCCATACTTCGACGTAAGCCACAATCAGCCCGACGACTGGCACGATGATGTTCTCGTAGAGCCAGGTGAAGATCGCGCCGATATTGGCGAAGACCGGCGCGATCATGGTCTCCCATAGCCAGGTGAAGATCGCCGCCCAGATACCGACATAGAGCGCGATGCCCGTGACGACTGGCACGATGATGTTCTCGTAGAGCCAGGTGAAGATCGCGCCCATGGCGGTAAAGACCGGGTTGAGTACGTTATCCCACAGCCAGCTCCACGCCGTGCCGACGACCTCGGTCATTACGGCCCAAGCGTCTTGAAAGAATGTCGTCTGTGTCGCGACCCACACAATGCCCGCGACGAGCGCCCCGATGGCGATAACGATAAGCCCGATAGGGTTGGCCGCCATCGCGACATTGAGCGCCCACTGCGCGACCGTCAGCCCGCCCGTGGCGGCGGCGTTGGCTATTTGGAAAGCCTTGTAAGCGGTGCCCGCGACGGTGGCTATTCCGTAGGCCGTCGCGGTAACCCCGATGATTGTGCCGAGCGCGAGGAGCACGTCGCTGTTCTTGCCGACCCAATCAACGACACTCGAAAACGCCGGGATAGCGGTCGTGCTCAAGAACGAGAGGAAGTTCTGCCAGATAGGCAAGAGCTGCACACCTAGCTTTTGTTGCTGATCGGCAAACTCGGCGTTTACGATCTTCGCAGAGTTGGCCGCGCCGTCGCTCGTGCGGGCGAAGTCGCCCATTGCCGCCGCGCCGTCGCGCTGGACGATTGCCAGCGTCGCGGCGGCTTTCTCTTGCGCCGTGAGCTGCGCCGCCGAGGTCTTGCCCGTGGCGGTTAGCGCCTCTTGCTGCACGCGCGCG
>Ga0163144_10023353_pt1 | contig 12206 bp, 3 predicted proteins | sample OliLak19BULKMAT1_FD_123175 | JGI IMG/M metagenome (GOLD analysis project Ga0163144, IMG submission 123175) | Freshwater microbial mat bacterial communities from Lake Vanda, McMurdo Dry Valleys, Antarctica - Oligotrophic Lake LV.19.BULKMAT1 | ecosystem: Environmental > Aquatic > Freshwater > Lake...
ATGGCCTCGACGCGTTCAATGGTGTCGGCGACCTCCTGGCCATACGCGCCGACGTTCTGGATGGGAGTGGCGCCGACGTCGCCGGGGATGCCAGAGAGGCACTCGAGGCCGGCCCAGTCGTTCGCGACGGCGCGGGCGACGAAGGGGTCCCAGGGCTCGCCGGCGCCCGCGGTGACGTGGACGGCGCCGGGGGACGTGGCGACCTCGATGCCGGCGATCTGGACACGAAGGACGAGGGCGTCGACGCCGCGGTCGGCGACGAGGAGGTTGGAGCCGCCGCCCAGGACCATGACGGGGACATCGCGATCGCGGGCCCACGCGAGGGCGGCGCGCACGGCGCCGGGGGTCGCGGCCTCGGCGAAGAAGCGCGCGGGGCCGCCGACGCCGAGCGTGGTGCGCGGCCCGAGGGGGACGTTTTCGGCGATGGAGAGAGTTGGGTCGGCGGCCACGAGGAGGTCCAACCGGTGGTTGCTACTTCTTCACGCGGATGCCAGCCATGAAGCCGTCGTCGACCACATGGACGCTGTCGACGAACGCCTGGTACTCGTCGGCGGAGACGGTGCCGGTGGGGAGGTTCAGGCGGTAGTCCTCCTCGATGACGCTGCCCTTGTAAGTGCCTTTGCGGGCGGCGGCGAGGCGCGGGTGCTGCACGTCGATGGTGGCGGGCTCCTTGACGACGGCGGCGCTGGCGGGGAGCTCGATGCGGCGGCGCACGTGGTACTGCATCGGCATGTCGATCGAGAGATCGCTCTGGCGGGCGGCGCGCGAGGCGTAGGTCGCGCCGAGCGTGCTGACGGTGGCGCGGCTGGAGAGCAGGTGCACGGGCTCCATGCCGGCGAGCACCCAGACCTTGCCGTCCTTGCCTTCGGGGCGGCCGAAGCCGCTGATCTTGATGGTGGCGCGGAGCGCGAGCTCCCACGAGCCGGCGGCGGAGGAGAGCGCGACCTCTTCGACGTCGGCCCAGGGGACCCAGCCGAGCACGACGCTGCGGAGGATCTCGCGGCGCTCGGTGCCGACGACCGTCTCGAACGCTTCGGTGAGGACCTGCGCCGGGCGGCCGTGGAGGAGGATCGTGAACGAGCCCTTGGCGTCGCCTTTTTCGTCGAGCGTGAGGCGGATGTCGATCTCGTCGACGGTGTCGGTGGCGGTGCCCTCGACGGTGACCAGCTTGCCGCCGGGCAACATGGCGGTGCGGCCGCGCAGCTCGGGGCTGATGCGCCCGGGGGGGAGCGGCGGGCCGTCGACGTCGGCGTCGATCCAGACGTCGCCGCCTTCGCCGCCGAGGTGCACGACGAGGAGCGGGTGGCGGAAGCGGCCGGCGTGCACGGGGAAGTTCTGCACGGCGGTGTAGGGCTCGGTCTCGGAGATGGCGATGTCGGCGGCGATGCCGAGGGCGCGGAGGGCGCGGTAGATGAGCCAGGTGCGGCTGCCTTGCCCCATCTCGAGCATGGCGCGCGCGGTGGTGCGTTGCGCGCCGTCGGAGTACAGCGCGGCGATGTCGGAGAGCTCGTTGCCGGAGGCGAGCTTGATCTTCTTTCCGGCGGCGGCGACGACGCGCTCGACCAGGGCGCGCGAGGGCTTCTTGTCGTCGCCCGCGGCCTCGTCGATCCAGCGCTGGACGAAGGGATCGCTGTCGGACAGGGCGAGGATTTGCTCTTCGAGGGCGCGGCCGATGTTGGCCCAGCTCTGCGTTCCGAAGCTCACCGCGACGGCGCGCTCGAGCGGCGGGACGCCGTCCTCGATGCGGCGGGGCCTCGCCTCGCGCAGGCGGTAGACCCGCTCTGTTTGTTCGCCGACGGCTTTTTCTTCGGGCTTTCCGAGCAGCGGGTGGGCCCACGACGCGGCGGCGAGGCGCGACGGATAGCGCAGCGTGACGGTGGCGTTCTTGACGCTGGTGCGCTCGGGCAAGAGGTCGGGGGTGTCGATGGTGAGCTGGCCCATGTCGTTGGGCAGGCTCCAGCCCTCGGAGATCTGCTCGACGTAGTCGCCCTGTTCGAGCTGCGAGAGATCGGCGGCGCCCTGCGACGCGAAGGCGGCGGCGTCGGGCTCCAGGACGCGGCCGTCGCGCTTGTGGATGCGGCGGCGGAGCTGGCGCGAGGCGCCGCGGCCCTCGATGCTGGGGCCGTAGCTGTGGCCGCCGTAGGCGACGTCGGTGGTGCCCGAGACGCGGCGGAGATCGTAGACGAGGTAGTGGAGCAGGCCGCTCGCGTCGACGTCGTAGGTCTCGCTGTGATCGAGCACGGCGGTGCCGGCGCCGGGGAGGAACGCCGAGGTCTTGTCGGACTCGATGAGCTTCTTGCCGGCCTCCTCGAGGGCGGGCGCGGGGTCGGCGGAGATGCCGAGCAGGCGCGAGAGCGGGATGAGCGACCACGGGGTGTCGCGCGCGGTCATGCGATCGCGGAGGAAGCGATCCTTCGCGTCGGGCAGGCGTTTGTCGCCGACGCCGACGAAGCCGAGGACCTCGAGCATGCTGCGCTCGGCGGGCGGGAGGCTGTCGTAGATGGCGAGCGCGCCCTTGCGATCGCCGCCGCGGATGCGCTGGGTGATCTCGGTCTCGCGGAGGATGGAGGGCGAGCCGCGCAGGCGTCGCAGGCGGTCGACCTCGGCGAGGGTGCGGGTGAGATCGCTCTGCTCGGCGAGGGTGTAGAGGCAGCGCAGGCTCGCGCGATCGACGCCGCTGTTGCACGCCGCGGCGATGGCCTCGGGGCCGACGCGGCCGTGCAGGCGGGCGTCGGCGTTGGTGACGAGGGCGGCGCCGGCGGCGGCCTTCGCGAGCTCGGCGTAGGCGGCCTCGGCGACGTCGACGAGGCGGACGCGGTTGGCGATCATGGCGATCGAGGCGAGGACCATGCGGTCGGTCTCGCTCGCGGTCGGGACCCGCGCGGGGTCACCGGCGGCGGCGACGACGACGCCGAGATCGGTGAGCGACTCGACCGCGCCGTCGCCGTAGCCCTTGCGGCGCTCGGCCAGGCGGGCGTGGAGAAGCTTGGGCTCCCAAGCATCTTTCCACTCGCCCAGGATGCGATCGGTCGCGGCGCGGAGGCGCACGCTGGCCTTGGTGTAGGGGACGTCGTCGGCGGCGAGCAGGGCGCGGGTGTAGACGAGCTCGAGCGCGACGCCGCGCGACGGCGGGGCGGCCTGCGCGGCGGCGGAGGAGGACGAGGGCTCGACGAGGTGCTCGGCGGCGCGCGCCTCGCCGAGGCCGAGCAGCGCGGAGGCGGCGAGGACGAGGCTCGGCTCGGAGGCGGAGGTGGGGCGGAGCTCGACGGCCTTGGGGTTGCTGCCGACGCCCGGGGCGACCTCGCCGGCTTTGGGAGCGCGGCTGCGGAGGCGCTCGCCGTCCTCGCCGTAGAGGTCGAGCTCGATGTGATCGCCGTCGCCGCGGCGGCCGACGCGCACGACGACGCGGGACCACCCTTCGGTGAGATCGACGGTGCCGAGGCGGACGGTGGTGCCGCCGCCCGAGTCGAAGCTGCGGCGCAGCACGGGGACGCCGCCGACCTCGACGGCGGCCGCCGAGGACGAGCTGAACGCCAGGCTGACGCGCTGGGCGCGCGGGCTCTCGACGTCGATGACCATGACGCGCGAGCCCTGCAGGTAGCTCGCGCCCTTCGTGTCGAGATCGCAGGCGTCGGCGTCGGCGATGACCGGCGTGATGGTGCCCGCGAACGGCGCGATGCCGCTGACCCTGGCGGGGAACGGCGCGGTGGCCGCGATGGGCGAGGGGCCGTCCAGGCTGCGCAGCGCGCTCCATTCGAGCGGGCCGACCACCGACGCTTGCATGGCGCAGCCGCGCCGCGCCATCCAGTTGGCGGCTGCCGGCTCCTGGCCGACGTACAGCGCGAGCTGGTGCAGCGCGCGCGCGATCATGCCGCGGATGAACGGCAGCGCGACCGGCGTCTTGTCGCCCTCCTCGGCGGCGCGGGCCGCCGTCTTCCACGCCTCTTCGAGGCGCGCGACGATGGCCTTCATGGCCTCGGGCGAGCGGTACGCGATGGCGCTGTCGCCGCCGACCTCGAGCTGCGGGGTGGCCCCGAACGCCAGCGCATCGAGCGCCGCGACGGTGGCGGCCAGCGCCTCGGGGTTGTTCGGATCGCGCGCGGCCTGATCGATCACGTCGAGGTACGGACCCGAGCTGTCGGAGCGCGTCGCCTCGGCGGTGATCGCCGAGACGAAGGTGGGCGCGAGGCTCCCGCCGGAGCGCGGCGTCTTAGAGTCGGGCGTGGTGCCGTTGCAGCCACCGATGGCCAGCGCGAAGAGCGCAGCGAGGGTCGTGGAGCGGCGCAGGGCGCGCTTCGTGATCACGGTTTCGCCACAGGACGGCGTTGTGCGGGGGGTGGTGGTTTCGCTGAAGTCCCCAAACGACTGGTTCACAATCACGGTTTCGCCGCTTTCGCGTCGGGCTTGGCGGCCGGTTTTGTCGCGGGGATTTTCTTCACGTCGATCTTCTTGGGGTCGAGCTTCGGGCCGGGTTTCGTGTCGGGGGCGAGGGTGTCGATCTTCTTTGCCTCGGCGGTCGGGAGGAGGCGGACCATCTGGTGCATCAGGCGGTCGGTGCGCTGGAGCCAGGCGCGCCACTTGTCGTATTTGTCGACGGGGACGACCGACATGTCGAAGGCGACGCTGCGCGCGACCACGACGGTGCCCTTTGTCTTGCCCTTCGCGAACGTGATCTTGGCGCGGCCGAACTCGCCGCCGTTCTCTTCGCCGCCGGGGGGCAGCTCGGCGAAGACGTAGCCGGCGGGGGCGGTGATGGTGATCTCGCGGGTCTGGTGGCCGGGGGCGAGGCTCGGCGGGAGGGCGACGGGGAGGGTGCGCCTGGAGAGCGGCGCGAGCTGCGAGGTGATGGTGTTCTGCTCGGACAGCGGGACGGCCAGCTCGTCGCCCTCGCGGCGGGCGAAACCGCTTGAATCGGCGGCGTATTTGAGCGTCGCGACGCCGTTCGGGAGGTCGCTCTTGAAGTCGATCTCGGGCTTGACCTGGACGGTCGGGAAGAAGCCATTACCCAGGTACTGCTCGACCCACTGCTGGCGCGCGTCGGCCTGCTTCAGGTTCATGCGGAGCTGGAACGCGGCGTCGCCCGAGTGTTTTTCGGTCGCGGTGAGCTCGCCCGCGCCGGTCGGCGAGAGCTTGATCGACCACACCGCGTCGATGCCGTGGTCGTCGGGGGACGAGGGCGGCGTGTCCATGATCTTGGCCTCGCCCTCGTCGACGAACAGCGCGACGGCGCGCGCGTCCATCGAGGGCAGCGGGCCGAGGCGGCTCTCGGGGCTGGTCGCGTCGAGCCACATGCCGGGCTTGCCCTTCTCGCCGGGGAGGTAGGCGATGCCGTGATCGAACACCGGGATCGCGGCGCGGGTGCTGCGCAGGAGCGACGGCTCGGCGGTGTAACGGGTTTGCACCAGCACTTCAGTTGCATGAATGCCGATGCCCTTGAGCAGCGTGATCAGCAGCATCGCCTTGTCGTCGCAGTCGCCCTGGCGGCGCGCGAGAAGCTCTTGCGGGCGGTTCGGCAGCCACCACTCGCCCGAGACGTAGTTGACGTAGCGGATGTCGTCGGCGACGAAGTCGAAGAGCGCGCTGATCTTCTCCTCGCGGGTCTTCTTGCCCTTGGTCAGCTCGGCCGAGAGGCGGCGCGTCTGCTCGTCGGGCTCGGTGAAGCCCTGCACGGCGCTGCGGTACCACTCGCGGAACTCGCCCCAGCCGGCGAACGTCGAGCCGACCACCACGGGCAGCACCTCGGAGAGCCGCGGCGCGAGCGGCTCTTCCGGCACCATGGGCGGGTTTTCCCAGATGTAGCGCTGGATGACGCGGCCATCTTTTTTCTGCTCGTCGTAGCGCTCGGCCTTGCCGTTGATCACGTCGATCGCGAGGCGCGAGCCCTCGGCGGAGTCGACGACGACCTCGTTGTAGAGGATGGGGTGCGTGTCGGTCGAGCCGACGTAGTCGATGAAATAGAAGGGCGCGTCGCCGCGCCGGCCGACCGGTCCGTCGGTCCACGAGCGCACGGCGACCTCGACGATGTCGCCGGTGTGCAGCTCGGGCCAGCGCACGAACGGGCGGCCGCCCGACGACTGCTCCTCGGGCTGCGCGATGGTGCCGTCCTTGCGGTAGAGCCGCGCGAAGAGCAGCTCGGTGTCGGCGCTCTCGGCGGGGATGTTCTGCTCGTAGAGATCGTTCTCGGTGCGCGGCTCGATGACGATCTCGCGGGCGTAGTGCATGAGCTGCGAGATGCGCTTGTCGGCGTGGTAGGTGACGGCGCGCACCCAGTGGAGCTGGCGATCGAAGATCTCGCCCTTCTTCGCCGGGTTCTTGCGGGCCCGCGCCAGGAATTCTTCGGGCTTGGGCAGGTAGTCCTCGTCGCGCAGCCGCTCGCGGTTGCCGACTGACTCCTTGGTGTTGCCGGCGCGCAGCGCGAGCTCGGCCTTCACCATCGCGTCGCCGGGCTCCAGATCGCGGGCGCGGAGCAGCGCCTCGTTGGCCTTGCGGCGCTCTTCGTCGGCGGTCTTCGCCTTGGGATCGAGCGCCACCAGAGCGCGTCGCGCCTCGGCCAGGCCGGTGAAGCCGCTGGCCCGGTTGGGCCCCATCACGGTCGCCATGTAGAGCAGCTCGCGGGCCCACGCGAAGCGCCCCGCCTCGTAGAGCTCACGGCCCACGGTCGCGAGCTCGCCCGCGTGGGTGAGCCGCACCAGGGTCTCGGCCGCGGCTGATTCCATCGCGGCGCCGCCTTGCGGCCGGAAGGCCCGCACGTAGGCCACGCCGCGCGAATCGGCGCGCAGATCGGCGAGCTTCTGCAGGGCGTGCAGGCGCACGTCCGGGTGCGAATACGCCGCGTCCGCGAGCTCTTGCCAGGCGCTGATCGGCGTCTTGTCGCCCTGCTCGGCGGCCAGCGCGGTGAGCTCTTCGAGAGCCACCTTGGCGACGCCGCTGCCGCCGAAGCGGCGCTTGGACATCGAGCGCATGAGGCGCGCTTCGACGTCCTTCGCGTCCTTGAACGGCTCTTCTTCGAGCGAGGTGAGGCCCCACTCCGGCGAGGTCCCGGTGATGTGCCCAGCCGCGAGCCGGCGCTGCGCGAACGCCGCCGTGGCGCGGTCCTTCTCGACGAGCCCGCGCGCGAAAGCGAGGTTGAGCCAGCCGCTCTTGTTGGCGCCGCTCGTCGCGATCCACCCCGCCATCCCCAGCGCGTCGGCCGTCAGCCCGCTCTCACGCGTCACGCGATCGAGCAGACCGGGCGTGCGCGGCGAGGTCGCGTTGTCGGCGCCGCCGAGCACGCGCAACACCGAGGCCGCGAGGATCTGCACGGCGGTCGGCGTTTCGGGCAATTTCAAGGCTTTTTCAAGCGACGTCTCGTGAGGCCGCGCGACGATCGGGGTGACGTCCGGCGCGACGCCCGGCTTTGCCGCGGCGGGTTTCGCCGCACCCTTGGCCGCGCCCTTGGCAGGCGGCGCGAGCACCGGCTTCGCGAACGGCTTCGCACCACCCGCGAGATTGATCTTGGGCGCACCCGCCGCCGCACCCTTCGGAGCCACGGGCTGGCCCGCCGCGGGCTTCCCCGGTGCGCCCGGTTTCACGGCAGATTTAGGGGACTTCGGCGCAACGGCAGGGTCCTTCGCAGGCTCCTCGTTCGGCGGCAGCGAAAGTCCGCGCAGGTCCGACGACGACGTCACGGCGATGGGCTTGCGCGCTTCGTCCGTGAAACGAAGGCGCACGCGGCCCTCGTCGTTCACCGCGGAGGTGCACACCTTGGCCGCGACGAGGTGGGAGCCAGGCGTGACGTCGATCTCGGCGCCGAGCCTGTCGAGCATCATCCGCGTGTGGACGTCCTCGTTCTTGGTGACGGTCTTGCCGTCCCAGATCAGCCGCAAGGTCCCGGAGGCGGCGCCGAACAGCAGCACCTTCTTCACGTTCGGGGCGAACGACACCTTGGAGGCGACGTAGGTGCAGCTCTCGTTGCGCGGGTGGATGTAGAGATCGAGAGGTAAGCCACGGGCCGTGACCGAGGCTGGCAGCGCCTTGCGCCACGCGACCTCGTAGACGCCCCACGAGTAGCGCGCGTTCGTCTCGGCGAAGCTCTCGCCCGGAGCTTCGGGGCCTTGCTTCTTGTCGAGCCCACCGCCCGAGTCTTGAAAGGGCCCCACGATCGACAGGCCGGTCACCAGGCCCGAGCTGTTCACCGGCACGTCGTACGACGCGACGCGGGCGCCCGGCCACGGCGCTGGTTTGGCATCAGGCTTGAGCCGCGCCGAGAGCCAGCGCGCGTCGTCCGCGAGCGGCGAGGCCGAGGCCCCGATCAGGTCGAGGCCGGCGCGGGCCTTGCCGAACGCCGCGCGATCGTCGAGGGACGCCGCGAGGACCAGGCCCGCGAGGGCATCGTCGCCGCCGGCTTGCCCGCGTTTCAGCGCGGAATCGACCATTTCGTCCGGGGTCTCGGCCGTCCAGCGGAGGGCGGCGGGGGCGGCCGACTGGGCGCGAACGACGTTGGGCCCAATGGCGGCGGCGAGCGGCAACCCCAGGAAGAAGGCTGCTCGAAAAGCGCTGCGTCTACTCATGTGCGGCGCAGCTTACACGGCCTTTTTAATGCCGCCCGCCAGAAGTTCGATCGGGCTGGAACGCGGCGCGGGCGCCGCCGTGACCGGGCCCCGCTGTGGCGCGTCTCGGGGCGCGCCGGCATGGTCGCCGATTCGCGGCGCTGGCGGCTTGTGCTACCCTGCGCGCCCCATCTCCGGCGTGACCTGTCGCAAACTGGTAAAACGCAACTTATTCAGATAGTTACGCCCGTCGAGGACCCGCCCATGCGCTACCGTGACGTCCCCGCCAAGCTCGACCTTCCCACGCTCGAGCACCGGATTCTGAAGCACTGGCAAGACAACGCCTCTTTCGAGAAGCTCGTCGAGAAGAACCGCGGAAAGCCGCCGTGGTCCTTCCTCGACGGGCCCATTACCGCGAACAATCCGATGGGCGTGCACCACGCGTGGGGCCGCTCGTACAAGGACATGTTCTGCCGCTACCACGCCATGCTCGGGCACGAGCTGCGCTATCAGAACGGGTTCGACTGCCAGGGTCTGTGGGTCGAGGTCGAGGTCGAGAAGGAGCTCGGCTTCAAGTCCAAGCGCGATATCGAGACCTACGGCATCGCCGAGTTCGTCGAGAAGTGCAAGGAGCGGGCGCGTCGCTTCGCCGCCATTCAAACCCAGCAGTCGCAGCGGCTGGGCTACTGGATGGACTGGTCCGACTCGTATTACACGATGAGCGACGAGAACAACTACACCATCTGGGCCTTTCTCAAGAAGTGCCACGAGCGTGGGTGGATGTACAAGGGCACCGACGTCATGCCGTGGTGCGGCCGCTGCGGAACGGGCCTGTCGCAGCACGAGATCGCGACAGAGGGTTACCGCGAGATCACCCACCTCTCGCCGTACGTCAAATTCAAGCTGAAAGACCGGCCGGGCGAGTCGCTCATCGCCTGGACGACGACGCCATGGACGCTGACCTCCAACGTGGCGGCCGCGGTCCACCCCGACAAGACCTATCTCAAGGTCAAGCAGGGGAGCGAGATCCATTACGTGATCGCCGCGCGCGAGCCGATCCTCAAAGAAAAGGGCGCGTACGAGATCGTCGATCGGGTGCCGGGCAGCTCGCTCGTCGGCCTCGACTACGAGTCTCCGTTCCGCGAGCTGCCGGCCCAGGCCGGCATCGTCCACAAGGTTGTCGGCTGGACGGAGGTGCTCGAGACCGACGGCACCGGCGTCGTCCACATCGCGCCGGGCTGCGGCAAGGAAGACTTCCAGCTCGGGAAAGAGCGGGGTTTGGCCGTCGTCGCGCCGCTCGACGAGCTGGGGAATTTCTTGCCCAATTTCGGCCAATTTACCGGCAAGGCGGCGGGCTCGGTCGCGGAAGAGGTCGTCGCCTTCCTGAAGGCGAACGGCGTCCTCTACAAGCAGGAGCATTACAAACACTCGTATCCGGTGTGCTGGCGCTGCAGCAGCGAGGTCGTGTTCCGGCTCGTCGACGAGTGGTTCATCGACATGGGCGACAAGCTCGACAAGCCCGACGACGAGGTCACTCCGGAGGAGAAGGCCCAGAACCTGCGTTACCAGATCATCGACTCTGCCAAACAGGCCAAGTGGATCCCGGGGTACGGGCTCGATCGCGAGCTGGACTGGCTCCACAACATGGAAGACTGGATGATCTCGAAGAAGCGGTACTGGGGCCTCGCCCTGCCGATCTTCGTGTGCGAGTGCGGGACGTTCGACGTCATCGGCGGCAAGGAAGAGCTGAAGTCGCGGGCCGTCTCGGGCTGGGAAGAGCTCGAGGGGCACTCGCCCCACCGGCCCTACATCGACCAGGTGAAGGTGGCTTGCAAGGCGTGCGGCAAGCCGGCGTCGCGCGTGAAGGACGTGGGCAATCCGTGGCTCGACGCCGGCATCGTCGGGTTTTCGACTCTCAAGTGGTCGACCGACAAGGAGTACTGGGAGAAGTGGTTCCCGGCCGATCTGGTGACCGAGAGCTTCCCGGGCCAGTTCCGCAACTGGTTCTATTCGATTTTGGCCATGGGCACCGTGATGGCCGGCCGCTCGCCGTTCAAGACGCTGTTCGGCTATGCCCTGATGAAGGCGCAGGACGGCCGCGAAATGCACAAGAGCTGGGGCAACGCCATCGAGTTCAACGAGGCGGCCGACAAGGCCGGCGTGGACGCGATGCGCTGGCTCTATGCCTCGCACATCCCCGATCAGAACCTGCTGTTCGGTTATCCCGCCATCGACGAGGCGCGGAAGAAGCTATTGACTCTGTGGAACGTCTACAGCTTCTTCATTACCTACGCGAACGTCGACAACTTCGACCCTGCCGAGGCGCAGGTGCCGCTCGCCGAGCGCAACGTGCTCGACCGGTGGATTTTGGGGAGCCTGCAAAAGCTCGTGGCCAACGCCCGCGAGTCCTACGGCGACTACCACGTTCACACCCTCATGCGGCAAGTCGAGCGCTTCGTCGACGAGCTGTCGACGTGGTACGTGCGGCGCAGCCGGCGCCGTTTCTGGAAGAGCGAGGCCGGCTCGGACAAGCTGGCGGCCTATCAGACGCTCCACGAGGTGCTCGTCACTCTCACCGAGATCCTGGCGCCGATCCTGCCTTTCGTGACCGAGGACATGTATCAAAACCTGGTCCGGAGCGGCAATCCGCAGGCCGAGGAGAGCGTCCACCACCGCTCGTTCCCGGTGGCCAAGCTCGACATGGTCGACGAGGCGTTGAACAAGCGGATGGCGCTGATCCTGGAGATCGTGGAGCGCGGCCGGAACGCCCGCGAAGAGGTCCGCATCAAGGTGCGCCAGCCGCTGCAAACGCTGGTGATCAAGCTGCCCGAGGGGACCACCCCGGCCGAGCTGGCCGAGCTGGAGCCGATGATCGTCGAGGAGCTCAACATCAAGTCGATCGAGTACCGCGACGACGTGTCGAGCCTGCTGGAGCTGGGCGTCCAGGCCAATGGGTCGAAGATCGGGCCGCGCTTCGGCAAGGACGCGCAGAAGGTGTTCGGCGCATTGAAGAAGCTCACGGCGAAGGATCTGGTGGATTACCGCGAGGGCAATTCGCTCGACCTGACGATCGACGGGAAGACGGTGACCCTGGCGGCGGACGAGGTCCAGGTCCGCAAGGCCGCCGTGAAGGGCTGGACGCTCGGGATCTCGGGCAAGGTGGTGGTGCTGATCTCGACGGAGGTGACCACCGAGCTGAAATACGAGGGCTTCGTGCGCGAGGCGATCCGCGCCATTCAAGATCTGCGCAAGAGCAAGCAGCTCCACGTCGCCGATCGGATCCACCTGCGGCTCGACACGACGCCGGTCCTGCGCGCCGCGATCGAGGCCAATGCCGAGCTCTTGAAGCGGGAGACGCTCGCCGCGGAGATCACCTTCGGTGACGCGGGCGAGGGCGCGACCGTGGTCAAGATGGACGACGAGACGCTCAAGCTGGACCTCTCGGTCGCCCCCGGCGCCTCGTCGTAAAGGTAAGCGGTTGCCCGCGTCGCGCGCCTGCGTGGCGCGGGCTCCGCTCGATGGCGACCACCCGTTGCGCGTGTGCGTGGCGCGGGCCCGTGCGGTCGTCCCGGGGCGCAACTCGCCTCGTAGTTGGCCCAATCGGCATCCCCCATTACGGTCGTCGGTCATGCGCCGCCTCGCGATGATCGCGGTTTCGCTCGCGCTCGCCGCCGCCTC
>Ga0163144_10023356_pt1 | contig 12206 bp, 13 predicted proteins | sample OliLak19BULKMAT1_FD_123175 | JGI IMG/M metagenome (GOLD analysis project Ga0163144, IMG submission 123175) | Freshwater microbial mat bacterial communities from Lake Vanda, McMurdo Dry Valleys, Antarctica - Oligotrophic Lake LV.19.BULKMAT1 | ecosystem: Environmental > Aquatic > Freshwater >...
GGTCACGCTGTGACTATAGGGGAAAGGCTTTTCGAGACACTGCATGAATCACCTACGCATTGGAATCATTGGCGGCTCGGGGCTGTATGACATGGCCGAGCTCACGGACCGCGAAGAGCGGACGATCGACACACCGTTTGGTGCGCCGTCCGGGCCCTACGTGCTTGCGACGTTGCGGGGCCGGCGGGTGGCGTTTCTCGCGCGACATGGCGACGGACACCGCTACACGCCGTCCGAACTGAACTACCGCGCCAACATCTTCGGGTTCAAGATGCTTGGGGTCGAGTGGATCCTGTCGGCGAGCGCGGTCGGCAGCCTCCGCGAGGACTTCAGGCCGCTTGATCTCGTCGTGCCTGATCAGTTCTTTGATCGCACGCGCGGACGGATCAGCACGTTTTTTGGTGACGGCATTGTGGCGCACGTCGGGTTTGCGCATCCGTTGTGTGGTCCGCTCAGCCGCCTCATGCTGCAGTCGGCGAAGGCCGCCGGCGCGACCGTGCACGAAGGCGGCACTTACGTCTGCATGGAAGGCCCGCAGTTCTCGACGAAAGCGGAATCGACCTTCTACCGTGCGCAGGGGTTTGACATCATCGGCATGACCAATCTGCAGGAGGCCAAGCTGGCCCGAGAGGCCGAGATCTGCTACTCGACGCTCGCGCTGGTCACCGACTACGACTGCTGGCATCCCGACCACGACTCGGTGACGGTCGAGATGATCGTCGCCAACCTGACGCAGAACGCAAAGACGGCACAGCAGGTGATCGCCAACGCCGTTGAACAACTCCCCATCGATCGCACCTGCGAGTGTGCCCGCGCACTGGCGACCGCAATCATCACCCGACCGAACGCCATTCCCGCAGCGCGCAAAACGCTGCTTCAACCCCTGATTGGAAAATACCTCGCATGAATCTCATCGTCACCGGCTCCATCGCGTTCGACTATCTGATGTCGTTTCCTGGCAAGTTCACCGAGCATCTGCTGCCGGAGCACTTTTCGCGCGTCAGCCTCAGTTTCCTCGTGGACACGATGGACAAACGGCGCGGTGGCTGCGCACCGAACATCGCATACACCCTGGCGCTGCTGGGGGAGAAGCCGATGCTGATGGCCACGGCCGGTCAGGACTTTGGTGACTATCGCCGCTGGCTGGATGCCGCAGGGATTGACACGTCATTGGTCAAGGACGTGGATGGCAAGTTCACGGCCTCCTTCTTCTGCAACACCGACGAGGCCAACAACCAGATCGCGTCGTTTTACACTGGCGCGATGGCGCACGCGGCAGAGTTGTCCTTCCGCACGGTCCCTCGCCCCGACCTGGTCATCATTTCTCCAAACGACCCGGCCGCGATGGTGCAATACGCCGATGAATGCCGCACGCTGGGCATCAAATACATGTTTGACCCCGGGCAGCAGTGTGCACGCATGAGCGGCGATGAGATTCGCGAGGGCATTGTTGGTGCCGCGCTGGTCATCTGCAACGACTACGAGTTCGAACTGATCCGTCAGAAGACCGGTCTCGATGAGGCCGATGTGCTGGCGCTGGCCGGCGTGTTGATCGTCACCAAGGGTGAACACGGATCGTCGGTGATGCAGCCAGGGTCGCAGATTGATGTGCCGGCCGTCACCCCGACACGGATTGCGGATCCGACCGGCGTGGGTGATGCCTACCGCGGCGGGTTCATGAAGGGGCTGGCCCTTGGCGCCGGCTACGACGTGTGCGCCCAGTTGGGCAGTGTGGCCGCGACCTATGCGCTCGAACACCTGGGCGGCACCAGTCACGCGTACACACGCGCGGAGTTCAAGGCGCGTTATGAAGAGCACTTTGGCGCGCTGACCGCCACCCTGTAGGAGCAGTGGCCAGACTCCTGATGATCGGCAGCCTGGTCTGGCCGCTCCTGCTCGGGGCTGCGTGGTGGGATCATGCCGAACATCAGGCGGGCGACCGCAGTGTCTGGTCGGTCGTGGTGTATATGGCTGCTGGGCGTGTGTGCCACCAGCAGCCTGAACGGTCGTTCCATTCCCGCACGGCCCAATGGCCCGTGTGCGCGCGCTGTGCGGGCTTGTACCTGGCGGCGCCGTTCGCCGCGGCCTGGTTCCTCCGTCGCCGGAGGAGCGCGACGCAGATTGATCGGGCGGCCTATCGAGGCATGGCGCTGGCGGCGGTGCCGACTGTGTTGACGCTCGCCTGGGAGTGGGCAGGATTGGGCACGCCGCCCAATCTGGTGCGCTTCCTGACTGCGCTGCCGCTCGGCGCGGCGATTGCCTGGGCACTCTTCACCGTGACCCATCGGATAGACTGAGGCACGTGTGACGAGAACCTGAATGGTACGAACTCCAATTTCCAAAGCCCAGATGCCCGAGCCTGCGCGGCCCAGCCTGGTGTTGACCTGTGCGTTGGCGTGGGTGTTTCCCGGCGCCGGGCACATGCTGCAGGGACAGGCGGGCAAGGCGCTGATTTTTGGCGCAACGCTGCTGCCGATGTACGTCCTCGGGCTGTGGTTCGGAGGCCGACTGTTTCCGTTCGAAGGCAGTGAGCCTCTGGTCTGGCTCGCCGGCCTGGCGCAGTGGATGATGGGCGCCGTCCGCCTGATCGCTGAACTGGTCAGCGCCGGGAAAGGCGACGTCGTCGTCGCGTCCTACGAATACGGCAACACGTTTCTCATCACCGCGGGCCTGCTCAATGCGCTCGTGATTCTGGACGCGTCGGACGTGGCTCGCGGAAGGAAGTCGGCATGACCAGTCATCTCGGCATGATGATCCTGCTGGCGGCGCTGATCTCGCCCGTGTTCGCAGCACTGCATCGTGAGGATCTGGCCTCGGGCCGCGCCTTTGCCCTGCGCCTGTTTGGAGGACTTGTGGGCGGCGCGTTTGTGTTGAGCTGGGTGCTGTATCTCATCTTCGGATAACCGACCGATGACGTTCCTCTGGGTCTGGGGACCGGCGCTCATCTGGATGGCCGTCACCTTCTACATCTCCCATCAGTCGGTCGTCTCCATTCCGCTGGGCGCGCCCGACTACGTTGCGCACGGCGTGTCGTACGCGGGGCTGGGTGCCCTGATCGTCCGTGCGCTCGCCGGGGGACGCCTGTCCGCGATGTCGTGGCGCCTGGTGCTGCTCGCCACCCTCATAGGCGGCGTGTATGGAGTCTCCGACGAATTCCACCAATCCTTCATCCCCGGCCGGGACTCATCGCTTTCCGACATCGTTGCCGACACGGTCGGTGCTCTGGTTGGGGCCTCTGTGGCTGCCGTCGCTGGCGCCTGGCTCCGGCGCCATCGAAATGGGGCAATGGGGCAATGAGGCAATGGGGGCAGAACCCTGAACCTCACCGCTTATACTGGAGAACGCATGTCCTTTGAAAACCTGCTGATCGAGCGCGATGGCGCCGTCCTCATCGTCACCCTCAACCGCCCCAAGGTCCTCAACGCGCTGAACGCTCAGACACTGGGTGAGCTCGGCCAGGTGATCAACGACGCCCGCACCGATGACACCGTGCGCGTCGTGGTCCTGACCGGCTCGGGCGAGAAGTCGTTCGTGGCAGGCGCGGACATCAATGAACTCGCCGTGCAGACGCCGGTCGGTGGGCGTGATCACGCCCGCCACGGCCAGGACCTCTTCGACAGAATCGAACGCCTCGGCAAACCCGTGATTGCCGCGGTCAATGGCTTCGCGCTGGGTGGCGGATGTGAACTCGCGATGGCGTGCACGATGCGGTATGCGTCCGACACGGCGCGGTTCGGCCAGCCGGAAATCAATCTCGGCATCATTCCCGGCTACGCCGGATCGCAGCGACTGCCGCGCCTGGTGGGCCGCGGCCGGGCGCAGGAACTCCTGCTGCTGGGCGACATGATCGGGGCCGACGAAGCGTTCCGCATCGGGCTGGTGAACAAGATTGTGCCGGCGGCGGAACTGATGACCGAAGTGCGGAAGGTCGCGCAGACCCTCGCGCAGAAGGCCCCCGTGGCGGTGCGATACATTCTGGACGCCGTCGCGACTGGTGCGGACATGGCGTTTGCGGATGCCGAGGATCACGAGGCGACGTTGTTTGGTCTGGTGTCGACGACCGATGACATGCGTGAGGGCACCCGCGCCTTCCTCGAAAAGCGCAAACCCACGTTCACCGGCAAATAGGGCAGGGTCGCCACGTTCACCATGCGCGTTGCCCTGATCGTTTCGCAGTACCACGACTTCATCACCTCGCGCCTGGAGACCGGCGCGCGCCAGCTGCTGCGTGAGCAGGGCGTCCACGAGGATGACATCGTGACGTTCGCCGTGCCTGGGGCGTATGAACTCGCACAGGCCGCTCAGCGTGTGGCGGAGACGCCGGGCTGGAGCGCGGTGGTCTGCCTCGGGTGTTTGATTCGTGGAGAGACCGCGCACTTTGAGTACATCGCGACGGCCGCCGCGGAGGGCATCATGCGTGCCGCGCAAGCGACCGCGGTCCCAATGGCCTTCGGAGTGCTGACGACCAATTCGGCCGAGGAGGCCATGGCGCGTGCGGTCGACGGCCCTGGTAATAAAGGACGCGAGGCGGCCCTGGCGGCGTTCGAGATGGCCACACTCTACCGGACGCTCCCGACGGGCAGGCCCTCGTGATCACCACGCCGAGGCATCAGTCGCGCGAACTCGCCCTGCAGGCCCTCTACTTCTGGGAGGTGGGACGGTCGGCACCCGACGAGGCCCTCGACCACGTCGTGGCGGAACACATGCCGGACGCGTCAGATCCGGTGCGGGCCTTTGCACAGACACTGGTGCGGGGCACCGTGCTCACGCACGAAGAGCTGGATCAGATCATCGGGCGTCATATTGACAACTGGCGGATCGAACGACTTGCCGTGATCGACAAGTTGATCCTGCGCATGGCGACCTGGGAGTTACGGTACGAGACCGAGACCCCGCCGGCCGTCGTGGTGAACGAGGCGCTCGAACTGGCGCGCACCTTCAGTGCGGACGAGTCGATCAAGTTCGTCAACGGTGTGCTCGATGGGATTCGAAAGTCTTTGAGCGAGTAGGCGGAGAGCAGAATGTCGAACGAAGCGGAACAGTCGGCGCAACGGCGCGCGAAACTTGATGAGCTGATTGCGCTCGGCGTCGCGGCGTATCCCGTCCGGTTTGAGCGGACCGATACCGTCTCGGAACTCGTGGCCCGCCACGGCGACACCACCGGTCCGGATCTTGAGGCGTCTCGCCCGGAGACACGTGCGGCGGGGCGCATCCTCTCGATGCGCACGTTTGGCAAAGCCAACTTCATCGAGTTGTCGGATGGGCTGACGCGCCTTCAGGTCTATGTGCGCGCCGACGGGATGTCCGAACGCGACTTCGAGATCTTCAAGCGACTCGACCTGGGCGATCACATCGGGGTGGCCGGGCGGATGTTCCGCACCAAGACCAACGAACTGACCATTTTTGCCTCGGGGATCGAGTTCCTTGCCAAGTGCCTGCTGCCGTTGCCGGAAAAGTGGCACGGCCTCACGGACATCGAAATCCGGTACCGCCAGCGGTACCTCGACCTGATCGTGAATCCCGACTCCCGCCGCGTCTTCGAAGCGCGCGCGAAGGTGGTCGCCGGAATCCGCCGTTTCCTCAATGGCCGGGGGTTCCTTGAAGTCGAGACGCCCATGATGCAGCCGATTGCCGGCGGCGCATTGGCGCGTCCCTTCACGACGCACCACAACGCGCTCGACCTGCCGCTCTACCTGCGTATCGCCCCCGAGCTGTACCTCAAGCGCCTGACCGTCGGTGGTTTTGAGAAGGTCTACGAGATCAACCGCAACTTCCGCAACGAAGGGATTTCCACCCAGCACAATCCCGAGTTCACGATGCTCGAGTTCTACGAGGCCTACGTCGACTACCAGCATTTGATGACGATGACGGAAGAGATGCTGGTGGAGATCGCGCGCGAGGTGACCGGCGGCGCGGAGACGACGTTTAATGGCGCGCAGATCAGTTTTGCCGCGCCGTTCAGGCGCGTGTCGTTGCGCCACGCGGCGGCAGAGGCCGCCTCCCAGCGCCTCGGACGAGTGGTGACCGAGCCCGACCTGCGCGATCGCACCACGGCGGCGGAGGTCGCCAAGGCGCTGCACTTCGAGGTGCACCCCTCCCATGGCGCCGGCAAGATCGCGACGACGATCTTCGAGGGACTCTGGGAAGACCAGTTGATCCAGCCGACGTTTGTGTACGACTTCCCGACCGAGGTCTCGCCGCTCTCGAAGCAGAAGCCGGACGACCCCGACACTGTCGAGCGGTTCGAGATGTACGCCGGCGGCTTCGAAGTAGCCAACGGCTTCAGCGAACTCAACGACCCCGTCGAACAACGTCGTCGTTTCGAGGATCAGATCAAGGGCCGGGCCGCTGGTGATGCCGAAGCCCATCAGATGGATGAGGACTACGTCCGCGCCCTCGAATACGGCCTGCCGCCCACCGGCGGCGAAGGCATAGGCATCGATCGCCTCGTGATGCTGCTGACGGGCAGTTCGTCCATTCGGGATGTGATCCTGTTCCCCTTGATGCGTCCAGTGAAAGCAGAGTCCGCAGCGGAATGAAGTCCGTACCTTTAACCTGTGCCCTTTAGCCTTCTATGAGCTTCTCCTGGTTCATCGCGCTGCGCTACCTGACCGCCAGGCGGAAGCAGGCGTTCATCTCGCTGATCTCGCTGGTGTCGATCCTCGGGGTCGGCGTGGGCGTGATGGCGCTGGTGATTGCCAACGCGCTGATGACCGGTGTGCAGGCAGAGATGCGCGATCGGATCGTGGGCGCCACTTCCCACATCAACGTCTACAAGGCAGGAACCGGCCTGCTCGATGTGGAGGCCGAAGCCGCCAAAATGATGCGCCCCGGCGTGTTGGGCGCGGCCCCTGCGCTCACCGGACAGGGCTTGCTGAGCGCGGGTGGCCGGTCGGCGTTTGTGCAGCTCAAGGGGATCGACCCCGTGCGCGAAGTGACGGTCACCGACCTGGGTGGCTCCATGATCGGCGGCGCCGTGGAGGCACTCCGCCCGGCGGTGGCGTCCGATCCGGATGGCCTGGCACCGCCTGATTCAATCCTGCTGGGGTCGGCGCTGGCGCGTTCACTCAATCTGCGTGTCGGCGAACGTGTGGCGCTCATGGTGCCGCACGGGTTTCAGTCGCCGATGGGCATGATTCCGCGGAGCGTCCTGCTTGAGGTGGTCGGCATCTTCGAGCTGGGGTTTCATGAGTTCGACGCCAACTACGGGTTGTTGTCGCTCGACGTGGCGCAACGCCTGCTCAACGAGCCGAGCCCCCACGCGATGCAACTGCGTGTGGCGGACCTCGAGGCTGCCCCGGCCATCGCGGCGGATCTGCAGGACGCCCTCGGGCCCGATTACACCGCGGTGGATTGGACCGTACTCAACGCGTCGCTCTACGAAGCCCTCCGCCTCGAGAAACTCGCCATTGGTTTCACCATCGGGCTCATCGTCATGGTCGCCGCGCTCAACATCGTGGCGTCGCTGGTGTTGCTGGTGATGGAGAAGAGTCGTGACATCGGCATCCTGCGCACCATGGGCGCGCCTGCGTCGGCGATTCAGCGGATTTTTATCCTGCAGGGCGTCACCATCGGTGCGGTTGGCACGTCGGTCGGCGCGGCCCTGGGCGTGATCGTGTCCTGGGTCTGCGACCGCTACCAACTGTTTTCGCTGCCTGGTGACGTCTATCAGATTACGCACCTGCGTTTTCGTGTCGACGCGTTTGATGTGTTGACCATCGTCGTGGCCGCGATGTTCGTGTGTCTGGTGGCGACGATTTATCCTGCGCGGCGCGCGAGCGCCATCGACCCGGCGGAGGCCCTCCGCTACCAATGATCTGCATCACCGCGCGCGGCATTGTAAAGGCCTACGCCACGGCGACCGGCCCGCTGGAGGTGCTCCGAGGCGCGGACCTTGACGTTTCGCAGGGCGAGATGGTCGCGATCGTCGGTGCGTCAGGGGTGGGGAAGAGCTCGCTGCTCCACGTGCTGGGGGGCCTCGACGCGTTTGAGGCCGGGACGGTCTCCATCGGCGGGGCGGACATTCACGTCATGACCGACGAGGCCCGTGTGCGCTACCGGAACCGCCACGTCGGGTTCGTGTTCCAGTTTCACCACCTGCTGCCGGAGTTTACGGCGCTTGAGAACGTCGAAATGCCGCTCCGGATCGCCGGCACCCCGGCCGCCGAGCGCCGGGCCCGCGCGCAAGAGCTGCTGGCCCGGGTCGGCCTGGCCGACCGCGCGACCCACCGTCCGGCCGCCCTGTCCGGGGGCGAGCAGCAGCGGGTGGCCATCGCCCGCGCCCTGGTCGCCAGGCCGACCGTGCTCCTGGCCGATGAACCCACCGGGAATCTGGACGAGGCCACGGCGGCCGACCTGCATCGGCTCCTGAAGGCAATGCACGCCGAACACGGCCTGACCTCCGTCATCGTCACCCACAACCCCATTCTGGCGGCCGCCTGTGACCGGGTCCTGCGCCTCGAAGGCGGGCGGCTGGTGCCGGTCGATCTCGTATAATTGGCAGGGATGTTCGAACGTTATACGGAACGCGCACGTCGTGTGTTGTTCTTTGCCCGATACGAGGCCACGCAGCTTGGCAGTACGTCGATTGAGACCGAGCACCTGCTGCTCGGACTGATTCGTGAAGGCAAGGGGCTGACCAGCCGGATTTTCGCGCGATCACATTTGTCGCTCGAGAGTATCCGGAAGGAAATCGAAGGCCGCACGGTGTTCAAGGAGAAGGTCTCGACCTCGGTTGATATTCCCTTCAGTCCGGACACGAAGCGGGTCCTGCAGTATTCGGCCGAAGAAGCCGATCGCCTGCTCCACACCTACATCGGGACCGAGCACCTCCTGCTTGGGTTGTTGCGCGAGGAGAAGTGCGTCGCGTCGACGATTCTGTACGAAAAGGGCATGCGCCTCGCGAGTGTGCGCGACGACATCGTGCAGCTGCTCAACGAAAAGACCGCGCCCGTCCGGCCGAAGGAAACGCCGTTGCTGGCCGAGTTCAGCCGCGACCTTACGGACGCCGCGAGCAAACGCCACCTCGATCCGCTGGTCGGACGCGCGCTGGAAATCGAGCGTGTGCAGCAGGTGTTGTGCCGCCGCACCAAAAACAACGTCGTGCTCATCGGGGAGCCCGGCGTCGGCAAGACGGCCATTGTTGAAGGGCTCGCGCAGCGCATCGTGGACGGCGAGGCCCCGCATTTTCTTGCCGACAGGCGGATTCTTGCGCTCGACATCTCGCTGATCGTCGCGGGCACCAAATACCGCGGACAGTTCGAGGAACGCCTCAAGGCGATCATGAAGGAACTGACCGAGAACCCGAACATCATCGTGTTCATTGATGAACTCCACACGCTGGTGGGCGCCGGGTCGGCGGAAGGGTCACTCGACGCCGCGAATATTCTCAAACCCGCGCTCTCGCGCGGCGAAATCCGGTGCATCGGTGCCACGACGCCCGCGGAGTACCGGAAGTACATCGAAAAGGATCGCTCCCTCGAGCGCCGGTTCCAGGCCGTCAAGGTCGAGCCGCCGACCGAACTGGAATCGCTGCAGATCATTCTTGGCGTGAAGGATCGCTACGAGTCGTTCCACCACGTCATCTATTCGCCTGAAGCCCTTGAGGCGGCGGTGTATCAGTCGAGCCGCTACATCACCGACCGCTTCCTGCCCGACAAGGCCATCGACTTGATCGATGAGGCCGGCGCCCGCGTGAAGTTGCGCGAGGCGCACGCGCGCACGGAAGCGAGGGGGCATGGGCGCCAGGTCGTCGTCGCCGTGCCGACGATCGATCTCGACGAGGTGATCACCGCCGGCGATGCAACCGGCGTGGTCGTGCGTGAGACGGTGGACCTCAAGCCCGGCGGACGTCCGATTCTGGTCGGGCGTCACGAGATCGACGAGGTCGTCTCCAAGTGGACCGGTGTGCCGCTCACCTCCATCAACGAGGATGAGAGCGACAAGCTGCTCCGCATGGAGGAAGAGCTCCATCACCGCGTCATCAGCCAGGAGAAGGCCATCTCGGCGTTGTCTCGCGCGATTCGCCGGTCACGTGCCGGGTTGAAGAACCCGAACAGACCCGTCGGGTCGTTTGTCTTTCTTGGTCCCACCGGTGTCGGCAAGACGGAGCTGGCACGTGCGCTGGCGAACTTCCTCTTCGGGTCGGACCAGTCACTCATTCGTTTCGACATGTCCGAGTACATGGAGAAACACGCGGTCTCCAAGTTGATCGGATCGCCGCCCGGGTACGTCGGGCACGAAGAGGGTGGTCAGCTCACCGAGAAGGTCAGACGGAATCCCTACTCAGTCGTGCTGCTCGATGAAGTCGAGAAGGCACACCCGGACCTGTTCAACATCCTGCTGCAGGTGTTTGAGGACGGCCATCTGACCGACGGGCTCGGCAACCGCGTCAACTTCAAGAACACGATCATCATCATGACGTCGAACATCGGCGCGCGCTTCATCCAGAAGAAGGCGTCGATGGGCTTCCAGTCGCAGGACACCAGGGACGTTCAGAAGTCGGTGACCGATCTGGTGCTCGGCGAAGTCAAACGGACCTTTAATCCCGAGTTCATCAACCGCATCGATGAGCTCATCGTGTTTGAGCCGCTGTCAGACGACGATTTGCGGCGCATTATGACCCTGCTTGTGGCCGACCTGAACCGGCACCTGACGGACCGGCACCTGACCATTTCGCTGACCCCCGAGGCGGTGGACTGGATTATCGACGTGACGTGCCGCGACCGGACCTACGGCGCGCGACCGCTTCGGCGGGCGATCCAGCGGTATGTAGAGGATCCGCTGTCGGACGAGCTGATTCGTGGACGACTGCGCGGGGGGCTGGTCGAGGTCTATCTCGACCTGGGGACCCTGGCCTGGCGGGCTGTGGACGGGTCGGAGACCGGCCGCCCTCTGGCGGTGATCGTCTAAGCTGGCAAGTGGAATTCAACTGGTGATTTTGTGAATGTGACGCATTGTCTCTCTGTTCGTGTGGCCCTGGCGGCAACGACGGCTCTGCTGAGCCTCGGTCCCGCCGTGGTGTGGGCCCAGACCCCGCCCGTGCCGGCCCCGCAGGCCCCGGCGGCCCAACAACCGGCACAGCCGCCGACCGACATCGGTCCGGTGGTCTTTGGCCTGGAATTGCGCGTGGTGCCCGACAACGTCTTTACGGTGGTGCCGTCCGAGACGTATCTCTATTACGTCCGGTCGCGCCCGCGCACCGCGACCGGTGGATACATTCCCTACGATGACGCCTTCGAGCAGCAGTTGCTCGCGGACTTTGATCGGTTGATGGCGACGCCCTTCGTGGATGACCTCCGCATCGAGGTGCAGGATCGACCCTTCGCCAACGGCGTGATGGGCAAACACGTGATCTTCTTCATCGAAGAGCGCAAGCGCATCAAGATCGTGGACTATCAGGGGGCGCGCGAAGTCGCCGTGTCGGACATCGAGGCGAAGCTCAAGGAAGAGAGTATTGAGGTCCGCCTCGACTCGCCCGTCGATGACAGCGTCATTCGCCGCGTCGCCGGTGTGGTCAAAGGGCTGTACGCCGAAAAGGGTTTTCAGTACGCCACCGTGACGCCGACGCAGAAGCCCGCGCCCGGTGGACCGAAGCTGGTGCACCTGACGTTCAACATCGATCAGGGGCCGAAGGTCAAAATCCGCGACGTGCAGTTTGACGGCAACACCCACGTGAGTGACAGTGACCTGCGCGCGCAGCTCAAGGTCAACAAGCCGCGTGGGTTCCTCGCGTTTATTGGGGGCGGCGGCACGTATCAGGAAGCCAAATTTGCGGAGGACGCACAGGTGCTCACGCAGTATTTGCGCGACAAGGGGTACGTGTACGCGCAGGTCGGGCAGCCGCAGCTGGAGGCGATCGAGGATTCCGAGGATGGCAAAACCCGCTGGGTGCGGATGCGCATTCCGGTCGACGAACGGGATCGCTATCGCATCAGCAAGTTCGAGATTGCCGGCAACGAGACCATCCGCACCGAGTCGCTGCTCCCGTTCTTCAAGAAGGTCAAGGTCGGTGAGTACTTCACCTACGAGCCCATGGGCAAGGCGCGCGAAAAACTCAGCGAATTGTACGGCGCGTTCGGCTACATGGAGATGGATGCGTCCCCGGAACTCAAGCCCAACAACATCGACGCCGAGACCGGTCAGCCCATACCCGGCTTCACCGGCACGCCGGAGGTGGAGGTCACCTGGCGGATCACGGAAGGCAC
>Ga0163144_10023357_pt1 | contig 12205 bp, 11 predicted proteins | sample OliLak19BULKMAT1_FD_123175 | JGI IMG/M metagenome (GOLD analysis project Ga0163144, IMG submission 123175) | Freshwater microbial mat bacterial communities from Lake Vanda, McMurdo Dry Valleys, Antarctica - Oligotrophic Lake LV.19.BULKMAT1 | ecosystem: Environmental > Aquatic > Freshwater >...
ATGTAGGGGCGGATTAGGCGCTCGTGGAAAAATCCCCAACCCCAAGAGTCGCCGCGCCGAATATCCGCCCGTTTACCTGTTATGAAATCATAGCGATGCACCAAAGTGAAATGCACCCATTGCGCCCCTACGGATCATCTCTTATTTTGAGTCGCCAACAGCATCGGCGAAGTCGTTACAAAATGAAATAAGGTTAACAGTTTCACTCATTTCCCTCCGCCCGCCGCGCCAGCCAACCGGCACCGACCAGCGCTATCGCCGCCATGCCCACCAGCAGCACCCCCGCCCACAATGCCGCGTCGATATCGCGCTCAAGGATGGTGTAAATCAACAACGGCAGTGTTTGGGTGCGCCCTTGCAAGCTCCCTGCGAACAAAATCGTCGCCCCAAATTCACCCAGCGCCCGCGCCCAACTGAGGATCAAGCCCGCCGCCAGCGCGTGCGCGCTCAACGGCAGCGTGATGAACCGGAACACCCGCCACTCGGTCGCGCCATCGACACGGGCGGCATCTTCATAATCGACCCCCACCCCGCGAAACCCGATCTGGGCGGCGCGGATGTAAAAGGGTGCCGACACAAATGTCTGCGCCAGCACCACCGCCGCCGTCGTGAAGGGCAGTTGTACCTCCAGCGCCGTCAGCGCCTCGCCAAATAACCCCCGCCGTCCAAAAGCGACGAGTAGCCCTAGCCCGGCGACCGCTGGCGGCAACACCACCGGCAGTTCCACGAGGATAGCGACCAGCCCACGCAAGGGAAACCGCCACCGCGCCAACGCATACGCCAGCGGCGTGCCGAAGATCACCGTGAGCATCACGCTGACCAGCGTCGTGAACACGCTCAGTAGCAGCGCATCGCCCAACGCCGATCCGGTGCCGCTGAGCGCCGCCCACGCCTGTCGCTCGATCCCCCGGAGGAACAGCGCCGCAATCGGCAGGATCAAGAAAGATAGTCCCACTCCCGCGCCCAACCCGATCAAGGCACGGCGTAACGTCAAGGGGACGCGCCTTTGTGACTTCCTGTTCAAGTTGTTTTCGTTTTTCTTTCTCTTTTTTGCCTACACAAAAATGCGCAGTTTCTCAAAATCTTTCTTGAGCGTCTCGCGCTGGCTGGCGCTGTACAACACCACCGCTGGATGAAACATCGGCACAAAATGAACATCGCCATAGGGCAACGTCGCCTTGATCAGCTTGCCGTGCAGGTCGGTGATCTTGCCGCCTTTTTCGGACAGATCGAACTTTTTGAGAAGGTATTGCATGGCAAAACTGCCGAGTGAGGCGATCACTTTGGGCTGAATGATCGCGATCAGACGATCCACAAAGGGGGCATAGAAGGCAATTTCGGCGGGGTTCGGATCGCGATTTTCGGGCGGGCGATCCAAAATCAAGTTGGTGATAAAAATATCCTCGCGCTTTAAGCCAATACCGCGCAGCATCTCGTCCAGCACTTCGCCCGATTGACCGACAAAGGCGCGCCCCTCGGCAGCTTCCACCTTGCCCGGCGCTTGCCCAATGAACATGATGCCCGCGTCGGGATTGCCATCCCCCATCACCGGAAAAAAGCGGTTTTCGAGGCGAAAATTGTACAACGGCGAAGCGGTGGCGTTGACCAGATCATCGCGCACGATTTTCAGTGCCGCCGCCTTTTGGGTCAAAGTTTCTGCTAATTGAGCGACTTCTTTGACCGGACGCGGACTCAAATTGGCGCGCACGACATTTACCAAGTCTTCGACATCCGCCGCAAAACGATTGTGGCTTAGTTCAAGGGCATTGCGCCGTGCCAGCAACGCCAGATCATCCGGCAAGTCCGACGAAGGCGGCATTTTCGCGCCCCCGACCAGCGTCGGGATCACGCGCTTGTTGAGGCGGAGCGCGCTAGCGACCTCAATGCGCACAAAATCGTTCCACTGTTCCAAGCGGCGTGCCCCACTCGCATCGGTGATCGTCGCCCACTGGGGACCCATCACGACGATGCAGATATCGCACGCCGCGATCCCTTTTTCGAGCGCCTCGACAAAATCGACCCCCGGTTCGATGCTGGCGACATCCATAAACATGTCTTCGGGGCGAAAATGCTTGAGCAGGTGATCGTACAAACGACCGACATAACCTTCACTATCTTGCCGTCGGTAGGAAATGAAAATGCGGGTCATAAGTGGACGACTCCCGATGTTGCTGCTGGTGGGGCATTCCGACAATGCCGATATCCGCTGGCGTAAGAGGATGGCGCAAGAGGACTCGACAATACCCACCCATTATACCGTAGTGGGCGACATCCACAGGCGTATCTATCCGGCGCTGGCGGTCAATTCTTCAAAAATTCGGCGTAATTCTTTGGGGTTGGGCAGGGGCTTATAGAGGATGCGGTTTGCGCCCGACGTGCTTAGGATATCGCGTTCTTGCTCGGCATTCAAACGAAATGCCGTCATCAACACTATGGGGATGTTATGAAAATGGTTGCTGCGCCGCAACCGCGCGCTGACTTGGGTGCCTTGTGCCGCACCCGGTAAGCGGATATCCAAGAGCGCGATCTGGGGCATCATCGTTGGGGCGTCGTCACTGGCGTCCATAGCGCTAATCCAGCGCACAGCATCTTCGCCATCGCCAAATGCCAGACCGTCGAAACCGAGCGCGTGAACCATCAATAAGAGCATTTCGCGCAAGTCATTTTCGTCTTCGACAATGAGCCATGTACTCATAAAAATTCCTTAACGGGGTTCAAGTGGGCAGCGACCAACAATGTATATCTATCTTACCCCGCTTTTGCGGGTTGCAACCATGAGGGATTTTTGATGTGACGCGATTCAAACGATAGCCTGTGCGCGCAATACCTGTATGAATCACGCGCGATAGTGGGTTATACTGTAATTACTCAGGTACCCCTCACCCCGTCCGAGCGCGCTCGGCACCCCCTCAGCCCACAAACAGGAGAGGGGGAGAAAAGCGGTAGAAAGTCCCTCTCCCCGCCGCTTCGCTTATGGAGAGGGATTGCCGCTTCGCTTTGGGTGAGGGCTGAGCAGTTACGTTATACTAAAGATCATTCGCTCAACCATAAGGAGCAGCGTGCGATGTCGGAAATTGTAGTACTCACCTTCCCAGAACGTGAATTGGTACTCGATGCCGTCGATCACCTCAAAAAAATCGACCACATCGTCATCAAACATTCGGCGGTGATCGCCAAAGCCGCAGACGGCGAAGCGTTGGTTTTAGAAAATGACATTAACCCGAACGAAGGTGCCATCGCTGGCGGCACACTCGGTGCCTTGCTCGGCGGGATCGGGATTGCCGGCTTGGGTGCCTTTTTGCTGCCCGGTGTCGGCGCGCTGATCGCGATTGGCGCGGGTGCGTTCATCGGCGGGGTGGTAGGCGGGGCAACGGGCAGCGTGGCGGCACGTCTGTTCGATATGGGTTTTGATAACGCCCAGATCCATGACTTGGCACAACGACTCAATGCGGGCGGGGCTGCACTGGTGATCGAATTTGACGGCGACGAGATCGCCATTGCCCGCCTCCACGAAGAACTCAAACCCTATCAGGCGGACTTCCTTCATAGCGTCAAATCATAGCGTTAAATCCTAATACCGTTGACGGGACGAAAGTACACTCTCTGCTTCCGTCCCTAGCGGTATGATTGAACACTCACCCATCCTTTTCGATCCTTAAGCTGCTGTGAGGGTATGCCCTATGACCCAAGAACGTGATTTTTTAGTGGCAGTCTTTCCTAGTCGGAAGATGTTGATGCGGGCGCTGGATGAATTGCGCGCACGGAAAGATTTTGAAGTCGAACGGGCTGCCATCGTCGCCAGAGCCAGGGATGGCGAAGTCACCGTTGTGGATGACTCCCTCGGTCCCGATGAAGCGGGCATCACGGGGGGGACTTTGGGCGCAGCCATCACGCTGCTCGGACTCGTCCAGTTTGGAGCGCTGGCGTTGCCGGGCATCGGCGCGTTGATCGCGCTGGGTGCAGGGGCAATTGTCGGCGGCTTGGTGGGCAACGCCACCGGACGCTTTGCCGTCAACCTACTGGAATCGGGCTATCAGCATGAGGATATCGACGGGCTACGGCTTGATCTTGAAGCGGGCTGTGTCGCGCTGGTGCTGCAAGTCAAAGAAGAATATGCCACCGCCCAAGATCGTTTTCGGGAGTCCCTGCTCCCCTATCGTGCCAAGATCATTGAACAAGCGCGACCCATCCATCCCGCCACCAAACCCTGATGCAGCGTGGGGTCGGGCGATCTGACCCCGACCCACGTCGCGCTGCCCACTTCGTTGCTTAAACCGTATTGGTGACCTTCGTCAGCCCGCGTGGTTGATCGACCGGATTGCCGCGCAACTTCGCCAGCGACATCGCGAAGACTTGCCCCGGCATGACGGCGGTGATCGGGCTGATCCATTCGGGCATCCCGACAGGCAGCGGCATGAGGTGATGCGTCAACGCGGCTAAGCTAGAATTATCGCTGATGGCGAGGCATTCTGCGCCTTTTTCGTTCAGTTTAACCAGCAGATCGCGCTGTTGTTCCAGCGTTGCGCCCGACGGCGCGACGACGATCACCGGGAAACCGGAATTGATCATGGCGATGGGCCCATGCCGAAAATCAGCTTCGCTATAGCCTTCCCCGGCGATATACGACAATTCTTTTACTTTTAGGCTGATCTCAAAAGCGGTGCAGTAGTTGTAGCCCCGCCCGATCACGGCGTAGCGCTCCATGTAGCGATAACGCTGTGCCCACAACTCGGTCTCTTGGGCAGCGTCCAACGTCGTCCGTGCCCACGCGGGTAGCTTCGCCAACCCGTCCCACAATTCGGTTTTATCGGTTAGGGCGGCGGCGATGAGGGCAAAAGCGGTCAGTTCGGTGGTATAGCTCTTGGTCGCGGCGACGCTTTTTTCAGCACCTGCGTTCAATGCCAGATGAAACGCCGCCCCCTGCGCCAACGGCGACTCGCTGTCGTTGGTGATGGTAACGGTCAAGGCACCTTGCGCGCGCGCGTCGGTGATGACTTGACGCACATCTTGCGACTGCCCCGATTGGGACACGCCAATCACCAGCGCGCGGCTCATATCCGGGGCGGCTTCATAGAGGGTATGCACCGAGGGCGTCGCCAGCCCGACGGCGAGCCGGGCATGAACGGCAAATAAGTATTGGGCATAGCGGGCGGCATTGTCGGACGTGCCGCGCGCGGCGATCCACACGAAGGCGGGGTTAAAGTCGCGGATCGCGGCGGCAATCTGGCGTGCGGTCTCGCTTTGCACGGCGATCAAGTGGGCGATCACGTCGGGTTGTTCGTAAATTTCCTGTTCAAGAATAGACGACATCCAAAAGTTCCTTAGGTGCAGAAAGACAAACGGCTCAAGGTAGCGCATGTGGGGGGGGATAGCGCAAGAGAAGAGTGATATCCCCCCCCCCGTTGTATGCCTGCCGCCTACACTGCCGTAGGGGGCGTGGTTGTTTTTCTGACCAGAGGATTGATTCTGCGAATCCAGCGCAACATTTCGCTGACGATCACCGGCAGATAAGCGCCAAGGGCGATCAGCACCACCATAACGATAGCGTAATTGTCGATATGATCGCCGGGACGGGTATAAATGATCGGCGGGGCAAAAACCTCCCATGTCACGCGGATGGGGACATAGATCGAGAGAGCGGCGACAATCGTCGCCAACCAACCGGGGGCACCAAATGCCGACCGTAGCGCGAAGGCAAAGGCAAAGCCCAATGCGCCCGCTTGCACCCCTGTAAACTGAAGTACGCCATTCAAGTAGCTGAAAGCGGCATCTGCGGGCGGTTCCAAATACAGGAAGAACCATGTAAACACGTTCCACACCAACAAACCGGTCAGATACCCCAAGACCGTGCTGGCGATCAAGCGCGCCCACCAGTGCCAAAAGCCGCGCAAGCGTTCCAAGATGGCGGCTGCCAAAATGACCACGATCCCGATCACCAACCCAACGGTCGCGCCCGTAGATAACGATTTGCCCCACCGTTCGGCGAAGAAGATCGCCGCGCCAGAGATGTTCGCGTAGGCGTAAAACCAAAAAGCGAGTGCCGCGAAGAAGGATGCCGAGGCATAACGCCATACCAAGCCCATCGGCTTATCGGTGATCCGCCGCCATGTGTTGTCCAGCCACGCATAGAGGCGCGCTTGCTGGCTGACGACATCGGGCAACTGGGGCGCTTCATCACGGACGAAGGCGAGCGCCCGCAGGGCACCCTTCTCGCCGGCGCGCTGACGCTTGGCGATCTCTTTGATGGCGGCTTCGGAACGCAACACGCCGATAGCGCGGGCTGCGCTTTCCCGCGTTGTGGCGCTGTCCGCCTCCATCGCCAACGTCGCCAACACTTCGTCGATCTCTTCACCAAAAATTTGCGGACGCCAGTCCGAGGGCACGGACAAGCGCAAGCGGCTGAGCGTGGTCATCGACAATTGTTCTTGTTCTTGAGCGCGCACCAAATGTGCCCGTGCCACCAAGACCTTGATGGCGGCGATTTGGGCATTCTCGTTGCTTTCGGTCTGCAAAGCCTGTGCCACCAACCGCGCGATCTGCGGCGGTTCGCTGTCCGCTATCCCTGCTTCCAAGCGGCTGAAAGCGCGCACACGGGCGGGGGCGCTTTCGCTGCGGACGGTGTGCAGCGCCACTTTGCGGCGGCTGTCATCATCGACCTGTGCCCACCACAGTTCAATATCAGTGTCGTATTCCAGCGCCCCCCGCAGCATCATCTCGCGCCCGGATTGGTCGATCTCCAGCTTGTGATCTGCGGCTTTGCTGTAATAGTCGTTGACGATCATAAAGTGGGTGATGCCTAGCAAGAAGCGCCCTTGCCCATGTAACCACGCCCGATACGCGCGTTTGTACAAGTCCTCGGCTTCGCGCATCGCCATATTTTCTGGGCTGACATCAAAGACCGCGCTGAAGTCATTCAGATTCATTTTTTCCACTTGGGTGGTGCGCGCATCGCGACTCATCGCTGGACCCGTGACTAGATTGTCCATCGAGTCCATGATGCTGCCCATCGACCGCGTGATGATCCCGTCTTCCTCAAGACTACTGTCACGCCCGCTCTTGCTGCTGATCAGGTCTCCGAGCGATCCCGTGATGAGGGCATTCAAATCCGTGTCGAGGTTGATCGACGGCTTACTACGGGTGATCAAATCGTCCATCGGGGAAGACAGCAGCCCGCTGTCCAGTCGCGCGGTAGCGGTATCGAGATCGAGCGGATTGGGCTTCGCCACGCGCTGATCATTCGTCCGCGCACGGGGGGCGGATTGTCCACCTGTGGCTGGTTTTTCGAGGACACTTTCGAGCGCCTGAATGATCTCGATCAACGAGCTGGGGCGCTTGGTGGGGTCGCTCTCGGTACCATGCCGCAGCACCACATTAAATTGAGGGGGCAAGGTGCGCACGATTTTATCCACGGACGGCAACAGCTCATGCAGTTGAATTTGCTTAAGCGCCAATGGCACCGTCGCATCAAAGGGGAGTTGTCCGGTGAGCATGTGAAACAACATCACCGTAAAACTGTAAATATCCGCCCGATTGTCGAGGTTTTCGGAGGTGAGTTGTTCGGGAGCCATATACAACAAGGTGCCGGAGCCGGGGTTGGCGGCGCGTCCTTCGGGACCCAACACCGCAGCGAGACCAAAGTCGGCAAGATAGGGTTGACGATAACTATCCAACAAAATATTCGAGGGTTTCAGATCCAGATGAATGACATTGTTGGCATGGGCATAATCCAGCGCGTGCGCCACCAAGCGCCCCAAGCGCAGGGTCTCATCAACATTGATCGGTCCGTCTTCGAGCAAATCTTCGAGCGATCCGCCGGAGACATAGCGCATGACGATGTACAACTGCCCTTCGTATTCGCCAAACTCGTAGATGGGCAGCACATGGGGATGCTCCAAGCTGGCAATAGTGCGCGCTTCCCGCTCAAACAAACTGACGGGGTTCATGTCTTGCGACAGATCGCGCGCGACGGTTTTGATGGCAACAGTACGGCTGAGGCGTTTATCGCGCGCCGACCACACATCCGCCATCCCTCCGCGTCCAATATGTTCGATGACGCGGTACTGGCTAAATTCTACGCCGATTTCCATGGACATAAGACGGCAGTCCTTTGTCGCCTGCAATTGATATGTTGAGTATAACCGATTCTGGCGGGTATGCGCGGGGTCGCAACAATGGATCGGGCGCGTATATCAGATCGATTTTTCTGTGGCGATGCCCCTACTTACGTCAGTATCCCCCCCAATTTGAAGGAGTAGTAGCGGTGAAAATAGAGATGATGCAGCCGCTTCACGGACAGCGTGTCCGACGGGGGAGTGTCCATGAAAAAGAGCCACACGGCTTTGGTGAGCATGTGGGGAAGGCGCTGCCATAAAGGGGCGCGGGCGGGGGGGAGCGGCGGCAGTTGGGGCTGGGTCGCAGCGCGTGCCAACAGGCGCGCGCGGATTGCTGCGTGCGCTTCGGGTTTGACCAACGTGTCGTGCATCATCACGCGCGTGAGATGCCCTTTTAAGAACGCTTCGGTGTCTTTATCGGGAGTTGGGTCAGAACACCCCGGTGTCGAACGCGCCGTGAAGTTCTTCGGCATAATCAAGTGCCTCATCTGCGGTCACATGCGCATCATTCAGAAAACGGCGCATGTTTTCTCTCGCATAGTATAAACGACTTTTGATGGTTCCGACCGGACATTCTAAAACGTGGGCGATTTCCTCAAGACTCAATCCATTCAAGTAATGAAGCACAAGGACGACCCGTTGATTGAATTGCAACCCACTGATCGCTTCGCGCACATGGTGACGGGTCTCGCTGCGTTCTGCCAGATATTCGGGCGCAGTCGCAGCGGGGGCGGTCAGCCGGTCGATCAAGCCTTCCAAGGAAATACGCCGCTTTTGGCGACGCGATATCCAAGTATACGACAGATTCACCGTCACACGGTACAACCAAGGCGACAGTGGCAAGCTGCGGTTGATACGGTGGGCATATTGATGGAGGCGCAGGAAACAATCTTGGGCGATATCTTCGGCAACGGTGTGGTCGCGCGTGATAGCGGCGGCAGTCCGGTAGACCATCGGGTAGTAGCGGTCAAACAAAGAGCCGAGCGCTTCCAAGTCATTTTGGCACAGACGCTCAATCAGAACGGGGTCAGTTATTCCTTCATGGGACGTTATCATAAAAACTCCGCTCATTTTCTAAAGCAAACTTACACCATGGTCACGAGGGGTCACCCCCAATGACGCGGAACGACAAGTAATTTATAATCTTTTAACAAAGATTTAGCGATGCCTAAACACGATGAAGATTATTCTATCTCAGTTATGCAATCTGTACAAATTTTACGCCCAATTTGGGGGTTCAATTTGTACAATATGAAACATTGGAACTTTCTTTAATGGAACGTGGGAACTTCTATTCTTAACACATCAGCACCTCAGAAGATGATTTTTGAGCCGTTGTGACCACTTGTGACTAGAACCATTGTGTGGTGTAATGGCGTCTGATATAATCCTTGCTGAGCGTTAGAATCAACTCTGAAGACTCGCATTTGAGTATTGGTAGCGACCATCATGAACGAAAAAGTTTTAAGTACCCTCGAACTCACGAAGGTTTTGCGGCGCTTGGCGGAATTCACGACGTTCTCCGCTGGGGAAGAACTCGCGCTCGACCTTTTTCCAACGTCTGATTTAGAAGAAGCGCGGCAGTGGCAGCAAGAGACTGCCGAAGCCCGCCTGATGTTTGCCAATCAATTTAACGCCTCCCTCGGGGGGGCGCGCGATGTGCGCCAAGTGGCGATTTCGGCACAGCGCGGGTTGATGATCGAAGCCCATGTGCTGCTCGACATCCGCACCACTCTGCGCCGCGCGACCACGCTCAAACGCACGTTGGGGCGCATGAAGGGTCAATATCCGCTGTTGGGGGATATCATCAATGAAGCCGAAGAATGCGCCGAAGTGCAAAATGATATCGAGCGCGTCATTGACGAACAAGCGAAGGTCAAAGACAGCGCCAGCCCGACATTGGCGATCATCCGCCGCGACCTAAAGATCGCCTTTGACCGCTTGCAAACCAAGCTGCAACGGATCATCAGTGCCTCGCAGAATCAGATTTATCTGCAAGAGCAATTGGTGACAATGCGCAACGGCATTTATGTCATCCCGCTGAAGGCGGATCACAAGGGCAAAATCCCCGGTATCGTCCATGACGCCTCCTCCAGCGGCGCGACGCTGTTCATTCAACCATTGGAAACGGTGGAGCTAAATAACCGCTGGCGCGAACTGCAATTAGACGAAGAGAAGGAAATTCGCCGGATTTTATCGGCGTTGACGGAACTGGTGGGGCAATACAGCGAAGAGATCGTGCGCACTGTCGAGGTGTTGGGGTATCTCGATTTGGTGTTGGCGAAAGGGCGCTATGCCGACTCGCTCAACGCGGTCGAACCCGCCCTGATGCCCTTCCGCGACAAGCCGAAAAACCCCGATCATCCGGGCTGTGTGATCGAGCTGGTGGGCGCACGTCATCCCTTGCTGCACGGCAATGTCGTGCCGATTGATGTCGAATTTGGCGATGATACGTGGGTGCTGGTGGTCACGGGACCCAATACCGGCGGCAAAACGGTCTCCCTCAAAAATGTCGGCTTGATGGTGTTGATGGCGCAATGTGGTCTGCATCTGCCGTGTGACCGCGCCCGTCTGACGATTTTTGACAGTGTGTACTCTGATATTGGCGATGAGCAAAGCATCGAGCAATCGCTCAGCACGTTCTCGTCGCACATGACCAACACCATTCACATTTTGCGAGAATGTACCGATCATTCGTTGGTGCTGTTGGATGAATTGGGCGCGGGCACGGATCCCGCCGAAGGGTCGGCACTCGCCCGTGCCATCTTGAACCATCTGCGTGTGAAGCGCGTGACCACGATGGTGACGACGCATCACCCTGAGTTGAAAGTGTACAGTGTCGAAACGCCGGGGGTGCGCAATGCCAGCGTGGAATTTAATCTCGACACCCTCGCCCCCACCTATCGCTTGATCATCGGTTTGCCGGGGCGCTCCAACGCGCTCGCCATCGCCAACCGCTTGGGGCTAAACCCTGTCATCATCGAGGATGCCCGCAGCATGGTCGCCACCGAGGACTTGGTGGCGGACGATCTGCTGGATGAAATTCACCGCACGCGCGAGGATATCCGCCGTCAACAAACGGCGATCACCGTAATGCGTGAAGATATCGAGATCGAACGGGCGGATTTGGCTGTCCGCCTAAGCGCGGTCGAGGACGAACGGCGCGATATCATCAATGCCACCCGCCGCCATATGCAAGATGATCTTGAGACGCTCAAGAACGAACTGCGCAAACTACGCGGCGATCTGCGCGACGCGGGGATGCCACTGGAGAAGTTGCGCGAAGTGCAGGCGGGTCTCGAAACGATGGACAAGGTGATCCGGCAGCCCATTGCGACTGAAGTCCAGATGCCCGAGTCGACCACTTGGGAGCCACGTTTGAATGATGCTGTGTGGCTGGAAACATTGCGCACCGAAGGCACGATCATCGAATTGGATAAAGAGGAAGCGGTGGTGTCGGTCGGGTCGCTCAAAATTCGGACCGCCATCCGCGACTTAAAGAAACCGACGCGCTCGGAGAAGAAGGTACTGCGGCAGCGGCGCGGAGCGTCCTATGAGCCAGTGCGCGATCTGACGTTGCCGAAGGTCAGTTCACCGGGTCTCGAACTGGATTTGCGGGGCACACGGGTGGACGATGCGCTGGAACGACTGGATCATTACATTGATGCGGCGTACCTATCGGGCATACCCTTTGGGCGCATCATTCATGGCAAAGGGACGGGCGCGCTCCGCCGTGCGGTCCAAGACCGCGTGACGGAACACCCGTTGATCTCGAAGATGATCCCAGCACCGCCGAAAGAAGGCGGGGACGGCGTGACGATCATTTATATGGCAGCGTCGGCGTCGTAAGCCATCAATCCCCACCCCCCGCCCCCTGCCCCATTGCATGGGGAGGGGGAGAAAACCCTGTCTTGAAGTCCCTCAGCTATACAAATAGGGAGGGGCAGAAAACCCTGTCTTGAAGTCGGGTACATTTCACTTTAGTGCAAAATATGCTCGTCATGGTACCGGGGGAAATGTGGGGTTTCAAAGGGCGGATATTCGGCGCGGGGACAATGTGAGTTGATAACATTTGACAAGCGCCTAATCCGCCC
>Ga0163144_10023359_pt1 | contig 12204 bp, 10 predicted proteins | sample OliLak19BULKMAT1_FD_123175 | JGI IMG/M metagenome (GOLD analysis project Ga0163144, IMG submission 123175) | Freshwater microbial mat bacterial communities from Lake Vanda, McMurdo Dry Valleys, Antarctica - Oligotrophic Lake LV.19.BULKMAT1 | ecosystem: Environmental > Aquatic > Freshwater >...
GCATTCGTTCGCAACCCACTTGTTGATGGATGGAGCTGACATTCGCACGGTGCAGGAATTGCTGGGCCATAAAGATGTTTCGACCACGATGATTTACACGCACGTGTTGAACAAAGGCGGAAAGGGCGTGCGCAGCCCGCTGGATCAGCTCTAAAAATTGTCGAAATGCGCCGCATGCCGGTCTAAATCGCTGACTACCAAAACGCGCGCGCTTTTCAGGTGAGTATTGGGCATTCTATTCGCGATTTTGCCGCTATCGCCACTCATTGACGCGTTCAAATCACCCAGCGCAGTGGTAGTCTTGGCACTTGTTTCGTCTTGATTTGAACCTATGACTCGTCCGCAACAAATTGCCGCTGCCGCTCGTTTTGGCGCTAATCGTAAGCTGGATTTAGAAACTGTGCTGATGGCATTGTTAGAGGACGAGGAAATTACCAGCGCGGATGCTGAGCGCGTGCGGGCGGATATTCGCACTTCGCGCACGGCGGTGGAGCTGCACCCGCTGGTGGTGGTGGCGAATTTGAAGCTGCCGCAGCGCAAGCATCCTTCGCGTGCGCACACGCTGGAAGGCCTGACCGAATGGCTGGCGCAGCAGGCTAAGCTGCCGTATTTGAAGATTGAAGTTATGAAAATCAACATGGCGGAAGTGACGCAGGTAATCGGCCAGGCCTATGCGCAGCGCTATAAAATTTTGCCGATTGCAGTGGACGCGCAATCGGTCACATTTGCGACGAGTGAGCCGTTTTTTAAGCTGTGGGAATCGGATTTAACGCAGATTTTGCGGCGTACGATCAAGCTGGTAGTGGCTTCGCCGCTGGATATTAATCGCTATTTGATGGAGTTTTACGGGGTTTCGCGCTCGGTACAAAAAGCGAAGGATGCCAAGGATTTAAGCCCGGATAATCGCTCGGGTTTGCTTAATTTTGAGCAGCTGCTGGAGCTGGGGAAATCCTCCAACCTTAATGCCGATGATTCGCACGTGGTGCATATTGTCGATTGGATTTTGCAATATGCCTTCGAGCAGCGCGCCAGTGATATTCACTTGGAGCCGCGCCGTGAAGCATCGCAAGTTCGCTTTAGAATTGACGGCGTGATGCACAAAGTGTTCGAGCTGCCCACGCCGGTCATGGTGGCGGTGACTTCGCGCATCAAGATTCTAGGCCGCATGGATTTGGCAGAAAAGCGCCGGCCGCAAGATGGCCGCATCAAAACCCGCAGCCCGAGCGGGCGCGAAGTGGAAATGCGATTGTCGACTATGCCGACTGCGTTTGGCGAAAAAGTCGTCATGCGTATTTTTGACCCGGATATTGTGGTGAAAGCCTTTGGCCAGCTGGGCTTTACCGCAGGCGAAGAAAAGCTGTGGAAGGAGCTGATTGAGCGCCCGAACGGCATTGTGCTGGTTACCGGGCCCACGGGTTCTGGTAAAACCACCACGCTGTATTCAACGCTAAAATATCTGGCGAAGCCGGATGTGAACGTGTGTACGGTGGAAGATCCGATTGAAATGATTGCACCTGAGCTCAATCAAATGCAGGTGCAGCAAAATATTGATCTGACCTTTGCTGCTGGCGTGCGAACGCTGCTGCGGCAAGATCCTGACATTATTATGGTCGGCGAAATTCGCGATCTAGAAACGGCGCAAATGGCAATTCAAGCTTCGCTTACCGGGCATTTGGTGCTGTCCACTTTACACACCAACGATTCCCCGAGCGCGATTCAGCGCCTGCTGGATTTGGGCGTGCCGCACTATCTGATTCAGGCCACGCTGGTGGGCGTTATGGCGCAGCGCCTAGTGCGCACCTTGTGCCCACACTGCAAAACCGTTACTGACGTGGTTGACGAGTCTAAATGGCGCGCCTTGACCCATCCTTGGTCGGTGCCTTTGCCGAAAAAATTTGGCAAGCCGGTTGGCTGCCTGGAATGCCGAAAAACCGGCTATTTGGGCCGAACCGGCATCTATGAAATGTTTAAAGTAGCCGCCGTTTCACGCGCGGCTATCGTGAAGGACGCAGATCTTACCGTTTTGTATGAGGCGGCAATCAAGGATGGCCTAAAACCGCTGCGCATCAGCGCTGCCCAACACGTTGCGCGCTGCACGACGACGATTGAGGAAGTGCTGGGCGTGCTGCCGCCGGTTGATTTGTAGCTAATTTACCGGTAGGCGCGCGAATTTGACTGCAAAGAAGCGTTGAAGGCAGTCGTTCTTTAGGAAATCGAATGCTTCAGGACGAGCGCACATATTTAACAGCAGCACGAACACCTAAAACACCTTAGCGAGTCAAATTATGAGCAAAACTGTAAAACCAAATCCCAAATCACCCGCTGCAAAAAAGCCCAAAGCGAGCAGCGCGCCCAGCAAATCGGTCAGTAAAGTCGCTAGTAAATTGGCGAGCAAAGTCACTACCAAAGTGTCCAGCAAAGCGGCTACCAAAGTGGCGAGCAAACCTAAGCCGTCCGCTCAAGCGGTCGGCAAAGCAAAGCCTTACGATTTGGTGGTTTTTGGGGCAAGCAGTTTTGTCGGCAAAATCATCTGCCGCTATTTGCTGGGTCGATGCGCTGATGAGAACATTCGCTGGGCGATGGCGGGTCGATCAATGGCGAAATTGCAGCAATTGCAGTCCGAGCTGGGCGTCAACGCTGAAAAAATTCCGCTAATAACTGCGGACGCAGATGATGCCGCCTCACTCGGGGCTTTGTGCGGCAGTACTAAGGTGGTGATATCAACCGTCGGGCCGTATGCGCTGTATGGCGAGCCGATGGTATTGGCGGCGGTGAATGCGGGTATCGACTACCTGGACTTGACCGGTGAGCCGCAGTGGGTTCGCCAGATGATCGCGAAATATCAGGCCCAGGCGCGCAAGAGTGGCGCGCGCATCGTGCACACATGCGGTTTTGATTCGGTGCCATCAGATATGGGCGTTTGGTTTTTGCAGCAGGCGGCGCTGAAGCAATTTGGCGAGCCCTGCCAGCACATTTCCATGGGCGTCAAAGCGATGCAGGGCGGCGCATCCGGCGGCACCGTTGCCAGCATGCTCAATGCAATTGCTTCGGCGGCAAAAAATCCATCGCAGCGGCGCGAGTTTGCCAATCCTTATTCGCTGTGTTTAGACGGCAACGGCAAGACGGTTGCCAATTCGACGCGTCAGTTGAGCCAGAAAAGCGCGCGCTTTGACCAAAATCATGCCGCGTGGAGCGCGCCGTTTATCATGGCGGCGGTGAATGTTCGGGTTGTGTTGCGCAGCAATTTTCTGGAAAAGCAGGCTTACGGGGCGGATTTTCGCTATGAAGAGGTGATGCTGACCGGCACCGGCGTCAAAGGGCGATTGCGCGCTTTAGCGATTACCGCCGGATTGGCGGGCTTTATGAGCGCAGCATTGTTGGCACCGACGCGCTGGCTGATGCAGCGGCTCGTATTGCCAGCCCCGGGCGTCGGCCCGAGTGAAGCAACGCAGGTCAATGGTTTTTATGATCTGCGATTTGTTGGCAAAACCCGCTCGGGTAAAACACTGCGCTGTAAAGTGCTGGGCGATCGCGATCCGGGCTATGGATCAACCGCGAAAATTATCAGCGAATTGGCGCTGTGTTTACTGGCAAATCCGGCGACGAAGTCCGACGCGGGTTTTCCAACGCCTGCGGTAGCTTTGGGGTCTCGTTTACTTAAACCGCTTAATCGTGCGGGCGTGACGTTTGAGATGGAACCTTAGAGGTTCCCCTTAGTGAAACCCTTAGTAAAACCCCTATTAAAACCCCTATTAAAACCCCTATTAAAAACCTTAGCGCTCAGGCTCCGCTACGTTCACGCGGCCTAATTTTCCGGTTTTCAAATCTAGGCGCAGCAGCTCGTGGGCGTTGGTGTTAGCGATCCAAAGTGCGTTGTCGGCAATTGTCAGCCCGTGCGGTTCATACAATTTATAATTCACGTTAAGGGTTTTAATTTCGTTTTTAGCGATGGAATACACTTTAATTTTGTTGTTAAAGCTATCCGCAATCCAGATTACATTTCGCGCGCTGTCAAAGCAGACGCTGCTTGGGTGCTGTAAACGCGCAGAGGCGGCTGGGCCGTCTACGTCACCGAACTCAAATGCGCCTTCACCAACGATTGTGCGCACCGAAAAATCTGTCAGTGAGAGGTGCCTTAGAGCGGAATTGTTTGCATCACTGATGTAAAAACCATCGCGCGCCAAAGTAATGCCATTCGGCTTTGAAAATGCCGACATCGCCGCGCTGCCGTCCGCAAAGCCATCTTGCCCGCTGCCAGCAATTCGCCGCGCGGTGTTGCGTATTAAATCCACCATCCAAATCTGATGCTGGCCGCTTTGGGTTACGAATATCTTATCTTGCGTCCACATGCAGCCAGTGGGCGACGACATCGAAGTCGCGCGCGCCGCACCGGGGTCGCTAAGGCTGGTGGCCACGCGGCCGGTTCCGGCAATGGTGTCCACTTGATCTTGCGCGGCAAGCCGAACGCGTCGAATAGCATGATTGCCGGTGTCGCAAATAAAAAGCTGATCTTTACCGATGCAAAGGCCGGTGGGTTCGCGAAAACCGGTTTCTATGCCGCGCCCATCCCAAAAACCGGCGTTGCCTGAGCCAAAAATTCGCGTCACCTGGCCTTCAAAACTTAATTCCAACACGCGATTGTGGCCGGTGTCTGACAGATACAGGCGATCAACGCCGGCAATTACGTGGCTAGGAAAGCTCAAAAAGCTGTTGGTTTCTGGCTTTTTTACGTTTGGCGGCGGCTCGTTGCTCCTTATTCCGCGCATGTGTGCGTCGTTCAAAAGTTGGTTGATTCGGCCTTCAAGCTCGGCTTTATGGCCATCGCCAAAATACACGCCGCTTAGTTTGCCCTCCGCATCCAGTAAAACCACTGTGGGCCACGCTTCGATATTGAGCATTCGCCAAAGCTGCCACTTTGCGTCGTTTATGACTGGGTGGCGAATAAACCAGCGATTGATGCATTTGAGAACGTTGGCGGTATCGCTCTCAAAACTAAACTTTGGCGTATGAACGCCGATGACGTTTAGGCCAACGTTGAATTTGGCTTCTAGCAGCTTTATTTCACTATTGAGCTGCTGGCAATAAATTGAAGACGACGCAAAAAAGTAAAGCAGCGTGACTCGGCCGCGCAGCTTAGCGAGCGAGATCGGCGCGCAGTTGACCCAATCGAGGTCGTTCGGAAGTTCATTGAGGTAAAAAATGGGCTGGCTGGTTGACATGTTTTGGCTCAATAAAAGGCGATCAAAAGGCGTTCGCTAACTTAGCCTAAGTCAGCCTTTTCTGCGACTGTTGGCAGCGACTAATTCTTGTTTCGCGCGAGATCGACGGCTTTGCATGGGGTCAACTTGCAGCGGCCGGTAAAGCTCAACGCGATCGCCTGGCTTCAGGCAATGATTCGGCGCGCACGGCTTGGAGAAAATTCCAAGCGGCCAGGTTTCCGCCTGCCAAGGGTTGGCAGGCATTAAAGCCATCATCGCTTGGGTTTCGTGGGCGTCAAGTTCAGCGGCGATTTTTGCCAATCCTAACGCTGCGGCTTCGGACGCCGTCGAACCGCTCGCCATGCTTAACTGAAAAAGCCATTGGCGAGCGGGCAGGGCGAGTGCGAACTCGATATTAATCAAATCAGTTGAGGCAAGCGCCGACATTACGGCTGAGCGGCCTATCACCCTGTTTCGCTGCTATTCGAGCGAATCCTTAAAAAGGCTAAAATCACCGGCTTGAATGGGGAAATTACCGACGAGTTTAAGCACAGGCCCTCCGCGCTTGCATACCATCGAATCTTGTGGCGCGAATCCACCGCCGGGCACTGCCCAGTTGTTCGCGGTGGTGTCGCGAACCGACGCACGGTAGTAAAGCACTACATCAGTATCGTCGATGCTTTCACCGTCCGCTAAATTGCCGGAGAGCATCTGGCAATCACTTAAGTTATTCGTGCTGCCGCGATCAGTATATTCGTTGGCGCGATGGCGGGTGCCGATAATATCGACAGTGTGCAAATTTCGCCCTGATTCATTTGCCGGAAAAAGCATATCATTTGAGCTAGGATTAATTTCATAACCAAACTGCCCGCCATTATCCATTACTGAATAAAGCTGGCGATTGATACGTAGTGAAGCAAACTCTGTGGTGAGTTTAGTGCCGTTTAAGCTAATTTGATCGCGATTGGCACCGTCAATATCGAAATCAAAGCGCCAGTAATTATGGTGCCAATGCGTTCTATTATTCAGCGTGCCATCTGAATTGCCAAAACCAAATTCAACATTAATATCGCCATTTGGCATGAAGCTGTAGCGAGAAGTATATTTGTACCAGGACGCTTCATATTGCGAAGTAATTCGAAACCCGCTGTCAGCGGGCAAATTTTCAATCGCGACGCCGCCATTATTGCAGTCGGCTGCGGTTCGGCCCGGTTGTGCAAACGGGCAAAGCCCAAAAGACGCCGTTGCGCTACCGGAAATATCGCAGCTTGTCGTGGAGGAAAAATTAACTGGCGTTCCGAGCACATTGCGAACAATCGGTTCGACCAGCATGGAGGCCTCAACGTCCTTCCAATCGCGGTAGCAGGTGTTGACGTTGCGATATTCGGCAAACAAAATCGGCGCATGCGAACGCTTCATGACTAACACACCCCGGAAATGCACGTTTCGAAGCTCTAACCCCGATCCTTCAGCACCCACCGAATGTATCGGGCGTAGCCAGCACATTTCCCAAGTTGGATTAGTGGCATTCGGCCAAGAAACTTTAGTTTCATTCGCAGCGGCGTTGCAAACCGGGCTAAGTGCTAGCGCATTTTGGCTAGAAAAAAGCGCAAGCGCAGCGGCGATCAGGAAATAATTTCGTTTCATAAAACACCCATTGTGGATTGATGAATTTGGTTTTTATTCGAACTCTGCGTGCTTTAAAAATTAACTGATTTAAAAATTAACTGATTTAAAAATTAACTACTTACTCGATTGGAGATTCTTCACCGCATTGAATTTTGCATCTATAACCTTACCGCTTGCCAGATCAACAATGGCGTGCGCTAGAAAAACTTCGCCGGCCACCCCGGCAGAAATCATCACGTGGATGCAGCGCGTTTTCGCCCGGCAAAATCGCTCCGCCGGGCTGCCGCCTTCGCCGTTTCGAAACGCAAAACCACCGTATAGGGTAGCGTCAGAACGCTTACTTGCGGCTTTTAAATCCGGGTGCGCCCGCACCAGTGAAAAAGCATATTCCAATTCTGCGCTGGTCGTTGCGAGCGTCAGTTCTGGGTGTGCTTGAACAGCAATGGGCGTGCCATCTAGCTGATAGGTTCGTTTCAAGGCAACGCCGGCTTGATAGTCCCAGCCGTATTGAACCTTTTGGTATTGATCGCCAGTGTCGGTTTTGATCGCATCCACGTATTCGCGCACCAGCACAAACCCGGAAGGTTTAACCGGCGCGTTTATGGATTGATGTGCGCAGCCTGTGATAAGTGCCAAAGCAGCAGTGCTGAAAAGGAAATTTCTGCTCATGGCGTTCGCACGCTGGTTGCGGTAGCCGATGCGCTGACCATATTTACCGGCGCGCTTTTGCCATTTTCAGTCCAAGCGTCAAACATAAATTGACCGCGTGATTTATCAGCAGGGCCAACCGTGGAGGTTCGATTGCACATCTGGTTTTCGGTTTGAAAGTTATTACTGGTGGCTTCGGTTTTTAGAAAATCGGCGTAATCTTTGCTCATAACCTGGAATTTGAGTGTCGCGGTGGCGCGAATAGGCCGAACCGCGCTGGCGGGAATGGCGATGCTGTAGTTGGTAACGTCAAAATTGACCAGCTTTCCCGAACCGGGCGCAGTTTCTGGATAAACATAGCCAACTGGCTGGGTTTCTACGTTGGCGCCGCCTCGAAAACCAAGCGGCGGAATTCGGTTATCTTTTGCGATGCAGTTATTCAACGCCATGTTAAAAAGCTTGCGACCGGTGCCGTTTTCTTCGGTAACGCACACGCCGGTATTGCCAAAACGCTGCCAGACGCCGTGTTTGGACTCGTACACTTTAATCTGCGCATCTTGCATTAACACCGCAGTGTTCGGGTTGTAAGCGCCAGATTCAAACACTACTGCGTTATTGGCATCACGCACCACTAAGTTGATCCACATTCTGCGGCCTTCGCTATAGCCGCCTGGCAGCTTGTGGCCGGTTAAATTTGTCACCCGAACCGCCGTATTGAGCGTGCTTGCACCCGCAGCTAGCGGCTGAGTAGTTAGTGCGATGCGGGCAGAGTGAAGGGTTAGGTTTTCGTTGATCCAAATGAGCTGTTGATCAAATGCCGCCTCGCGCCCGAGCGCGGCGCCGTAGAGTGATTTCAAGGTGCTGACCATAAAGCCGTTGCTGCCCGCAAATCCATGCACGGCTAGATTGTCGGTTCGTGTGCCTGGATCGGTGAAATCGCAGGCGCGCGCCGTGCTTTGCTTGGAGATTCGCATGTGGCAGCTTTGGCACGTTTCACCATACCTAGCGCCACTGGACGGCCCGCCGTTTTCAGCGCCGTCCCTAAACACGACGTCGCTGTAATCACTCAGCAGCCATTCGCTGTAGGTTCGATCAATTGGAAATGCGGCGCCGGTATTGACGCCGGTGTTTAAAATCAGCGTTTTAAACGGCCCAGCTGAGGTGTCGGGCGAACTGATATTGTGGCAGCTGCCGCAATAGGCGCTGTCTTTATAGCTAACGTCATGCTTCCAGCCGTGCGGTGGCGCTTCGATAGGCCCGGTGGGCGTCTCATCAGGATAGCGATACGGCCCGCGGCGGCAAGGCCCACCGGCAGACTGGCCGTTTTCGGTGCAGTTAAGTGAATCGTCCAGCCAAATGTTGGCGTTAAATGTGAGTGCCGACTGCCCAAGCGGCCCGGTGGCCATCGTACGGTGGCAAAACTGGCAGCCGATTCCGGAATAGTCGTTTAACTTGCCATCGCTTGCGGCTTGATTGCCGTTAAGCAAGCAGCCGTTGGTGCCGTTAACCACTCCGCCCAAGCCGTCTTTACGCACCCGCCCGCCTAACCAAGCATTTGGGGCATGGCAGCGTATGCAAAAATCCCCGATCCCCGGTGCGTCATTATTGGCAACGTCAAGCGCGGCCCAAAACATCGGATCACGCGCCGCATTCGCCATCATCGAACCCGACCAAGCGGGGTAGGGCATTTGTGCAACATCTGCGGCATCGCCCTCATGACAGCCGCCGCAGCTGTCGTTGCCAACAATGCCGGACGCCAAGCCTGGCTGAGTGCCGTTCGGGGTAAAGTCTATCGAGCTTAAATCGAGCTTTTGTAAAGCGTGTTCATAGCTCAATGCGCTGCTTGAGCTCAGCAGAAAAATCACTGCTAGGACGCTATGAAGGATCGAAAACTGAGATGCGCAAAATTTCATGCGCGAGTGTAGCGAAGTGCAAAATCCCACGCCATATTGAAGGCTGTGCCGTTCGTCATGGTTTGAGTGCTTATTTGTAAAACCTAACGCGCTGAACCTGCTTCACCGAGCGCCATTTCCTTCTTTGCGACTTTAATAAAATCATCGACTAAGCGATCTGCCAGCGCGCCGACCGCTATTTTGGCAGCGGATGCAACCACTGAGCCCTGCTTCATTGAGAACGCCAGCGACAGCCGAACGCGGCAGCCGGACATGCCTAAGGGCTCAAATTGCCATGCGCCGTTGAAGGAATCGAATGGGCCGTCAATCAAGCTAAGCTCAATTGAATGATCCGGGCTGACGACATTGCGGGTCGAAAATTTAAGCGATACGCCGGCGAGCCGAATAGAAAGCTCGGCATCAATCACCCGCTGGCCATTTTCATCCACGCTGGTTTGTAAAACCCGCGCGTCGTCGCACCACGGAAACCAGCGCGGATAGGCTTGAATATGATTCACCAGCGTAAACATCAGCGCCGGCGGGCAGCCAACGATCGCTTGGCGTTCAAGCCGTGTCATAAAGCAGCGCGCGTTGCAAGCGCCTCTGCAATCGTACTTTGCAGGTTTTCAGCCGCTAATCTTGGATCGTTGGCGAGCCGGATCGGCCGCCCGACTACAATAAAATCAGCGCCGTTTTCAAACGCCTGTTTGGCATCCACCACGCGCTTTTGGTCATCGGTATTGGCGATTGGGCGAATTCCAGGGCAAACAATCATTAGCTTATCGCCAACCGCTGCGCGAATGTCTGCGGCTTCCTGCCCACTGGCGACTACGCCGTCCATACCGCATTCCACTGCGGCTCTTGCGCGTGCGCAAACGAGCGTGCGTGCATCGCACTGAAACCCTAAATCTGTCAGGTCGCGCTGATCCAAACTGGTTAACGCGGTCACGGCTAAAATCTGCATCTGCGCCTTCACCTCAGCGGCGGCGCGCATCATGGCGTCATTACCGTGGATGGTGCAAAAGCTGACCGGATAGCGGCTCAAACCTTTTACCGCTGCTGCCACGGTGGCGGGCACGTCGAAAAACTTCAAATCGACAAAAACGCGTTTGCCACGCTCAGCCAGTAAGTTGAGCACGTGAAAGTAATCGCCTGAAGTCAGCAGCTCCATGCCGATTTTATAAAAATTAATAGAGTCGCCAAGCCGATCAATCCAGGCTAGCGCATCGGCTTGATTATCGACGTCGAGTGCAAAAATCAAGCGATCGCGCGGGGTAAAATTGTTCAAAGGTTACTCATTTTTTAGTATGCAGATGGGTTGCTACTGGTTTTCGGTATCGCTATTTTCAGGCTTTACACAGCAAAAAGCGCAGCCCGCAAGCTGCGCTTTTTAGCGCTGATGGTTTATTTCGCTGGCTTCACAAACAGCAGCGTCATGCGATCACTTTCGCCAATCGCCAGATATTTGGCCTTATCCACGTCGCCCAAAGCCAAGCTGGGTGGTAGCGTCCAAACGCCCTCTTTGTGATCGCGCGTATCTTTAGGATTCGCATTAATTTCTGACTTAGCTTTCAACACAAACCCCGCGCCGGTGGCGAGTGCAATAACGGACTCTTCCGACATATATCCGGATTTAGCGCTGACTGCGGCATCGGTGCCGGCGGCTGCGCGGTGCTCTTTCAAGCCCAGTACGCCGCCGGGTTTCAACACTTCAAAAAATGCTTTGAACATGGCTTTTTCTGCGCCTTGCCCCACCCAGTTGTGTACGTTGCGGAAAGTCACCACCATATCGGCGCTACCGGCAGCGCCTAACACTGGTGCTTTCATATCAATGCCGAGCACCGTTGGCGTGCCGTACAGCTCAGGATTTGCTTTAAATTTTGCCTCTAACTCCATATTTTGCTTGGTGAAATAGGCTTTTGCTCGGTCACTGCTGGCTTTTTCTGGATCATTCATCACCGCAATGTAGCTGCCGGATTTAGCGAGTACAGGCGCCAAAATTTCGGTAAACCAGCCGCCGCCGGGTGAAATTTCGACGACGCGCATATTTGACTGAAGGCCAAAGAAGCTCAACGTTTCCATCGGGTGGCGGTAGATGTCGCGCGCTTTGTTAGCTTCCGAACGGTGTGTGCCGCCAATCGCCGATGCAATCAAATCGGTGGTCGTGGGCATTGCCGGTTCAGCGATCGCTTCGCTGACAGTAACTTTCTCAGCGTTATCGGCCATGGGTGTTGCTACAGGCTCAGCACAGGCAAGCAAAAGCAGCGCAGGTAATAATGCAGGTAGCAGGGCAAGACGTGTTTTCAACATGAAAAACTCCAAATCAGGGTAGGGGGAAAGGGCAATGTCAATAAGTTCAGGGTTTTCGTCATTACGAACGAAGAGAAGCAATCTACGTAGACGTGGGAAGACCATGGCAGGTTGCTTCACTTCGTTCGCAATTACGAGGGTTCTAGAAAGTACGAGGCACAGCGACAAGCGATGGATCACCGCAGTTTTCTAAGTAATGAGGTTTTGGCTTAACTTAACGGCATTGGAGGAAAGGGACGCTTAAAAGTAGGTTGTGTCTAAAAAACGCTGCACTATAGCGCGCTAGGCGCTGGGTTTAATAAAAAATAGTGCTTGGGCCTTTGCATAGACAGTTTCCGCATATTCCCCTGTCTGTAGATTTTGCCAATCAATCTGACTTTACTCCCGCGCTTTTTCACGCTGCGCCGCGATCACCTCGTCTACGCTCGGCAAGTCCAATCCCGCATAGATTGCATCCACCGACAACTCCATGTCCAAACACGGCACTGCAATATGCTCGCCAGCGCTGTAGATTTGAGATGTCCATA
>Ga0163144_10023360_pt1 | contig 12204 bp, 20 predicted proteins | sample OliLak19BULKMAT1_FD_123175 | JGI IMG/M metagenome (GOLD analysis project Ga0163144, IMG submission 123175) | Freshwater microbial mat bacterial communities from Lake Vanda, McMurdo Dry Valleys, Antarctica - Oligotrophic Lake LV.19.BULKMAT1 | ecosystem: Environmental > Aquatic > Freshwater >...
AGCGCCAAAAGCAAAATGACGAAGAGGGGGAGCGTGAGCGCGAGTCGTTGCATCGACGACGACAAAGGAGCCAGAACGAAGCTGGAAAGCTTATCGGTGTACGCCCGCGTTGATTCAAACAGCGAAAGCGCAAACAGCAACCAGGTGTACGAAATGGCGATAACTGCGAGCAATCGCCCCACCGCGATCAAAAACAAAAGCCCCCAGCGGAACGAGGCTTTGCGCAAGATTTGAATGCCTTGAAAGGCAATGTCTTTGATGTGACTGGGGTGCTCTTCGACCCACAAGCGGGCTTGCCGCAGCAGTCGGTCAACTTGCCGAGCGAGAAGCAGCGCGAGAAGCCCGGAAAAAATGCACAGAGAAAAGGAAAAAACGGTTTTTGCGAGCTGACTGCGTTGTCGTTCGGCTCGAACCCCTTCCCGAACTTTTGCCGCTATGGCCGCCGCATGAACTTCCAGAGAAGAGTCTCCGCCCGCGAGAGCATCTTCGGTTCCGAGTTGAGGAAGAGGAGTGGTTCCCACGTAAATTGTGGCCACATCGCCTTCGATTTGAAAACGAACGGCCGGCGCGTCTCCTTCGGCAAGTGTGAGGGTTTCAAGGGTCTGGCTGGCCAGGCGGGCGCGTTGTTCCGCCGAAACTCCCAAACGAGGTTCGAAGATGAGAAACACTTTCCGGTCACGGATTCGAACGGGCAAACCCGGCTCGGACGACACCGTCGCACGCGGTGCGGCCGGTGGCTCCGGACGCGTGCTCGTCGTGGCGGCAGGAACCTGCGAAGGCACCGGGGGGGCTAGAACCTCCGCCGAACTTTCAGCTGCCCCCAGAAACTCTGTCGACGTTGCCGGTACGGGAAGCGCAGAAGGCAACGGCTGCCCAGAGGCAGCACCAAGTAGACTAAAAAAAGCCAGAAATGCGCAGAAAAACCACAAAAAGCAAAGTCGTATCATGAGAAAATGAATCAAAAATGAAGAGCCGAATCAAAAAAGAGAAACAACATAAAAAAGAAAAAGCTTGCCAGGTCCAAGCTCGCGCTGGTAAACGGTCGACCCCTTGTTAGGGAAAACATCGCTACCAAGGATTCAACCTGGCTACGTAACGACGAGCCATCCTTACTCATGTTCCAAGAGGTCTACAAGGCACACGCGGGGGCAAGCCAAGTGTGCCCGGTCTGCTTTTTGGGAAAAAACACGGATGGATTTAGCTCGCACGACGTAAACGGATTTGATTTTTCTCTTTCTCGCTGCCCCCGAGGTTCTTTTCCAGATGATCAGCATTGCAAGCGCAAAATACGCAAAAATTTCTCCGCGCAAGGCTCGCATGATTGCGAACTTGGTTCGAGGGAAGAACGCCGCCACGGCGCTGCAGCTTTTGGAGTTCACGACCAAAGCTGGGGCACCTGTGATCAAGAAGCTTCTGGAGAGCGCGGTCGCGAATGCGAAGATTTCGCAACCGAATCAGGATGTTGATTCGTTGTACATTGCCACTGCCACGGTGGATAAAGGTCCGAATCGTAACATGAGGCGTTGGCGTCCTCGTGCCATGGGTCGTGCGACTCAGGTGGTCAAAGGCGTTTCTCATATTCTTATTGGGCTCGACGCCCAATAACTTTGAAGGAAGAAGACAATGGGACAAAAAACCCATCCGTATGGTTTTCGTCTTGGCGTAATAAAGACGTGGAACTCCAAGTGGTTTGAGGACAAGCAATATACCGAATGGTTGCACGAAGACATTCGTATTAAGCGAGCCGTTAAAGACTATCTCTACAACGCCAATATTGCTGGGGTTGAAGTAGAAAGAGCGGCGAACAAGGCGAAGGTTATTGTGTATACGGCACGACCCGGCATGGTGATTGGCAAGGGCGGCAAGGGAATTGAAACGCTCAAGGTCGGAAACCTGACGACCGCTGTGAAGGGGGAAGTGAAGTTTCCCGGGGTCCAAGCTTTTACGAAGAATGAAGTTTTTATCGACGTACAAGAGGTTCGTAAACCTGAAACCAATGCGCAGCTGGTTGCCGAGAACATCGCAACCCAACTTGAGCGGCGGGTAGCGTTTCGAAGAGCGATGAAGAAGGCGGTCTCAACGTCCATGAAGTTTGGTGCCAAAGGCATTCGCGTGCGTTCGTCGGGGCGTCTTGGTGGAGCTGAGATGAGCCGGGTAGAAACGTACCGTGAAGGTCGTGTGCCGCTTCACACCCTTCGAGCTGACATCGAGTTTGGGTTGGCAGAAGCAAAGACGACCTACGGAATTATTGGCGTGAAGGTTTGGATATTCAAAGGTGAAGTTTTGCAGCGAAAGGCCCGCAGGATCCCTGCGTGATGCGCGTTTTGCGTAGAGATTGAGGAACCATGCTTTCCCCCAAGAGAACGAAATTTCGAAAGATGCAAAAAGGTCGGAACCGTGGCGTAGCTGCACGGGGCTCCGATGTGTCGTTCGGTGACTTTGGTCTGCAATGTGTTGAGGCCGGGAAGATTACAGGTCGCCAAATTGAAGCGGCTCGTATGGCGATTACCCGCCATGTAAAGCGAGCTGGAAAACTTTGGATTCGCATCTTCCCCCACCGACCCATTACCGCCAAGCCCCTTGAGGTACGTATGGGAGGAGGCAAAGGTGGTGTTGAGTTCTGGGCCGCGGATGTAAAACCAGGGCGCGTTCTTTATGAGATTTCTGGGGTCAACGAAGAGATTGCGAAAGAAGCGTTTCGACTCGCTGCCCATAAGCTTCCGGTGGAATGCAAGTTTCTGATTCGAGGGATTCTCTAATGAAAGCACAGACCCTGCGGGAGCACGACGTTGACGAGCTTGTTCGAATGGAAAAAGATTTTAAAGCACGTCTTTTTGAATGCTCGTTTCGTAAAGAGACCGAACGGCTAAGTGATACCAGTACGATTCAAAAGATTCGTCGAGATATAGCCCGCGTGCAAACGATTCTTACCGAAAAAAACAAGAAGTGACTGAGGGATTGAGGCGAATATCATGACTTCCACACAATTTTCTTCGTCCGAAGCGACGGTTCCAGGGCCAGGGCTGAGTCATCACTCTTTTCGTCGTAAGCTCATTGGGCTTGTTGTAAGCGATAAGATGGACAAAACGATTGTTGTCGAGGTGAATCGTTACAGCCGAGATAGCGTATACAAGAAATACGTGAAACGTCGTGTGAAATACAAGGCTCATGACGAGAAGAATGATTGCAAAACCGGTGACCGTGTAGAGATACAAGAAGACCGGCCATATTCCAAACAGAAGCGATTTCGCGTGGTACGCACGATTAATCGAGTTATTGCAGAATTAGATAGAGGCATTCGATGATTCAAACACATACCGTTCTGGACGTTGCAGACAACTCGGGCGCAAAATCCGTCCAGTGTATTAAAGTGTTGGGTGGCTCTCGACGACGCTACGCCGAGCTTGGCGATATTATTGTCGTATCAATCAAAGAGGTTGCTTCGGGCTCGAAAGTCAAAAAAGGCGACACTGCAAAAGCGGTCGTGGTGCGCACGAAAAGAGAATACAGCCGAACCGACGGAAGTTTGATTAAGTTTGACGGTAACAGTGCGGTGTTGGTTGACAATAAGAATGAACCCGTTGGCACCCGTATCTTTGGGCCGGTAGCGCGCGAGTTGCGATCTCGAAAATTCATGAAAATCATTTCTTTGGCACCGGAGGTGGTGTGATGGAGCGCCTACGCGTCGGAGACAATGTGGTGGTTATTTCTGGAAAGAATAAGAAAAAACAAGGTCGGTTGCTACGAATCAATCGGCAAGAAGGTACGGTGATTGTGGAAGGCGTAAACATTGTTGTTATCCACAAGAAGCCAATCCGCAAAGACGAAAAAGGTCAGTTGGTTCGAAAAGAAGCTCCGCTTTCTGAATCGAAGGTAATGCCAGTTGATCCAGAGACAGGAAAGCGAACCAGAGTTCGTGTTCAGTTGGTTGAAGGTAAGAGGGTTCGAGTTGCAAAGAGCGGTGCTCCGTTGATTGCAAGTTAATGAATATGTCAGAAAATAAATCCATTCCTCGGTTGCGCGAAAAATACATGAAGGAAGTTTTGCCCGCGATTAAGGAACAGTACAAAATTGAAAATGTCATGCGAGTTCCTCGGCTTGAGAAAATCGTTTTGAACATGGGGTTGGGAGCAGCTGTGGCGAACCCAAAGATTATCGATGCCGCGGTCGAGGAGGTGAAGATGATTTCCGGGCAACGTCCCGTGATCACCCGAGCTAAAAAGGCAATCGCTTCGTTTAAGCTTCGTGCCGGTTTGCCAATTGGAGTCACAGTTACGCTCCGACGAAAGCGCATGTGGGACTTCCTGGATCGGCTTGTATCGTTTGCGTTGCCGCGGGTGCGAGACTTCAAAGGGGTTTCCGCTCAAGGGTTTGACGGCAACGGGAATTATACTCTTGGCTTGAAGGAGCAAATTATTTTCCCTGAGATTGATTACGATAAAATTGATGCTGTCAGGGGTATGAATATTTCTTTTGTAACAACGGCGAAGACAGATGAAGAAGGAAGATCGTTGCTACAAGGCCTTGGTATGCCTTTTAGGAATTAAGACAAGGAATTCACTTATGGCTCGTGCTAGTCAAATCGTTGCCTCTCACTCGATACTGAAGTTTTCTACGCGTCATCGCAATCGCTGCAAGGTTTGCGGTCGAGCGCGAGGATACTATCGAGATTTTGCGTTGTGCCGAATTTGCCTCCGCCTTCTTGGGCTGCGGGGCGAAGTTCCGGGTCTTGTGAAAGCTAGTTGGTGATTCTGATGATGACCGATCCCATTGCTGACATGCTTACTCGTATTCGTAACGCCTCGTTGGCACGACACAAAGTCGCGCAAATGCCAGCGAGCAACCTAAAACTTGCCATTGCGAATATCCTCAAGTCTGAAGGGTATATTGTAGGGGTAGAAACTCTTGAAAAAGACAAGAAAAACGAAATCCTCATTACCTTGAAATACAAAAACGATCGAGGTGGGGTGATTGATGGTATTCGACGTGTGTCTCGCCCAGGTCGGCGCGTTTATGTCGGGTATTCGGAAATTCCCAAGGTGCTGTCCGGACTTGGAATTTCAGTACTGAGTACATCGCGGGGGATCATGTCGGATCGCCAGGCACGACGCCAAAAGCTGGGTGGCGAACTGCTATGTGAGGTTTGGTTATGTCCACGGTTGATACGGTAGCAGCGAAGATGTCTCGCATTGGCAAGAAAGTTATTGTCTTGCCATCTGGCGTCACGGTGAACGTACAAGGAACTCTTGTTGAGGTAAAAGGGCCAAAAGGTACATTGGCTCGCTCCATTCCTTCGACCGTAAAGGTGAATGTCGAGGATAAAGCAATTGCCATTCAAGATATCGATTCTCGTTCCAATTTTGCTTGTCTTCAAGGAATGACGCGAGCACACATCGCAAACATGGTTGTGGGTGTATCGGAAGGATACCAACGTGCTTTGGAGTTGGTGGGAACTGGATACCGAGCCGAGGTGAAAGGGCAACATCTCCATCTTTCTCTCGGATTCTCGCACCAGGTCATTTTTGAGCTTCCCGAAAGTGTGAAGGCAAATGTTCCTGCTGATTCCAAGGGAACGCTCATTAATCTTACAAGCAATAACAAAGATCTTATCGGTCAAATAGCCGCAAAAATTCGTTCTTTTCGTCCACCAGAGCCTTATGGGGGCAAGGGTGTTCGGTATCGTGGAGAGAACATCCGTCGTAAGGCGGGCAAAGCTGGTAAGGGCGGTAAAAAGTAAACTGAAGGTGAGTTATGTCTGCGAAAACAGTTGCTCGTGAACGACGAAAAAAAAGAATACGTAAGACCGTTGTCGGTACATCAGAAAAGCCACGGCTTTCGGTGTTCCGATCTTCAAAGCATATTTATGTGCAAGTAATTGATGACAGCAAGGGGTGCACATTGGCTGCGGCCAATACCCTCGGAAAAGATTTTAAAGATGCCAATCTTAGTAAGCAGGAATCTGCAAAGAAGCTTGGTTCTTTGATCGGTAGTGCGTGCAAAGAGAAGAATATACAAAGAGTTGTTTTTGACCGAAACGGCTATATTTATCACGGTCGCGTCGTGGCCCTTGCCGAAGGCGCAAGGGAGTCTGGCCTTGTATTTTAAAACGTCTTTAGGAGCATTATTAGAATGACCTCACAGTTGCAAGTGGATGAAGAACTCCTCAAAGAGCGTATTGTTCACATCAATCGAGTCGCAAAGGTCGTCAAGGGTGGGCGACGTTTCAGTTTTGCTGCTCTTATTGTTGTGGGTGACGAGGCTGGACACGTGGGCGTTGGGTTGGGAAAGGCAAATGAAGTGCCCGAAGCAATCCGTAAAGGAAACGAACAAGCGAGAAAAAACTTGTTTCGCATACCCCTTACGAACTCTACGATTCCTCATGCGATTTTCGGCCATTTTGGGGCTGGAAAGGTGATTCTGAAACCGGCTTCTTCTGGAACGGGAGTCATTGCCGGCGGAGCCGTTCGAGCCGTCGTGGAATCAGCAGGAATTCGCAACATCCTTTCTAAAAGTCTTGGGTCATCAAATCCCCACAACGTTGTTCATGCGACGATTGAGGCATTGAGAAGACTGCAAAGCGCAGAAGAAATCGCCGCCAAGCGAGTAAGGGGCTAAAGCGTTATGGTCGATCTAGTTATTACGCAAACTCGAAGCACCATTGGTGTTCCCAAAAGCCCTAAGCTTGTCGTTAAAGGGTTGGGGCTTCGCGGGATTGGGTCTCAAATTAAGGTAAAAAACAGTCCAAGTTTTCGTGGGATGGTAAAAAAAATAATCTATCTGATTTCTGTTTCTGAGCAGAACTGAGCGTGCCATGGCAAATATTCTTTCTAACCTACGACCGTTGGTCCCAAACACTAAAGAACGACGAGTAGGCCGTGGTGTTGGGTCGGGCCTTGGTAAAACCGGCGGACGTGGGCAAAAAGGTCAAAAAGCTCGCTCTAAAGGCAATATTAACAAAGTTCATTTTCAAGGCGGTCAAACACCTATCCAACGTCGATTGCCGAAGCGTGGATTTCGAAGTTTTCGTGCAACAAAGACCAAGGTTATCAATGTTTCAGATTTGGAGACGCTGAAAAACCCCGAAACGTATGCGTATGAACTTTTCGAAAAAGGCGTTGTCTTGAAAGTTTTGGGCGACGGTTTGATTTCGAAATCTGTAAGCGTTCATGCTCATCGCGTGTCAGCTGTCGCAAAAGAAAAAATTGAAAAGGCCGGCGGCACGATCGTTTTGATACCTGCTAAAAACGATCCGTCTGTGTAACTGACGATACGACCAAATGAACAGCTCTCAACTTTTCTCGTTTTGGAAGCACGTCGATCTTCGACGACGCATTCTGTTTACTTTGATTATGTTGGGAGTCTATCGAATCGGTGTTTTTATCACAACACCGGGTGTAGATAGAAATGCCCTTCGTCTTTCGATGGCCTCGAAATCGTCTGGGTTTTGGGGCTTGTTTAATCTTTTTAGTGGTGGCGCGCTTGAAAAAGCGTCTTTGTTTAGTTTGGGCATTATGCCCTATGTCTCCGCTAGTATCGTAATTCAGCTTCTTTCTATTGTGTATAAGCCCATTGAAGAGCTGCGCAAAGAGGGAGAAGCTGGGCGCCGCAAAATCGAGCAATACACTCGGTATGGTGCATTGGTCTTGGCTCTGTTTCAGGCATGGGTCATTGCGACCCAACAGCTAGAGTCAGCAGTGAGCGATGCTGGGGATGTTGTGATTCATCCGGGTGTCTTTTTTCGAGTCATGACTGTGATTACGCTAACGACAGGAACGGCCTTCCTGATGTGGATTGGCGAACAGATCACGGAACGTGGTGTTTCAAACGGGATTTCTATTCTTATTTTTGCTGGAATCGTTGCGGATGTTCCATCTTCGATTGCGGGTTATCTGCTTCAAAACAAGGATAACTTTCAACCTCTCGCCGCTATGGCCATTGTTGGAATCGTGCTTTCCACCGTGGCGACTATCGTTTTCTTTGAGCGTGCACAGCGAAGAATTCCAATCGTTTACTCGCGACGACAGGTAGGAAGCAGAACGTACGGAGGTCATCAGCCGCATTTGCCTCTTCGCGTGAACTCGGCAGGAACCATTCCGCCTATTTTCGCTAGTTCCTTGTTGGTTTTTCCTGCGACCTTGGCTTCTCTGGGCGTATGGGGAATGCGTCAGGTTGAGTTTTTTATCAACCGTGGCGACTGGATTTTTAACATCTGTTACGTGTGCCTGATCGTCTTTTTCTGTTTCTTTTACACTTCGATTGTTTTTCCAGCGAATGACTTGGCCGACAACCTAAAGAAACAACAAGCGAATATTCCTGGCATCCGTCCTGGAAGGCAAACTGCGGACTATATCGATGGCGTACTTTCTAAAATTACGCTGGCAGGTGCCTTGTATGTGGCAGCAGTGTGTGTTATCCCCGTCCTTCTTGCCCAAGCGTTTCGTGTTCCGTTTCGTTTTGGTGGAACTTCTTTGATGATTATTGTTGGGGTAGCCCTAGATATCGTCAATCAAATTCAATCTCACTTGATATCGGGTAGTTACGACGATGTCTTGACATCAAAGTTTTCAACGCTTCGAGCTCGTCGTTCGTTAGATCAGGAAGGAGCTAGGTTATGCGTCTTGTATTGATGGGTCCTCCTGGTTCCGGGAAAGGTACGCAAGCTCATCTGATTTGCGAAGCATACGGCATTCCTCAAGTATCTACGGGTGACATTCTTCGAAGTGCAGGGCCTGATTTTAGTGATTTTGAATCGATTAAAAAAACGATGGCGACGGGCGGGCTTGTTTCCGATGAGCTCGTTAACAAGTTGATTGAGCACCGATTTCAACAATCTGACTGCCAACAAGGTTTTTTGCTCGATGGGTATCCTCGTACGATTGCTCAGGCAACTTCGTTGGATGCTTTGCTTAAACAATGCGGTTGGAAACTTGATTTCGTGATCCGCTTGGATGTTCCACGAGAAGCTTTGTCCAATCGCGCGGTTTACCGACGGATCGACAAGAAAACAGGAAAAATCTACAATTTGAAATCTTCTCCCCCGCCTGCGGGCACGGAGCTCGAGCACCGAGCAGACGACTTTCCCGAGGTGGTTGCTACAAGAATTAATGCTTATGAGAATGCCATTGCTCCATTGATGGACTATTACAAGAAATCTAATTTTTTGCGTGTTGTCGATGGTCTCGGTGAACCGAGTGCTGTTTTTGAAAGAGTAAAAAAAATTGTTTCTTCGGATTTATTCGGTCACACGGGAGTGGTCATGAAAGTTAGGCCGTCAGTAAAAAAAATATGTGATAAATGCAAAATCGTTAAGCGCTCGGGTGTGGTTCGAGTGATTTGTCAAAACCCTCGCCATAAACAGCGGCAAGGCTAGTTGGGAGAAGCGCATGGCACGTATTGGTGTAGACCTGCCGAAAAAAAAACATATTCTTTATGCTCTTCCTACTCTGTATGGAGTGGGTCTTTCTTCATCTAAGGTTATATGCACTCGAGCAGGAGTGCCCTTTACGAAGAAGGTAGAAGATCTTTCAGAGGTTGAAATTCGTACCATACGAGAGATTTTGGATACGTATTTCAAAGTCGAAGGTGATCTTCGTCGCGAAATTCAAATGAATATTAAGCGCCTGATGGATCTTGGTTCGTATCGTGGTTTGCGCCATCGACGAAGCTTGCCTGTTCACGGCCAACGAACGCACACAAATGCCCGAACTCGTAAAGGACCTCGCAAGGGTGTTTTGTCGCGCGGCGGAGCAAAGGCCGGAGGTTAAGGAAGATGAGTACTGCAAAAACTGGTACAAAAAGCAAGTCCACAAAGAAGAAAGTCAAAAAGAACATTCTGACTGGAATCGCTCATGTGCAAAGCACCTTCAACAATACAGTTGTTGCGATTACAGACATCAACGGGAACGTTATTTCTTGGTCTTCGGCGGGATCTCGAGGCTTTAAGGGATCAAGAAAAAGTACTCCGTTCGCGGCTCAACTCGCAGCGGAAGAAGTTGCGAAGCGTGCCATGGAGCACGGTATGCGGTCGGTTGCTGTGTTTGTTAAAGGTCCAGGGGCAGGAAGAGAAAGTGCGTTGCGCGCTCTTCAGTCAGCTGGGTTGCGAGTTACGTTGGTGCGAGATGTTACCCCCATTCCTCATAATGGGTGCCGTCCGCCGAAACGCAGGCGTGTGTTATCTCCATTAACTTTTAACTCTGGTAGATATTATGGCTCGATACAAAGGTCCAGTTTGCAGAATATGTCGCCGTGAAGGAACCAAGCTCTTTTTGAAGGGAGAAAGGTGCTTCACCGAGAAGTGCTCTATTACCCGAAGGGCATACCCCCCAGGTCAGCACGGCCAAAGCCGCATCAAGCTATCGGAGTACGGGCTTCGTTTGCGTGAGAAACAGAAAGTTCGTCGTATTTATGGCGTCTTGGAGCGACAGTTCCGCAAGTACTTTGCCATTGCAAGTTCGTCAAAGGGAAGTGCTGGAGATAACTTGCTCGGGTTGTTGGAACGGCGACTTGACAATGTCGTTTTTAAACTTGGTTTTTCATCTACTCGTTCGGAAAGCCGACAAGTGGTGAAGCACAACCACGTTCTGGTTAACGGGAAGCGCATGAACATTCCCAGCTATATTGTTAAGGTTGGTGATAAAATTGAAATCCACCCAGCAAGTAAGAAAATGCCGCTTCTTGCCCGTGGTTTGGCTTTTGGTGATCGACGAGTGTTTCCGTCTTGGCTGAGTGTAGATAAGGAAACGTTTTCCGGAGACGTTAAGTCACTGCCGTTGCGGGAAGAACTCAACGAACCGGTAATAAAAGAACAGTACATTATTGAGTATTATAGCCGCTAGTCGGCCAGTTTTTTTGTTCGATTTACCATTTGAGGAGTTAAATGGAATGGCTCAAGCTTTGGCGATGCAAAACCTAAACTGGCGCGATCTGATTTATCCTAAGGGAATATCGGTTGACTCGGAAAACGAGTTTTACGGAAAGTTCGTCTGCGAACCTCTGGAAAGAGGCTTCGGGGTTACCATAGGAAACAGCCTTCGTCGTATTCTCTTGTCATCGTTGCAGGGTGCTGCAGTTACGGCCGTGCGAGTTGATAATGCCTTGCACGAATTCACTGCTGTGCCAGACGTGTTGGAGGATATCGCAGATATTATTCTTAATCTAAAACAACTTGTTTTTCAGGCTCAGCAGCCTCGGGTTTATTCTGTACGAATCGATAAAGAAGGTCCGGCGCTGGTTACTGGCAAGGATATCGAAATAACGGAGGGATTGAAGGTTCTTAATCCCAACCACGTAATCGCAACCCTCGATAAAAAGGGGCCGCTCAAGATGGAGTTGACGGTCGGAGTGGGTCGAGGATACGTGCCTGCCGAACGAAATAAGACTTCGACCATGCCTCTTGGGTCCATCCCCGTTGACTCGCTTTTTAGTCCGGTTCGTAAGGTTAACTATACCGTGCAAAACTCGAGGGTTGGCCAAATTACCGACTACGACAAGCTCGTTTTGGAAGTGTGGACCAACGGCGCCGTGTCGCCCGAGGACGCAGTCGGCATCGCCGCGAAGATCATGAAGGAGCAGGTCTCCATCTTCATCAACTTCTCCGAAGAAGTTGAGCCCGAGCTGCCCGAGCCCGAGATCAAAGAAGAGAAGATCAACGAGAACCTGCTTCGCTCGGTCGACGAGCTCGAGCTGTCCGTGCGCTCGGCCAACTGCCTGCAGAACGCGAACATCAAGTTCATCGGCGATCTCGTGCAGAAGTCCGAGAGCGAGATGCTCAAGACCAAGAACTTCGGCCGCAAGTCCCTCAAGGAGATCAAAGAGATCCTCTCCGAGATGGGCCTCAGCCTCGGCATGAAGCTCGACAACTGGCCGCCCAAGGCCGGTCTCCCCAAGCCCACCGTCATCGGCGGCCCGGTCCTCTCCTCGTCGCTCGATGACGATCTCGGAGATGACGACGAAGGCACCGAGCTCGAGGGCTGATCCTCCGCTCCTTTAGATTTTCGTAGATAGGACCACAGTCATGCGTCACTTGAATTCAGGTCGTAAGTTCAGCCGTACCGCGTCGCACCGCAAAGCCATGTTCAAGAACATGGCGACAGCGTTGTTCCGTCACGAGCGGATCGAGACCACCGATCAAAAGGCCAAAGAAGTTCGCATCGTCGCCGAGAGACTCATCACGCTCGCAAAGCGTGGCGATCTCCACTCGCGTCG
>Ga0163144_10023361_pt1 | contig 12203 bp, 15 predicted proteins | sample OliLak19BULKMAT1_FD_123175 | JGI IMG/M metagenome (GOLD analysis project Ga0163144, IMG submission 123175) | Freshwater microbial mat bacterial communities from Lake Vanda, McMurdo Dry Valleys, Antarctica - Oligotrophic Lake LV.19.BULKMAT1 | ecosystem: Environmental > Aquatic > Freshwater >...
AGCTGCAGGGCAGTTTCCAGGGCAGTGACCAGATTGGCGCGGATACGCAGCTCACCCTAAAGACGCTGGCGGTCAATGAGAACCTAACCGTCAAAGGCTTCGCGATCTTTAATGAAGACACAATCGGCCAAGCGGAAATTCAAGCGGAAGAGTCGATTGTGCACGTAAGCTTTGCTCAGGAATATAAAACCAAGCCGATCATCACGGTCACTCCGGAAGGCGAGTCGGCTCTGGCGCTTGATTTCCGCTACGCGGTTACCAATGTAACGGCAACCGGCTTTGATATCAAGATGAGTGTCCCGGCAACTGATGCCATGCTGTTCAACTGGCACGCCTTTGCCGTGCCCGAAGGAGCCAAGCTCTTTGTCTCTGACGGCAGCCGCCGCGATATTACGCTCACGGTGATTGCTCCAGAGGTTGAAGAGGTGATTAATGTCCCGACTTCAGAACCGGTGGCCCCACCAAATGCAACCGAGCCACCTGCGCCAGCGGATACTCAAAACGATTCTTCGAGCGGTGGCGAGGAGTCCGCGCCTGCTAATAGCGCAGTGGCGGAGGATACAACTGATTCGGATTCTTCAGCGGGCGAAGCAGCTCCGCCAGAAGAGGGCGACAGTGCGCCGGTAGAAGAGCCAGCTGACGAAGTAGCAGTTGTGCCCGAGCCCGAATCTTCGCCTGCGCAGGAGCCCGCCCCAGCGTCTGAGCCAGCTTCGGAACCTGTTCCGGCTCCGTAAAACAAGCGGCGCTTACGGCTTGATCGTTCCGATCATTTTGCAAAGCAAAATGATTTAGCCTGAACCAACTCTGCCGTAATATATTTGATTGACATTCATACTGAGCGGCAGGATAATAGAATAACTATGAAAGGGAAAAAGAAAATGGTTGGTTCAGCTCACCACAAGATGGCCATCGAAGATTTAGCGGTGATGACCCAACAGGGGTTCGTTGCGTTACATGATGAAATTTCTTCAGTGAAGCAAGACACTATTCTTTTGAAGGCGGATAATCTTTTAATGAGTAACGGCATCAAAGACGTGAAGAAGGAGGTGGAAGAAATGAAAAATAATACTGGTGAATTATTCAAGAAATTAGATGACTTTATTAGTTCGATGAAAAAGAATGAGCAAGAAAATGCTGTTTTGGCGTTTCAGGTTCGCCGGCTTGATGACCGCGTTACGAAACTCGAAGGAAAGAAAAAATAAGATGTCATCAAGGGACGTAAGAAGTATAAAATCAAAAAAGGATCTTTCGACTGATCGTCGGACTCATTTGTCTATCTCGTATGTGAGTCGCGATGAGTTTATTGTCCTCGAGAAGCGGGTAATGGAGCTCGAAAGGCGCTCTCATCGCTAGGCGCCTTTCTTAAAGGCTGTGTGTGGATAACGTCGGGTAGCGCTGAGGTCGGCATGGGGGTATACTGAGGAGAGCAATTGTACTTATTAATTATATGAAAAAAACAATTATCTGGGTTCTCGGTGCTATCGTGCTCGCTTTTATTTTGGTCGCGGGTATGTCGTATCTCAAGGGCGGGAACGTGATGGATGTTATGAGCTCTAGCTCGGGCACCTATCAGTCTGTCTTCTTGGTTAATGGCCAGGTGTATTTCGGTAAGCTTTCTAACGAGTCCGGTGACTTTATGACCCTCCGCGACGTCTACTATCTCCAGGTCAATCAAGCGATCCAGCCAGCAGCGGAAGGCCAGACCCAGACTCCAGACATCAGCTTGGTCAAACTCGGTGGCGAGCTCCATGGCCCGACCGACGAGATGCGTATTAACAGCGCCCAGGTGCTTCTTATCGAAGATTTGAAGAGCGATTCCAATGTGGTCCGCGCTATCGCGGAATACAAGAAGAGCGCGACTCCAACTGCTCCTAAGGCAACCAATTAGTGTTCAATGCGCCTTGGCAGATTTTCCTTTCTTATCGTTTTTCTCCTAGGTGCGTGGGTTCCTTCAGCTTTTGCCGATAATTTCTCGTCTTCGAATTTTACGGTTGAAGCCCCGGTTATCGCCGAGCCAGCTGCTTATGGGAGCTCGTCAAGCTACGGGCTCTGGGGAGCGATTCCGAATATAACCCCCACCCCCGGGGAGTCCACTAATTTTGGTATTAACGGGGGCTTTTTATCTTACTCCGGAGCGACCATGCCGGAGCTATCGGTCGATGAGGTAACGAGAGACTCTGTTGGTCTCTCGTGGACGGCAACCACCGGTACTGTTGCCCCGGCTTATGAGGCCGGCATTGCTGAAGCTCCCGGCGGTCCCTACACGTTCAATAGTCGCCAAACAACCAGGACTGCCTTGTTTCAAAGGCTTTCTCCTTCGACGCCTTATTACTTTATCATTCGAGTAACAGAGCAGGGAGACGGAACCCTTTTGGGATATTCGAATGAAGTGGGGACGGTTACTGAGCGGCGGGCAACCATTGGCGGATCCGGGTCTTCAATGGGAACTCAATCCTCTTCCTCCTTGGAGTCACCGCCCCCCGATTTTGTTTGGATTTATGACCCGCAGCGGGGCCTGATACTGGCTCCGGCCCCAGGAACCACCGGTACTGTGATTGAACCGGGGATTGGCATAGCGATCAATCCAGCCTTATTCCGGCAGTTCGGCACCGTGGTTGATACCGTGAGCGGCGAGCCAATCAAGGGAGCCACGGTGAGACTCTGGCGACTGAACTTCGCGACGGGCATGCTCGCGCTTTGGCCGACAGATGAGTTAGCGACTGTCCGTACTGATGAGTTTGGGCTCTATTCTTTCTTGGTTCCTGCGGGAACCTATCGTATCAGTGTCGACGTCTTAGGATATTTTCGGTATATGAGCGGTCCGGTCACAGTTGACCGCACTGGTCAATTTGAGCAGCATATTGAGCTGACTCGTTCTCTATCGATCGATCTGCCTTGGTTCTGGTTGATGTTATTGCTTCTTATTGCTTCTTTGATTCTTTTTGTGATGATCATCGCGGTGCTCAAATTCATATTCCGCCGCTAGGAATCGCTTATGCACAGAACAGGACTGAATCTGGCACTCTCTTTGCTATACTTACAATAACAAAAGCCTTAGATATCTTGAGCTTTCCGGTCGATACGTGTATCCCTTTCTCCCTTACTATTAATTTCTAGATACCAGTCACCCCGCTAGAGGCGGGAAAGCAGGCTCTAGATCCTCTCAATACTTATGACAGTATTCAATGACTTCACGCTCACAACCGCCAACTCTCTCAAGGCATTGTGGGCCACCCTGCTCGGTTTCTTGCCGAACCTTATTGGCGCTATCGTCGTATTCATTATCGGTCTCGTGGTCGCAGCAGTCCTCGAACGCCTTGTCGAGCGTATCGTCTATTATCTCAAGGTTGATACACTCGTTCGGCGCGCCGGGGTTGAGCCTTATTTCGAGCGGGCGAACATCCGCTTGAACCTCGGCCACTTCATCGGCAAGATTGTCTATTGGTTCATCGCGATCGTCTTTCTGATTGCCGCCGCTGATATCCTGCATTTTGCGGCATTTTCGACGTTTCTCCGCGAGACGCTCATTCCGTTCTTGCCGAACGTGCTTGTCGCGGTTCTTATCGTGCTCGCCTCGCTGGTGGCAGCCAACTTTCTCCGTAGCCTTGTCGTCGCTTCTATCAATGGAGCGCGCATGCACCACGCGAAGGGCCTTGGCACGCTCACCTGGTGGGTGGTTTTCATCTTCGGCTTTCTCAGCGCCCTGCTTCAGGTTGGTGTCGCGGTGAGCATTATTAACACGCTTATCACTGGTGTCATCGCGATGATCGCTATCGCCGGGGGCCTTGCCTTCGGCCTCGGCGGCAGAGACCGCGCGACCCGCTTCCTTGAGAAGTTGAGCAACGACATGAGCAATACGGGGAAATAGGGTAATCGATAATGTAGTAATCTACTAAAAAGTAATAGAAAATATCAAAACACCCGCCACACCTTCGTAGATGTTGGCGGGTGTTTTGATTGAAATGGTTAGCTTGACTATCGCTTAACCTGGTGCGCCCACTAGGAGTTGAACCTAGAACCCCTTGCTTCGAAGGCAAGTGCTCTATCCAGTTGAGCTATGGGCGCAAATGCATTCTTCCTAGAAATCGCTGCCAATTATCTACTATAAGCCAGGGTGCCACTCTAGGCAAATCAATCCGAATGCAGCCTTTGTAATTCTCGTTTCTTTTAATGAGATGGGGGGTTGCTTTATATACTGGCCTGGAAAAAATATTTTTGGGGATACTTAATGTTTTCGACCAAAAGTCATAGCACTCTTCAGTATTATAGATCCGGTGAATGTAGAGTCGTACCTTAAAATCTTTCCTCTCAATTTGCAGGTATTTTTCGACCCATTTTGTCATTAATTGCATAATGGATGGATCAGAATTAATAAATTGAAAACGTCTTGATGTCTTTGCGCCCTCCGCCCAGTAAAGAGCAACTCCAAGCGAAAAAAATGGGTCCCTTTTGTATTTTTCAAATTGCTTATAAGATTCAGCCTTGATAAGCGCTTCCCGATTCAGCCGTTTCGTGTGGTTAGTTCTTGCGGCAAATAATCTAGATCGATCTCGATTCGCCCCTGTTTTCTTCTCTATCAATTTTAGCTCCTCCTCAGTAAGCTGAAGCCTATTGCACCACTTAGAAAGAGTTCCCTTCGAAAGTTGGGGGAATTGCGCGAGTATTTCTCTGTATGAATGGCCCCGCCTTCGCCAACTTAAAATCTCTGCTTTTTTAGAAACATCATACATAATGTATATACATTATGTCATAAGGTTCATTTTTGTGTACATATCATCGATGAATGGATATCATTAGCCTATGCAGATCGCCAAGGAAGTTCTCCAAATTGCAGAGATATTGAAGCAGGCTGGCTACGAGGCGTATCTCGTGGGCGGCTGTCTTCGCGACGTCTTGCTTGGTGCTACTCCGAAAGACTGGGACTTGGCTACGAGCGCGAAGCCGGAAGAGATATTGAAGCTTTTCCCAGACAGCGTCTACGAAAACCGCTTTGGTACCGTTGGAGTTAAAACTCGCTCCGAAGATCCGCTGGTTAAAGTCGTGGAGGTTACCACCTTTCGGCTTGAAGGCACGTATACCGACAAGCGGCATCCGGATGAAGTGAAGTTCGCCAAGACAATCGAGGGGGACCTGGCGCGCCGCGACTTTACGGTCAACGCGATGGCGCTTAATCTCGGGAGCGAGAAAAAGAGTAAAAAGGACCTTATCGATCCGTTCGGGGGGCAGGAAGATCTGAAGAATGAAGTACTACGGGCGGTTGGGGAGGCCGACAAGCGTTTTAATGAGGACGCTCTGCGGCTGATGCGGGCAGTGCGCTTTTCGGCGCAGCTCGGTTTTGATATTGAGCCAGAAACGGAACTTTCAGTTAAAAAGCACGCTGGGCTCTTGGAGTTCGTCTCCAAAGAGCGTATCCGCGACGAGTTCAATAAGCTGCTCATAACCGAACGTGGTCATGAGGGCGTGGAGCTCATGCGCGAACTTGGCCTACTTACTCATGTTATCCCGGAGCTCCTTGAGGGCGTGGAGATGGAGCAGAATCAACACCATATTTTTAGTGTCTATGAGCACAATCTCAGGTCGCTTCAGTATGCGGTTGAGCAGAAGTTCCCGCTTGATTTGCGCCTCGCTTCGCTACTTCACGATGTGGGCAAGCCGAAGAGCCGACAGTGGAAAGATACGCCGACAGGTAAAAAAATTCGGTCTATCCCCGTAACTCGGCATTCTGAGCCGCGCCAGATGGCGAGTGAACTCCGCGAAGAATCTGACGCGTACTCGCGTCATCCTGAACGGAGTGAAGGATCTGTTACCATAGATCCTTCGGCAAGCCTCAGGATGACAGAGCGCCGCGGTGACTGGACGTTTTACGGTCACCAGGTGATTGGAGCGAAGCAGGCGACTGCGATTTTGCAGCGGCTTAAATATCCGAACGATGTCATTGAAAAGGTCTCACTCCTCGTTTATGAGCACATGTTTGTTTATGATCCGGAGGCGGTGACGCTCGCCGGGGTGCGCCGCTTAGTAAGCCGTGTCGGTACCGATAATATGGATGCGCTGATTAAGGTGCGTGAGGCGGACCGCATCGGTTCTGGGGTGCCCAAAGCACAGCCGTACCGCCTGCGCTATTTGCAGGCGATGGTTGAGAAGGTGAAAATGGATCCGATAAGTGCCAAGATGATCGCGGTCAAAGGCGACGAGGTTATTAAGGCCGCGGGTATTACGCCGGGACCGGGGATTGGAGCGATAATCGCTATCCTCCTTGAGGAGGTGCTCGACGATCCGGAAAGGAATGAGAAAGAGCTCTTGCTCGCGCGGGTGAAAGAGTTGGCGAAGTTACCCGTGAAGGAGCTGGTGAAAATGTCGCAGAAGTCGAAGGAGCGTGCGGCGGGAGAACAAGAAAAAATCGACAAGGAGATTAAGAAGAAATATTTTGTCGGATAGAATTATCATTCGCTCATTCGTACGAATGAGCGAATGATAAACGTTATTATGAAAATAAAAATAAAACGATTTGATAAGACGCTCGAGCTTCCGCAACGGCACACGGAACATGCCGCGGCTTTTGATCTTGCCGCACGCGAGCCGGTGACGATTCCTGCTGGCCAAGTCGGCTATGTTCCGCTCAATGTTGCCGTTGAGACGCCAAAGGGGCACTTTATGTTGCTTGCTGGGCGTAGCTCGCTCCACAAACGCGGGCTCATGCTGGCAAATGGCGTCGGCATTATCGATCCAGACTACTCGGGTGACGAAGATGAGGTAAAAGCCGCACTGTATAACTTCTCGGCTCAACCGGTGGTGCTTGAGAAGGGCGACCGTATTATGCAGGCGACATTTATAAAAACGGAAAATTGGGAGTGGGACGAGGTTGAGGCGATGCCGAACAAGACCCGTGGCGGGTTTGGCAGTACTGGCAAAAAGTAGCGTGAGCTTTACGTTTTCGCCATTTTTCGGTATTCTTGAGAAACGTTGTGAGCGGGATTGCTAAAGCGGCCCGCCAAAGGCCGTGCCGAAGGCAGGCGGGTAAACGGGCTGTCGTATAGCGGTAGTATGCGCGCTTCGGGAGTGCGCGGCCTGGGTTCAACTCCCAGCAGCCCGACAAAAACATGTTTGGTATTGGTAGTAAAAAAGCGGAAGAAGTAAAAAAGCCCAAAAAGCTTTGGTTTAAGGCTAAATCGAATCAGGACGATTCGATCGCCCCAGGGCGACCGGCGGAAACGCCGGGGTTAGCCCGACCACAACGTAAATTGTGGTTTAGGGCAAAGACCTATGGCTGGGGATGGATACCGGTGACGTGGCAGGGATGGCTGGTCATGGCGATCTATCTTTTTTGCGTCGCCTATTACGCGAAGGATGTCGGCAATGACGGACTAGCGACAATGGAGAAGTTCGCCCAGTTTTTTGTGGGACTGGGCGGGTTAAGCGTTCTTCTCCTGTGGGTTTGCAACAAGAAAGGAGAGCGACCACACTGGTCGTGGGGAAAAAGTGATACTGACAAATCAAAAAACGGGCATTAACCCGTTTTTTGATTTGTCACACTTCTAAAGCTTTATTTCGACTTTGCTAGATCCGGAATCTTCCCCGACATTAAGCCTCAAACTCCCTTCGCTTTGAACTTTGACGTTTGAGCCTCCGTGATTGTCGTCGCTCAGGTTCTTCTCATAACTTTCATCCTCATGACCGCCGCCCGTCGTCCCGTCTTCATCCTTTTACTCATCGCTATCATCGCGGTCGTCCGTCTGGATATCAAGTCGAAGTTCACCAAGTCCTTTGAGGGAGTCCCGAATGTTGTCGCGGAGTTCATGTGCTGCCTGTCTCACCTCATTTCCGTGTTCTGCTTCCGCCCTAACGTCAACCTTAAGGTCTAGGTGTCGCTGTATAGAGGCCTCAAGTGCCGACTCAACCGAGAGCGCTGCTTGAGTATTGCCCTTGGCGCGCAGCTCTGCAACTAAATCACGGACACGCGCGACATGGCTGTTAAAACGGCCTTCGATGTCGGTACGATTTTCCGCATTAAGCTCCCCTTTTGTCTCAAGCTCTGCCGCCTCTTTTAATCGCTCTTCGGCGCGGTGCTCTTCCCACTGAGCTTTGGCTTCGGTTGAGAAGGAGAGTCCGGCACGGGCTTGTTCGATGACATTAACCTTAATTGGATACAAGAAATCCCCTGGTTCGGCATGCCGCGCTGCTGCGGTAGCTCCCCCTGAAAGAATGAGTGCAAGTGCTAATACGATAGGCATAGGTCTTAAAAATAATGTTCTTAATCTCGAATGAATACTGTGATGAGTGACGGGGGCGACTCTTACGACCTCCGATTTGTCAAAAAAGCGTCGCAGCTCAGTGCGAACTTCCTGTTTGATTTCAGCGCGAAGCGGTGGGTTACCCTCCTTCGCCTTTTTCAATTTAAAGAGAAATTGTTCCATATTAGCTAGTGGGCAAATGTGCTTTAAGCGTCTGAAGCGCGCGGCTGATGCGGACGGAGGCGTTGTTGGGTGTAATCTGCAATATCTCGGCTATCTCGCGTGGTCCTAGGTCATCAATGAAGCGATAGGTGAGGAGCTGCTGTGTTTCTGGGTCGAGATCAACCATTACCTTTTTAATGTCGGTAACGAGCATGTCTTGCTCGATGTCAGCTCTGGTGTCGTGGGAGGGCTCGCTGGCGGGGGAGTTCTCGAGGAGTACCTCGAGGCTTTCTTCTTTGCGCTTCCGGCTCTCGTCAATAATTAAATTATTAGCAGTCTGATAGATGAAGGCCTTAAGGTACTCAATGGTGTTACCGTTCGAACAATAGTGCCATACCTTTATGAAGGTCTCCTGCATGAGATCTTCAGCGCGGGCTTGGGAGTAAACGCGAAAAAAGCAGTGCCGATAAATAGCGTCGGCAAGTTCGTCGTATGCTTTGAGGAATGCTTCTCGTGCTTTGCTATCTAACATAAGTGACGATGAGTGAGAGTTAATCTTACTTTTATGGCTATTTTTGCCAAGGCCCGATGCCGCTCGCAGCCTCCATAATCAGTTTTTGCATGGCCAGCTTTCCAGCCTTCGCTTCTTCGTATTGTTCAGCGGAAACCCGTGCAGGATTAGCAGCATAGGTAGTGAGGATATCGTGATAGTGGTTGAGGAAGTGACTGCCTTCTCGAGAGATGAGATTCGATCTAAACATCTCCTGGAAGCCGGGAATATCTTGATTTGCCTCAAGAATTTTGCTGATGATTTTGCTCTGGAGTTCCGGTTCGCTCCAAAGGCGGGTAACCATTTTCCCGTAATCATCTGCGGGGTTTTTGCCGGTATGCAAACGTTCCCAATCAAATGAGCCGAGGCGGCCGTCAGCGAGCTTCATAAGGTTGGTCGTGAATACATCCTCAGAAAGGAGATAGAGCGGCTGATTTTTTGGGCGGCTGCGGACTCCTCTAGCAGCTTTTCTATTTTCAAGAGCGCCCCTTCGCCGAGGATCTCCCGAAGGATTTCTTTTTTCTCCTCGACGCGTTGCCGCTCAAGGACGCTGTAATCGAGGTCCGGCAGAGCCACCTTACTCTTATCAATGGTCGCCGGATCGATTTTTTGAACCGCTCGGATGAGATCAACGATGAGATCGAGATCCCTTTCCTCCAAAATGCCCAGATGGGCGCGGTCGCCCGTGCCCAGGATTTTACCTTCGAGCTTTGAGAGAAGAATGCCTTTGGGCCGGCTTGGTCCTTGATATACGTGGCTCAGGAGCGGGAAGACGATATTTTCCCGTGTTTCGTTGGGTAACTCTTTTTGGATCTGGGGCAGGATAGAAGAGTAAAAGTATACTTCTCGGTCTGTTCCTTCGCCACGCTCAGACGGTACCTCTGATTTATAAATAAGCCGCGCTTCCGGATCATAATCGGGGCTGACCTCGAAAACGGCGAAGGGGCGATTCAAGGCGCCGCCGGACTCAAGGGCAACAATATTGCGGGCGGTACTGCCTTGGATGATGGTGATCGGCGTCAGGCCCATCTCAAGCATCTCTTTGTTGAAGCCTTCGAATATGCGATTGTTTCTCGCTTCAGGAGTCTCTTCTTGCGTCGGCGAGGTGCCATTAAATGATTCGTTCATAAATGTGTATAAGTGCTTGTGTCGGACTGCCCGGAATCGGACCGGGACTAAATCGACCCCATCGACTCGTGCTACCACTACACTACAGTCCGAAATGATATAATGACTATATGGCTAATGGAGCGCTAAGGCAACGAGTACGGCATACAGAACTAGAAAAGAAACGTGCTATTTCGTTGCGTAAAGCTGGCAGAACACATCGTGAAATCGAGAGAGATTTGGGCATTGCTCGTAGCTTAATTGTTCAATGGACGAAGGGTATCTTGCTTACTGAAAAGCAAAAGCAGAATATTCAAAAAAGAAAAAGTGAAAAAGTTTATACTCAAAGCAACGAGCTAAACTTAGCGCAATTCGCCGGGCATATGTAGTGCTTCATCCTTATCGAAAGTATTCCGCCGAGGAATTACTTCGGAAAATAAGGAACTTCAATAAGGTAAACGGAAGGATGCCGCTCAAACGAGAGCTGAATATGTATCGGGAGTACAAAAGAAGTTTTGGGAGCTGGAACGCAGCAATCCGTAAAGCCGGCTTTACTCCCAATCCGGAGTTGTTCGCTCACAAATTTATTGCTAAGGACGGTCATAAATGTGATTCATTTACTGAACGGATTATCGATGACTGGCTTTTTTCGAGAGGGATAGCTCATAAGCGAAATGTGAAGTATGGGAATACAAAATTTACTAGTGATTTCTTGATTAAGAAGAATATTTTAATTGAATTTTTCGGTCTAGCAAAAGTCCAGAAAGGATATGATGCCAATATTGATAAAAAACGAAAGCTTGCGAAAAAGCTCAAGCTACATCTATTAGAAGTCTATCCAAGTGATATTTATCCGACAAACCGCTTGGCGGAAATACTTAGTAAACAAAAACCGGCGAGAGCCGGTTTTTGTTTATTTAGCCTCCTTCTTCGCTTTCGGGGCAGCCTTTCCCTCGTCCGCCTTAGCTTTAGCGGCGGCGGGCTTCTTTACTGGCTTCGCTTCCTTTTTCGGAGCCTCTACCTTCTCGTCAACTGCAGGAGCGGCAGCCTTTACTTGCCCTGAGCTTGCCGAAAGGGTGGCGGCGAGCTCAGCCTTGAGGACTGCTTTCTTCTCAAGTCGCGCGGTCTTACCGATGGTGCGGATACACTGGGTGCAAATAAGGACCGAAGAGCCAGCCTTAAATCCACGGAACATCTCTGAGAGCTTAATGGTCTGGAGGTTCGGATACTTGCGGGTCCAGTTGGTCGGGTTATAGTGACCGCGGAGAAGGACGCGGGTACCGGCCATGCGGGAGGTTTTTTCACACGTTGAGCACTGTTTCATAGGTTTAGATAGTAGTTCGTAGTACGTAGCGCGTAGGAGAGCCAGACGCTCTAGGCTTTAAACTATTGAGGTAGTATAGTCTAAAGGTAAATAATAATCAAGTGCGGCACCTCCGATTTATTCCTACGGACTACGAGCTACGTACTACGTACTTGCCTTATGCAAACAACGGATTTAATAAAAGAAAAGCTCGATATCGCCGACGTCATTAAGCCGTACGTTCACTTAGCGCCGGCCGGAAAGAACCTCAAGGGCCTCTGTCCATTTCATAAGGAGAAGAGTGGCTCGTTCATCGTGAGTCCCGATCGCCAAATGTGGCACTGCTTTGGCTGTGGCCTTGGTGGAGACATGTTTGGCTTTGTGATGCGCTACGAGAACGTCGATTTCATTGAGGCGCTCAAGATACTTGCCGACAAGGCGGGGATTGAACTCAAGCGTGTTGGCAATACTGACCAGAGGAAATATGACGCGCTGTATGAAATTAATCGTATTGCGAAGGATTATTTCCAGGCGAGTCTCAATGAACCAGCGGGTGGCTCTGCCCTAAGCTATCTTCACGAGCGTGGTCTCAAGGACGAGACGGTCACGGCTTTTGAGCTGGGCGTTGCATTGCCGGGAAACGACAACTTGATGCGTCACCTCACGAAGATGGGTTACGCCCCGGAGGCGATTAAGGAGGCGGGTTTGATATCCAAAAACGAACGTGGGCTTTATTATGACTTTTTTCGGAATCGGATTATGTTTCCGCTTCACAACCCCTCAGGTAAGGTTATCGGCTTTACCGGACGTGTTATGCCGGGCAATGAGAGCCCGGAGATTGGGAAGTATG
>Ga0163144_10023362_pt1 | contig 12203 bp, 12 predicted proteins | sample OliLak19BULKMAT1_FD_123175 | JGI IMG/M metagenome (GOLD analysis project Ga0163144, IMG submission 123175) | Freshwater microbial mat bacterial communities from Lake Vanda, McMurdo Dry Valleys, Antarctica - Oligotrophic Lake LV.19.BULKMAT1 | ecosystem: Environmental > Aquatic > Freshwater >...
ATTTTTCGTGTTTCATAAGAACCTAAAGGTAAGGAATCTATATTCACATATTATTGATTATACTTGTAACGGAAGTGAGAATGTATTGTGACAGTGATTATCAATAGTTAGCCTCAGTTCAACGGCCTAAAAACCAATTGAAACTACATCTCAATTCTTCATTTTTTGCAGCTATTTTTATTTATAATCTTGTATTATGTAACAATCGGCACACTTCTTGCGTTATAGCTTGATATGCGTTTTTTAAGCTACATAATAATAATCGTTTTCCCCCTGGTGAGCCTTGCGCAAAGCTCTACCGATTGCCCTACATGGAGCAAGAAAAAGACAAGTTCAAAAGCGGATTACTTTAAATATTTAAGTGGCAGTCAGGGTAAAAAAAATATAAAAATTATTCCTGAACAGCAACAAAAAGTTACTGAACAGCAACAGTCAGTGCCCGTTCATGTAGAAAAAACAAACAGCGCAACCAGTACAGGGAACAGATCGACAGATAATTTTTATACAACCAGGCGCTATAAATTATTTCCGGAGGAGAAAAAGAAAGTGGATAAAGAGGAGATAAAGGAAATAGGGAATAAGGTGAACGAGGATAAGGAAAATAATAATTCCGAATATGTTGAAGTAAAGAAGGGTGATGATGTGACCGAGGAAAAAGAAAACGTAAAGCAGGAAATTATTTTAGCGCAAGAACAGAATATTAAAGAAGATGAACAAACAATAACTCCTGAAGAACCAAAAATAGAAGAGGTGCAAAAAGCATCTTCAACTCCTGCCATTGCAACTGATGATAGTAAAGCTTCAGAAAGTTCGGCTACATCAAAAGTTCATAAAAGAAAAAGAGATAAAATATTTAATCCAGGCCTGAGACACAATGGTGTTAAAAAGAACAGGCGCATTGGTAAACACCGTATCGATAGGTGCGCGACTAAGTTCTAAGATGTAATTTTCACATCTACATTTCCTAACCATTTCTCCATTCACCTCCACTGGCCGTTCATTCACCTACTTTTGGCTGTTACCTGCCTAATTCCTATTGAAAAGCCGTTATTCCTGTTATAGATTTGTCCTATAATTTAAAAACAATTACTATGGAAGGGTTTAATGAAAAAGAGTTTAAGCAAAAATATGAGTATCGATATGGCCGTAGACATCGTCACGACCGCCATCCCGCAGGAAGAGTGTTAGGTGGTTTGGTAATAGTAATAGTTGGTTTGGTTTTTTTTCTGAAAACAATGGGAATATTGTTCCCGGTGTGGATGTTTTCGTGGCCGGTGCTTTTGATAACCATTGGCGTTTTCGTAGGAGCTAAACATATGTTTAGAGGAGGGGGATGGTTGATAATAATACTTATTGGGGTCGCATTTCTTTTTGAACGCATGATACCCGATTTGTCCTTGACTAAATTTGTCTGGCCGGCTGTTATTATCCTCATCGGTTTTGCGATGATGCTGGGTTCTAGAAAAAAGTGGAGAGGAAAAAAATGGGCAGAGTGGAATAATCCTTCTTTTTCCGGAGATGTTTCCTCCGAGGATAGGATTTACAGCCATTCTGTTTTCAGCGCGGTAAAAAAAAATATAATATCTAAAAATTTTAAAGGTGGAGAAATATCCTGTGTTTTTGGAGGCGCAGAAATCAATTTATCACAAGCAGATTTTGAAGGGACAATTGAGATTGAACTTTCACAGGTATTCGGGGGTGCGAAACTTATTGTACCAAGCAATTGGAAAATAAAACATGAAACTTCTGCGGTCTTTGGAGGAATAGAAGATAATCGTCCGCAGAATACGGCAATGGAAGATTCCTCGAAAGTATTAATATTAAAAGGATCAGTAGTATTTGGAGGAGTAGAAATAAGCAGTTACTAAATATTCATATAGGATTACAAACTAAAAATCAAATAATAAAATTTTAAAATGAAAACTGTAAAGAAGTCAATGATCGCATTACCAATAATTCTAGTTGCATTTCTTTGCACGCTAAGTTCATGCGATGAAATAAAAGGAGATGGGAATGTCGTTACCGAGCAAAGAACCCTATCTGGTTTTAATCAACTTGAAGTTAATGGCGTATTTAATCTTTATATATCTCAAGGCGACAGCGAATCAGTAAAAATTGAAACGGACAAAAATCTTTTGAAACTCATAGAAACAAAAAACAACGGTTCCAAACTCATAATAAAAATGGAAACGAACGGAAAAAGCATTGATGCAACAAAAATTAATGTTTTCCTTACGGTAAAAAATATTCAAAAATTAGAATTTAATACGATAGGTAATATAGAAACCACATCTGTTCTCAAGGCAAATAATCTTGAAATAATTGGTTCAGGAGTTGGTAATACAAAGTTGGAATTAAATTGTCTCAAAGTTGACGGAAACTTTTCAACTGTGGGAAATGTAGTATTAAAAGGTAAAATACAGAATCTTACAATGAGCAATACCGGAGTAGGGAATTTGGATGCACTTGATTTGAATACCGATACTCTTGTTTTGACGAGCACCGGAGTTGGAAATGTAGAAGTAAATGTCGAAAAAGAAATATCAATTATTTCGAGTGGAATAGGCAATGTAAAATACAAAGGCAACGCAGTTATTAAAAACATAGATGCGAGCGGTATAGGAAGAGTTAAAAAAATCTAATCATAAATTAATTTTGTCAAACCATTTATAAACAAAACATGCAACAATATATATCTAAAATAATTTTACAAATAATAAGTGGTGACGGGATTCACACACCTCAGTTTGATGAGCAGTTAATCATTATTTCTGCAAAAAGTAAAATAGAAGCATTTTCCGAGGCAAAAAGAATAGGAATGGAGAAAGAAGAATCTTTCTTAAACGATGATAACGAACTGGTTCGGTGGAAGTTTATTGGCGTGGATCATTTGAAGGAAATAAAACTTGATGATAACGGAGCTGAATTGTATTCGTCGGTTCGTGAAGTGGATAACCCACAACACTATATTTCCATGATTCAGTTCAGGGAACTAAGCATGCGTCAAAAACATTTGTTTGGCACCGAACAATTTGTGTAGTTTTATAGATACAAGATGTCTGTAAGAAAAATACTCGTTGGTTATATTATCTGGTGGCTGATATGGGCCTGTGTCCACATGGCTATTATTCTCTATCTTGGATTTTCTATTTCCATCGCTGCATCAGACAGCTTATGGAGCAATATAATCCTCTCTGCAGTTTCAATAGCTATTGCGAATATTCTCAGATATTATCAGCCGGGAAAATCAACAGCATGGAATTTATTATTCTGGAGCATCCTGCTCTCGGGCGTTTCAGTATTTTTTACACAGGCCTTGCTTGGGTATTTATATTCCTGGAATGTGGATTACATTTATTTTCTTAAAATGGCATTGCCTATCCGTTATTGTATCTCTTTTCTTATAATTGGTTGTGTATTGTTGCTGAGCTGGATATGGCGAACGCTTATTACAAAGCAGGAGGAGCAGGAGCGTAAGGCAGATGTGGAAAAAATTGCAAGACAGACCGAATTAGAAGGGTTGAGAAAACAAATGCAACCTCATTTTTTGTTTAACAGCCTTAATTCTATTTCGTCTCTTGTAGGCTCTAATCCCGCTGATGCGCGTAAAATGATCCAAAAGTTATCCGACTTTATGCGGTATACCTTAAAAAGGGAATTACAACAGATGACCGATCTCGAAGAGGAATTTAATAACCTGCAATTGTATCTTGAAATAGAAAAGTTGCGTTTTGGGTATCGATTAAATACGGTTATTGATTTTCCTGAAAATTTTTTAAAAAAGAAAATCCCATACATGGTGCTGCAGCCTGTCGTTGAAAACGCAATTAAGTTTGGATTGTACGGTACAACCGATGAGTGTATTATTACAATAAAAGTCAATGAGGAAAATAATGATCTTGTTATCCGGGTTGAAAATCCATTTGATGAGGAGACGTCCAATAACAATAAAGGAACAGGGTTTGGTTTAAGCTCTACACAGCGCAGGTTATATTTGTTATTTGGAAGAAATGATCTTTTACAAACGTCTGCAACTGAAAATAAATTTTCTACAACAATAAAGATCCCACAGGACCAATGATAAACGTTATTCTAATAGATGATGAGCCTTTGGCGAGAGCCCTTGTAAAAGAATACTTGAAGGAACATAAGGAGTTTTCTGTTGTTCAAGAATGCAATGATGGATTTGAAGGAGTAAAAGCAATCATGCAGCATCAGCCTCAATTGATTTTTCTGGATATACAAATGCCAAAGATCACCGGCTTCGAAATGCTTGAACTGTTAGACCCTGCGCCATCCGTAATATTTACAACAGCATTTGATGAATATGCTATAAAGGCTTTTGAAACACGTGCCATTGATTATTTATTGAAGCCATTTAGCCAGGAGCGGTTTGATAAAGCAATTGAAAAGTGGAAGCAGCAAAATAGCAGCGGTACGCAAAACACATCACAAGTTGTATCCGAAGTAATATCCATGCAGCCCGAAGAGCAAAATCGCGTTGTGATAAAAAATGGAAGCAACATAAAAATTATTCCGGTGAAGGATGTGATTTATATTGAAGCCTACGATGATTATGTTAAGATCTATACCCAGGAAGGAATGTTTTTGAAAAAGAAAACACTAAGTCATTACGAACAAATATTATCTGATAAATTTATTCGGGTACACCGCTCTTACCTTGTGCAGCTTTCTCATATCACTAAGATAGAGCCAATGGAAAAGGACAATCATATTGTAATATTAAAGAATGGGACAAAAATTCCTGTAAGCCGATCCGGTTATACTAAACTCAAGGAAATACTTGGAACGTAATTGACAATTAAGCTATAGATCACAACGAATCATTTCCTTTAAAGATCTGGATAAGAGTTTGTATAATAATTTTAATGTCCAGGGAGAAGGACCAGTTTTCAATATAAAATATATCTACTTTTATTCTGTTCCTCATGAGCGAAGTATCGTTGGTTTCACCTCTTAATCCTTTGCTTTGTGAAAGCCCCGTAATGCCTGGTTTTATCAGATGACGAACCATATATTTATTGATCAGAGAGGCATATTCCTCAGTGTGTTTTATCATATGAGGCCTAGGACCCACCACTGCCATATCACTAAAGAGTACGTTAAAAAACTGGGGAAGTTCATCAATACTGTATCGCCGTAAAAATTTTCCGAGTTTAGTAATGCGGGCATCATTTCTTTTTGCCTGCAAGTCATCTGCTTGTAGATTTACAACCATTGTTCGTAGTTTAATGCACTTAAAATCCTTGTTCCTTATCCCCGATCGTTTCTGAAGGAAGAAGACGGGGCCCTTTGTTCCGATTTTTATGAGTATTGCAAGTACGGGTAGCAGCCATGATAAAAGCAGTACGATAACACCTATAGAGAAGAGAATATCAAAAAGGCGTTTCAAAAATTTATTCAACTTATTGTCTAATGGGATAGTTCTTAAATTAACAATAGGCGTTTGGCCATAGAACTCGACTTTGGAGGGATCATATTGTAAAAGTGTTGAACCGGGAATAAATTTTATACGGATAAGATTGTTTTCGCCAAAATCAATTATGCCCTGCAATTCAGAGGAGGTTAGTCTTGAGGTAGTACAAAAAATTTCATCAATTTCATTTTTTTTGCAATAGCTTTCCAATTCATCAAAATCATGAGCGACCTCGTGTCCATTATAATTTTTTCTTTCAAAAAAACCAAGAAAGCGATAAGCAAATTCAGTATTGGTTGAGAAAAATGCTGACAGGTCTTTTGCATTTTCATCAATACCTGCGATGATAATTTTTCTATAGTTGAACCCCCTTTTTCTATAGATTCTCAGTGTATAGAATAACGTGGCTCTCCACACAATTGAGAAAAGCAGTAGAAGGCCTTGCTGAAGAAAAACAAAATACCGGGTTGAAAAACTATTATGAAAAAATATTGCTAAAGTTGTTTCCGTAAGTAGAAGTTGAAGGACGGCAACCTTAATAAGGTTAGAGAGTATGGTTAAGTTCTTGGAGTTGCGATTGTCAATTGTGTAGGTCCTGAAGAAGAAAACAGCAATATACCATGATATAGTAGCTATGAAAAAGAGGGTAAGTTGAGAGATAGAGAAAGCCTCTGTTAAATTATGATTAGTCAACAAAAAACAAAACACGTAAGATGCTGCGATCGACAATAAATCGCCTATAAAATAAATGGGTTTTATATATCGTGAATACAAGCCTGCCATAAACTAATTTAACAAAAAGGTTTACTGTTTAAATCGGTTTCGCTGATATTGTTCGAGAAAAGAAGACAGTTGAAAAAAGTGAAAAAGACAATACCCTTGTGCAGTTCCAATACAGACTCGGTTAGGAAGAAGATCGAAATGGCAATCATTAAAAAGGCATAGATACTTTCTTTTTTTCTTAAAGCAGCTTTCATGGAAACAAAAATGATAAAGATGAGTGCCAGCAATCCTCCAATACCAGTGTATAATAATGTTTCTATATACTGGCAATGTACATTATAACCTAAATAGCCCTTATCGTTTAGTGTTGGGTTGCCGGTATATAAATTATGTTCTTTGATTTTTTCATTTAGCAAATCCTGGCCATCACCTGTGCCGGAGCCGAATAACCACAAATGATGCTGACTAATTGCCTCCAAGGATAATTTACCGAGAACAATTCTTAGGGAGATACCGGTAAATGGAGTATCGTATTTAAATTGCGACTGACCAATCACGTGTAGGTCTGTTGTTATGATCTCGTTAATTCGATTTCTGTTAAAGGAGGAGTATAAAATGAGGGTGGAAGAGCCAACAATAAAAATCAATGAGTATAGAATACCCTTAAAGATCATTTTTTTTTGTCTATACCAATCAATGATAAAAATCAAAAGAGTGAGAATTGTAAGCGCAAGAAACAACTTTGAAGAAAGAACGTAGATGGCAGACAAAAATGCGGCAAGGGCAATTAAAGGAAGAATTTTGTTGAGAAAGGTGCTGCCTGTAATTGTTTTCATCTGGATAAAATGTTTGATCAATATAACAGAGGAGAACAGCAGATAAAAAGAAAAATAGACCGCATGAATATTTATAATTTTTGAGAAGTTATGGTAGTGAAAATATTCACTTGTCCCACTTTGTATATACTTAAATGAAGCGTGACCAAAGCAAATAAGTACAGCAACTACGCACGCTGCAACGAACGAGTAAAGTATGGAGTTTATTTTTTTGTTTTCCAAGTCAATGGTTGGAATGATAAGGGGGAGTAGCAGCAGGGATAGTTTTTTTTTCAGGTTGAAAATGCCCATCTCAGTATTGTCGGTATATATCAATCCGAGCAAATAAAGTCCGAACAGCACTATAAATCCCATAGAAAGTTTGTTTGAAACAAGTAGTTTTATTTTTGCTTTGTAATTTCCTTCTAATATCCAGTTTGCACTCAAAAGAATAATAAAAAAACTATTTATATTGATCGTAAGAGGCAGCGTAAATGCAATTGCGATGAGGCAATAATAACTTATCGTGGTATGTATTGTTTCTCTTTTCAATTTTTTTTATTGACAATTAAGTCGTTATAGCGGTCAATAATTTTTTCCCATGAAAAGCAGTCATTTATTTTCAAAATATTATTCCGTATCATCTCAGTATGTATTGCTCCTTTGGAAGTGGTATTTAGAATATTTGATACTGCTGCAGGATCGGAAAAGTATAAAGCATTTCCTTCCAGTACTTCTTTATTGAATTCATTTTCATGCGCACAGATAAGAGCGTTAGAAGCCATAGCTTCCAACAAAGATGGATTTGTGCCGCCAACGGAATGGCCATGAAAATATATATTACTGTAATAGCGTAAATTGTTTAGTAAAATTTGATCATAAATTGGGCCTGCAAAAATAATTCGCGGATCATCGAACTTTTTTTCAAGGTGATTCCCATAGGTTGTATTATTGTTACCTACCAATAAAAATTTACGGGACGATTTGCTTTTTTTTAGTCCTGATAAAATAATTTCTATGTTATTTTCGGGTTCCATGCGGGCGATCAAAAGATCGTAATTGTATTCTTTAACTCCTATTTTATCAAGCACCGTAGCATCCGGATTCAAAAACTGGGTGGCGCCATAGGGAATGTATTCAGACTCCAATGAATATTTTTCCTTAAGGTATCTGCCTATTGCTCTTGAATCAGCAATTAAAACAGTGCTGTTGATTGCCGCTAGTTTTTCTGCGTATTTTAGAAACGTTTTTACGTGACTGTTGTATTTGTCTCTTTTCCATTCCAGTCCGTCCATATTTGTAAGCACTTTAGACGTTGAAGGCAGCAGCCAATGCCAGATGGAGCTACTTGTATAACCCAACTGTATTATAACATCGGGTTTTTGTTTTCTTGTGTTTAAAATGCAATTGAGATCATAAACAAATTGTCCAAATGTTCCAATAATATTTTCGGGATCATATTTGTGAACGATTTTAACTCCCTTCCACGTATTTTGCTTGTATGGATGTATATGTGAATTGTAAACGAGCACTTCGTGACCTTTACCAATTAAACCAAGAGAAAGGCGCTCGGCAAATTGCTCAAACCCTCCGTAATTATTTGGAATCCCTCTGGCGCCTATAATTGCGATCTTCATACTTAACCCTTGTTTAAAATCTCTTTATAGGCTTGTAATGTTTTTTCCGCTGCTTTTCCCCAGGTGAAATTATTTTCAATATTTTTTTTTAGTTTGTTATTATAGGGCGCTTCATACGCTTTTTCTACAGCAGATTTTATAGAATCGACATTAGAAGGGTCGCAGTAAAATGCCATATCGCCAAAATATTCTTTGGTATCACCTTTGTCGCTAATTACAATATTACATCCCATATATGCGGCTTCCAGCGATGATAGCCCTGTTGTTTCAAACCAACTCGCCAACACATGTACTTTCGCATTTTCATAGTAAGGTAATATTTTTTCCTGGTCCAGCTGCCCTGTATATTTTATATTATTGGTTGATGCAGAGACACATTTTTCAAAATATTTTTTTTGATTTGGCGAATGTTTGCCAATTAATGTAAGTGTTAAAGCAGTTTTATTGATGGCGCTGATAAGCGACAATTGATTTTTTCTCCCTTCTATTTGTGCAACGCACAAAACGCCGGTTTTATTAGCTGAATTGGTGTTCTTGCTTTTGAAAAGTTCGGTATTGATCCCATTGGGCACCACAACATATTTTTTTGCAGTCGAATAATTTTCGGTCAATCGTTTCATTTCACTTTCCGAATTTGGAAGTATGCAGGCAGCCGTATCAATAATATGTAAAATGGAACTCCGGTGACCCCACAAATAATATTGTGAAGACTGAATTTTTTCACCACTCATGAAAGCTCTTCCTAGCGTTTTTAAGTATTCTGTAAAATCATTTGAGAAGATTTTTCCTAAGAAGGTAAAAATGATATTTCTATGTTGTTTGTCATATTCACTGTAATCAACATAAATTGGAGAAACGAGAAATTTCTTTTTGGATTTTTTTAAATGACAAAGTATATCTGCCGGTCGAATAATATTGAAAAAATGGAGCAAATCATATTTATCATATTCAATTTTTTCATTGGTCAATTTTATATCTATATCGAGTCCAAGTTTACGTAACTCCTGCGCAGTATTGATTACCTGAACTGTATCGCCTCCTGGGGCGGAATAAAGTGTGCTTCGAGATATGAAAACTACTTTCATATAGAGTTGCCGAGTGTATTTGTAGCCGCGCTCTTATTAAACTGGGGGAAACAGCTGCTGAAGGCAAGAGCCCAGATAACGTACTCTGCAACATTGGTTATAAAGCTTCCTGTAAATTGATATATGAATATATAAATGAACAGTAATAGGCGATAATAATTAGCATACACACGTGTTCTAAAGAAAAAAAACACTTCGAAAAAAATTCTCAGGAAAGCGCCGAATATTCCAAAGGTTGCAATGGTTTCGGCAAAAGCGTTGGGAATACGAACAGCATTTGTATAGCTTTCGGGGTATTTGTAGTATTCCATAATTGTGTCGTGTCCTATGATCTTTAATTGACCCTGTCCGACACCCCACCAAATACTTTTAAGCTTGGCAATGATCATTGATAATTTAAATGAGTCAAATGTTCTTCCTTTAGCCGAAGTATCATGCCCCTCAAATATATTTTCCAGGCGCGTGAATAGAGGATTCTCTGGGTAAAGATGCTGTAGCAAGAGAATGCAAATGACGCCGCCTCCAAAGAGAAACGCAAATGCATAAAAAAAATGCTTTTGAACTATAACTTTTGAGAAGTGCAGGATAAAGAAAATGCAAATGGATATTAATATTGCTGCTAAAACACCAATTGAAAAGGAGAGAAGCAGAGGTAGCGCGATCATTAGAATAATCTGCCATTGATTTTTCTTGTGAAATCCGAAAAATAAATTAAGAAAATAATAAAATACCAGCGGAACGAGCAAGGTGGAATAGTAAGAGGCTTCATAAGTGAACATCGAGAGCCTGGGAAAGCTAATCAGATCTTTTGATACATTATTAACATACCAGAAATAATTTTTGTATGGAGAATAAAAAAATACAATTGCAAGAAGAGTTAAGAAAAAGTTAAGAATCAGTAATTTTTTAAATACCGCTCCAAGTTTTTCGTTGTTTGCACCGAACACATAAAAAAAGTAAATAAAAATATATACAGTAAGCAATAGCAGTGTTGAAAACATATAGTCTTTGATAACTACTCCGTTTATAACATGGACAACTGCAAAAGGCAAAAAAAGACAAAAGAAATTTATTAAGAGAGTCTTATGCCCTTGGTAAATGAGATACACAAGAAAAATGGGAGCAAACAATGAGGTATAAAGTAATCCCATTGGTAGTCCAACGGAGTTGAAAAAAAAATAAATACATGCGAATAAAAAGAACTTATTCAGCTTCATGGGGAATTATTTTTTTTACGGGAGAATATTTTCTATAAAAACCTACCAAATTGGAAAGTCCTATTTTATTTAAAAATCGTGAAAACGAAATGGTTAAAATTTGTTTTAAAAACCATGCATAATGAAACGGTCTGTTACCCAATATTGAATTTTTGGCTCTCAGCACTTCTTTACAGCCTTTTATCCAGTTTGTATCGCTGATTCCTTTTAAACTCATATTTGCTAAATGGGAATCAATATAAAAAAAACGAACATCGTTGATAAACAAGCGCAACAACAACTCATAATCCATAGCCTGTTTATAATCCCGACTAAAATTACCTAAGCGGTGATACACGTTTTTTTTAATGAATACTGCGGGGTGGTTGACAGACATCTCGAATTTTAATAAATTATGATCGGCTTTAAATAGATAAGATTTTTTTTCACCATCCCAATATAATACGTTCCCATAAAGAACATCGGCTTTGTTATAGTTATTAATTACTTTTTCTATCGCATCTTTTTCATACCAATCGTCGGCATTAATTATTCCTATAATATCTCCATTGGCTTTTGAAATACCTTTATTAAAAGCATCACTTATTCCCGAATCCTTTTCACTTATCAGATAGTCGATCTTGTCTGAGTATTCGTTTAAAATGTTCATTGTGCCATCAACTGACCCTCCATCAATAATAATATATTCGATATTTTCATAACTCTGATCAAGTACACTCTCTATTGCTTTCCGGATGTGTTTTTCTCCGTTTAGCACAATAGTAATTATACTTATTAAGGGCAGAATGGGAACAATATTTTTTTCGGAATCCTGTGTCATAATTAATTGCCAGTGAAAAATTTATTCCAAATACGTTTAATGCGGTAGCCGGCTCTAGTACTAAGCGGTATCAGGTAACGTGATCTTGAAGCAAATTCGTCCGCTTTTTTATCTGCTTCGATTAAGGCTGGGTGAATAATAGTGGCCAGATCCAATCTTTTTGTTTTTACAAACGCATCCCTACGTACAACATCTTTTGTATGGGTTGCATCTGGTCGGAATCCAATATTAGAGACTAGATTTGCATTTGGCTGAACACACAAACCTCCAAGGTTCCATATGCTGAACAGCCATTGATAATCCCACCAGGTTGGGTTTGGAGAATTAAAAGTGTTTTTAAAATTTTCCATCCAATACCGTTGAAGATTGTTGTTAGAGGTTATTTTTTTTATCGCATTTCCTTTTTCGAATTGAGGAAATGACAAAATGTTAAAATCGTAAAAATGCCATGCTCTCTTCCAGCTAGCCC